>Ga0209483_1003356_pt1 | contig 10557 bp, 8 predicted proteins | sample NGEPerA_FD_184508 | JGI IMG/M metagenome (GOLD analysis project Ga0209483, IMG submission 184508) | Arctic peat soil microbial communities from the Barrow Environmental Observatory site, Barrow, Alaska, USA - NGEE PermafrostL2-A... | ecosystem: Environmental > Terrestrial > Soil > Wetlands > Peat...
CAATTAAGTATCTATTAAGAAATGGCATGGCGCTTGCTCCTCCTTATCTGGTTCTGAACCTCAACAGGAGACAACACCTATGCTCAACATTTCCAGACGTTCGCTATTGCTCGGCCTCTCGGCGGCCGCTGCGGGCGCAGCTTTTATGAAGCCTGCCTATGCCGACGGAGACACAATCAAGATTGGCATTTTGCATTCACTTTCCGGCACAATGGCAATTTCTGAAACCACACTCAAAGACACAATGCTGATGTTGATTGAACAGCAAAACGCTAAAGGCGGCGTGTTGGGCAAAAAGCTTGAGGCCGTTGTTGTTGATCCTGCTTCTAACTGGCCGCTGTTTGCAGAAAAGGCGCGCGGCCTTCTCACCGTTGACAAAGTTGCCGTTATGTTTGGCTGCTGGACTTCAGTGAGCCGCAAATCAGTTTTACCTGTCATTGAAGAATTGAATGGCTTGCTGTTCTATCCGGTACAATATGAAGGCCAAGAAAGCTCTAAGAACGTATTCTACACCGGCGCTGCGCCAAACCAACAAGCCATTCCAGCCGTTGATTACTATCTCAACGAATTGAAGGTGAAGAAGTTTGCACTGTTGGGCACGGACTATGTTTACCCACGCACCACCAACAAGATTCTCGCGGCCTATCTCAAACTAAAAGGCATTCCTGAATCAGACATCTTCGTGAACTACACACCATTTGGCCAATCCGATTGGGCCAAGATTGTATCTGACGTAAAAGCATTAGGTGCTGACGGCAAAAAAGTTGGCGTTATCTCCACCATCAACGGTGATGCTAACGTTGGCTTCTATAAGGAACTCGCAGCCGCTGGTATTACAGCTGATAAGATCCCAGTATGCGCCTTTTCAGTTGGCGAAGAAGAACTCTCTGGCCTTGATACCAAGAACCTTGTCGGCCATCTTGCTGCTTGGAACTATTTTGAAAGCGTGGATACGCCAGAAAACAAAGCCTTCATTGATGCTTGGCACAAATATATCAAGAACGATAAGCGCACCACCAATGATCCTATGGAAGCCCATTACATCGGCTTTAACATGTGGGTGAATGCGGTGACAGCGGCAGGCAGTGTGGATGTTGACAAAGTGTCTGACGCAATGATCGGCCAGAAGTTCAAAAATCTGACGGGCGGCACGGCCGAGATGTTCCCGAACCACCATCTCAGCAAGCCGGTTCTTATCGGTGAAATCAGAGCCGATGGGCAGTTTGACGTTATCAGCAAGACGGAACCTGTTCCGGGCGCTGCTTGGACGCCATATCTGCCTGAGACCGCTGATTTGATCTCTGATTGGAAGACGCTGAAATGCGGCATGTACAATCAAAAAACCAAAACCTGCGTTCAGTTGAAATCTAACTACTAATGCACCGAACCCACTGCGGAGGGAGCCCTCACTCCTTCCGCAGTGGGTTATCTCATTGGAAACCTGAAATGCGGCAGTTTTTTCTTTCATTCGTGGTTGCTCTGCACATCATTCTTCTGCTTTGCACACCAGCGAAAGCGCAAGACAATCCTTTGCAAAGCATATTTACCGCACAGCACGATGCAATTGTAAAACCCTCGCGCAGCTCAGCGCACGGTTTGATTGCTGCATTGTTAAAAAGTGGATCACCGCAAGCTCGCGTGTTCCTCGAAAAATGGCGTGACCGTGAAGTCTGGGTGCGCAAATCTGATGGCGCGTTTTTTCTCGCCAAGCCAGATGGAGATAACCTTCAGCTGATTGATATCGCCAGCGGCGCAGTTGTCGGAAGCGCTACCAAGGAAGAAGTCGATCAGCTTAAGCCCAATGGTGGGGTGAAAGAAGTGGTGGCCAGCGCCTTAGTTCAATTTCAGCTTTCAGATCCCGATCCAAAAACCCGCAGCGATGCGTTGGATTCCATTGCGCAAGATCCACAAGCGACACAACTTGAAGCGCTTCGCGCGTCAATTGCAACTGAGCAAGATGCGACATTGAAGGCGCGCAAAATGAGATTGGAGCGGCTTTTGACCTTGCGCTTTGATGATGATGCGAACGCTCGTGTGGAAGCCATTAAGAGCTTCGCTGGTGACACCCATGTTGATGTGCGCTCGGCGCTCAATCCTATTTTGGCAACGACAACCAAAGTGGCAGCAAGCTTGCCTGCAACGGAGAACGTGGCACGCAGATTGACGCCGGGGCCAGACTCGAATTTGAGCATTGATGCGGCTTATGCCATGCTGGTTGCAGCGAATTTGGCCCCGCCCAGTATTTCTGACAGTGAGCGCGATGCCACGCTTGCCGCAAATATCGCAAATGGAAAAGTTGGAGGGATTGCCCGTGATGCCTTGGATACGTCGGAAGCGCGTGATGAAGCTTATGATGCGCTGGTAAAAGCCGGCACTGCTAAACCTTTCGTGCGCGCTGCAGCGCGCGCGCAGGCCGTGAGCAAATTCACTTACTATGATTCCTATAATGAACCCTCGCAGGCAGTCACCGCGGCGGCACTCTCAACTGTTGATGCAATCGATACCACAGTGAAGATCGATGAGATTTTAGAACTGATTTTGGATGCCATTTCACTGGCTTCAATTTATTTCCTTGCGGCCATCGGTTTGGCCATCACCTTTGGTGTGATGCGCGTTATCAACATGGCACATGGCGAATTTATCATGATTGGCGCTTACACGGGCTATGTTGTGCAGCAATATGTGGCAAATGCCACGGCCTCAATTCTCATTGCCCTGCCCGTGGCGTTTGTTATCACTTTCGCGGCTGGCATTGTTTTGGAGCGCCTCGTCATTCGCAAACTCATTCATCGCCCGCTGGAAACACTTCTGGCCACCTTTGGTGTTTCCATCGCCCTGCAACAAATTGCCAAAAACATATTCGGCACACAGGCGCGGCCACTCACTTCACCTGATTGGTTAGGTGGTGCCTTGCAATTCAATGACAACATTTCGATTAGCTATATCCGCATTGCGATTTTCGTATTGGCGATCATTTTCTTTACCTTATTGTTGCTGCTGTTGAATAAAACGAGGCTGGGCCTTGAAGTGCGTGCGGTTACACAAAATCGGCGCATGGCAGCTTCCATGGGCATCAACCCAGACCGCATCAACATGCTCACTTTCGGCTTAGGCTCAGGCATTGCAGGCATTGCTGGTGTGGCCATCGGGCTTTATGCACAGGTCACTTCCGAAATTGGTTCAAATTATATCGTGATGAGTTTCATGGCCGTGGTGGTGGGTGGTGTTGGCAATATTTGGGGCACGCTGGCGGGCGCTGGCCTTATTGGGGTGCTGCAGAAATTCATTGAATGGTTCAACCCATCCAACACATTGGCCGCACAGACCTTCATGGTTATTTTCATCATCGTCTTTATCCAATTCAGGCCGCGCGGCATTGTGGCCCTCAAGGGCCGGGCGGCGGGTGATTGATCATGCCGTCAATTAGATCTGCGGGATCGTTGAGCGTTTATCGCTCTACCATTATCTTTGTTGCACTGGTTTTGACTTTTGCAATTCTGGTTACATTGGCTTCGCATGCCATTGGTTTTGGAATACTTTCAACCAGCTTTATAAAAACACTCGGCAAAACACTGTGCCTGTGTCTCATTGCCATCGCCATGGACGTTGTCTGGGGTTATTGCGGAATTCTTTCACTTGGGCATTTCGCCTTCTTCGGCTTGGGCGGCTATATGATTGGCATGTGGCTGATGTTTGCGCGCACCAAAGACATTGTTTTAAAATCCATCGCCAACAATGCCCTGCCCGCCACGCCACAAGAACTGAGGGATGCCATCGGCACACAGATTTTCGGTGTTGTAGGTGGTGCAAGAATTCCGTGGATTTGGCATTTTGCAGATAGTCTGACCGCACAGTTGGCGCTCGCGGTTTTGGTGCCCGGGCTTTTGGCCTTGGTTTTTGGCTGGCTGGCGTTTCGCTCACGCGTAACCGGGGTTTATCTTTCGATCCTCACCCAAGCCATGACATTGGCGCTGTCGCTTTATCTTTTCCAAAATGACAGCGGCCTTCGCGGCAATAACGGACTTTCAGGATTACAAAACATCCCAGGGCTTGATCTGGTTTCGCAGGATGTCATTTCGCTGTGGTTTTTCTGGGCATCGGCATTGGCATTGATCGCGGGTTACTTATTCTTTGCGTGGCTTATCAACGGCAAGTTTGGAAAAATCGTCCGCGCTATTCGCGATGACGAGACCAGAGTTCGCTTTCTTGGCTATCCGGTGGAAACGTACAAACTTTTTGTGTTTGTGCTGACAGCTGTTGTGGCAGCGATTGCCGGAGTTCTTTATTATCCGCAAGCAGGCATCATCAATCCAGCGCAAGTTGCGCCCATCGCTTCAATCTATTTGGCAGTATGGGTTGCCATTGGCGGACGCGGGCGGCTTTATGGTGCCGTCATTGGTGCGGCATTTGTTTCACTCGTATCAAGCTGGTTTACGGGCGGCCAAGTGCCGGATGTTCCGCTTGGATTTTATACCATTCACTGGGTTGAATGGTGGCAAGTGGTGCTTGGCTTCGGCTTTGTTCTGGTGACACTGTATGCGCCCAATGGCCTTGGCGGTTTGGTTGATGTGTTTGTTCGCAAGGAAACATCGGCATGACTGCTTTATTGGAAGTCTCGGGCGTTTCAGTTTCTTTTGATGGGTTCAAAGCCATCAACAATCTTTCTTTGAATATCGCAGAGGGAGAATTGCACGCCATCATCGGTCCCAATGGCGCTGGCAAAACCACATTTATGGATATTGTCACAGGCAAAACCAAACCAGATTCTGGCCGCGTGCTTTGGGGTTATCCATCGGTAAGCCTGTTGTCGCTTTCTGAAAGTGCCATTGCGCAAGCGGGCGTTGGTCGAAAATTTCAGCGCCCCACCGTATTTGAAGCCCAATCTGTGCGTGACAATCTTTTGATGGCTTTGAACAAGAAAAGATCACCACTTTCGGTGCTTTTTTACAGGTTCAATGCCGATGATTTCGCCAAGATAGAGGCAATGGCAAAAGAAATCTCATTGACGGGCGTTCTTGATCGGCGCGCGGGAGAATTATCGCACGGACAAAAGCAGTGGTTGGAAATAGGGATGTTGTTATCGCAAGAGCCACGGCTTTTGCTGGTAGATGAGCCTGCTGCGGGCATGACCTTGGCAGAGCGTGAACGCACAACCGACATTCTGAAGCGTGCCGCAAAGTCTCGCGCGGTAATCGTGGTTGAGCATGACATGGAGTTCGTGCGGCGTTTGGAATGCAAGGTTTCGGTTTTGCATGAGGGTTCAGTTTTGGCTGAAGGTTCGCTGAGCAAAGTGACCGCTGATCCACGCGTGATCGAAGTTTATTTGGGGCGATCATAATGTTGAGCGTTCGCAATCTCACTTTGCATTATCGGCAATCACAAATTCTCTACGGCGTTTCTCTGGATGCTGAGCGCGGCCAGATAACCTGTGTGATGGGCACCAATGGTGTTGGTAAAACCAGTTTGCTGAAAGCCATTTCTGGCGTGCATCCGCGCTCTGGCGGCAGCATCACTCTTAATGGGCATGAAATTGGCAAAGAACGATCCGACGAATTGGCTCAATTGGGCTTGGCCTATGTTCCACAGGGCCGCGAGATATTCCCGCTTCTCACGGTGCGTGAAAATCTCGAGACTGGTTTTGCCTGTTTGCCGCGCGATCAACACTTTGTGCCCGATCACATCTTTGAACTTTTCCCCGTGTTAAAGGAAATGCAAAAGAGGCGTGGCGGTGATTTATCGGGCGGCCAGCAGCAGCAACTCGCCATCGGGCGCGCGCTCATCATGGGGCCAAAACTTCTACTTCTCGATGAGCCAACCGAGGGCATTCAGCCCAACATCATTCAGCAAATCGGCAAGGTGATCGAATATCTGCGCGACCAAGGAGATATGGCCATCGTTCTGGTCGAGCAGTATTTTGATTTTGCTTATCGGATGGCGGATCAGTTTGTCGTGCTTGGGCGCGGCTCTGTTGTGCTGAGTGGCACAAAGAAAGAAATTGATCGCGACCTGCTTTTGTCGCGCGTTTCTGTGTAATTCAGTTAGCGCAATCACCCGCATTTAATTCTGTCGTCACCGGCTGGTTCATCAGCAAACGACGCACGACTAACCCAAAGTTTTCCGATTTTTGCGGGCGTAAAGAAAAGTAATTGACTATTTTTTGAGTCTGGTAATATAGTAATACTATTGAACGGGGCTGCATTTGGGGTGGTTTTCTACTGAACCGGTCGTTGCGGCCCTCGGTCGATGGATAACAAAAATACTAATTCACAATGGGAGAAATATCATGATTTTAAACAAATTGCTCGGTGGAGCAGTTGTTGGCGCAGCGCTTTTGTTGGCCGGCAGCACCTCAGCTATGGCTGTAACCATCGGCTTCTCGCAAGTTGGCGATGAAGGCGATTGGCGTCCGGCATGGACAAAAGACATGCAGGACGAAGCCAAGAAGGAAGGCATTGATCTGAAATTTGCCGATGCTCAAGGCAAAGAAGAAGAACAATTGAAGGCAATTCGCGCTTTCATCGCACAAAAAGTTGACGCCATCATCTTGGCTCCAGTTGTTGTAACTGGTTGGGACAAGGTTTTGGAAGAAGCCAAAGCTGCAGGCATCCCAGTGTTCACCGCTGACCGCGACGTGGATGTTAAGGACAAGTCATTGTTCGTAACCCGCATTTCGGCTGACTTCAACCTCGAAGGCAAACTTGCTGGTGCTTGGTTGGCCCAGGCGAGCAAGGGCACCTGCAACATTGTTGAGTTGGAAGGCACCACTGGCGCTGCTCCTGCAATTGAACGCAAAAAGGGCTTTGATGCTATCATTTCTCAATTCCCAGCTATGAAGGTCGTCAAGAGCCAAGACGGTGACTTCACGACTGAAGGCGGCAAGAAAGTTATGGAAGCTTTCATCAAGTCAACCGACAATCTGAAAGGCATCTGTGGCGTGTTTGCTCATAACGACAACATGCAACTCGGCGCCATTCAGGCGATGAAAGAAGCAGGCTTGAAGCCAGGCGTTGATTTCAAAATGGTATCAGTTGACTATGTACCAGCGATGAAAGACGAGTTGGCCAAGGGCGAAGCCAATGCTTCAGTGGAACTTCGTTCTGCTATCGGCCAATATATTTATCCAGTTGTTCTTCAATACCTGAAGGACAAGAAGGAATTGCCGAAGTGGGTCGTCATTCCAAGTGACCTGCATACCGCAGCTACCGTACAAAACTAATATAAACCTATCCTCCACTAGTGGCGGCGGCACGATTGCTCTTTATTGAGCTTCGTGCCGTCGTTCTGGTTGTGATATTTGCAAGCGTCCTGCGATCGGTCTATCCGGTATGTGGGCTGCTGTGCTCAGGGGACTTACTTTGGTATCTCGTATCCAGCTTAAAGCTATTTCTAAATCCTTTCCGGGCGTGCGCGCGCTGGATGAAGTTGATTTTGACGCTGCCGCCGGCGAAATTCACGCACTTTTGGGCGAAAATGGTGCTGGCAAGTCCACCCTCATAAAAATCATGACAGGAGCGCTGCAAAGTAACTCTGGAGAAATTTATCTGGATGGAAAACCAGTCACAATTACAAGTCCAGCAGATGCGCGCCGTCAGGGCGTTAATGCAGTATATCAAGAAGTAAATCTCGTACCCACCATGTCCGTGGTGGCTAACCTTACTTTGGGCAAGCAGCCGCGTCGGTTTGGATTTGTTGATTGGTCTGCGGCGAAAGAATTTGCGCGCAATAGACTTAAAAGACTCAGCCTTGACATCAATGTCGATCGGATGCTCGGTTCATACCCCATCGCAATACAGCAGCTGGTCGCTATTGCACGCGCCTTGGACGACGATACGCGCGTGTTGGTTCTTGATGAGCCGACGGCGAGCCTTGATACCGCCGAGACAAAAATGCTCTTCAGCATTTTGCGTGAATTAAAGGCGCAAGGGTTGGCGATCATCTTCATAACGCATTTTCTCGATCAGGTTTTTGAGATTTCAGACTGCATTACCGTGTTGCGAAATGGTAAAGCCGTTGGCACCGTTCGGACATCCAAGACTGACCTTCACGGCGTCATTACGTTGATGATTGGCCGCGATCTAGGTCAAACCAAAAAACGCAAATACAACACTCATTCAAACAAAGACGTGCCCATGTTGATAGCCAAGGGCTTGGGCCGGCGTCGCACCATTGCGCCATTTGACCTTGAATTGAGAAAAGCCGAAGTTTTGGGTCTTTCGGGCCTTTTGGGATCGGGGCGCACAGAAACAGCCAAACTTGTTTTCGGAGCGATTAAACACGACTCCGGAACACTCATGTACAATGGCCAACAGATGAGTGGAAATTCGCCACGACAATCCTTGCGGCTGGGCATTGCATTTTGCCCAGAAGAACGCAAAGCCGAGGGCATCTTTGCCGAACTGAGTGTGCGCGAAAATATCATCATCGGCCTTCAGATGAAACGCGGCTGGCTAAACTTACTGTCGCAATCTGAACAAGAACGGCTTTCCAACGAGATGGTGAAGGCACTTTCGATTGCCACTCCGGATATTGAAAAGCCTATCGGGCAATTATCGGGTGGTAATCAGCAGAAGGTTGTGCTGGCAAGATCACTTGTATCCAAACCAAGCGTGATGATTTTGGATGAACCGACACGCGGCATTGACGTTGGCGCTCATGCCGAAATCATAAATCTAATCCGAAAACTCTGTGAAGATGGAATGGCCCTGCTGGTTGCGTCATCTGAAATCCCTGAGCTGGTTGAATTCAGTGACAGGGTGATGGTTCTGAGAGATCGCAAGATCGTTGGCGAGTTGGTTGGTTCGCAGATTACGCGGGAAAAAATCGTACAGACAATAGCGGGTGGTAACTAAATTTTGGCACAGAATTCGAACACCACGCAAATTGTAGGCCCAAGTGGAAATCGCTTGCGGGCGATATTTAGCCATCGTGCAATTTGGCCGGTTTTAGCGTTGGCCCTCATTTTAATTGTTGATGGTATTATCGCACCGAGCTTTTTTGCAATTCGTATTGTTGAAGGGCGCGCATTCGGCAATCTCATTGATATTCTTTACCGGGCAGTTCCTACGGGAATTGTGGCACTTGGTATGGCCGTGGTTATTGGAACCAAGGGGATTGATCTGTCAGTCGGCGCAATCATTTCAATCTGCGGGGCCGTGATTGCTTGGCGCATTCACGCAGGCGACCCCCATGTCGTTATCTTGCTTTTGGCCCTTGCAACCGGATTGCTGTGTGGGCTGTGGAATGGGTTTCTCGTTGCAATTCTGGATATTCAACCGATTATTGCCACGCTGATCCTGATGGTGTCTGGACGCGGCATCGGGCTGATGATCAATCTGCTTTATGGCGGCACGGATCCAAGTTTTGAAAGCGCGTTGCTGCAGGGATTGAGCGTTGGTCACATCTGGCTGGTGCCAACGAGATTGGTTTTGGCGGCAGGCATTTTCCTGGGGCTTTGGTTGTTGATGCGCAAAACTGCACTCGGCATGTTCACCGAGGCTGTTGGCGGCAATGCAGCAGCTGCCGATCTTGCGGGCATCAACTCGCGCCTCATTAAATACTCAGCCTATCTCATTTCTGGCTTTTGCGCCGCCGCTGCCGGCGTCATTTTAACGGCCGACACGCATACATCAGACCCAGTGAGCGTTGGCATGTATATCGAACTTGATGCCATTCTTGCTGTTGTGATAGGTGGCGGCTCACTTTCTGGCGGCCGCATTTATCTTGGGATGACGCTGCTGGGAACCTTGGTGATCCAGACGCTGACGACTTCTATTCTCACCAGCGGTTTGCCACCGGAATATAACCTCGTGGTCAAGGCGTTTGTTGTTTTGGTGGTTCTACTGCTTCAATCCAATAATGCCCGCGGCCTGTTGTTTGCTGTGGTTGGGGAGAGAAAAAAGTGAACGAGAAATACCGCCCACTTATTGCGACTATTGGCGTTTTCATCGCGCTGTTTGCGACCGGGGGAATGCTTTACAATAATTTTCTCTCAACACTTGTGTTGGGTAATCTGCTCACGGATTCTTCCTATATTATTATCACTTCTATCGGCATGACCTTTGTTATCATCTCGGGCGGCATTGATCTTTCAGTTGGTTCAATGATTGGCTTTGTTGGTGTGTGCATGGCAAATTTGGATGCTGCCGGGTGGCATCCATTGGCCTCTGCCGTGTTGATGCTTGGCTTTGGTACGATCTTCGGAATGCTGCAAGGACTGGTGATCGATTTCTGCGAAATCCAACCTTTCATCGTAACACTTGGTGGATTATTCATGTTGCGGGGCAGTTGCTTCATGATCAATCTTGATGCGGTGCCATTGAGGCACCCATTTGTTGATGAATTTGCAAATGTGGCGATTTCACTTCCTGGCGGTGGGGTCATATCCAGTTCCGCCATGGTGATGTTCGTGGCACTTTTTGCTGCGATTTTAATCGCACATTTTACCAGGTTTGGGACGAATGTTTACGCGATAGGCGGAGATCGCACTTCGGCAGCACTTATGGGTGTGCCGATGCGCAAAACCACGATGGGGATTTATGGATTGGGTGGCTTTTACAG
>Ga0209483_1003360_pt1 | contig 10555 bp, 10 predicted proteins | sample NGEPerA_FD_184508 | JGI IMG/M metagenome (GOLD analysis project Ga0209483, IMG submission 184508) | Arctic peat soil microbial communities from the Barrow Environmental Observatory site, Barrow, Alaska, USA - NGEE PermafrostL2-A... | ecosystem: Environmental > Terrestrial > Soil > Wetlands >...
CGTGCTGGCGGCGTCAGCAGGATCATCTCTCCCTTCACCGGGACGATGGGGGCAAGCTTTTCTTCCAGCAGCCCGCTCCATGCTCCTGCCGCCAGCACGAAGGCGTCGGCGTGATAGAGGCCGAAGGGCGTATGCGCGACGGCGGCGCGGTTCTCCCTTCGCTCGATCCGCACCACCGCCTCATTGGTCTTGAGCGTGCCGCCCGCTTTCTGAAGCGCGATGGCCATGGCCACGCCCAGGGCGCGGTTGTTCACCCGCGCCTCGCCGGGCGACCACAATCCGCCCGCCACGTCCCCCGTCACCAAGGGCGCGATTTCGCGCACCCTCCCCGCGTCAACCAGTTCCAAACCAGGGCGCGATCCGATCTGGCGGGCCAGCCGATCCAGCATCTGGACATCCCCCGCCAGCAGCAGCGCGCCGCTCGCTTCGTAGCTGATGGAACGGCCGCTATCAGCCTCAATTTCTTTGGCAAAAGCTGGCCACAAGTCATTGGAATGGCGAGAAAACGCGATCTCGTCGGACCCTGAATTGAGAAGCTCCGATGTCACCGCCAACATGCCGGCCGAAGCCCAGGTGGCGCCCTGTCCCGGCTGGGCGCGCTCCAGGATCGTGACCTCCTGGCCCGCCTGAGCCAGGCGCCAGCCGATGGCCAGCCCCGCAATCCCGGCTCCGATAACGACAATTTTCATAAGGGCCTCAAGTAGCGAAGCGATAGGCCATAAAGAAAGAGCCCTATAGCTCGAAAAAGCGGGAGCTAATACCCATTATAGAAGCTGCACGCCCATGTGCGTGGGGATCAGGAGACAGAGATGGAAAAGGCATTGTTCGGCGCGGGCTGCTTCTGGGGCGTGGAAGATTTCTTCCTGCAGGTACCCGGCGTGACCGAGGCGGTGAGCGGCTATGCCGGCGGCGGCGCCCCGAACCCCACCTACAAACAGGTCTGCGCCGGCGACACCAATCATGCCGAAGTGGTGGAAGTGACCTTCGACCCTGCCAAAGTGTCCTATGGGGCGCTGGTGGATCTTTTCTTCAAGATGCACAACCCCACCCAGCTCAACCGCCAGGGCCCGGATTTCGGCACCCAGTACCGCTCGGTGATTTTCACCCACGGTCCGGAGCAGGAGCGCGTCGCCCGCGAACGGCTTGAGGCGGTCAAGGCTTCGGGCCGCTACAAGACCCCGATCGTCACCCAGATCGAAGCCGCCCCTGCCTTCTGGCGCGCCGAGGATTACCACCAGCGCTATTTCCAGAAGCATGGCGGCCATTGCCATGTGAGCTTCGCCGAGCTTCAAAAAGTGGAAGCGGTTAAATAGCCGCCGTCCTCTCGCGCTCGATCCGTTCCTCGTTCAGCCGCATGGTCACCAGCACCACGATCATGGCGGCGAAGCTGGTGAGCGTGCCCGGCAGCCAGATGATCAGCCCGCCATAATGCTGGTCGTTGAGCGCGGTCATGTCCAATACCCGGCCGCAGATATTATAGACCGGGTAAAAGTCGGTCATGGACAACGAGAGGATCGCGCCCAGCACCATCTGCGGCAGCTCGATCAACAGGATCATCAGCGCCCGTATCAGGTGCGACAGCCGGGCCGGCGGCTTGGAACGGCTGTCCAGCACCAGCGACCAGAACATCACGCCATTGATCGCCATGGTCCAATTCATCAGCTCATAGAGATTCTCATCCAGCATCACGCGGGTATGGATGACGGGAATCAGCCAGAAATAGAGCAGCCCCACGAACAGTGCCGGGGCGATAGCGGGATGCTGCAGCACATCGAGGGTTGCCTGCACGGGGCGCGACGTCACCAGCGGCTTGAGGAATTCCGGCATCCCGGCGAACAGCACCGGCCCACTCATGCCCAGCGCGATCAGGAAAGCGCCCGCATGGTGCAGCACGAAATGCGCCCAGCGATGCACGAAGAACATGTGCTGGGCGTAATAGTCCACCCGTGTCTGCAGCACGACATAGAAGGACAGCACGCCCACTACGAAACAGAGCTTGCGTCCGAGGGCAGGTTGCCGGTCCCTGGGCAGAACCTGAAGCCCGCGCCAGAACCAGGCCAGGGTGAGGAACGTCGCCAGGAATTCCACCCAATGGAATTGCCAGGGCAGGAAGATGGGCAGGTGCGCGGGGATGGCGTAGGTGATGGTGGAGATCACCGCACCGGTCACCAGCAGCGCGCCATACCAGACCCAAGGCGAAATCCGCGTCATGGCGTGACTTTACGCGCGCTGCGGACCACGGCCAAAGCGTGATAAGGACGCGGCCATGCGATATGCGGCGCTTCTTTTGGCTCTGATGCTCGCGGCCTGCAGCCGTGGCTCCTTCCACGTGACCGATATTTCAGGGGCGATGCCGCGACTGGATTTCCACCTCACCCGCGTCAGCGACGGGCATGCCGTGACTGGCCAGGGCTATCGCGGCCAAGTGGTGATCCTATATTTCGGCTACACCAATTGTCCCGACATCTGTCCCGCGACTTTGGCCAATATGGCGGGTGTGCTGAGCAAGGTGAACAGCAAGAATGTGCGGCTTCTGTTTGTGACGGTGGACCCCAATCGCGACACGCCCGACGTACTCAACCGTTATGTTCACGCCTTCTCAGCGCAATTCGATGGCTTGCGCGACAGCGACAACGAACTGGCGGATGTGGCGCGGCGCTATCGCGTGGCCTATTCGGTGGACCCGAAGCCGCCTTACACCGTAAGGCATTCCAATGCGGTGTTCTTCTTTGATCCTAGCGGCCGCATCCGGCTGGTCACCACCGACACCACCGATACCGACGCCATCGCCGAAGACGTCCGGCACCTTTTAGATATGTAGCGCCTTCTTATCGGCGTCCAGCACCGCTTCGTGCAACATTTCCGACAATGTCGGATGCGGGAAGATGGTGTGCGCCAATTCCTGGTCGGTGAGTTCGCCGGTCTTGGCGATCACATAGCCCTGGATCAGCTCGGTGACTTCCGTGCCCACCATATGCGCGCCCAACAACTCGCCGGTCTCGGCGTCGAATACGGTCTTGACCAGGCCCTCGGCCTCACCCAGGGCGATGGCCTTGCCGTTGCCGATGAAGGGGAAGCGGCCAATCTTGATCTTCTTGCCGGTCTCTTTCGCCTTGGCTTCCGTCAAGCCCACGCTCGCCACTTGCGGCCAGCAATAGGTACAGCCCGGCACGTTCGAAACATTGAGCGGGTGCACGCCTTTCACGCCGGCAATCTTCTCAGCCACGATCACGCCTTCATGCATCGCCTTGTGCGCCAGCCAGGGCCCGCCCACCAAATCGCCGATCGCCCACACGCCATCGACGCCGGTCTCGCCATATTTGCCGGCCACGACATGGGTGCGGTCCACTTTGATGCCGGCCTGCTCCAGCCCGATATTTTCGACATTGCCGACAATGCCCATCGCCAGGATCACGCGGTCCACGGTGACGGTTTCGGTCTTGCCGTCCTTCGCCTTCAAGGTGGCGGTGACGTTGTCGGCGCCTCTCTTGAGCTCGGTGACGGTGGTGCCGACCTTGAGCTTCATGCCTTGCTTGGCAAACGCCTTGGCGGCGAAGGCGGAGATTTCCTCGTCCTCGACCGGCAGCACGTGATCGAGAACCTCGACCACGGTCACTTCGGCCCCGAGCGTGCGATAGAAACTGGCGAACTCGATGCCGATCGCGCCCGAGCCCACCACCAGCAATGATTTCGGGAAGGACGGCGGCACCATCGCCTCGCGATAGGTCCAGATCAGCTTGCCGTCGGGCTCCAGCCCCGGCAGCGTGCGCGCCCGCGCACCGGTCGCCAGCACGATATTCTTGGCGGTGTATTCGGCGGCTTTGCCATCCTTGGCGACGGAGAGCTTGCCCTTGCCCGCCAGCTTGGCCTCGCCCGCGATCACGGTGATCTTGTGCTTCTTCATCAGGAAGCCCACGCCGTTGGAAAGCTGCTCGGACACTTTGCGCGAGCGTTCCACAATTTTCTTGATGTCGAATTTGAAGTTGTCGGCGCTGAAGCCGAACTCGTTCAGCCGGTGCATCAGGTGCCAGATCTCGGACGAGCGCAGCAGCGCCTTGGTGGGAATGCAGCCCCAGTTGAGGCAGATGCCGCCCAGCCGGTCGCGTTCCACTACTGCGGTCTTGAGACCCAGCTGCGCCGCGCGGATGGCACAGACATAGCCGCCCGGACCGCCGCCGACGACGATCACATCGAAGGAATTGTCACTCATAACAACATCGAGGCCGGTTCCTCGATAAAGCGCTTGAGGGTCTGGAGGAATTTCGCGCCGGTGGCGCCGTCCACCACGCGGTGATCGCACGACATGGTGATGGTCATCATGGTGGCGATCTCGACCTTGCCGTTGACGACGATGGCGCGCTCCTCGCCCGCACCGACCGCAATGATGCAGGACTGGGGCGGGTTGATGATCGAGGTGAAACTCTTGATCCCGAACATGCCCAGGTTGGAAACCGAGAAGCCGCCGCCTTCATATTCGCTGGGTTTCAGCTTCTTGTCCTTGGCCTTGACGGCCAGTTCCTTGACCTCGTTGGAGATCGCAGCAAGGCCTTTGGTTTCGGCCGCGAACACGATGGGGGTAATCAGGCCCGAGGGAATGGCGACCGCAATGCCGACATCGGCGTGCTTATGGCGCAGGATCGCGGTATCGGTCCAACTGGCGTTGACGTCGGGATGCTTCATCAGCGCCATCGCCGAAGCCTTCACCACGAAATCATTGACCGACAATTTGTAAGCCGCATTTTTTCCCGCGGCCTCGTTGAGCGCGGCGCGCGTCGTCATCAGCGCCGTGAGATTGCAGTCGATGGTGAGGTAATAATGCGGAATGAGCGCCTTGGCCGAAGTGAGACGCTTGGCGATGGCCTTGCGCATCGAGTCGTGCGGGATCTCTTCATATTCGCCGGCCTTGTAGAACAGCCTGGCGTCGGGCAACGGCGCGACCGCCATGCCGGCGCCGGCGGCTTCGCCTTTGGGCGCGGCAGCGGCAGGTTTGGCGCCTGGCTTCGCGGATTCAACATCGGACTTGACGATGCGTCCGCGCGGGCCGGTGCCGGACAGCGCGGCCAGATCGACGCCCTTCTGCGCGGCGATGCGGCGGGCCAAGGGCGAGGCGAAGATGCGATCGCCGTCATGGCTCGGCGCGGACGGTACTTTGGACGCGGTCGGAGTTGTTTCAGCTTTCGGTGTTTCGACTTTGCCGGCTTGTTCGGTCTTAGCGGACGCTTCCGCTTTCTTGGGCACCTCCGCTTTCACTGCCTCGCCGATATTTTTCATCGCCGCGGAGATGTCGACATCGCCGGGTTTTTCATCGTCGCCCCGCAGCACGGCGATGGGCGCGTTCACTTTCACGCCTTCGCTGCCTTCGGGCACCAGAATCTTGCCGATGCGGCCTTCATCCACCGCCTCGAATTCCATGGTGGCTTTGTCGGTCTCGATCTCGGCCAGGATGTCGCCGGATTTGACGGTGTCGCCTTCCTTCACCAGCCAGCGGGCAAGCTTGCCCTCTTCCATGGTGGGCGACAGTGCGGGCATCAGAATGTTGGTTGCCACGGGATCAATCCTTGTAGCAAACCGATTTCACCGCCTGGATCACATCCTCGACGGTGGGAAGCGCCAGCTTCTCCAGATTGGCGGCGTACGGCATGGGTACGTCCTTGCCGGTAACCTTGGTGGGCGGCGCGTCCAGATAGTCGAACGCATCCAGCGCCACGCGCGAGCAGACTTCCGAACCGATGGAGCAGACCGGCCAGGCCTGTTCCACCGTAACAATGCGATTGGTCTTCTTGACCGAAGCGACCACGGTCTCAATGTCGAGCGGGCGAAGGGTGCGAAGATCGATGATCTCGGCGTCGATGCCCTCCGCGGCCAGTTTCTCCGCCGCTTCCTCGCAAGTTCCGACCGAGATCGAGTAAGACACCAAAGTCACGTCTTTGCCCGGGCGCGCAATGCGCGCCTTGCCGATGGGCAGCACGTAATCGTCGATCTTGGGTACCGGGAAGGACCGGCCATAGAGGATTTCATTCTCCAGGAAGATCACCGGATTGGGATCGCGGATCGCCGCCTTGAGCAGGCCCTTGGCGTCGGCGGCGGAATAAGGGGCGATCACGCGCATGCCGGGTACCGAGGCGTACCATTGGGACCGCGGAAAACGATCGGGCAGCTCATCTGCCCGCCCGACATGTAGCGGGTCTTGGCGGCGGAGTTGATGATCTGGTCCATCGCCTGCATGGCGAAATTCCAGGTCATGAATTCGACAATCGGCTTCAGGCCATCGAAGGCCGCGCCCACGCCCAGGCCGGCGAAGCCATGCTCGGTGATGGGCGTGTCGATTACGCGCCGCTCGCCGAATTCATCCAGCAGGCCTTGGCTGATCTTGTAGGCGCCCTGATATTGGGCGACTTCCTCGCCCATCAGGAACACCAGCGGATCGCGCCGCATCTCCTCGGCCATCGCGTCGCGCAGCGCCTCGCGCACAGTAGTGGAGACCATCTCCACATCCTTGGGCAGTTCGGGATCGGACGGCGCTTGAATGAAATGCTCCGGCGGACGCGGGCCCGCGTCGCTGGCGGGCTTAGCAGCCGGCGATTCTTTTTTGGCTTCGGCTTTCGGCGCTTCCGCTTTCTTGGGTGCGGGCGCCGCGGCGGCAGAGGCATCTTCGCCATCGGCCAGCAAGGTGGCGATGGGCGAATTGACTTTCACGCCTTCGCTGCCCTCGGGCACCAGGATCTTGCCGATGCGGCCTTCGTCCACCGCTTCGAATTCCATGGTGGCCTTGTCGGTCTCGATCTCGGCCAGGATGTCGCCGGATTTGACTGTGTCGCCTTCCTTCACCAGCCAGCGGGCCAACTTGCCCTCTTCCATGGTGGGCGACAGCGCAGGCATCAGAATTTGCGTGGACATCAGGCCAATACATCCGTGTAAAGCTCAGCGGGGCCCGGCTCGGGGCTTTCGGTAGCGAATTCGGCCGCCTTGGTGACGATGGCGCGGACATCCTTGTCGAGCATCTTGATATCGTCCTCGCTCATCACCCCGTTCTTCACCAGCTTCTGGCCGAAATGTTCGATAGGGTCGCGCTTCTCGCGCACTTCGGTCACTTCCTCGCGGGTGCGGTACTTGGCGGGATCCGACATGGAATGGCCGCGATAGCGGTAAGTCTTCATCTCCAGGATGATGGGGCCCTTGCCGCTCCGGCAATACGCCATCGCTTCGGCGCCGGCGGCCTGCACCGCTTCCACATCCATACCGTCCACCGACACCCCGGGAATATTGAAGGAAATGCCGCGCCTGGAGAAATCGGTCAACGCGCTGGAGCGCGCCACACTGGTGCCCATGGCGTATTGGTTGTTCTCGATGATGTAGACCACCGGCAGCTTCCACAGCTCTGCCATGTTGAAGCTTTCATAGACTTGGCCCTGGTTGGCGGCGCCGTCGCCGAAATAGGTGAGGCTCACGCCGTCGGTGCCGCGATATTTGTTGGCGAAGGCCAAGCCCGTGCCCAGCGGCACCTGCGCGCCGACAATGCCGTGGCCGCCATAGAATTTCTTCTCCTGGCTGAACATGTGCATCGAGCCGCCCTTGCCCCTGGAATAGCCGGTGGAGCGGCCGGTCAACTCCGCCATCACACCCTTGGGGTCCATGCCCGACGCCAGCATGTGGCCATGGTCGCGATAAGCAGTGATCAGCTGGTCCTCGGGCCGGACACTGGCCTGCATGCCCACCACCACGGCCTCCTGGCCGATGTAAAGGTGGCAAAAGCCGCCGATCAGCCCCATGCCGTAAAGCTGGCCCGCCCGCTCTTCAAAGCGGCGGATCAACAGCATGTCGCCATAGAGTTTCTTGAGGGCTTCGGAATTGCTGCGGGCGGTGTTCGGAACGGGTTTTTCTTGTTTTTCAGGGCGTTTTGCGAGGTCACTCATGCGCTTCAGACGCTCTTACGCTGGGGAGGGGCACTGCGAAGGTCGGGTTTTGGCAAGGCCCGGAAGGCTTGGCAAGCCTTTATAATTTTGTTGCGCTGCGATATCGCGAACAGTGTTCGCCATTTCTCTTTTTGATTTACCCCTCCGGCCTTCGCTGGCCCGAGGGCCAGCTACGCTCGTACGCTGCCGCTACTCACCCTCTCCTGCCAGCGCGCTACGCGCGCGCAAGGGAGGAAGGACACGACCAAGCTTTAATAGAATTCAGTGTGTGTTGCGGGGTACGGCGACTTGGTTCGGCGCCCCGTCCATCAATTGGCCCCGCGCGAGTTCTTCCACCAGATCGGGGTCGGGATGGGCGTCTTCCATCAGCTGGATGCGGTGGGCCAGCCGGTCGCGCTGGGTGGCGACCTGAGTGAGTTTTCCCTGCTGAATGCCGAGTTTCGCCTGGGCATCTTCCAAGGTCAGCAGCCCTCGTTCGCCCCAAATGGCATAGCTGCCGAAATACCCCACCACCGCAATGGAGATGGCGGGGAGAATCAGGGCCAGGAAAAAACGGGTGACCGAACGCTTGATTCGCATTCAAGCAACGAATCACACACTGATTCGCGGCGTCAAGAGGGATTCTACGTGGGATTCCTGAAACTTAGCCGGACGCCGGGGAACTTTTTGATCACCCCTCCGCCCTTCGCACGCTCGAGAGCGTGCTACGAGCACCTCCCCTTCCAGGCGCTGCGCGCGAAGGGGTGAGGAGCGGTTTGTCCCTTAGGGCAAACAAATAGTCCAGCGGACCATTTTGAGCGACGAACGCCGCGAGCTTGGGGGAGCGGCCGGGGGATCGCGGGACCAAGCCTCACCAAAAATGGCAGAGGAAAATCATTAGGTCCTCAGAACCGAGCGACCCGCATAAATGGCCGTGTCGCCCAACTGCTCTTCGATGCGCAGCAGCTGGTTGTATTTGGCGAGGCGGTCAGAGCGAGCCAGCGAGCCGGTCTTGATCTGTCCACAATTGGTCGCCACCGCCAGGTCGGCGATGGTGGCATCCTCCGTCTCGCCCGAACGGTGGCTCATCACCGCGCGATAACCGGCATTGTGCGCCATCTGGATGGCGTCCAGCGTTTCGCTGAGACTGCCGATCTGGTTGACCTTGATTAGGATGGCGTTGGCGGTGCCGGTGTCGATGCCCTGCTTCAGCCGCTTCACATTGGTGACAAAGAGATCGTCGCCCACCAGCTGAATCTTCTTGCCGATCATTTCGGTCAGGGCCTTCCAGCCTGCCCAGTCATCCTCGGCCATGCCGTCTTCGATCGAGATAATGGGATAGCGGCTCGACAGGTCGGCATAGACCTTCACCATCTGGTCCGGGCTGAGCGTCTTGCCTTCGCCTTTCAGCACATATTTCCCGCCCTTGAAGAATTCCGTCGAAGCGGGATCGAGCGCAAAGAAAATGTCGGAACCCGGTTTATAGCCTGCCTTCTCTACCGCTTTGGCGATGAAGCCCAGCGCCTCGTCCGGGCTTTTCAAATTTGGCGCGAAGCCGCCTTCATCGCCCACATTGGTGTTGTGACCGGCATCGGCGAGCTGCTTCTTCAAAGTGTGAAAGACTTCCGCGCCCATGCGCAGCGCTTCGCGGAAACTCTCCGCGCCCACCGGCATGATCATGAATTCCTGGAAATCGATGGGGTTGTCGGCATGCACCCCGCCATTGATGACGTTCATCATCGGTACCGGCAGCAATTCAGCCTTGGGTCCGCCTACATAGCGGTATAGCGGCAATCCCGAAGCCAGCGCGGCCGCTTTGGCTACCGCCAGCGATACGCCCAGGATCGCATTGGCGCCCAGCCGCGCCTTGTTGGGTGTGCCATCCAGCGCGATCATGGCGTTGTCGATACGCCTTTGCTCTTCCGCATCCATGCCGCAGAGCGCGTCGAAGATTTCGCCATTAACCGCGGCGACCGCTTTTTCCACGCCCTTGCCGCCATAACGCTTGCCGCCGTCACGCAGTTCGACGGCCTCATGCGCGCCGGTGGAGGCGCCCGAGGGGACCGCGGCGCGGCCGAAGCTGTCATCGTCCAGCCGTACATCCACTTCCACGGTGGGATTGCCGCGCGAGTCCAGGATTTCGCGGCCGGTGATGTCGAGAATGGCGGTCATGAAGGCCTCTTGGCGATTTTCCGCTGTTTAAGGGAATTGGGCGAGTTCCGCCACCCTGCTTAAAATTTCCGCAATGCGACGGAGGCTGAACGGCTGGCGCGTTCCACTAAGGATCATCCTGGAGCAATCCCCATGTTCCGAACACCTCTCAAATGGCTTTTCCTGGCCGCGGACCTTATGGCCATCTCTCTGCCTGCTTCCGCAAATCAGCCCGGCGCGATCCAGGCGCTGCAAAGTCCGCCGCCTGCCGACCAAGCCCCGGGCCATGGCGGCAAAGGCAAACTGGCGCGCATTCTCACCCGGGAGCAGCGCGCCATGTTCATGGCCGATGCGCGCGGGCAAACCAAGGACATGACGCGCGATCAGCGCCGCGCCTGGCGCAAGGACCAGATTCAGAAAATCACCGCCATGTCGCCCGCCGAGCGGCAGTCCTTCCAGTCCGGTTTGCAGGCGCGCTGGGATGCGCTTCCCCCCGCCCGCAAGGCCCGAAT
>Ga0209483_1003362_pt1 | contig 10552 bp, 9 predicted proteins | sample NGEPerA_FD_184508 | JGI IMG/M metagenome (GOLD analysis project Ga0209483, IMG submission 184508) | Arctic peat soil microbial communities from the Barrow Environmental Observatory site, Barrow, Alaska, USA - NGEE PermafrostL2-A... | ecosystem: Environmental > Terrestrial > Soil > Wetlands > Peat...
GTTCGCGCGCGCGCGCTTCGCCAACGATCTCGCCTGCGTCCGGCCCATCTTTGCCGACCGTCTGACTTTAACTGCCGCGCGCCATCCACTGCTGGAGCTGCGCCTGCGGCCATCTGGAGCGGCGCCAGTGCCAACAACGCTGGCGCTGGAGCCGGATGCGCGGCAGCTTGTGATCAGCGGACCGAACACCGGCGGCAAGACGGTCGCGCTGAAGACAGTTGGCTTGCTGGCGTTGATGGCGCAGGCGGGATTACCTGTTCCGGCTGAAGGTGCGACGCTGCCGATGCTGGGCGCAATCTATGCGGACATCGGCGATGCGCAGTCCATCGAGTCGGCGTTGTCGAGCTTTTCAGCGCATGTGCTGAATGTGGACCGCATCGCGCGCAGTGCGAATGCGAATTCTCTGGTGCTGCTGGATGAGCTGGGATCGGCAACCGACCCGGAAGAAGGCGCGGCGCTCGCCGTCGCTATCGCCGAGCACTTCCTTGCCGCGCGCGCGTGGACCTGTATCACCACGCACCTCACCTCGATGAAGGTCTACGCGGCAAAACACGCAGACGTACTGAACGCCGCTGTCGGCTTCAACCAGGCGACGCTCTCGCCCACGTATGAGCTGCGGCTCGGCGTACCTGGCGCATCCGCCGGATTGAACATCGCCGAGCGGCTGGGACTGGCGCCGGAGATTCTCGCCGAAGCGCGGACGCAACTGACGACGCAGGCAGCGGACATCGGAACGCTGCTGGATGAGTTGCACGCGCAGCTGAGCGCGGTGACCCAGGAGCGCGGCGCGTTGAGTGTGCGCGAGGCGCAGTTGGCGCGGGAGCGCACGAAGCTGGAGGCCGAAGGCCGCGAAGAGCAGAAGGCGCGGACGAAGCAGCTGGAGGCGAAGCTCACCTCGCTACTGGAGGAGTTTGAGGGCGAGCTGCGCGAGATCGTCCAGCAGATCGACGACAAGGCGCTGGCGCGCAAGATACAACGCGATTCAGCTTTGAGAACTGCCCGCGCCAAGCGCGAGTTTTCGGACCAATTCAAGTCGACGGTTGTCGCGCATGTGAGCGGCGCGGACAAGAACGATGCAGCAATGGAGTCGAGGCCCCGCGCGCAGACCGCACGTGAGATCAAGCCCGGTGACCTGGTGAAGTTGAGAAGCCTGGGCCGCGAGGGCCGCGTCGAGCGCGTGATCGGATCTGGCGATGCGAGCAAGAATTACGAGGTGGCCATTGGCACGATGAAGATGCGCGTGCCAGCGAGCGACATCGTCGAAGTGACGCCAGTTGCAGTCGTCACTCCTCTGGAAGCGGCGCGCGGCCTTAAGTTTTCGAGGGGCGGTATCACCATCCAGACTACGAACACTGCCGACACCTTGCCCATGGAGATCAATGTCATTGGTCGTACGGCAGACGAGGCGCACGACGAGGTCTCGCGCTTTATCGACCAGGCATTTCTGGCCGGTCTGCCGCATGTGCGGATTGTTCACGGCACCGGCATGGGCGTGCTGCGGCGTACGCTGCGTGAGTTCCTGCGCGGCCATCCGAACGTCGCGAACATCAGCGAACCGCCACATAACCAGGGCGGGCAGGGCGCGACGGAAGTTGACCTAAGACAGTGAATGCGGCATTGAGAGAGGTGCATGCATGGGTGGGATGATACCGCTGGGGGACGCGTCGCGGCGGCTGCGGCGATGGCCGATCGTGACCGTATTAGTCATCGCGGCGAATGCCTGGGTCTTCTGGCAGGAGATCGTTCTTGGCCCGCGGTTCATCTACACATGGTCGGTGATTCCGGCCCGCATCATGGCCGGCAACAGCTGGATCACGATTCTGACGGCGATCTTTATGCACGCGGGCTGGATGCACATCATCGGCAACATGATCTTTCTGTGGGCCTTTGGCCCTGAGATGGAAGACACCATGGGGCGGTTTCGCTTCCTCGCGTTTTACCTGATCGGCGGGGTCGTGGCTTTTGGTGCGCAGATCGCAGCGCTGCCGGCGTCGCACGTGCCCAACCTGGGAGCGAGTGGCGCCATCGCGGCCGTGATGGGCGCGTTTATCGTGATCTACCCGCGTGATGAGATCAAGACGGCACTGTTCTTCCTGCTCTTCGTGCGCATCACGTATATTCCGGCGGTGCTGCTGATTGGAGTATGGTTTCTGCTGCAGCTCTTCAGCGCGGGTCAGATCGCACAGCATGTGCAGACCGGCGGCGTCGCCTACCTGGCGCATGTAGGCGGATTTCTGTTTGGTGTGCTGACGGGAAGGCTGTGGCGGCGGACGTAGGCAAGGTATTTGTTGAGTTCTGCGCGACCACCAGACCCGAAAAGCGGTCTACTGCGGCGAGAGGTCTTCTTCAGGAATTAGTTCGTAGCTCACGAATGCGACCCTCCTGCTGTCCGGGGACCATGAGGGTCCGTTGATGGTTCCGCGTCCGCCCAGCAGCGTGGCCAGCACCTTCACCTTCTTATCTGCGATGGTCAACAACCGCAACTCCACGTCCGTGTCTGCGGGATGCCCCTGAGTGCCTTTGATATACGCAAGGAAGGCGATCATGGTGCCATCGGGAGAAACATGCGGGAACCAGTCTTCGCGATCATCGGACAGCACCTGCTGCTGCGCGCTGCCGTCTGTCTGCATCTGCCAGATCTGCATCGATCCCGTGCGGTCCGATGCAAAGTAGATCGAGCGCCCGTCGCCGGAGAACTCCGAGCAATCGTTGTAGGCCTTGCCAGACGTGAGCTGCTTCTCCTCGCCACCCGCTACTGGGATGGTATAGACCTGCAGCGCGCCGTCTCGCATGCCCTCAAATGCAAGCGTCTTGCCGTCGGGAGACCAGCCATGCGTGTACGAGGGACCATTTTTCGTGACGAGCCTCGGCTCGCCGCCTTCGGCTGGGACTACATAAATCCGCGACGTTCCATCGCCCGACGAATCGCTAATCTGAATCATGGTTCCGTCTGGAGAGACGCCGTGGTCGCCGAGGATCTTCGTTCGCGACCCTGTGGGCACTACTGTGGGCTCCATCGCAGTGCCCAGTACAAACTTCCGCATCATGCCGCCTTGATCGAAGAGCAGTGACTTTCCGTCGCCGGACCAGTTGGGCGTCTCGAAACGCACGGGCGCCACGTATATAACCTGCCGCGAGGTCGAACGCACATCGACAGTCTCCAGCGCGCTGTAGAGGGCAGGTTTGCCTTGCGAGGGTGACAGTTGTTCCAGCTTCACGTTGGAGAAGATGGCGGTCTCGGTCACATTCTTGTCATGCGAGCAGATGCCCAGGCCGACATATACCGGACTGCCGAATGCGAGCTTCGTGGATGCGCCCGCTGGAATTAGCTTGCCGCCCGCGTCGGAGACGAAGGCGTAGACATAGTCGCCCCGCCGCTCGATGCGCACACGCCTGGGTGCGGAGACTGCCGACTGGATGTTGCGCAGGTTTTCACCTTTTGCGTCCCGATACTGCAATGCCGTAAGGCCGTCGGCGTGGAGGGCCAAATCCACTTCCTCTGCATCGCTGTCGAGGCTCTGACGCAGCATGAGCACGGCCTTGCGGTGCTGGTGGCCGGTGGTACCCACCAACCGGATGTCGGCCGAGAGCGCCACGTCGCCACTCATCTTCTTCCAGAGGAACTGGAAGTCATCCTCCGCGGCCCACATGTCCGCGCCGCTGCCGGTGACCGTATAGGTCTGCGTGGACGCGTCGAAGTTCGCGCTGCCCGGATGCAGGCTCTTGCCCACGTCGCTGTGGCCTTCAAAGATGCCGAGCGGACTGGGGGTGGCTTGTGCGCCGAGCAGCGTGGGCGCGGCCAGCATGAAGACGAGCGCAAACTTGCAGGGCGCAGTGAACATCAGCATCTCCTGAAATTTTGAATTCTGCGAATGACTAGAGCGCGGCGACCGAGCCATCCGCGTGGTAGACAAACTCCATCGGCTTGGTTCCGCCGAAGGGATATTTCGCCAGGGCATCTTCGCTCAGGTTGAAGCCCAGCCCCGGACCGACAGGGAGCGGCACGCGGCCGTTGACCATGCGCATTGCGGGGAAGCCGAACCACTCTTCCCAGATCTTTTCCTTCTGCCCGGGTATGACGAAGCTGCATATCTCCTGCACCAGCAGGTTGGGGATCGAGGTGTCGACATGGAGTGTAGCGAGGCCGCCGATCGGCCCTTCGCATGCGTGCGGCGCCATGGAAATGTCCGAGATGTTGGCCATCGCAGCCACCTTCCACAGTGCGGAGATGCCGCCGACGTGGTTGATGTCCGTCTGCAGAATGTCGACGACGCCCATCTCAATCAGCTCGCGGCAGCCGTAGGTTCCGACCAGGCGCTCGCCGGTGGCGATGGGCGTAGTAGAGCGCCGCGAGACGCGCGCCATGGCCTGCACGTTCTCCGGCGGGCATGGCTCTTCCACCCAGAGCAGATGCAGCGGCTCGACCTCCTTGCACATGATGACGGCGACGGACGGACTCATTTTGGCGTGGAAGTCGATGGCGATATCGATCGAGTCGCCGAGGCCGGCGCGGATGCGCTCGAGGTACTTCACCACGTGCGTGATCTTGGCATTGCCCTCGAGCCACTCGTAATCGTGGTCGGGCATACCAACCTTCAGGCAGCTGACGCCCTCGCTCACCGCGTTCTGCTTCAGCTCAGCGAGCGCCTCGTCTGTCGAGACGCTTTCCACGTGGTAGTAGCCGCGCACGCCGCGTTCATCATATGGGCCGCCGAGGAGTTGGTAGACAGGAACATTCAGCGCCTTGCCGCGAATGTCCCACAGCGCCTGGTCAATGCCCGACATCGCCGATCCGATCACCGGCCCCGCACGGTAGAAGGTATGCACGTACATCGACTGCCACAGGTGCTCCACCTGCATGGGGTCGTTGCCGATGAGGAAGTCACGCATATCCAGCACGCAGGACATAACGGACTGCGCCTTGCCTTCGAGCGTGGCCTCGCCCCAACCGATGATGCCCTGGTTGGTTTCGATCTTCACGAAGACATAGGGCCGATCCGAGTTGGGCGTGATGGAGACCCCGAAGACCTTGAGATTGGTGATCTTGAGGCCGGAGCTGAGGCCGCGGAACGCCTCCGGGTTGGAGCCGGTGTTGACGGCATAACTCGCATCGCGCGCCTGCGCGAAAGGATCGCACCCGCAGTCGACTGCAACCGGCGGATTCGCAGCCGCGCCCGCGAGACGCGAGCCGGGGAGCGCTGCGGCGGCCATCGCCGCTCCGCCGAGAAATTTGCGCCGGTTCATGCGATCTGTCCCTTCTCCAACTGCCGCTCGTCGACATCGACGCCGAGGCCCGGCGCTGCGGAGAGCGTGAAGTAGCCGTCGCGGACGGAGTTGGGTGCGGGGTTGGTCAACTGCGCGATGTAAAAGTTGGGAATGCAGCCGGCGGCGTGCAGCGCGGCCGCATTGGCAATCGGCCCGCCCTCATGCCACGGGGCAACGTCGACGTAGTAGGTCTCAGCCAGCGCGGCCAGCTTGCGCATTCCCGTAATGCCATGGGTGTGCACATCCAGGCGCAGAAGATCGATCACGCCCTCACGAAGTAATTGTTGATAGACGCCGCCATCCGCAATGCCGCGCCCGAAGCCAAGCGGGACGACTGTCTCGTCGGAGATCTTGTGCAGCGAGGCAATGTTCGAGACCGCGCACGGCTCATCGAACCACAGTGGGTGCAGCTTCTCGAGTGCAGTGGCCAGCGCTGCGGCATCTCCGGCGGAGAGTTCGGCGCAGCACTGGAGGGCTAGGTCGGCGGTCGGCTCCGCTGCACGCATCCCTTCGAAGCGAGAAACCGCCGCACGGATGTAATCGCTGCCCTGGTTGCGGGCGGAAGGCACGGGGATGGGAAGAAGAAAGGCGCGATAGCCTGCCGCAAACTGCTTCTTCAGGTTGTCGACCAACTGCGCGTCGGAATCGCCTTGCAGCCGCGTGATCGCCCGCGCCTTGTTGCGCGTCGGCCCACCCAGCAGGCGATACACCGGAGCATTGGTCGCCTTGCCCAGGGTGTCGAGCAGGGCCATATTCAGCGCGCCGCGCACCGCGGGCGGGACAAGTGGATCGAGCACCTCATAGCTGCTCGCGGCGCGGCCTGTGACAGCATCGGCGGTGGCCTTCAGCTCTGGAGAAGTGAGCGTGCGGCACTCGCCATATCCGGTCAGCCCGGAGGCGGTGCGAATCTGCAAGACCACATATGCAGAATTTGTTTGGGAAGCCGCGACCTGAAACGCCCGCACCTCGCGGACGGCATGAGGCCCCGCCGCCGCCGGGCTTGGCCGTGACTGCGGCTGCGCTCGCGCCTGCGCCAGCAGCAGCGAGCGTCTTCTATTTACTGCGACTGCGGTCATCACCTGCTCCATCGCGCGCTAACGCGCACCCTGCCAAGTGGTGAGGACATTAGCAGTCCGTCAAAACCACCGTCAAGCGAGGCTTGCAGTTTGGGATAGGAGATATTCTGCCGAAGCCTGCTGGTACCCGTCTTATGTATCTTCCCGATACGGTGAAGCGAATTCCTCAGGGTACAAACCGAGTTCTTCAGCGAGTCGTTCAGCTGTAGGACAACGATGAGGCACACCGATGTACATGTAGTAGTCCATCCGATGTGAACGAATCCACCTTTGTCTTCCAATCTGCACCAAAACTCTTCCCTGAGCATTTGACCAATTGGGTCGCCAACTTGCTGCAAAGTCAAAATTGATCCTTCGCGAAACCCGAGCGCAACGCCGTTATTGTTTTCAAGTCCCTCAACCGTCAATGAACTCAGTCCTCCCTCTTTGAGGAAAGCAATGGCCGAGCTAATGTATGCCTGCTCTACGCGTCTATATTCGTCCTCGGTCAAAATCCCGCCCGTAAATGCGCGGCCAATATCTCTTAATGATGTCCACTCATCCGAGAGGAACGCGCCTCTAGTGTCACGCGAAGCAGGATTGTATTTCGTGATTCGGTACTGAATCATGATTTGTCTAATTTTCATTTAATATGTCTCATAGTCCTCTGCATCTGGGCAAGCAGGTACTAAATTGGTCTTCTTCAATCTCCGCGTGGTATCGTGCCTTCGATGAATCGTCGCCAGTTTCTTCAGCAGTCGATGATGGCCTACGCCGCGTTTCTCGCGAACGCTCGCGCACAGGGAACCTCTGCCGCGCCCAAGCTGACTATCTGCGAGATACGCGCGGTCCGTCTCAAGGACGCCTTCAACAGCCGCTTCATCCGCGTCTACACCGACCAGGGCCTGACCGGCACCGGCGAAACCATGGACACGGTCGGCGCCGAGGACATCGTCAACTCCTACATCGGCCCACAGCTGAAGGGTCGCGACCCGCTCGACATCGAAGGCATCCTCACCGACCTCTGGGGCTGGAAGCGCGCAAACGGTGGCCCGCCGTCACCCTTGTTCATGCGCGGCATGGGCGGCCCCTACCTCAACGCCATCAGCGGCGTCGAGATGGCGCTGTGGGACCTCGCAGGCAAGGCGATGAACCAGCCGATTTATCGCCTGCTGGGTGGGCGCGTGCGCGACAAGATGCCGGTCTATCTCCACGCGGCCACGCCCGACGAGGCGAAGAGTCTCATCGCGCAGACCGGCGTGAAGGCGCTGAAGATCTGCCCCGACTACACGCCCGACGCCTGGATCCTAAATAAAGGCTTCGACCCGGGCAAGCACTGGGGCATCCATCTCAATACGGCGCAGTTGGACGACATGGTCGGCTTCGTCGCGAGTTATCGCGAGAAGCTCGGCAAGAGCTACGACATCGCACTCGAGTGCCACGCGCGCTACGACGTTGAGACCGCCATCCAGCTCTGCAGCCTGCTCGAGCCCTTCCGCCTGATGTGGGTCGAGGAGCCCATCCCCAGCGACGACGTTGACGCCATGCTGCGCGTGCGCAACAACACGCGCGTGCCCATCGCCGCCGGCGAAAACATCTACAGCCGCTACGGCTATCGTCCGTTCCTGGAAAAGGAAGCCCTCAGCATCATCCAGCCGGACATGTCGAAGACCGGCGGCCTGCTGGAGTCACGCCGCATCGCGTCCATGGCCGAGGTCTATAACATTCCGATCGCGCCGCATGGTGTAGCTTCACCGCTGGCCACTATGGCCTACGCGCATGTCTGCGCCACGGTGCCGAACTTCATGATCCTGGAGTGGACCTACTACCTGAACAAGCAGTACACGTCGCTCACTGAGCCTGTGTCCTTGAATGATGGGTTCTTGCACGTAAGCGACAAGCCCGGCATCGGCATCTCCGTCAACGACGACGCGCTTAAGGAACGTACCGAAGCAGGCTACAAGCCGCTTTAGTCTTCTCGCGTGGGCCGAGTATCACACATGTCTATGTGTGATACTCTACACTCCATTGGGGTGCGACCATGGCGACCAATCTGGCGATCAGCGATGAGCTAATTGAAGAGGCCCGACGTGTCGGCGGCCATTCCACCAAGAAGCAGGCCGTTACTGTCGCGCTCGAAGAGTACGTCGCGCACCGGAAACAATTGGCCATTCTCGATCTGTTCGGCACCATCGATTTCGACAAGAAATATGACTACCGCCGCAGCCGTAAGCTGGACCGTATCGGGCGCGACCGGTGAAGGTGCTGGTCGATACCTGCGTCTGGTCTCTGTCGCTGCGGCGGCGTAAGGCACCAGCGGGATTGAGCTCAGAGGAACAGCGCCTGGTTGCGGCGCTGACCGAGGCGATTCGCGATGGCCGCGTTGCCATGATGGGCCCTATTCGGCAGGAGCTGCTTTCAGGAATCAAGGACGCGGCACAGTTTGAGAGGCTGCGGAGTATCCTCGACGCCTTCCCCGATGAGCCCATCACAACTGCGATTTATGTCGAAGCGGCGCGGCTGGACAACCTCTGCCGCACCCGTGGCGTGCAGTGCGGTGAAGTGGACATGCTTTTATGCGCCACAGCACAGCACAGCGGCTGGACAATTCTGACCAGCGACACAGGCCTGCTGCGCTGCATGAAGGTGATTGACGCGGAGCGCAAGGGGACCCATAGACTACAACCATAGCCAGCAGAAGATCTGAATAGAATAGATGGTCTCTGTTTCAATCGATTATTTGGGCTGCATGTCGAGGTAGTCGCTCTTGAGGTGTTTAGCGATCGTTTCGCTCAAAGGCTGGCGCGCGAACTGGGCGCTCAGATCCTCATCGGCATCAGGATGTAGCGGTACTTCACGTCGTCGGCGCCATCTTCCGGTCGCATCTGGCCGGCGGACTGGGCGTCCTTGAACTCAAGCCGCACCTCGCTGGTGCCGCCGATGGCCTTCAGGAAGTCGATCAGGTAGGAAGAGTTGAAACCGACCACCAGGGGATCGTAGTTGTATGGCGTCTCGATCGAGTCTTCCGATTCACCGGAGTCAGTGGATGAGGACGACAGCTTCAGCTCGTTCTGCTCCAGCCGGATCTTGATCGCGCCGGAGCGCTCGTCGGCGAACTGCGCCACGCGCTGGATGGAGCCCATCAGGTCCTCCGAGCGCACAATGACGAACTTGTTGTTGTCCCGTGGCAGTACGGCCTCGTAGTTGGGGAACTGCCCGGTCAGCTTGCGGCTGGTGAGCACGCGTCCGCCCACGCGGAAGAACAGCGTCTGCTCGTCGTCGGCAAAATCCAGCGTCTCGGCATCGGTCGAGTTCAACAGCGAGAGCAGCTCTCCGAGGGCCTTGCGCGGGATGAGCGTCTTCTTCTCGCCCGTAATGCCATCGAGCGACTCGCCCAGCTTCTCAATGTGCGCCAGGCGGTGGCCGTCGGTTGCGACCATGGCCATGGACTCCGCCTTGAGCACCAGCAGCGCGCCGTTCAGCGTGTAGCGGGACTCCTCGCTGGAGATGGCAAAGATGGTCTTCGCGATCAGGTTCTTCAGCGAGGCAACCGAAAGCTTAGTCGAACCGGTCGTGGGGAACTCCGCCACCATGGGGAAGTTCGCCCGCGCCATGCCCACCATCTTGGTGTTGGAGCGACCGGCGCGGATCTGTACCCAGTGGTTGTCCATCAGCTTGATAGAGATGTCGCCCTCAGGCAGCAGCTTGATGTAGTCGTACAGCTTGCGCGCGGGGATGGTGCAGGCGCCGGTCTTCTTCACTTTGGCGGCGCACGAGGTGCGGATTGACTGGTCAAGGTCCGTCGCTGTGATCGTGAGGGAGTCGCCGTCAGCTTCAAAGAGAAAATTCGACAGGATTGGGATGGTGGTCTTGCGTTCAACCACCGACTGCGCGGCTGTCAGCTCGCGCAGCAGCTCGGCTCGGGAGACGCTGATCTCAAGATTTCCGGTCGGTGCGGCGGGGGTCGTCATCTCGGTCTCCTGGGGCGTTGCTGAACTACGGGCAGCTGCATCCTTGACGGCAGTGGGCATGGGGTGTCTCCGGGTACGGCAACTCGCAAAGGGATGCTGGGGAGAACTTTACACCGAAAGCGGTGCAATCCGCTTGGGCCCAGCACCAATCCACATGATTCTATTGAGTTGCAGCCTGTGAAGGCGACAGCTTTCTTGTGGAAAGGCCGGAATTATCTTCCGGTTCATGCTGCAGTAGGAACTCAAGCGCACTCCCTCTCG
>Ga0209483_1003365_pt1 | contig 10546 bp, 6 predicted proteins | sample NGEPerA_FD_184508 | JGI IMG/M metagenome (GOLD analysis project Ga0209483, IMG submission 184508) | Arctic peat soil microbial communities from the Barrow Environmental Observatory site, Barrow, Alaska, USA - NGEE PermafrostL2-A... | ecosystem: Environmental > Terrestrial > Soil > Wetlands > Peat...
GCCTTCAGCGCTTCCCAGGCGAGCCCGAGCCGTTCAAGGGTGCCTGGCCTAAAGTTTTCGATAAGAACATCTGATCTTTCGACCAAACGTTTGATGATGGCCTTCCCGTCCGCCGACTTGAGGTCGAGCGTCATCAGTCGCTTGTTGCGTGACTGAACGTACCACCACAATGAGGTGTCCCCTTTCATTTTCCGCCATTTGCGCAGGGGATCGCCTTCGCGGCTCTCGACGCTCTTGGGCCGCAGGACGAAATGGGAATCGTGCTTTGGGACGGCAACGATCACTGGCTTTTTCCACTCTCAAAAGTTGGCGACAAGTCGGCGATGGGCCATGAAATCGCCGGCATGAACCCCGGCGAAGCGGATTCAGTGTTGAAGGGCATCTCGATCCAGACCTTCCAATTGAAAAAGGACGGCTCGGTCGTAAAGACCAGCGCGGAGGCCTCATTCTGGAAGGGCTACGTCATGGCCATCCTGCTGTCGATGACCACCATGATCTACGGCTTGAACGTGGCTCGATCCATCATCCAAGAAAAAACTTCACGCATCTTCGAGGTCATGCTGGCCACCGTTAAGCCGAGTGACATGCTCGCCGGCAAGCTCATTGGTTTAGGCTCAGTGGGTCTCACTCAAATCCTCATCTGGCTCATCACGGCGGTCGTGATTGTTATTACGCCCTTCGCAGCAGCCATGCTCACCGGCGAATACTCGCTCAACTTCAGCTGGTTTGAAGGCATCCTGTTCCCGGTTTACTTCCTGCTTGGCTATCTGCTTTACAGTTCGCTCTTCGCGGGACTGGCTTCAACCTGCGAAACCGAACAGGAACTGCAGATGTACATGCCCCTTGCCGCAGCGCCAACGTGGCTCAGCTTTGCCATGATCGTGCTCATCATGAACGACTCAAACTCTCCGTGGGCCATCGCGGCATCGCTGTTTCCGCCTACCGCGCCCATCGTCATGTTCCTGCGCATGGCGTCTGAAACGCCTCCGGCCTGGCAATTCATAGCATCCATCTCACTCATGGTGGCCAGCATCATTGCCACGCTCTGGTTCTCGTCGCGCCTCTATCGCGTCGGAATCCTGATGTACGGCAAACGCGCTTCGCTGCCGGAGCTGATTCGCTGGTTGCGCTATAGCTAGATTCTGGGCGCCCCAGTTCTCGCTCTTGAGACCTGGGAAAGCAGGGAACCACCTTCATAAGATTCTTGGCCTGGTAGTCCATCCAAACAATGGCGCTCCGCTAAAATCATCTGAGTGACCACCGACGCCAGATCCGGATTTACATTCGGCCAGCGAATTGCTCTGGCCATTGTACCGCGCATTGTCTGGATACTTTTCTCTCTCATCGGCTTCACCTGGCGCTTCGAGATCATCGCCGAAGAAGGCGCTGAACCTCTCCCGTTCGGTGAGGGCGCTGGCGCTGAAATCTTCTGCTTCTGGCATCAATGCGTGCTGCCGTGTACCGTTTACTTCCGGCGTACCCACGCAACGATACTCATCAGCCAGAGCTTCGATGGTGAATTGATTACCCGCACTCTGCAGCTGTTCGGATTTCGTGCCGTGCGCGGATCGAGCTCGCGCGGATCACGCGAAGGCTTGTTGGGCCTTAAGAAGGTGATTGAAAACGGTGACACCGCCATCTTTACCGCCGATGGCCCGCGCGGCCCCATCTATCGTACCAAAGCTGGACCGGTAAAACTTGCCGCGCTGACCGGCGCCCGCATCGGGGCATTTCATCTGGAACCCGAACACGCCTGGGTCATGAAATCGTGGGATCGCTTCTTCATTCCGCGCCCATTCACGCGCATAGTCGTTAGCTGGTCGCGCTGGACATATGTTCCGACCGATTTAGCAGATGCAGACTTCGAATCCAAGCGTGAAGAACTGAACGCAGCCATTGAACGCGCGCGGTTGAACGCGCTTGCACATCTCGGCAAACCGGATCAAAAGCGATCATGAGCGGCCTGCTGGTTTCTGAATTCGATTTCGAACTGCCTGAAGAACTGATTGCGCAGCAACCGCCCGCGCAGCGCGGGGCCAGCCGCATGATGCTGCTCAATCGCCAAACAGGCGAAACACAGGATGCGGCATTCGCGGATTTTTGCCATCTATTGCAGCCGGGCGATCTGCTCGTGCTCAATGACAGTCGCGTAATTCCTGCACGTCTCTACGCCCGTCGCACCTTGCGCCGCGAGCGCGAAAAGCCCACTGGACGTATCGAAGTTATGCTTACCGAACCGGCGGGAAACAACCGCTGGCGCGCACTCGTGCGGCCCGGTCGCAAAATCGCCATCGGCGAGCATCTTGTGTTTCCCGCGCCCGATGGCGAGATGGCCCTTGAGGCCGACGTCCTGGAGCGTGGTCTGTACGGCGATCGCCTCCTGGAATTCGTTCCCGTTAACGACTTCTTCGGTGTGCTTGAACGCATTGGTCACATGCCGCTTCCGCCGTATATCCACCGCGATGACGCCACCGAAGATCGCGAACGTTACCAGAACGTCTACTCGCACGAAAAAGGCTCAGTAGCAGCGCCTACCGCCGGATTGCACTTCACTTCGCAAACGCTCGAAGCCCTCGCAGCCCGCGGGATTGAAGTAGCGCGCGTGACGCTGCATGTCGGGCTCGGGACGTTTGCGCCGCTCCGGGTCGAGCGGCTCGATGAAGTAAAGCTGCATCGTGAACGCTACACATTAAGCTCCGCAGCCGCCGACGCCATCAACCGCGCCGTCACCGAAGGCAGGCGCATCGTCGCCGTAGGCACCACCGTCGTACGCACGCTCGAGCACTGCGCTCAACACGCTGCCGGCGGCCCCCTTAAGCCACACTCCGGTGCCACTGAAATCTTCATCCCCCCGGGCTTCGAATTTCGATTGGTACGCGCTCTGCTCACAAACTTTCACCTGCCGCAATCCAGCCTGTTGATGCTTGTTAGCGCCTTCGCGGGCCGCGAGCACGTTCTGGCCGCATACCGCCGCGCTGTTCAGGAAAAATACCGCTTTTTCAGCTATGGCGATTGCATGTTCCTGTCCTGAAGGCAATCCCCGCAGCAGAACACGCCAGCCTCGTTCACCCTGATAGACTCTCAAGCGTGAGCGATCAAACCAATCCGCCCGTCTTCCTCCTCGATACAATGTCGTTCATCTTTCGCGCTTATCACGCCATGCAGCACAGCCGTCCCATGTCGACGCGCGGCGGCCTGCCTACCGCGGCCACGTATGTCTTCGTCAACATGATCAAGAAGCTGCGCCAGGACTTTTCGCCACGCTACTTCGCGGCAGTTTTCGATCCCAGCGGAGAAGTTTTCCGCGACGAGCGCGCACGCACCATGGGACCACTCCGCAAGTGGAGCAGCAAAACACAAACATTCGAGGAAGTCAGCTACGACGGCTACAAAGCAAATCGCGAATCCATGCCTGAAGATCTGCGTCGGCAAATTCCGTACATTCGCCGCTCGCTTGAGGCATTGAAAATTCCCATCATCGAGGCGGCAGGTTTTGAGGCAGATGACGTAATCGGCACCCTCGCACGTCAGGCAGCCGAGCAAACGCACGAGGTCTTCATCGTGTCCGGCGACAAGGACATGATGCAGCTCGTTACCGAAAACGTCAAAATACTCAACCCGCAGAAAGACAATCTCATTCTCGATCCCGCCGGCGTGAATGAAGTGCTCGGTGTTCCTCCCGAAAAGGTTGTTGACGTGATGGCCCTGCGTGGCGATTCCGTTGACAACATTCCCGGCGCACCAGGCATTGGCGACAAAGGCAGCGTCGATTTGATCCGTGAATTCGGCAGCGTTGAAGCAGTGCTCGACCGTGCTGCTGAAGTCAAACGCAAGACCTATCGCGAATCGCTCGAGCAAAACAGGGAAGCGGTATTACTTTCAAAAGAACTCGTTACCATCGATTGCCGAGTGCCGCTTACACTCGATCTTCATGCAATGGAGACGCAGTCACCGGATGTCGAGGCTTGCCGCACGCTCTTCACCGAACTCGAATTCACATCGATGCTTCGCGACCTCGCTCCTGCCACTCCAACCACCGTCGTCGAACTCATCGAGGAGCCAACCGCAGAGCAGGCGGCAGCGTTTTACCGGCAGGCACACTCGAGTGGTTTTGCGCTTGTGCTTGAGGCCGCCGCCCGTGCCGTTGACGAACAGCCTGAAGAGGAAATGCCTGGCACACAATCGCTCCTCGATCTGGCCGAAGCGGAAGAAAAGAAAGTCGGCTTCAAGGTTGGCGTTTGCGCGGATGCGAGCATTGCACTTCAATTGCCGCTCACTCCGGAGCTGCGCAAATTACTGGAAGACGAGACCGTACCAAAACGCACGCATGATTTGAAATTGACGCTGCACCTTCTCGACGCGCAGGGAATTACATTGCGGGGAGCGATCGAAGATACGATGCTGCTCTCCTACGTGCTCAATCCTACCCACACAACCCAGGCGCTCGCTGACGTGGCCGCCCGCAACGAACAGGCAGCGCCTTCAACACAACCAGCCGCGGCGGCCGCTGTTTTCGCGCTTGCCCCCAAGCTGCTGAGTGCCGCGCAGGAGTGTGGCGTCGAAAGTGTGTACCGCGACATTGATCTACCTCTCGCACCAGTGCTTTATCGGTTGGAGAAGATCGGCGTTCGCATCGATACTGGCGTGCTCGATGGCTTGGCCAAGCGCTTCAGCGTAGAGCTTCAGCGTGTCGGCGAAAGAATATTCGAGCTTGCCGGACGCCGTTTCAATGTCAACTCGCCAAAGCAACTCGGAGAAGTTCTATTCACGCATATGGGCCTTACGCCGCCGGCCTCGCGTGGCAAATCGAAGAATCTGTCGACAGCGCAGGACGTGCTTGAACAACTGGCCGAGCAAAACGAAGTGCCCCGTCTCGTACTTGAATTCCGGCACTTGTCGAAGTTGAAATCGAATTACATTGACGCGTTGCCGCTGCTCGCCGATTCAGATTCGCGCGTACACACCACGTTCCAGGCCGCGGCCACAGCCACGGGACGCCTTTCGTCTGTGAATCCCAACCTGCAGAACATACCCATTCGCACCGAGCTTGGGCGCGAAATTCGCGCCGCCTTCACCGCCGCACCGGGCACAGAATTGCTCTCCGCGGACTACTCGCAAATTGAATTGCGCTTGCTCGCGCACTACAGCCAGGACCCGCTGTTAACCCGCGCCTACGCGGAACAAATTGATATCCACACTCTGACCGCCAGCGAGGTCTTCGGTGTCCCCATCGATTCCATGGACAAGGAAACTCGGGGTCGCGCCAAGGCTGTAAACTTCGGCATCGTTTACGGCATCTCGCCTTTCGGACTGGCCGCGCAACTGGGAATTCCGCAAGCTGAAGCAAAGGCCTACATCGATCGATATTTCGCTCGCTATCAAGGCGTTAGAACATTTATTGAAAGTACTTTGGAGCAAGTGCGGCGCGACGGCTACGTTCGCACGCTCTTCGGGCGAATGCGCCCCATCCCCGATATGGAAAGCCGTAATCCCAATCAACGCGGGTTCGCCGAGCGCACCGCAATCAACACGCCACTCCAAGGCACCGCTGCCGATCTCATCAAGCTGGCCATGATCGCTATCGACCGCAAGCTTGCCGTGCAAAAAATGAAATCCCGCATGATCCTGCAGGTCCATGACGAACTCATCTTCGAAGTTCCAGCCGAAGAGAAAACGGAGTTGGAATCAATCGTGCGCGCGGAGATGGAGGGCGTTTTAAAGCTGCGCGTCCCGCTCGTGGCAGACCTGGGCTTCGGACCAAACTGGAGAGACCTGAAATAATTCCGGGCCAAAGCCCCATCTCTAGCTTTTGAAGGTAGACTGCGGTTCGCCTGGCAAATCTTCGCGCGGCGCCATCGGCATGTTCGCAATCCGCACGCCGCTGGCTGCGAAGATTGCGTTGGCAACCGCGGGCGCAACACCGATCAAGCCAATCTCGCCGGCTCCTGCTGAAGGCAAGTCCTTGCGATCGAGAATAACCACGTCAATATCCGGCATGTCAGTAAAACGGGGAACACGATAACGCGAAAAGCGCGGATTGAGAATGCGCCCGCCCTCAAACAGAATGGCTTCAAACAACGCTCCGCCGATCGCCTGCACAATCCCGCCAGAGATTTGGTTTCGAATTCCGTTCGGATTGATGACCGCGCCCGATTCCCATGCTTGAACGATTCGGCGAATGCGAATCCTCTTCGATGCGGAATCAATCTCAACTTCGGCCACCGCCCCAACATAGCCGCCCTTGTCCGTACCGCATGCAATGCCGAAGCCGCGCCCAGGCGTCGCTTTGGCGTTCTTCCAGCCAAACTTCTCCGCTGCTGCCTCAAGCACTGCGCGCAGTCGCGGCTCCTGAAGATTCTTCAATCGAAATTCAAGCGGATCGATCCCGGCCGCATGAGCGATCGCATCCATGTGTGACTCTCTCGCGAAATTGTTGGCGACCCCCGCAAGCGAGCGATATGAACCCTGCCGCAACGGTGAACGAACCGGGTGATATTGCACCAGCTGATTCGACACGTCATACGGAGTTCCCAGCGCGGCAGTGCCGGAATTGTAGTTGTGAAACTCCCACGCCACCAGCTTGCCATCTTTGCTGGCGCCGCCTTTCACTTCGATAAGTGCAGCGGGACGGAAGTAGGCCCACGTGAACTCCTCGGCGCGCGTCCACACCACCTTCACTGGCTTGCCAGCGGCTTTCGCCAGCCGCGCGGCTTCAACCGCCGCTTCGCCCGTATGCTTGCCTCCGTAGCCGCTGCCCATATCCGGCTGGATCACGCGAATTTTGGTCTCGGGCATCGGCAGTGCCTGCGCCAGCTCTTCGCGAACCCCGAAAGGTCGCTGCGTTCCAGTCCATACCGTCAAATTGCCGTCGTTCCACTCCGCTACCGCAGCACGCGGTTCTAACGGGGCATGAGCAATGTATTGAACAGTGTATTTGGATTCGACTTTGACATCGGCATTCGCCAGTGCCTGCTCAACCGAACCTGTCTTATGCGCGGAATCATCCTCTGACTCTGCATTCTTCTTCAGGTACTCAAACAGTTCGCTGTTCGAAATCTGCGCCGGCGTATTCCACTTCGCCTTGAGCGCCGCGATCGCCTTCTTTGCGATAGAAGCATCTACCGCGGCAACGCCAACAAAATCGCCGTCGCGAATCACCTTCACGTCCGGCAATTTCTCCGCCTCTGCAGTATCGAGCGATTCCAAAGTCGCGTTGAATCCGTCGGGCCGTAGCACTGCGCCAAACAGCATTCCCGGCCGCACAATGTCTGAAGGATATACGTGCTTTCCAGTCACGAAATCGCGGCCGTCAACTTTAGACGCAGCGGTGTCAGCGACTTTCCACTCAGATGTGGGCGTCAACTTCACTGATCCACTGACAACCTTGACCAGATTCTCCCCTCGCGTGAGTTCGCCGTATGCCATCCAGCGGGACTTTTGCTGGTCAAGAATCTTGCCCTGTATGGGCTTCAATCCTTCAGCCGGCACTTGCCAGCGTTCCGCCGCCATTTTGATAAGCATCTGTCTCGCGGCGGCGGCCATGGTGCGCAGTTGCGGGCCCATTGTCGGTGTGGTCCTGCTGCCAAACGTGCCCATGTCGTAAGGCGTCAGCGCGGTGTCGCCCATGACCATCGAAATCGATTCCAATGCAACATGCAACTCTTCCGCCACCTGCTGGGCAAGGGAAGTGCGTATGTTCTGTCCCACTTCAACCTTCCCGGTAAAAACCTTGACCTTGCCGTCAGCACCAATATGCAGCCATGCGGAAATATCCTTGGGCAGCTCATGCCCACCGCCATTCCGTCCTGACTCCTGCGCGCGCGCCGCGGAGTATGACAGGCAGATAAGCATGCCGCCGCCAAGCAACCGAAGAAAATTGCGCCGGTCTACCGTCAACTTCAGCGAGTGGTTCCAGTACTGCTCCTGGAAATTTTCAAGCTCGGGAATATTATGGGGGTTCATTGCGTCCCCTTTTCAGCAGCATGCGCCGCGCGCCGAACAGCATCGACAATGCGTGGATAAGTTCCACACCTGCAGACATTGCCGTTCATCGCTCCCACGATCTGTTCGTCTGTAGGGTTCGGTGTTTTGCTCAGCAACGAAGTCGCGCTCATGATCATGCCGGATGTGCAGTAGCCGCACTGCAGGGCTTCTTCATCGAGAAAAGCCTGCTGGACAGGGGAAAGTACACCGTGCCGCTCCAGCCCTTCAATCGTTACGATTTTCGCGTTTGCTGCAGCCGACACCTGTGTGCGGCAGGAGCGCATGGCCACGCCATTCAGTAAAACCGTACATGCTCCGCACTGGCCTTCGCCGCAACCGTACTTGGTTCCGGTCAGATTCAGTCGATCCCGCAAAACTGAAAGCAGCGGCTCATCGGCGGTTGCAGTCACATGGACCACAGTCCCATTTACATCCAAAACATAATCGCCCATTGTCGATTCCTTGATCCGCTTTCGGGTAAGTCAAACGCAATCAGAATAGCGCAAATTGCGCATCCGCGTTTTCCCGTGAGCAGGCAAAGCGGGCCTATTCGTTTGGCTGCGCCGCAAGCCACTTCTTCAGGTTGGGCTCCTGCAAGCGACGGAACTCGATGCAACCATTAATGCGTTCGACCGTCCGATTCAGCGCTCTGCCCGAAGCCGCTACCTTATGTGAACTGAAGAAGTTCTGAACATCATCGCGCATCTCAACCGAGCAAAAGCCTGCTGTCCCTCCGACCACGTAACTACCCAATTCCGTCGTCAGCAGCGCCTTCACACTGTCCCAATGCGACTTGACATACTGCCAGGCCAGATCGCGCGACGCAGGCATCGATAGCGACACTGCAAGCTCAAGCGCTGCATCCTGATTTCGAACTTTTCCTGAAATGGCGTAATCCAGCGAGCGCCGCACCAGCTCAGGATCTTCAAACGTCGCCATCAAATGCAGCGCCCCCTCCTGGATCACCGGGTCCGCCGAGGTTTCAAATTGACTCTGCAGCTTATCGAACAGCTTTGCATCCCCGTGCCGCGCTGCCACGGAAAGCGCCGTTTGGCCTAGCGTCGAATCGACTGACGACGGATCGGCAATATAGCTTTCCGCAATCTTCTCAGCTTGACTCAATACTGCAGGATCGTTGCCGTAATTACCGAGAACGCCAAAGAGCAACGCGCGTAATTCATCAGTGTTTGTCGAATCGCCGGACAACGGTGCTCCGAGCCTTTCAAGCTTCGGCGAATAGGTGCGCCGTATCCAGGCAGCCATACCGGCCTTTTCTTCCGGTGTTGCGGCCACTCGTTCCACAATCGCGTCCACGCCGCCCAGCGCGGCTTTAAGCACTTCGGCACTTTGATTGTTCTTGAGTGCGGCGGACAATTCGAGATAGTCGCCCACCTTTGCCTTGTTTGATCGCACCTGCGCCCATTCGTCGCCCGTAATACTGATACTCTCTGCGGGCGTCAGCGCTGATTCGATATTCGCAACAATCTTTGCGTAAACAGCCGGTGAATATGCGCTGCGGTAGTAGCCCTTGCCTTCCGCGTTTGCAAAAAATAGCGTCCCTGTCGGAACCTTCAGTGTGGAACTCTCTGGAGTCAGAATCTGGCAATACGGCGCGCCCGTGCTGCTTTTAAAACATACCGGCAGCGTCCATTTCTGGTTAAGATCAGGCTGAATGCTCGGGCTTAGAAAGAATCGCCGCTGTTCAACAGAGACTTGTCCATCGCTCGGCTCTCCAAAAGTAAGTAACGGCACCCCCGGCTGTGCCACCAGGGAATCCATGATCTTGTCTCCCGGCTTTCGGCTCACAGTGGTCTGCGCATTCCAAAAGTCTTCCGCGGTAGCGTTCGAATAGAGATGCGCCTCAAGATAGCTGTGCACGCCCATGCGGAACACTTCGGTCCCCAGGTAGTTCTCAACCGTTAGCAGAACGTCGCTAGCTTTGCCGTATGCAATACCATCGAACATCTGGTTGATCTCATCCGGCGTGTCGGCTTTGGCGCGGATCGCCCGCGTTGTCGGCTGCGCATCCAGGTCAAGCGTGCTATCTTCCTCGTTCGCCACTATCTGGTCGATATTCCATTCAGGATGCATCGCGGCAATGGGCTTGTTTGCCATCCACGTCGCAAAGCCTTCGTTGAGCCAAATATTGTCCCACCACTTCATCGTCACCAGATCGCCAAACCATTGGTGCGCCATCTCGTGCGCAATCACCAGCGCAACATTCTTCTTCGCCGCATCAGTCGCGGTTTTTGGATCGATCAGCAGGTCGGTTTCGCGATAGGTAATCGCACCGAAGTTCTCCATCGCACCCGCTTCAAAATCCGGCAGACCGATCAGGTCGAGTTTCTTGAGCGGATAGGCAATTCCAAAATAGTTGTCGTAGTAATGCAGCACATACCTCGCCACATCGAGCCCATATGGAGTAAGCGCGACTTTATCCGGCGTGGCGCACACTCGGATCGCGACTCCGTCTTGCTCTCCTGACGAGCATTGAAAATCCCCCACGAGAAATGCGAGCAGATAGGATGACATCTTCGGCGTCGTCAGAAATTTCAGCGTATGC
>Ga0209483_1003366_pt1 | contig 10546 bp, 9 predicted proteins | sample NGEPerA_FD_184508 | JGI IMG/M metagenome (GOLD analysis project Ga0209483, IMG submission 184508) | Arctic peat soil microbial communities from the Barrow Environmental Observatory site, Barrow, Alaska, USA - NGEE PermafrostL2-A... | ecosystem: Environmental > Terrestrial > Soil > Wetlands > Peat...
TTCCAGATCCTCGCCCTTGGCAAGGCCGGCGGCGATGGCGGAAGAAAGCGAGCATCCGGTGCCGTGGGTGTTTTGCGTCGCGATGCGGGGTGCGGCCAGCGCCACGACGCCGTTGCTGTGGATCAGATAGTCGATGCTCTCGGCGCCCTGCCCGTGGCCGCCCTTGATCAGCACCGCAGCGCAGCCCAACGCCAGCAACCGCCGGCCCTGGCTTTCGATCGCGGCCTCGCTTTCGGCCACCGCTTCGCCGAGCAAGGCGGCGGCCTCCGGCAGGTTCGGCGTGATCAGCGCAGCATGCGGAATGAGTTTTGTCCGCAGCGCCTCGGTCGCGTCGGGATCGAGCAGGCGATCCCCTGAAGTCGCCACCATGACCGGATCGAGCACGACATGCCGCGGCGACCACCGCGTCAGGCCGGCGGCGATGGCATCGATGGTCGCACGCTGCGCCACCATCCCGATCTTGACGGCGGCCACATCGAGATCGCTGAACACCGCGTCGATTTGTGCCGTGACGAATGCCGGCGGCACCGGGTGGATCCCGCTCACGCCTTGCGTGTTCTGCGCGGTCAGGGCCGTGACGACCGAAGCCCCGTAAACCCCGAGCGCCGCAAACGTCTTCAGGTCGGCCTGGATCCCGGCGCCGCCGGACGAATCCGAGCCGGCGATGGTCAGCGCGACTGGGATCGTCATCGTTCTGCTCGCAGGCATTCAGGCGGTCGGATCAGGGGCATATCCTGTCCTAGCGCGGCATGTTATGGCCAGCAAGTTCGCTTGCCACGACGCCCGGTTTTTTGCTCTATTGGGGCCGTGCGACGCCCTCGGAGACGACAGCGATGGTTCCCTTTTTCGTCCAGTTCAAATGCAAGCTCGGCCAGTCCTATGCCGTCGCCAACGCGCTCGCCGAGGCCGAGATCGCCTCGGAGATCTATTCCACCGCGGGCGACTACGATCTGCTGGTGAAATTCTACGTCGACAACGAAACCGACATCGGCCATTTCGTCAACGAGAAGGTGCAGGTCATTCCCGGCATCCAGGACACCCACACCATCATCACCTTCAAGGCGTTCGGCACCGGCTAGGGCGCGCCGTCCGGTCCATCCCGCCATCCAACCCTCGCCCAATACGCCGCCGCGCACCTGCGCGCCGCCATTGCAACTGGAGTGCCGATCCTGCAGCCCGAATTGACCGTCACCTTTGCGCGGCTGAAAGCCTTCATTCAGGAAGCGATGATCAGGCTCGGCCTGCCCGATGCAGACGCCGCGGCCGTTGCCGGGTTGATGGCGGAAGCGGACCTGCAAGGATCCGACGGACACGGCGTGTCCCGGCTGCCGCAATATGCCCGCCGCATCAAGGCCGGCGGGTTCAACGTCCGGCCGAACATCCAGGTGGTGCGTGAGCAGGCCGGCACGGCGCTGGTGAACGGCGACAACGGGATGGGTCATCTCGTCATGAAGCGCGCGGCCGAAATCGCCATCGACAAGGCACGCACCACCGGCATCGCCTGGGTCAGTTCGCAATTCAGCAATCATGCCGGCCCGGCATCGCTTTACGCGCGGATGCCGCTCGCGCACGACATGATCGGGCTCTATTTCGCGGTCGGCAACGCCAACCATCTGCCGCCCTGGGGCGGCCTCGACATGCTGCTGTCGACCAACCCGATCGCCGCCGCGATTCCTGCCGGCGACGAACAGCCGATTGTTCTGGACATGGCGACGACCGTCGCCGCCTATGGAAAGGTCAAGACAAAAGCGCTGCGCGGCGAGACCATGCCTGAGGGGTGGATGATCGATCGCCAGGGCAAGCCCCTGACCGATCCCAAACGCGCCGACGAAGGCATGTTGCTGCCCCTCGGCGGCATGGAGGCCGGCTACAAGGGCTATGGCCTTGCCATGATCATCGGCCTGCTCGCGGGCACGCTCGGCGGCGCGGCGATGGGCAAAGAGGTGATCGACTTCAACCATGATGACAACAGTGTCACCAACACCGGACAGGCGATCGCCGCCATCAACATCGCCGCGTTCGGCGACGTCGCGGCCTTCAAGGCCAGCGTCGATACGCTGGTGCGCGATTTTCGCAACAGCGAGCGGATGCCCGGGGTGAACAGGATTTTCGTTCCCGGCGAGCACAGCCACGCCACAAGGGCGGCCCGGGCCCGCGATGGCATTCCGCTCGGAGCCGCGCTGAAGCGCGGTCTCGACCAGGTCGCGGATGAATTGGGAATCGCGAGGCTCGGCCAAGACGCTACTTAAGAAAAGGCAGCAGCCCTTAAGAAACAGAAGGGCTGAGAAAATACGTCTGCATGGGGCCCTGGCCTTTAACGTCGATCAATCCTCGCGCCTCGAAGCGCGATTTATCGTTCGCCGCGCGCACAAAGGCCTCGGACACATGGATCCGCCCAGGCAGCCCGTGAGATTCCATTCGGCTGGCGATATTCACGTTGTCGCCCCACAGGTCATAGGAGAACTTGTTCTCGCCGATGACCCCCGCAACAACCGGGCCGGTGTGGATGCCGATTCGAAGTTGGAGGTCGGGATGCCGGGAGGATAGCGCTTCGACGTGCGTTTGCATGGCCAGCGCCATATCGGTGGCCGCCTGGAGGTGGTCCGCGCGCGGCTCCGGAACGCCCGCGACAACCATGTAGGCGTCGCCGATCGTTTTGATCTTCTCCAGGCCTAGGCGCTTGGCGGCGCGATCGAAACCAAGGAATATCTCGTTGAGCATACCGACAAGCTGCCCGGCATCCATTTTTCGGGATATCTCGGTAAATCCCACCAGATCAGCAAACACGATGCTGACCTCCGGAACGCGATCGGCGATCAATTCCGCCGAGTTCTTCAATCTTTCGGCGATCGATTTTGGCAGGATGTTTAAAAGCAGCGCCTCCGAGCGGGCTGCCTCCTTGTCCAGGGCTCGTTGAGTCGCGTTGAGAATGGCGCGGTTGTAGTAGGCGAATGCAATCGTCAGAACCGCCACATTGTAAACCGACGCATTTCTGATCGTGACCAGGAACTGATCCGGCACGTGGCCTTCCAGAAATCCTTGATGTCCGAGGGCGTACCAACTTTCGACCCCGACAAAAAGCGCGCCCGCGCAGCCTGTCACCCAGAGCAGGATGTAGAGCGACTCCACATAGTAGAAAGCGATCAGGATGGCGGCGATCAACAGCAAATCGTTCCACGCCTGATGTCCAAAATACAAAGCGTTGTACGCGACCGCGACAATCGCAATCGTGGGGGCATATGCCTGCGCGGACCGGTAGAAGCCAAAGCTGTTGATCAGAGGGGTCAAGCAAAGGCCCAACGCGCAAGCTGCCGTTGTAAGGGTCACGACGCACGTGGCAGGCAGATACTGGATGAACATGGGCAGTATGCCAACCAGCCAGAGCGCCGAAATGATGGCGATCAGGTTGCATGCCTTGACGAAGCGCGCCTTTCGAACGGGCATTTCGGGGCGGACACCGGCCTCGATAATTGCTTTTAAAATCTGCTTCATGCGATCTCCACACGCCAACACCGCGGATCATGGTGCTCGGTGTTTCACTGGAGATCAGTCTACTGAATTACGTGGAAAAAGGTACATCCCCGGGTCGGCGCTTCGGGCCGACCCGTTGACTCGATACGAGCCGACCCTCCCCTAGGGGGGCGCGGCGATGGTTTAAAGGCTTCGCACCAATCGCGCCCTACTTCGACAGGCTGACCGGCTTGAGCGTGAACGGGCCCGGATCCTTGGTCTTGTTGTCGCCGATGATGTAGGACAATTTGCCTTCCGCGACCCAGCCGGTATTGCCGATCTGCGTCACCGACACTGGTTCGGCAAAACCGTCCTGGATGGTCTCGATCTCCGCGTCGTCGCCCTTGATCGTGACCTTGTCGAGCCTGCCCGCGCCCTCGATCAGCAACAGGCTGTCGCCGAAGGTACGCATCGCATCCGCGTGGTCAAGCGGGCGCGACGATTTCAGCGCGGTGACCGCGCCGGCCTTGCCGTCCTTGACCGATATCCTGAACAACGCGGCCGGAATGAAGGTCGTGACATAGAGATTGCCGTCCGACCCGAACGCGATGCCATCGAGCCCGACGCCGCCCTTGGCCGGCGCCAGCAACGGATCCGTCGCCCAGACCTCGAGCGCGGTGCCGCCGGGTTTCAGGCTGTACACATTGGGCGTCAGGGAGTCGCTGACATAGGCGGTGCCGTCACTGCCGACGGCAATGTCGTTGCACAGCGATTTCTCCGTCAGGGCAAAGCTGCCCTTCGGTGCGCCGCTGGTGAGATCGAAGGTTTTGAGCCAGGCGCCCTTGGTGTCGCCGGGGCCGGGAACGCCAAAGCCGGTGATGTCGTTCGAACAAACATACAAGGTGTGGCTCTTCTCGTCGGCGAGCACGCCGAGTACCGAACGGCTGCCGCCGGCGCCGGGCTTGATGAACTGCTCCGGCTTGCCGCCGGACCTGGTTTTTACGACGCCGCCGAGGTTGAAGCTGCCCGCATAGAGTGTGCCATCCTGGGTGGATGTCACGCTTTCCGGAAAGCTCTTGTCCGGAACGCCCGCAGGGGCGGTCTGGGCTGCTGCGATGCCGCCGGACGCGGCGCCGAGCATGAGTGTCAATCCCGCCGTCGCGAGCGCACGCGCGCAACGGCTCTTGAGGCGTTCTCTCTGTGCACGCGAGCTTTGTGCAACGCTGTGTTCTTGATTCATGACTGAGATTCCCGATCGACATGAGGTTGAGCGAGGCAATGCCTCAGGGGCCGATCATCACCAGCCGTCGGTTCGCTGCGTCGCAATGGGCGCAGGAAGGGCCGCGATCCAACGATGGCAGCCCGCGTTTTAGCCCGATCACTTGATCCTAGGTCACGGTTTCAAAACTTGGAAGCGTGACCTTCGCGAAGGAGAGAAGTTGCCGGCGAAGTGCCTTCCGGAGAAGATTGTTCTGCGACGCGGCAAGTCTGGTATCGCACTTTCCGCACCCGGGCCGGATTGAGTCCGGCATGCGAAGAAAGCGCACATTCACCAAGGCACCGATGCGCGTGAGATATTCGGCGACGCGGCGAGGCATTTTCGGCGCGTGGCTGGCTCAGCGCAGCAGCTTGTAGGCGCGCTCGTCATAGAGGCTGCCGCTGATCGGATAGAGGTCTTCCCGGTACGATCGCGCCGCGGCGGTCGAAATATGCGCTTCCTTGCTGGCTTGCGTGTCCCAGAATTCGATCACCGTCATGTGGTTGGCCCGGCTGGTCTGAACCAGCGCGTCGAAGCGCAGATTGCCCGTCTTGCCGCGGCTTTGATCGGCGAATTCCTTCACCTTCACGGCACCGGCATCCTTGGCGGTCGGGATAACATCGACATGCGTCAGGATCGCCACCGTGTCAGACGTGGCCGGCAGCGCTGGACCGACCGCGAGCGGCGCATAGAGGCGTTCGTCGTAAGCCGCAATCCGCAGCGGAGCCAACGCCTCGCGAAACGCCTTGGTGGCGGCACCCGCGGCATAAGCATCTTTGGATTTTTGCGATTGCCATTGCTCGATCAGGGCGAAGTGGCTGGCATATCCAATGCGCTGGAGCGCATCGATCTGGACGGCGCCGGAAGCCTTTCGGGCGTCGGCGCTGTAGGTCAGGATCAGCTGGCGCGCCTCGGCCACGGAGTTGGGCGCAACTTCGATGTAGGTGATGGCATAGGCGGGCTGAACGCCTTCTTGCGCCAGCGCGGCGTGGCCCAACAAACTTGCCATGATGATAGCTGTGGTGGCGAAGTGCAGGCGCATGGAAACTCCTCCAGGGTCAGGACTTGTCGGCGGGCGTCGCCGCCTTCTTCGGCCGCGGCGGTCCGTCCACCGGCGGCAGCGACTTGAGATATTCGGCGATGGCCGCGCGATCGTCAGCGCTCAATTGGGAGGTATTCCTGATCACGGCCGCCATCGAGCCACCGACCGTGTCGCCGTCGGGCGTTTGCCCGGTGTCCAGGAAATAGGCGATGTCGTTCGCGCTCCAGTCGCCAAGGCCTTTTTGCGTGATGTTCGACACCCAGCCCTTGCCTTCCGGATCGGGTCCGCCCGCGAAGCGTTGCGCGGCGACGATGCCGCCGAGGAAATTACGCGGGCTGTGGCACTCGGCGCAATGGCCAAGGCTGTTGACGAGATAGGCGCCGCGATTCCAGCGATCGGAGCGTGCCGGGTCCGGCATGAACGGCCTGTGGTCCATGAACAGCAATTTCCAGATTCCGATATTGCGGCGGATATTGAATGGAAACGGCACGTCATGATCGCGCACCTTGCCGGGCACGGCGGGAAGCGTTTTCAGATAGGCAAAGAGGTCGCGGATATCAGCGACCTTCGCATGTGCGTAAGAAGTATAGGGCAAGGCCGGAAAATAATGCGCGCCTGAGGGAGAGACCCCCCGGGTCACCGCGTTGACGAATTCTGCCTCGGTCCATCGCCCGATGCCGTCGGCCGGATCGGGCGAGATATTCGGAACGTAAAACGTCCCGAACGGCGAGGGTATCGCAAGGCCGCCGCCGAGCCTCAGCCGGTCGGGCTGACCGGGCACGGCATGGCAGGAGGAACATCCGCCGGCGTTGAACGTTGTGAGGCCGTTGGCGAGATCAGGCGTATAAGCAACCAATACACCGGAAGCCACCACGGCCGGAATCGTCAGCCACCAATAGAGGCCGAACGCGGCGGCGCCAGCCAGCACGGCAGCAAGGAGAAATCGTCGCGGCATTCACCGATCCGTCATGATCCGTCTGACTTTACGGCTAGTATGGCCGCACCTCCAGCCGTAGAGTGCCTGATAATTTGCAATGCTTAGGCCCGTCCCCGGGAATAAAGCCGAAATCCCATTGTTTTGAAAATGGCACCATCACTCGACGTCAACAGGGAGAAAACCATGTCGAATACCAAGACCATGCTTGCTACGCTTGCGCTGGGTGCGACCATTGCCTTCGCCGGGCCTGCCTTTGCCGATAAACTGAAGGCCACCCTCGACGGCAAATCCGAAACGCCCCCCAACACCAGCGCCGGCAAGGGCACGGCCGACATCAACTACGATGCCGCCACCAAGAAGCTGAGCTGGACGCTGACCTATTCCGGCCTGACCGGCCCGGCCACCGCGGCGCATTTCCACGGCCCCGCCGAACCTGGCAAGAACGCTGGCGTCGCGGTTGCGATCCCGAACGCCGGCACCAGCCCGGTCACGGGCAGCGCTACGCTGACCGACGCCCAGGCCGCCGATCTTGAGGCCGGCAAGTATTACGTCAACGTCCATACCGCGGCCAATCCCGGCGGCGAAATCCGCGGTCAGGTGACCAAGTAAGTCACGACGTAAATCGTCGATCTTGATAAGGGGCGAGCGCATCAAGCGCCCGCCCCTTATTCTTTGGCGATAGACCTCTTCCTGGGCGTGCGCCGAGCGGCCCGGGCCGCGCTTGCCGATCGGCAAGATTCTCGCCAGACTGGGCCGAAAAAAATCGCGAAGGAAACAGCCATGACCTCTCAGGCAGACAAACTTGCCGCGCTGCTGCGCAGCGACGAGATGATCGTCGCGCCCGGCGCCTATGACTGCATTACCGCCCGCATGGTCGATCAGGCCGGCTATGCGGCCTGCTACATGACCGGGGCCGGCGTCGCGGCGACACTCGGATTTCCGGACTACGGGATCGTCACCATGACCGAAATGGCCGACACGGCCGGCCGCATGACCAACGTCCTCAATATTCCGCTGATCGCCGATGCCGACACCGGCTACGGCAACGAGCTCAACGCGATTCGTACCGTCAGGGAATATGAGAAGCGCGGCGTGGCGGCGATCCAGATCGAGGATCAGACGTTTCCGAAACGTTGCGGCCACCTCGACAACAAGGAAGTGGTGTCGCTCGACGAATTGCTGCCCAAGATCCGCGCGGCGGCATCGGCCAGGGTCAATCCGAATTTCACCATCATCGCCCGCACCGACGCGCGCGCCATGCTCGGCTTCGAGGAGGCGGTCCGGCGCGCCAACGCCATGCTCGAGGCCGGCGCCGACGTCGCTTTCGTCGAAGCGCCGCAAACCGTGGAAGAGGTGCGCGCGGTGCCGAAGCTGGTGAAGGGCCCCTGCCTGCTCAATATGGTCTGGAAGGGCAAAACACCCGAAATATCGATTGCCGATGCGCAGGCGATGGGCTTCCGCATCATGATCTTTCCGGGCCTGCTGTTCAAAGCAGCGATCGGCGCCAGCGACGAGGCGCTGGCCGAGCTGCGCAAGCAGGGGCGGCATCCGGCGCCGCACGGCGACCTCACCATCAAGGCCGCCTTCGCCCGTGTCGGCGCCGACGAATGGGAGCCGCTGCGGGAGCGGTTTCGCGACCCGTCGCTGAAGCTCGCGGGCTGATCGGCGCCACCCAATCGGTCCCGGCGAGCCTTAACGCGAGCGTGCCGCCATCAGCTGTTCTTGACCCGGTAGGTTTCGTGGCAGCCGCCGCATTGCTTGCCGATCACGGGCAGCGTCGCCTTCAGCGTGTCGAGATCCTTGATCTTGCCCTTGGCGTCCGAGACGACCTTGGAGAAGCTTGCGATGTGCTCGTCGAAGCCGGCCTTGTCGTCCCAGACTTTCGGCGAGGCGTAGTAATCGCCCTCCGGCTTCATGCCCTTGGTGCTGGCGGGAAACAGGGTTGGAAACTTTTTGATGGTGTCCTCGAACTGGGCCATCGCGGCGTCGACCGTAGCCTGATCGTAGGGCTTTTCGCCCTTGACCATCGCCGCCAGCGCGCCGGCATTCTTGCCATTGCCCTTCATCACGGTCTGGGTCTGCTTGACCTGATCCTGCTGCGCGGCTACCGCGCCGATACCAAGCACCAACGCTCCCACAATTACGGCAGTTCGCATCATCATTCCGTCCCCCTGGTTTACGATCGCCCGCGTCTCCCCGCGAGCTTTCGGCTATGGTCATTGCAACCCCGCGGAATGCGTTTCATTCCCGCCGGGATCGATATCACAGGCTATGCCGGCGCTGGTGCTCGCGGATCGCAATCCAGACGCGCTCGGCAGTCGCGGGCATGTCGATGTGATCGATTTTGTATTCGCGCCACAGCCCTTCGATAATGGCATTGACCACCGCGGGACAGGAGCCGATCGCGCCGGCCTCGCCCGCGCCCTTGACCCCCAGCGGATTGGTTTTGCAGGGAACGTTATGGGTTTCGAACTGGAATGACGGCCCGTCCGCAGCGCGCGGCAGCGCATAGTCCATGAAGGTGCCGGTGACGAGCTGGCCGTCTTTGGGGTCGTAGACCGCCTGCTCCATTAGGGCCTGGCCGATCCCCTGCATGGCGCCGCCATGAACCTGGCCGGCCAGAAGCAGCGGATTCAGCGTCACCCCGAAATCGTCGACGATGACGTAATTGACGATTCTGACGATGCCGGTGGCGGGGTCGATTTCGACTTCGGCAAGATGGGTGCCGTTGGGAAAGGTCCCGTCGGCGCTGGTGAAGGTCGCGCTGGCCTTCAGTTTCGACGGATCGACATCAGGCCGTTTCGCCAGATCGGCAAAGCTGATCGAACGATCGGTGCCGGCCACCCGTATCGTCCCGGCATCGATTTCCAGATCGCCGGCGCTGGCCTCCAGCGCCTCGGCGGCGATCTCGCGCAAATTCGCGCCCAGCGCGCGGGTGGCGCGCTCGACGCTGACGCCGCCGGTCGGAATCGACGCCGAACCTCCGGTGCCCAGACCCGTGGCGATCTGATCGGTGTCGCCCTGGTAGATATGGACGCGTTCGGGCGCGAGCCCGAACTGCTCGGCGACCAGTTGCGCGTAGGCGGTCTGGTGGCCCTGCCCGCTCGACTGGGTACCGATCAGGATCGACACGTCGCCATTGGGATCGAGCCGCACATCGGCGGTCTCCTCGCCCATGGTGCCGCAGACCTCGACATAGGTCGCAAGCCCGATGCCGCGCACCAGGCCCTGTTTCCTGGCGACCTTGGCGCGCCTTGGAAATTCCTTCCATTCCGCGATTTCCATCGCCCGCTTCATATGCGCGGTGAAGTCGCCGGAATCGTAGATCTTGCCGGTGGCGGTCTTGTAGGGCATGGCGCGCGGGGGGATGAAATTCTTGCGCCGGATCGCATCCGGCGTCATCTCGAGTTTTCGCGCTGACGCGTCGACCAGCCGCTCCACCACGTAAGCCGCCTCGGGACGGCCGGCGCCGCGATAGGCGTCGACCGGCACGGTATTGGTAAACACCGTGCGCACCCGGCAGTGAAAGGCCTTGATATCGTAAAGCCCGGGCAGCATGCCGGCGCCGCCATGCGGGATGTAGGGCCCGAAGGTCGACAGATAGGCGCCCATGTCGCCCATCAGGTCGACGTCCATCGCGAGGAACCTGCCGTCTTCGGCAAGCGCCATCCGCGCCGTGGTGACGTTGTCGCGGCCCTGCGCATCGCCCATGAAGTGATCGGCGCGGTCGGCGGTCCACTTCACCGTCTTGCGCAGCTTGCGCGCGGCGACCGCTACCAGCGCATATTCGCGGTAGGGAAACAGCTTGGTGCCGAACCCGCCGCCGACGTCGGGACAGATCACCCGCATCCTGTCGACC
>Ga0209483_1003367_pt1 | contig 10543 bp, 6 predicted proteins | sample NGEPerA_FD_184508 | JGI IMG/M metagenome (GOLD analysis project Ga0209483, IMG submission 184508) | Arctic peat soil microbial communities from the Barrow Environmental Observatory site, Barrow, Alaska, USA - NGEE PermafrostL2-A... | ecosystem: Environmental > Terrestrial > Soil > Wetlands > Peat...
GGATACGTCGAGTGGGACGCGGGGGACGCAGCCGGTACTCGGGACGCTGCCGGGGAATGCGATCAATCCTCCACAGCAGCAGTTCGCGACCGGCGTTGGCGGCGAGTTGCAGATGGTGACGAACACCTTCTCGGCGGCTGCGGGATATACGCCTTACGAGTTCCTGGTGTCGAACCTGATTGGGCGGGCGCGGTGGAAGCCGGGGAATGGGCACTTTACGATGTATGGCGGGCGCGACTCGGTGAAGGAGACGCAGCTATCGTGGGCTGGGTTGCGCGATCCGGGGAGTTCGTTTACCAATGGCAATATCTGGGGCGGCGTTGTCGAGACGGGAGGCGGTGTGAGGCTCGACTTCGGGAGCGAGAAGTCGGCGATATATGTACAGGCTGAGGGCGCCGACCTGACCGGGTTCCATGTGCTGGAGAACCGGAAGTTCGATGGGACCGCCGGCGCAACTTTCCGGGCGAAGACGTGGAAGGACGAGGGGTCGCTGAACGTTGGGGCGACGATGTTCGGCGAGCACTTCAACCACAATGAGCGCGGAGAGACGTACGGCCTCGGCGGATACTTCAGCCCCAATGCGTACTTCCTGGCAGCGGTCCCGGTGACCTTCAGCGGGCACCAGGGGACGTATTTCCACTACACGGTTTCGGGCGGCGCGGGGATACAGACGTTCCAGGAAGCCAGCCAGGCTTACTTCCCGCTCGATCTGCCGATCCAGACCGAGTTTGCGTCGGGTTGCACGACGGCTGTGGCGAGCGCCTGCGCGGTGTTTCCGGTGAACTCGATGACCGAGGCGAACTATTCGCTGGATGCGCGGGCAGCTTTCCAGGCGACCGATCACTGGTTTCTGGGGGCGTTTGTAAGTGCGAACAATGCGAACCACTACAACACGGTCTCGGCGGGATTTTTTGTAAGGGTTACGTTCAAGAAGGAATTTCCGACGGCGGATTATCCTACCGGGCTATTTCCGGTGGAGGGTTTTAGGCCGGTGAAGGTGCCGTAGGCCCTCGCCCGGTTTTGGGTCTGGGTTTTTGCAGAGGCTGGGAGCTTTTGAGCTTGCCCTCAAATCGCTTCGGCAAACGGCTCGGTACGGACGAAGGCTTTCATCGTGACGCACTCGGTCCCAACAGCCAGGCCGTAAGGGCGGATGGTATATGCGCCCACGGCCGCCGGGACGATAAACGTTTCGGCGTAGTGGACGACGAACGGCTCGAATGCGCCGGTGGGGCTCTCGACGATGGCCTCTTCGCCTTCCACCAGGTTGAGCACGTTGACACCGCCGTGGGTGCGATGCGGCACCCTTTCCGTGAACCAGTGGCGGCGAGTCTCGATGAACTCCCGCGAGTGCAGGCCGGTGGACTCCTCTCGCCACCCCCGGCCCGAAGCAATGGTGCGAAAAACATTGACGAGGTTGGTGCGCGACCATTCCGTGGTGCGGTCCCACTGAATGTTGGCCAGGCCGTGGTCGATGTGGATCGGCCGCGGACGCCCATCCAGGCCGAGACGGCCCCAGTCCCACAGCTTGAAGGTGAAGATGTACGGGGTTGCGCTGATCTCGAGCACCATGCTGCCGGCGCCGGAGCAGTGTATCGTCCCGGCGGGAATCAGGAAGTGGTCGTGCGGCTTGGCGGGGAACCGGTTGACGTATAGCTCGGCGGGAAAGTCGCCGCCCTCATTCTGTGCGGCCCGCAGATCGCCGGCCATCGCCCCGCGGTCGATGTCATCCTTGAGGCCGAGATAGACGACTGCTCCGGGCTCGGCGTCCAGCAGGTAGTAGCTCTCGTCCTGGGTGTAGTTCATGCCGAACTTGTCCTGGATGTACTCGGTCAGCGGATGCACCTGTAGCGAAAGGTTGCCGCCGCCCATGGTGTCGAGGAAGTCGAAGCGGATGGGGAACTCGGTACCGAAACGCCCGTGGACGGCGTCGCCAAGCAACTCGCGCGGATGCATAAACACGAGGTCGATGGCCGGAATCTCGACGCGCACATCCCCGAAGCCAAGCAGCAGGCTGTTCTCCTCGGGGACGCAGTCGAAGCACCAGGCGTAGTTGGGCGCGCCCTTGGGCAGGTCGCAGACCCGCTCCATCCAATGGCCCCCCCACGGCCCCGGATCGAAGTAAGGCACCACCCGAAATGGCCGTCGCGCCGCATTTTCGAGAGCGTCGCGGAAGGCTTCGCCGGAGATCATTTTGGGGTGCAGCGCGTCGTTGGTGTCGAGGAGAAGATCGAGCGAGGGCAGCAGTGTTTTCTTCAGGCGGTCGGCGGCGCGCCACTCGGCGAAGAAACCGCACTTGTATTTCTCCGCGAAGCTCGCTTCGTTGTTGTCGCAACCCAGGTTGCCCAGCTCGAAGCGGCGATAACGCAGTTGGATTTCCCAGCGCTCCATGTCGGCGTAGACCAGCACGTCGTGTTGCGGCGTTAGCAAGGCAGCGCCGGAGCCGACGACGAGGACCGCTCCACGCGCGGCTGCGGCGACGATGTTTGCGCGCATCCGCTCCGTTGCGTCGGTGTCAAACCAGTCGTCGAGCGTGAGGCCGTTCATGTGGCCGAAGACGCGGTCGGCGCCAAGATGCGGCGCGAGCATCCCCTGAATTGCGTCGGCCGATTTGTATGCGTCTGCGGCCAGGAACAGCGTTGTGGGTTGGAGGCGACGCGCCAATTCGGCAGCCACTTCGATGGTGTCGGCGCCGGGATAACATTCCACGCACACCACGGCTGCGCCCGCGAGCAGAGGCGCGATCGCGTCCCATCCGGCGGCGCATTCGTCGCTCGATCCGGAGGCGACGAACGGGAACTTATCGTAGTTGGATCGGCGCGACATGCATCTCCTCCGTGAGTAATGGGACAGCTCCCAGCAAGGCGGCCGAGTTGCCGAGTTCGGCGGCTCGCACCTGGGCCTTGCCCCAGCTCGACCATGTGTGTTGGTCGATGTACTCCTGCATGGCGGGGACGATGATCGCGCCGCTCTTCATGGCGCCGCCGCCGACAAGGACGATCTCCGGGTCGTAGGCATGGACCAGCGAAACGGCGTTCGCCGACCATACGCGGATGCAACGATCGCGCACGGCGAGGGCAACCGCGTCGCCGGCTTCGGCGTGGGTAAAGAGTTCGCGGAAGCCGAGCTTGTCGATGGTGGCGAGGATGCTGTTCTGGAAGCCCGGCCAGTTGCGCGCGGTCAGCGGCATCGACCATCCCGACGCTTCCGCCTCGGCGCAGCCGATGTTGCCGCAGTGGCACAGACGGCCGTCGAACTTCACGGTGAGGTGTCCGCCGAGACAGCCCGCATGAGCGTGAACGCCGCGCAGGATGCGGCCTCCGAGAATGGTTGCGCTGCCGATTCCCGTGCCGAGCGTCATCATGACCACGTCGGCGACGCCGCGACCGGCCCCGGCATACTGCTCGCCGAGCAGCGCCATGCGCGCGTCGTTCTCGACGCGGAGCGGCAGCCCGAAGGACTCAAATGCCCACGCGGTGAGGTCGATATTCGGTGCGTCCTCATACTTCTTCAGCGTGGAGTGGATATTGTTGTCGCGCGCATCGACGATACCCGGATAGCCGATCGCCAGGCCGCCGCATTGGACCGCGGTGATGCCGGCTTCACGCAGCAGGCGGCGAAGCGTTTCCGCCAGCACCGGCAGCAGAGATGCAAGACTGGAAGCGCCCTCGGACTCGACCGACGTTTCAGCCAGCAGACGATGGTCGTCCACCACGCCGCAGCCGATGTGGGTGCCGCCTATATCCAGTGCCAGAGCCCGCATCTACTTTTCCTCCTCGTCGATTATGTTACCGAGTTCAGAGATTCTGCCCGGCCGCTTCCGTCATCGTACCGCGTCGATGTCTTTGCCGAGAGAGGGTGGTTGGCGGACTGCGGGCGACGCTTCCGATGTTAACCCTTTATATTGTTGAGCTTCCGTGCATTTGGGGGAGAGTGGATCGTCGAATTTCCCCTGTTCGGAACAGGAGAATGGAGATCTTTTTGTATGCCACATAGCGACCGAAAATGGCGTTTTTCAACCAAATGATGTCTTTGTGGGGCACTTAGCGACATTTTCGCGAAATTAGTGGACTTCGTGTCCTTTTGCGCCCTTTTTGCGGAAAAATGCGACTTTGTGGCGGTTGACATACTGACGGCCTCCTGGCCGGTCGTTTTCGTCGTCTTGCCCCTCAGAGAAGATAGGATTGGTGTTTCGTATGCAGGGGATTTAATGGTAACGTTATCGACGAATTCTGCCGTCCACGCTTTTGGGAGATGAACGATGAAACGAATCCTGGGTAGCTTCGCCGCCGTAGTCATCTTTTTTGCAGCAACAGCGGGTGCGCAGAACGCGCAAGAGATGGCGCAGATCATGGAGTCGCTGCCGAAGCCGGCTGTGGCGGTGGTGGACCAGCTTGCAGAGTTGAATAACCTGCCTGCCGGTCAATGGCGCGTCCATACCGGCGACATTGCGCACGGAGAAAGCACCAGCCTGGACGATGCGGCATGGCCTCTGACAGGGACCAACAAGAATTTTCCGGCGGAAGCGGTATGGTTTCGGCAATGGGTTGAGGTGCCGGCGAGCCTGCATGGTTATGACCTGACGGGCGCGCGCATCTGGTTCGATTTTTCTGCCTCGGCCAATGGGGCCGTGCCGGAGATTATCTACTTCAATGGGCGGCGCGTGGCTCTGGGCGATGCGATGGAGTCTATCGTGCTCTTCGAAAACGCGAAGCCCGGTGACAAGGTGCTGGTGGCCGTGAAACTGCTGGCGACGGCGGATGCAAAGCACTTCGGCAACGCGACAATGAAGATCGATTTTGCCGATGGCCGGCCGAGTCCCGAAGATTTGCGCCAGGAGTTTCTCTCGGCGGCTGCGCTGCTGCCGGTTGTGTCGACCGATCTCAAGTCCGACCAGGCGACGCTGGACCGCGCCATCGATGCGGTGAATTTGAAGGCGCTCGATAGTGGCAATCAGCAGGATTTCGATAACTCACTTAAGGCTGCGCAGGCAACGCTCGAACCGTTGCGGCCGACGATGCAGAAGGTGACGGTGCATCTCACCGGGAATTCGCACATCGATGCGGCGTGGCTGTGGCCGTGGACCGAGACGGTGGATGTTGTGAAGCGGACATTTTCCACCGCGCTGCAATTGATGAACGAATATCCGGCCTATACCTATACGCAGTCGGCGGCGGCTTATAACGAGTGGATGGCGCAGAAGTATCCGGCGATGAATGACGAGATCAAGAAACGTATTAAAGAAGGCCGCTGGGAAATTGTCGGCGGGATGTGGGTTGAGCCGGACCTGAATATGCCGGATGGAGAATCGACCGCGCGGTCGATCCTGATTGGCAAGCGCTGGTACAAGCAGAACTACGGCGTCGATGTTCATATCGGCTGGAATCCAGACTCGTTTGGCTATAACTGGCAATTGCCTCAGATATATAAGAAGTCGGGGATCGATTATTTTGTTACGCAGAAGATGTCATGGAACGATACCAATCAACTTCCGTTCAAACTGTTCTGGTGGGAGTCTCCTGACGGAAGCAAGGTGCTGACTTATTTCCCGCATGGATATGGCAATCGAAATCTAAGTCCGGCGCGGCTGTCCGCGGATTTTGAGCAGGCACGCACCTATACGCCGGGGCTGCCGGAGATGATGGACCTGTATGGGGTGGGGGACCACGGCGGCGGGCCGACGCGCGTGATGCTGGACGAAGGGATGCACTGGCTGCACACGGACAAGGTGGTGCCGCCGACGGAGTTCGGGACCGCGGCGCCGTTCTTTGCGTCGGTGGAGAAGGAGATCGCGCCGGCCTCTCCAACGTGGGACTACAAGAAGATTGCGCAGGGTTATGAAGCGCCAACGACGACTACGCCGGGGCAGTTCGCGGTCCCGACGTGGAAGGACGAGCTGTATCTCGAGTATCATCGCGGCGTTTTTACGACGCAGGCGAATCACAAGCGGAACATGCGTGAGAGCTCGGAGTGGGCGCTGAATGCGGAGAAGTATGCGTCGCTGGCGTGGCTCGATGGCGATGCTTATCCCGGTGAACAATTTACCGATGCGTGGAAGAAGATTACGTTCAACCAGTTTCACGATCTGGCTGCCGGGTCGGGGATCGGCGTGATCTATAAGGACGCGCAGAAAGATTACGACTCGGTGCGGTTGAACACGGATGAGATATCGGCGAAGGCGCTGGGTACTTTGGCGGCGCGCATCGATACACGTGCAGCCGGTGCGGTGCCTGTGCTGGTTTTCAATCCGCTGGGATGGGCGCGATCGGGCGATGTGACGGTGGATGTGCAGATGCCGCGGCCCGCGGAGAGTGTGTCGGTGATGGATGCGGCGGGCCATGTTCTGCCATCCGAGGTGCTGCACAGCGACAAGACGACCAATACGTTTCATCTGCTGGTCCATACGAACGATGTGCCGTCGATGGGATATGAGGTGCTGCATGTTGCGGCGGAGCATCGCAGCTTTGCGAGCGATTTGCAGGTGAAGGGAACGACGCTGGAGAACGCGGCGCTGCGGGTGGTTGTGGACCCGAAGACCGGATGCATCACGAGCCTCTACGACAAGAAGGCGAACTTCGAGACACTGGCTGCCGGCGCTTGCGGGAATGTGTTGCAGACGTTTAAGGACACGCCGAAGAAGTTCGACGCATGGAACATCGACCCCGGAACGCTGGACCATCCGCTGGCCGAGCTGACGAAGGCCGACTCTGTTGAAGTGGTCGAACGGGACCCGATGCGCGGCGTCATTCGGGTTACGCGGACGTGGCAGAAGTCGAAGTTTGTGCAGCAGATCGTGCTTGAAAGCGGAGCGGATGAAGTTGAGGTCGTCAACGACATCGACTGGCATGAGACGCATGTTCTGTTGAAGACGGCGTTCGCGCTTTCGGCTTCGGGGCCGTCGGCGACCTATGAGATTCCTTACGGAACGATCGAGCGGCCGACCACGCGCGCGAACACCTGGGAGCAGGCGCGGTTTGAAGTGCCGGCGCTGCGCTGGGCGGACCTTGGCGACGCGAGCCATGGGTTCAGCCTGATCAATGAATCGAAGTACGGCTACGATGCGGTCGGCAATCTGATGCGGCTTAGCTTGTTGCGTTCTCCCGTGTCTCCGGACCCGGATGCGGACCGCGGGCATCATCACTTCAGTTATGCGCTGTATCCACATGCGGGCGACTGGAAGCAGGCGATGACGGTGCGGCGAGGATACGAGTTCAACTACAAGCTGAAGGCCATGCAGGTGGAGTCGCATCCGGGTGCGATGCCGCAGGAACATTCGTTCGTTTCCGTTTCGGCGAACAACGTGGTGCTGACGGCGATGAAAAAAGCTGAGGACAGCGATGGGTTGATCTTCCATATGTATGAGTGGGCGGGCAAGGGAGGCAATGTGGAGTTGAAGCTGCCAGCGGGTGCGACGGGCGCGGTCGAGACTAATTTGCTGGAGACGCCGCAAGGGGCGGCCCTTGGTGTAACGGGCGACCGTGTGACCGTGCCGATTGGGCCGTATGAGATCAAGAGTGTGAGGGTTGAGTACGCGCCGAAGAAGCGGTGATTGCGTCAGTGGTGAGTTGAATGTTGAGGTGACAATTTGATGTTGCGAGTTTCTGCCAGTCTCCTGAGTCATTAGTTTGTTGCACTATATGTCGGGCCTTCAGCCCTCTGTTCTCTTGCGACACGATACCTAGGGCTTCGCCCTAGGCTGGTATATGTCGGGCCGTTGGCCCTAGAATACTCGAACCAATTACTGACTCACCGCACTGGCATATGTCGGGCCGTTGGCCCAAGAGTACTCGAACCAATTACCGATTCACCGCACTGGTATATGTCGGGCCGTTGGCCCTAGAGTACTCGAACCAATTACCGATTCACCGCACTCGCACCAAAGCACAGCCTGCGAAATTACGATTGGGAGCGCCGACTTGTCATTGAATAAATACATTTTGCGCAGTACGTTTGTAGGCGCGCTCGGCGGCCTGTTGTTTGGGTTCGACACGGCTGTGATTTCCGGCACCACCGCCGGTCTGACGCATACGTTCGGGCTGACGAACCTTCACTGGATGCTTCCGCTGTTTGGAGATGTGACGGTCTCACAGCTTGGCATCACGGTCTCCATCGCGCTTGTCGGGACTGTGATCGGCGCGTTGACCGCGGGATCGCTCGGGCAGAAATTCGGCTCACGCGAAATGTTGCGGCTGACGGCGGTCCTCTATCTGGTGTCCTCCATCGGTTGCGCGTTTGCGCCGAACTGGGACCTGCTTTTATTCGCCCGTTTTCTGGGCGGGCTGGGGATCGGCGGATCGTCGGTGCTCGGTCCGGTGTACATCGCGGAGCTTGCGCCGGGACATCTGCGGGGGCGTCTCGTCGGCACGTTCCAGATCAACATCGTGGTCGGCATTCTGCTGGCTTACCTTTCCAACTACCTGATCGGTCTTGCCAACCTCGGAGCGGTTGAGTGGCGCTGGGATTTAGGTGTTGCAGCGTTTCCTGCGCTGCTGTTCTTCATCCTTCTCTTCACCATTCCTCATTCGTCCCGGTGGCTGACCACGCAGGGCCGCTTCGAGGAAGCGCGGCAGGTGCTGGTGATGATGGGATCTCCGAACCCTGAGGCGGAACTTCAGGAAGTGCGCGATTCGCTGCATCTTGAACTGAGCCAGAAGAGCGCATCCGTGTTCGAGAGAATGAATGGGCGGTTCCGTTATGGCAAGCCGATCATGCTGGCGATCGCTATCGGCGCGTTCAATCAACTCAGCGGCATCAATGCGATTCTTTATTATCTGAACTACATTTTTACGGCTGCCGGTTTCAGCCATGCTTCCGCGAACCTTCAGGCGGTGGCGATCGGCTTGATGAACCTGCTGGCTACGTTTGTGGGCATGGCGCTGATCGACCGGCTGGGGCGCAAGAAGCTGCTGCTGATCGGGGCCGCGGGGACGGCTGTGTGTTTGTCCTGCGTGGCTGCGATCTTCTATCTGCATCGTCATCAGGCGTTGCTGGTTGTGGCGCTGGTGGCGTATATCGGGTTCTTTGCCATCTCGCAGGGCGCTGTGATCTGGGTGTATATCGCCGAGGTGTTTCCGACGCGGGTGCGCAATAAGGGGCAGAGCGTCGGCTCCGGAACGCATTGGGTGATGAACGCCATTCTGAGTTATGCGTTTCCGGTGATCGCGCTGCGTTCGGGCGCTTCTCCGTTCGTGTTCTTCGCGGCGATGATGGTGGTGCAGTTCGTCGTTGTGTTGTTCTTCTTTCCCGAGACGAAACAGGTCTCGCTGGAGGAGTTGCAGAAGCAGTTGAAGATCGTATGAAGAAGCCGGAGACGCGAAGTCCCACGATCCGCGAAGTGGCCAAGCTCGCCCAGGTGGGTGTGATGACGGTGTCGCGCGTTATCAACAACCATCCGTCGGTGCGGACTTCTACGCGCAAGCGCGTGGAAGCGGCGATCGTTCAACTCGGGTACCGGCAGAACGAAGCGGCGCGGTTGCTGAAGGGTGGACGGGCCAGGATCATCGGGCTTATCGTTCCAGACCTTTCGGACGCGTTCTTCGCATCGTGCGCGCATACGGTGCAGCATCTTGCCCGCGCCAGCGGGTACATGACGCTGGTGGCGTCCTCCGAGCGCGACGAGGAACTGGAAGTGCAGGAAGCCGAGCTAATGGCCAGCCGTCAGATTTCAGGCCTGCTGATTGTGACCTCCGTGCATAACGGTTCCGAGCGACTGCGTGCATTGCAGAGTCCGGATTTTCCGATCGTTGGCTTCGACCGTCCTATTCCGGGCCTCGAAACCGATGCGGTGCTGGTAGAGAACCGGAGCGGGGCGGAGGGCGCTGTCCGGCACCTGGTGGAGCATGGGCACAGGCGGATTGCGTGCGTCGGCTACGACTCGAATGTCTATACAGTGAGCGAGCGGGTGCTGGGGTACCTCGACGAGATGCGGTCGGCCGGGCTCGAAGCGGACATTTCACTGGATATGGTCAGCATCGACGATGTCCGCCGGTGGGTCGCTTCGACCATGGCCAAACCGGACCGTCCTACAGCGATTTTCTCGCTCAATCATCGGACGTCGTCGTTTCTGTTGCAGGCGCTGTCGGAAAAGAAAGTGAAGATCCCCGACGAGATCGCGATGGTGGGCTTCGACGACTTCGAGCTGGCTTCGGTGGTGACGCCGGGTTTGACTACCGTGTCTCAGTCGCCGGTCGACCTCGCGCGGCGCTCGATGACGCTGTTGATCGAGCGTATTCGCAGGGCGAAGGACGCGGTGCAGGAGCCTGCCGCGAAAATGATGCTGCCGACACGGCTGGTTATTCGGGGGTCGTGTGGGGTGCATCCGGTGGCTTAGGTTCCGGGGTGCGAGCTAGAGGTTTTGGCTTACAGGTGCCAGTTGTGAGTTTCCAGTTGCCAGTTTGGTGGACCCATCCAAGGGTGGTTGACGGTACCGGCACCGTTTGGTTTGAACGAGCTTAGCCCGCATTTCTCACGAGAGGTAAGCATGTGATGTTTTTTGCTGATGAGAGTGGGGTAGCTGTGTGTGCTGAGGTGTGTGGGGGATGTGTGG
>Ga0209483_1003368_pt1 | contig 10542 bp, 10 predicted proteins | sample NGEPerA_FD_184508 | JGI IMG/M metagenome (GOLD analysis project Ga0209483, IMG submission 184508) | Arctic peat soil microbial communities from the Barrow Environmental Observatory site, Barrow, Alaska, USA - NGEE PermafrostL2-A... | ecosystem: Environmental > Terrestrial > Soil > Wetlands >...
GGCGTATGGCTGCGGCCCTGAAAGTGCCGTTATCGGCCTTGAAAAGCGGCCGCTCGCTGCCGTTGACCCGTGGTTTTGCGCCGCTATGATCCCGAACATTGCCCCTGTGGCGGAATTGGTAGACGCGCCTGACTCAAAATCAGGTGATGCAAATCGTGCTGGTTCGAGTCCGGCCAGGGGCACCATTCCTAAATTTTGGTATTGATATTGTTTAGGTTTATCCCTGAAAAGTCCCACCGTAGCTTTCGGTGGGACACGATTTTGTGCCGTTTTGTTCTCTCTGTCATTCGCGTTCGAAAAACGGTGTGAAGGCTGCTCGCACCAATTTAAAAATCTTGGGATTGTGTTGAGCCTTACAGGCGGGACACTGGTTCAGCATATCCATTCCCGCCGCGTGCATGTTTTGCCACAAGTGCTTTTCAATCGCTGCAATTTCCGCACGCGCAACACGGTACTGCGCTTTATCGGTTGGTACAGTTCCTATCGGTCCAAAGGCTGCAAATTCCAAAGTATTACAGCTTTCGATTTCAATTCCTTCTCGCTTCAAATAGCGACCGAGTGTGTTGCTCAGTTTGTTGTGCCCTAGATGGGCACTGACACGGTTGATTGCCGACTGTGCGCTATAAGAGCCGGTGTCGCCTGTCATCCCTACATAAAATTTTGGAAGTTTCCGGCGCGTGCGAATTTTCCAAACGTAAATCCAAAAACCTCGTTTAAGCAGCGGCGGCGGCAGCGCAAATTTGTAAAAAGCGGACATAGCGGGGCCTAATCTAATAGCGTGTTAGTCTTGCGACCCACGCGCTTCGATCATGTGCATTGCGTCTTCCGCCAAACGCTGTTGGTCCGCGCCGAGCGTGTAGAGGTCCGCCATCCTCGACGAAGACCAGCCAAAAATAGCCATCAACTGCTTCGTCGTCGCGCCGTTGTTCGCGGCGACGGTCGCACCTGCTTTGCGCAAGCCGTGAGCCGAGCACTGGCGAAGTCCCGCCTGATTGCACCAGTCGCGAAACTTGTTGCCAAATCCGGCATCCGTGAACGGTCGCTTCAAATCGTTCACAAGGAACGTAAGATCACCGCACGGCGAAGCGTCAATGATCCGCTGCAACGCGGGCAGGATTGGCAGCGTCAATTGCTTCGGCTTATGTCTGCGACCCTTGTATTGCGTAAACGTCAGCCTGCCTTTCCGAACGTGCTGGCGGCCAAGTCGCGTAATGTCGGAACGGCGTTGGCCCGTAAAGAGCAAGAGCGCGAGCGCGAGACGCGCCTTCGTTCCAATGGGGTGACGTTTCTCGAATTGCTGCACTTCTTCCGGTGTCCAAGCGTGATAGCCGGATGGATTGTTGCTTTTAAGTTTTGGAACGCCGTGCGCCGGATTGTGTGGGGCGAGTTTCTTTTTCACGGCCCATTTAAAAACCGCGCGAATTGCTCTTATGCGATTGTTTGCTCCCTCCGGGAACGCTTCCTTTCGATCCCTCAGCACTTCAACTGCGTCCGCCGACATTTGGGAGATCGGGAAGTCGCGGAAAAACCTAGAAGCGCCGGGCTTGGTCGGTTCATCGAATGTGGCTTCTAAAATTCCTCGGCGAACGCGCTGCGAACGATCATCAAGTTTTTTGTAGTCTGAGCAATCAGTGAAATATTTGACGCAAAGCCATCGCCACGTGCCGACTGTAATCCCAGATTTTTTCTTCGGTAGTGGCCCGCCTTTTGCCGCTTCGTAAGCGGCCATGAACTCCGGCGTCCACGGCGTGCCATGCAGGCGCACCTTCGGCATGCCTATGGCACGAAAATAAATACGGAGGTTTTTGTGCCGATCACGGTCTTCGATGCAACCGGGCGGAAGTCTGCGGGGCATGGTAGATAATTGTAGCAGGGTCATACGGACACCTGCCAGTCTTCCGCCGCTTGGTTAACTTCTTCTGGGAGGGCGTCGAAATCTTCATCAAGTGCGCGGACATCCCACACTTTACGGCCATCTATCAGTTTGGCCGGGCCAATCCGTCCGTCCTTACGCAATTCGTCGAATTTGGATGAAGAAATTCCGATATACATCGCGGCCTCAACGCGAGAGAGGCCGCGCCTTGGAATGGGCCGTTTGATGGCTGCGGCAGCGTCGTCCGATTGGGCACGCATGGTCAATACCTCAAACCGAGGTTGACCCATTTCGCCATTCGCTAGGCGTCGGCGGATTGCGGCCCTATTCCTGTGGTCGAGGGGGCGACCATCTCAGGGGGCATCATCGGGTAGGATCGCCACTTACCGGAAGGTCCGGCATCTCCGCCAAGAGGCCCTATAAGAACAGGCTTTTTCGGAGCACTAGGAGGGCGTGCCGATAGGATGTCCGGAACCTAATTAGCGATCTCGGCGCGAGCAAGGTCGATCAGCGCGCAAAGTTAATGGGCTTAGATCAACGGCGACTTAGGCCAGCGGATTAACATCGGCCTTTCTTGGCTTTTTTCTCTCTTTTCGTGATCGCTGAGTGGCGTTAATTGTTCCCTTGCATTCAGGATACTTGGTGCAGCCATAGAAGGGGCCATTCCTCCCATTCCGAAGCGTAGTCTTTCCATTGCATATCGGACATGAGGGGCCTTGCTTCGGAAAATTGCTGTCGGAGCCGGGTGTTGCCCGTGAATTGCTCTGCCTTGCGGTTCTTTTTAGATTGACGCTCCAACCGCATTCGTTCTCACAATAGAAGAAAGGCCCGAACTTCCCTTCATTGTAGACGCTGCGTGCGCCACATGCTTCGCACCGAGGATTTTCAGCATCGCCAACTGTTTGCAACGCCTTTTCAGAGGATACGCGGCGCTTTGACATGTTGGCGGCCAATGCTTTGGCGAGCCCCGCATTTGCTATTCGCGTCATACTTTCATCAGTGCGATGCGTATGGCTTAGGACATTTAGCGAGCCATGCCACACAATTTCCTTGTCGATTAGAACGACTTTCTCATGAATACGTGCGCGGCAATCGACCACGCATTTAATTTTCTCTAATGCATCGAGCGCGTCCTTGCTGCGCGCGGGGTCCATTGTACCGTTTAATTTTGGAGGGCGAGTGACGCACCTCACTTTTACGCCATCTGCGGTCTTCATCCTTAGGAGGTCGCCAAGTTTTGCCACGCGACTTGGTGTCACGAAGCCAGAAAATATTACAATCGACTCTTTAGCGTTTGCGAGGTCACTTTCAATCGCAGCATCGAACGTAGATTGATTGAAAATGCCCATTGTCTTTGCATCCATGTCCAGTGGAACACGGTCAAATAACCCCCGGAGGTCACTTTCGATTGGGCGCAATTTGAGAAGCTCCGCGCCAGGAACCACGTGGCCCATTCCCTGCATGTCATACAGAATACCGCGAAGAAGTGACGCGCTTGGGAGCAATCGATCAAGATACGTTAGGTTGGCTAAAACGATCAGGTGGTTTTTGGAGCGGCTTACGGCTACATTGATAAGGCGCGACCCGATCTGTTTTGGGGGGACGCCTTGGAGAAACTGACCAAGCATTCTGGCCCCTCCATGCCCCTCTGGCAGTTCTAGAACAATGGCGTTTCGCTCATCTCCCTGAAAACTGTGGACAGTCCCGACTTGAACAAGGCTTCCAAGGTTCTCACCGTCAAGCAGCTTACTGATAAGTCTGGCTTGAGCGGAGTATGGCGTACAAATCGCTAAATCGTTCGCGGTTTGGATGTAGCCTTGTCCTTGCAAATGCCATGCAAGGTTTCGAGCGAGCAAAGCGTGCATGAGGTTGAAGCGCGAGAAAAATGCATTGACGCTTTCGAAGGGCCATAGGTCGGATGTATCAATAATGGTGAGCGTTCCATCATATGGTGGTGGGGGCTTCTGCGCTGCCTGAGCCCGCCCTTTACCGACAGCGGTTTTTAGAAGGCCGCCATACATTGGCTCGGAAATTAATCCGCAAATCGTTTTATCCATCCGGTATTGAGTGTCGAGCATCACCATTCGATCATCATCAACGCGCGGGTCGTCCAATTTCATCTCAGAAAATACGTCGTGCCCCAATACGTCATGAACGGCCTGTTGGGAGGTCTGCACGATAGGTGGTATCTGGCGAAAATCGCCGCATACAATGACACGCTCCTTAGCCAGTCCTGCGACGAACCAAGCCATCGGTAGAAGCACCATAGATGCCTCATCAATAATTACTGTGTCCACTTGGCCGATTTCTTTCACCGCCAAATATGATTTGGTGCACGTTGCTCCGAGAACCGTGGCTTCCTTCATAACGGAGGTGCGAAGCTCACTAATCTTTGACTCGATCTCTCGAAGTTCAGCGACGAAAGGGGCGCGGCTCTTATCGGCGGCAGCGATGATGCGTTCCGCCAACGCCCGATCTAGACCGGCTAACTGTTGATGTAAGCGATCACGCCCCGTTTTCGCGCTTTCAAATCTTGTTTTTGCTTCGGAATATCGCACCTTCGTATTTTCTATTTCCGATTGCAATTTGGTACGCCGTTCTTGCGTGGTGGAAATGTCTCGTTGAATTGTCTGTTCGCTTCGCTTGAAAAGTCCGAATACGGCATTTCGCCGCTTCACAAGTTCATCATTTAGTTCTCGAAGCTTGACGGCAGTGGATTGAAATGCGGTATTCAAATCGCTGCCGGTACGAGCGAGCGCATTAGTAGCATTTAATTGTGCATCTAGATTTCTTTGAACATTGTCGAGTTGAACAAATTGATCGAGGATCGTTCGCGCCTGTGCTGATTGTTGATCGATCCGTGCAATATTCGCCTGAGCCTGACTCAGGCGGCTCTTAAGGTCCGCCGAACGTCGCTCGACAATCCCATCAATGGTCACATAGGCGTTATAAGCGGTGGCCAATTTGGTATCGGCAATCGTTCCGAGGCGAACAATGCGTCCGTTTTCCATCGCTGGATGTTGTTTGCCGAGGCTCTCACATATCCGAAAGAGTACTTGGTCCACTGCTTTATTGGTATTTGAGCAGACCAGAACCCGCTTACCGGCTTCAAAATTCGAGCGCACGATTTCGCTAAGCACGTGGGTTTTTCCACACCCCGGAGGACCCCATACATAAGTGATTGATGCAGCTAGGGCCCGTCGCCGTGCGTTACTCTGCGCTCTGTCAAGGGGGCCATCCGAAGGCGCTTCAGGTATCGAGATCGGATCGGCGGGCGGTTGCCCTTTGCCAACAACTGCGTCCGCAATAGCGCGATTGAGACCTATTTCGCCTTTGTAAGCTTCCTCGATCCGCTGTTTCAGAGCTTCTAAAAGAGCAGTTGCATCGACTAAAAGAACTACGCGCTGGAGAAGGCCTCCCAATTCTTCGCCAGTTGCGAGCCATAGACGACCGGAACTAATTGAGACAATCGAGGCTTGGATACGGCGACCAGAAATCTCGACTTCAACTTTAGCATCTTCGAATAGGTCGGCTTCGTCCGCGAACGGAAACTCATATACAGCTTCGTTGCCCTCCGCGCGGACACCATTTTCAAGTTCATAGCGTTTTTGACCGGCACCTGTTGCCTTGATTTCAGCTATTAGGGCAGTCAGGGCCGCAACATAAATCTGAGGGAGGTCCGCGTCCGCAGCGACATTTAAAGGCCGATCTGCATTGAGCGGACGGACCCATGGTTGCGGTAGTCCGGGCGTCCCTACCGGCCGAATGCGCGCTAGATGTTCCGGTCGTTTGCGGTCGTCTGGTGGTTGGTCTCCGCCAACTTTGTCCTCAGTTGGTCGTTCACGCGCTCCCGCATTTATGTTGTCATCGCGGGTAACCGCTCCTGCCTCTTCATACTCTGGAGCCTCTGCCCCTTCTTCGTCGGCTGATAGCAATTCATCATCAGAAGCGGTTGCTGGCCCGTCTGCTTCGGGCTCAAGACCAGCCAGTTTCTCGGCGACCAAAGCAAGAAGCCGGTGCGCCCTTCTCGTTTTTCGAATTGAAAGCTCATGAACTAACTGCGAAAGAACAGTCAAATCCTCGGGGTGATCGCTGAATATGCGTTCAAGGTCTTCGATTGATAAGGACGTATATGGTCTTCGCGCTTCCGCCATCACTACATCCCCCGGAAAACAATGAGAGTATTACGCACGAGTTGTATCCGCTAGTGCATGGGCACTGAGGCGGCCCGGACCTATCCGGCTTAGCCGGAATTTGCTTTGCGCTGCGCTTTGCGCTCGCGCTGTAGTTCACGCGCGCAATGATCGCCAAGGCGCTTATAGGCGGCGGTGCGCTTGCTTTGCTCCAAGCGGGTCATGGCGCAGCCTCTGGCTCCAACGGCTGTACCACTTCATAGCCGCGTACTGTATCAAACCCATATTCCATTTCGCTTTCGCGGGCCGCGTAAAGCTTGCCGTCGATCTCGACGCCCAAATATCCCGGATGATCCTCTAACCGATAGATTTGCGAATTGAGGTCAAACGGTTTCCAGCGGTGGCCGAGATAATGGCGCACATCAATCGCGATCACGCGATCCAATGGCAACGGCTCCGCGCGGGTATAGTTGTCGGCGTCGATCTTTTTGAAGTCGGACGCATAGCAGGCGATGCGCACGCGCTGCACCGTTCCTTCACGATACGGATCAATGCCACGGTTGGCTAGGCGATAGGTTCCGGTGGTAGTTTTCTCGCCGTTTTTGCTTTCGGTGGCGTGCAAATCTTTTTCGGCGCGCTCATGGATTAGTTTGCGCAAGAGAATGAAGGGCAGCGCCGCGCTCGTGGTGTAGAAATAGACGATCTCGATCTCCGGCGGTCGCACCACTTCGGGTAACGGCTCCGCAACCGGCTCAGCGAGCCATGTGAAGTTAGGCTTAGGCGTGACCGGCTCGGCCAATGGCGCGACCGGCTCTAGCTCGCGCAACTCTCGCGCAACCTTGCGAATGGTCTGCTGCACAGCGTAGCCGGTGCGGAAGTCCGAAGGCGTCGCGCTCAACGTAATGAAGCGCGAGCGTCTGCCGTTGCTGAGAATTGCCGCATCATGCTTGCTGCGCTTCTCAAAGCGCACAACCTTGAGGCCGAGTTTTTCGGCATAGCGGCGAATTTCGGTTTGCTGCTGGCGCGTCATAGCTGCACCCGCTTGCGCTGTTGATCGTCAAGCCATCCATACGAAAAACTAAAATCAGGATCGAAAACCGCGTCATAGACATCGGCGTCGGCAGCGGCGAGCGCGTCGGTGTGCCGCCCTATGAAGCCATCGGCTAGACCGGGCCGGTCAAACGGACTTAGTCCGATGCATTTTCGATACCTGTCTAGTTCTTCGCGGGCCGTGACGTGGTTCGGATAATAGGTTTGTTCCAAGTCATGCCGATTTTCTTCGCGAGGCGTTTCGGCTATGCGGGCGCTGGCTTTTGCTTCAATGGTGCGAGCGCGGACTTTCGCTTCATTCTTGGCCATTGTTTCAATAGTACGGGCGCGGGCTTTGGCATGACGTTCGTCAATAGCGTCGTAATCTCTCTCAGGTGTTGCCAATGCACGCTCGACCGACCAACCTGATACAATCCGACTGCATACTAAGTAGGGGGGCAGCCCGGCAGCGCGGGCGCGAGCAGCCATTGTGATGCGGCGGCCTTTCATGGTGCCACCCGCTCAATGGCGGCAGCCGGACGCGGCTCGGCGGAGACGCGCTCGGCTTCCCAAGTTTGGATATCGGCGAGCGACCAGCGGCGATGCGACAAACGCCCGCTAAGCCGTACAGGCTTAGGGAAATCGGATTTGAGGATGCGCAGCCTGAGCCATTCGCGGGACGCGGCGAAATACTCGCACACGTCGGCGGCGGTCATGTCGAACTGAGATCGGGACGCTACACGCACGACAAAAATCCTCAATGCACTCTTGCGAGTGGGTTGAGGGTGTGCCGACCGAGAGAGCGTGCCCTTTATGCTGTCGGGGAGTTCTCCACCTTGATCCCCGACTTAGGGGAGGCAGCCCGGCGCGTTGTGCGCCAGTAGATCAACTAATTCCGACACGGGGCATCTAGTGCTGCAAGTAGCAATTGCCAGCCGACGCTGTTTGGATGGATAATTTTCTATTACCGAGATCGCAGAATTTCGACTTTCGAAAAATGATTTTTATTTTTGCTAAAGTGCAATTTGAAAATCGCACGGCGGCCATTCCGGATTTATCGAAATTTTCTGGGAAATTTTCCGGGGCGATTTCGACTTGATCCGCCGCGCATGGCGAACCCCACATAGCCTTTTTGCGAATAGGTCGCGACTGGAAGGCTACCCCATAGGTCATTTTCACAAATGATTGCAGTACCTTAGCCACCATCTTTCCAGCCCGGCCCGGTCAATAGGGCAATAGTACTGACCTTGTTTAGTCGAGCTTGGAACCTGTGCCATATCCTATCTTATGCGCACAGGATTAAAATGCGTTGACCATGACAAAAACCCTTGCGGCTGTAGGCTAACTTGCACACTACAACCTCGACACAATAGCACAACCTGATTTGAAAACAGGTCATCCTTACCAAAGTTGTGTTTTCAGCCAATAACGCGAAGTATTCGTAAGTACAACCCGTTTTGAATACCTAAAAGTTGAAGTATTCCGTCCACTGATTTCAAGGTCTTAAATGGTCAACAAACATGGCTAATCGTCAAATCTAGGGGCTCGATTTCGACAAACCCTCAGAACTTCATGTCGATAAATCCTGTCTGGATCATCCAGCTTGTGCGATTTCGCGGGCGACGGCGACCAATGACGGGGCCCTATGCGGTGATAACGGTGAATGCGGTGATCCTCTAACCTGCGTAACCCCTAAACAATTTTTGAACGCTTCCTAGAACAGAGAGACCGGAGTGAGGCGGCAGATATCGCGTGCGCTAGTGGTGCGGGATAGAGGATCACCGCATTCACCGTTATCACCGCACGCGACTTCCGCCCGTCAAGCTGCCCGCGCTCGATCTCTCGTGAACAAGTCCGGCGGCAAACTTCACCGAATTATTTCAAAACGCCATACCCTCTGGCACCAACCTAGCCCTCACCCTCCCTGCTAAAAGATGGTTGCGGGCGGCTCTGAGCGAGCATAAGTATAGAGTACGGTCGATCTTTCACGCTGGCACGGCATGAGCCGAGCCGCTGAGACCTTCAACCGCCCCCGCCACTTCGGCATGAGCCGATAAAGCGATCCCTCTGTTCACAGTGAGCGCGCCCGCTTGGCGCGTTCGCATCTCATGCGAGGACGCCATGGCTCTGACCAACGATCCCAATATAGCTGCAATGTATATCGCCACCGATGAACGTGGCTACGATGAAGCCAAGCGCGCCTCGGTTGTCGAGCGTGCGAAAGAACTGGCGCGCGCGGATGGCGGCGGCATCGCGTTACTACCTCGCGTTTCCGTCGATAGCTTGATCGCCCAAGCGATGCGCGAGCTTGAGGACGAAGCCAAACGCAAGGCCGCACCGAAACGATGGACCGACCAAGAACTCGACTTTATCCGTGACAGCAAGAACACGTTTTCGAAAAAAGCTGTCGCTGCTGGATCACCAGCGGCGGCAAGAGCGGCCTTCATCAAGAAACACGGCCTCGAAGCCTATAAAGTCGAGCGGATCAAGTGGGGCGCGACCGCCGACGTGCGCCAGCCCGGCACGTTGAAACCGTACAAGATCAAGGGGCTCAAGGCGGCGCTACGCGGCGTACTGTTCGAAGACACCGGCTTCAATCGCGCCATGTACGGCAGCGAAAACGTTGTCGCTAACGGCGTCGAGAAATCAAACGGCGCTCAGCCAGATAGCAAATCAACGAACCCGTACAAGTGGCCGGTCGATCATCCGGGGCGTCTCGCCGCCATTGCGAAGGTCATGGCCCGTATGCCGACCAAGTTCGTGAACGAGTTGGCCGCCGCCGGTCACTGCGAAATCTCAGGCCGTCCGAAAGTTTCACGATGAAAAAGCTGCACCACCACCGCACGCGACGCGGCGAGCGTGAGCTTGATGTCGGCGACAGTACTTGCATCGAGCAAGCATTCTATTCGCGCAAGGACAAGGTGCTGACCGTGCAATTCGTGAAGGGAAGCGGCACCTATCAATATAACGGAGTTACCAACCGCGAAGCAAAGGACGTTGAGGAATGGGGCGGCGCGGCACTCAATGAGGAAATTCTTTAACAGCGCACACAGACAAATGAGAAATAGGCAATTCGATACGGCAGCGGTTGCGACTGACGCCGGATCGGATCGAGCGCGCCGCCGCTATCGCGAGGTCATCGCGCCCCGGCGACGGCGCGCACGGTAACAGCAAAGAGGAAAACGACATGAGTGACACCGACACCGCAGAATTTATCCCCGAGCTTTTCAGCAGCACAGCGAAAATCCAGCCGCTGGATAGCTACAGCCCCGCCGACCTTGCTCGCATGTCGGACGTGCGCCGGGAGTTGTTCTATTCGGCTCACAAAGCTCTCAGCGAATGCGCCGAAGTTGAGCAGGACGCAAAAGATGGAGACGCCGCTATTCGGGAAGCGGTCAACAGTCTGAGCGCCATGCGAAAGGTTATCGAGAGTTTAGTCGCACCATGGACCCCCATGGACGAATACCGGCGTATCGTCAAAAAGATCATGCCACCAGAGCCATCGGC
>Ga0209483_1003369_pt1 | contig 10542 bp, 7 predicted proteins | sample NGEPerA_FD_184508 | JGI IMG/M metagenome (GOLD analysis project Ga0209483, IMG submission 184508) | Arctic peat soil microbial communities from the Barrow Environmental Observatory site, Barrow, Alaska, USA - NGEE PermafrostL2-A... | ecosystem: Environmental > Terrestrial > Soil > Wetlands > Peat...
CCCAATGCCATGGCCGCATCGTGCACGACCCGAGATCCGCCGTCGATCTTGATCAGGTGTTCAGGTCACCGCGGGACATTGTCCACAGGCTGCTAGGGCGCGGGCGGGTGAACGCCCCAGGAACGGGCCACCCGGCCACCGCCGCTCGCAGCGCCGCAAAATCTCCCTCCGACTCGCACGTAGACCGTACCGCCCAGAAACAGTCGGATGTTTCCGGCCGATAGATGAACTAACGGCGCTGAGATTTGGGGGACTAAAGGGCGAGAACGATGGACACCAACAACAATTCAGGAGGCCGCGGGCGCAGCCGTACCGCCCCAACGAGGTCCCCTCGATGCCGGTTTTTCTCGACGCCGCAGGCAGTCGCAAACAGCTTCAGGTCGTGGCGTCCGGATCGGTTGCGCAGGAGCTCGAGCTTTATACCGACTGGGCGAGCGGTGTCCCCATGATGCCGGAAGACCAGGAGCTGGTCCGCGTGATCGATCACGCGGTCACCGAGTGCTTCCGCTTCGACCAAAAATGACGGTGCGAGAAGGCCGAAGTCGCGGCGGCCGAGGCCGCCCGCCGCAGTCCGGCGCTGTAGCGCCGGGGCCCACGGCGACGGCGCCAGCCGCCACGGAAACACCGACCGAACCCGCCGCCGGGTCGCCGGCGGCGAAGGCGAGCTGACGGTCATGCGTGGCTTGGATCGCCGAACGCCACGTCCACGCCGAAGGGCTGGCTTGGCATGCCCCATCTCAGCGCTCGGATAGATGATGCAACGGAGTCGCGCCGGAGATCGCCGGCGTCACTGTCTTCGCCGCCGCCGCGGGCCGTTCGCTGTCGTCGCCCGATCGGCGGGGCAGGGTCTTCTCGGGCGATCCCCTATGGGCGGTGCTCGTGGTAGGGAATTGGCGAGATGCGAATCGACGATCTGGCACGGCGGTTTCCCGAGCAGATTCGGCGCCGAGGTGTGTCTTGCCATCGGGCGCAGGTGGTCACCATCAAGCACCACTCGGCCGCCGTGATTAGAGGTATCGCGATCGGGAACGAGGATTACGAGGTTCGACTCGAAGTCGAGGGTCGGACCTTGGTCCTGTCGTGCTCGTGCCCGTACTTCGAGAGCGATGGACCGTGCAAGCACCTGTGGGCCATGGCGCTCGCCGCGGACGAGCGGAGGCTTTTGGCCGGGATGCCTTCCTGGACAAAGGTGAAGCTCGAGATGGATGACGGGGCTATAGACGACGACGTCTACGTCGATGACGAAGATGACGATCCGCCCGACGACGACCTGGGGATAGAGGACCACGGCGAGACCATCGTCGCGAACGGCGGCGGCCGGGCGAGTCTGACGTCGGTCGCTCGCCGGGATCTTTCCCATAAGCCTTCAACCTCCGCGACCCTCTTGCGGCTGCCGTACCTGGCGAGATCCCCGTCAGACATTCCTGCCCCGCCACCGCCCGCGCCAGATTGGAAGGCCGTCTTTCTCGGGGAGACGAATCGATCACCTCGTCCCGGGGTCGCGAGGGCTCCGGATGCCCCCGCGAACCTTCTCTATGTAATCGAGGTGGACAAGACGCGATCGGGCGGAGAGTTGGTAGTGGCACTGCGTACGCGCGCGCCCAAGAAGAGCGGTGGGTTCACCAAGGACAAGGCGGCGTCGGTCGTTCTGCGAGCTCTTGATCAGATATCGGACGAGCGCGATCGGAGGGCGCTGCCGCTCTATCAGGCGGCAGCGACAATGGGGGGAGCCGCTAGTCCCGGGTACGCCGGCTACGTATTCGGCGAGCGGTGCTTTCCCGCTGAGGCACGGGTGCCATTGGCGCTTGCCAGCGAGCTCATGCCGCTTCTGTCCGAGACCGGGAGGCTGCTCTTGCGCGCCGATCCGGGCGGAGATCTCGTGCCCGCGCGCTTCGATGGCGATCCCGCCTGGGACTTCGTTATCGTGCTGCGGCGGCGGCCGGACGGATCGGGGAGCCAGGTCTCGGGCGCTCTCCGGCGGGGCGCCGAAAGCATCGAGCTGTCGGCGCCGCTCGTGCTCACGGCATCGGGCTGGGTCGTGTTTCAGGAATCGGTCGGGCGTTTGCGACACTACGGCGCGTTCGGCCTCCTCGGCTCGCTGCGCGGCCGGGCCGCCATCCCCCTCGCCGCTTCCGAAGAGAAAGCGTTCCTACAAGCCCTGTTCGAGCTGCCGGCTTTGCCGAGGCTCGACCTTCCGGACGATCTTGGCCTGCGCGAGGTGGTCGGCTCTGCGCAGCCGGTTCTGAGGATAGGGCCACCGGACCCGCGCATTTACTGGGGTCGCGCTCCCGATCGCCCGGCCGCCGAGTTGTCCTTTTCGTACGAGGACGTGTCGGTCACGCCCGCGGATCCTCGCGACGCAGTCGCCCGGGTGGAGGAGGGTCGCCTGATCAGACGTGATCGCGCGGCCGAGGCGGCGGCGATCGCCAAGGCGATTGAAGTCGGGTTTCAGCCCGGGCCTGTCACGCACCTGGGGCGGTCCGATCCGGGCCGGTTCGACATAGCGCCCGCGAAGCTCCCCGCGGCGGTGCGGCTGCTGGTCGGGGCCAGCTGGCGAGTCGAGGCGGAGGGGAAGCTTTACAGGCAGGCCGGTCGTTTCAACCTGTCTGTCACGAGTGGTGTCGACTGGTTCGATCTGCATGCTGAAATCGACTTCGGGGGCGTGGTGGCGACGCTGCCGGAGCTTCTGCGGGCACTCCGACGTGGCGAGCGGATGATTGCGCTCGGTGACGGCAGCTTCGGGATGCTGCCGGAAGACTGGCTGAAGAAATACGGTTTACTGGCCGAGATGGGGACCGTCGAGGGCGAGCGCCTCCGCTTCCGGCCGGCGCAGGTGGGACTCCTGGATGCGTTGATAGCCGCGGAGCCGGAGGCTTCGGTGGACGGTCTATTTGCCAGGGCGCGAGACGAGCTTCGCGGTTTCGCGGGCATCGAGCCGGAGAAAGCCCCCCGCGGTTTTCGCGGCGATCTGCGCCCGTACCAGGAGGCAGGGCTCGGGTGGCTGTCGTTCTTGCGTCGTTTTGGGTTCGGCGGGTGCCTGGCCGACGATATGGGTCTCGGCAAGACGGTGCAGGTGTTGGCGATGTTGGCCGCGCGCCCGCGCGAAGTGGGGAGGCCCTCGATCGTCGTCGTGCCGAAATCCCTGGTCTGGAACTGGCAACAAGAGGCGGCGCGCTTCGTCCCCGGCCTTCGGGTACTCGCGCACGTGGGTCCTTACCGGGCCGGAGACGCGCGCGCTCTGCGCAAGGCGTTCGCGACCGCGGATGTCGTGCTGACCACGTATGGCCTGCTGCGCAAGGACGTTCCATTCCTGCGCGAGATCGAAATGGACTACGTCATTTTGGACGAGGCCCAGGCAGTGAAGAACGCGGCCTCGGAGTCGGCGAAGGCGGCGCGCCTACTGCGTGGGCGGCACCGGCTCGCGCTCTCGGGGACGCCGATCGAAAACCACATCGGCGAGCTGTGGTCGCTCGTCGAGTTCCTGAACCCCGGGATGCTGGGCAGGTCCCGGGCCTTTGCCGAGGCGGCGGGCGCGAAGAGACCTGACCCCGAGACGCTGGCGCTGCTGGCGCGCGTGCTGCGGCCGTTCATCCTCCGGCGGACCAAGGAACATGTCGCGCCCGAGCTTCCTCCGAAGCACCAGGAGACGATCCTCTGCGAGATGGAGCCCGAGCAGCGGCGTCTGTACGACGAGCTACGCGACCACTACCGCGCCAGCCTCCTCGGAAAAATTGCCAAGGAGGGGATCGGGAAGACGAAAATTCAGGTACTCGAAGCGCTCCTGCGGCTGCGTCAGGCCGCTTGTCACCCGGGTCTCATCGACAAGAAACGCGGACACCACGCGAGCGGAAAAATGGACGTCCTGTTCGCACGGCTCGATGAAGTTCTGCGGGAGGGGCATAAGGCTCTGGTGTTCTCCCAGTTCACGAGCTTCCTCGCCTTGGTGCGCGCCCGTCTCGATACCGCCAAGATCCCCTACGAATATCTCGACGGCGACACCCGGGACCGGCAAGCCTGCGTGACCCACTTCCAGACCGACGCCACTTGCCCGTTGTTCCTGATCAGCCTCAAGGCTGGGGGCGTCGGCCTCAACCTGACCGCGGCCGACTATGTGTTCATCCTGGATCCCTGGTGGAATCCGGCCGTCGAAGCCCAGGCCGTCGACCGCGCTCACCGCATCGGCCAGGACAAGCGCGTGTTCGTGTACCGCTTGCTCTGCCGCGACAGCGTCGAGGAGAAGGTGGCCGCGCTCCAGGAAGAAAAGCGGGACTTGGCCAACTCCATCATCAACGCGGACGGCGGTGTCATGAAGAAGCTCGATCGGGAGACGTTGGAGCTGCTCCTCTCGTAGCGTGGTGGCGATCGATGATCGCCTGATGCCGGAGCATTTTCAAAACGACGGTAATCGGCATATGACGGGAGCGTCAAATGGTTGCGCTCCCGCGTGGCTCCTTGAGCACGTCCGCGCCTGCCTCGCGCGCGGCGGTCCCGAGATATGGCGCTCGCCCGACGGAGCATGTCGGATGTTCGGTCCGGTCAGCTCTACGTACTCGTTCCTGTCTGTAATGGTCTTCGAGGGCCCCGAAGCCGAGGAGCGTCTCCGCATGTACGCACGCCCTGACCGGGACGCGGGTATCGATCTCGAATTCAGCGTCATCACGACGCTGACCGGGGAACTCGGCCGACCGGCGCTCCTCGTCGAACCGATCTTGCCGCCCGCGAGCTGACCGACCGTGGGCGCGCCAACGGTGCACGACGAGCGTGGTGACGGCCTCTGCCGCCTCGGCGCGAACCAACCGAGGCTGAGATTCTCGAGCGGTCGGCCTCGTTTTGCCACTTGCGGGCGGGGGGTGCGCTGGTCAAACCCCGGCACGGACCGAGCGGGCCGAGCGGCCGCGGGTGGTTGCCGTGGGAATCGAGCAGGGAAATAACGCGGCCTGAAAGAGGGGCTTTCCGGTCAGCGCGCGTTCCCAGCGTTCGAGGCCCGGAACCAGGAGAGCTTAACCGAAGGTCTGCGAGGTGAACGCCGGCGGAGCTCCCCTCCGCGCTGCAGAGAGCAGGAAATCGGCGGCCGGCGGATGCTCGCCGGTGCCGGGACGATATCCCTTCTAGGCGCGGGCGGGTGAACGCCCAAGGAATCGGGGCCACCCGGCCACCGCCGCTCTGAAAAATCTCCCTCCGGCTCGTGCGTAAACCGTACCGCCCAGAAACAGTCGGGTGTCTGCGGCCGATATAGGAAGTAACGGCGTCGAGATTTGCGGCACCAAGGGGCGAGAACGGTGGACACCAACAACAATTCAGGCGGCTGCGGGCGCGGCCGTTCCCCCCCGCGAGGCCCCTCGATGCGGGCTTTTCTCAGCGTCGCGCGCGAGTCGTGGCGTCCGGACCGGTTGCGCGGGAGCTCGAGCTTTATACCGACTGGCGAGCGGCGTCCCCATGATGTCGGAAGACCAGGTGCTGGTCCGCGTGATCGATCACGCGCTCGCCGAGTGCTTCCGCTCCGACCAAAAATGGCGGCGCGAGAAGGCCAAATTTCGCGGCGGCCGAGACCGCCCGCCACAGTCCGGCGCCGGAGCGCTGGGGGCCAGGGTGACGGTGCCGGTCGCCACAGAAAGACCGACCGAACCCGCCGCCGGGTCGCCGGAGCCGGCGGCGAAGGCGAGCTGACGGTCATGCCTGGCTTGTCGTTCGCGGCGCCGCCGGCGTTCACAGTGGCGGCGTGCGCGTCTTCCGGGACGTTGCAGAGCGGACCGACCGCGCAGCACCCCGAGGCGTCGTCGCTGACCACGGCGGACGCGACTTTCACTACCGTCGAGTTTGCTCTGCGCGACCTATTTCGGCGCGACCGCGTTTGGCGAGAGCGGCGACACACCTCGGCGGCCAGGCCCTCTGTGGCGGCGCCAGCTTCGGCCACCGCGAGATCGCCGGCCTCGTCCCCTCCCTCTCTACCGCCAACAAGCCCGCGTGACCCGCGGACGACGACGTAACTCGCAGTTGAGAAAGCTCGTCTGCGTGGACCAGTACGTGACATTCGAGGCTCTCCTTCGCCGGTTGATTCGGGATGCGGTGCACGAAGAGGTGCGCGTGCAAGGCGTCCCGGATGCTCCCTTATCGGAGGCCAACGATTCGAGTTGCGTGCCCAACGGTCCGATGACCACCGCCGAAGCGGCTCGGTACTGCGGCTTTAAGAGCACCGCCGCGATCAGGAAAGCGCATCGAGAGGGGAGGCTCGTGCCCATCGGACGCCGGGGCGGCACGGGCACATATATGTGGTCGCGGCAGGAGCTCGATTCGTTCTTGGCTGGGGCGCGCGGTGGTATCGTCCCTCTCGGACGTCCAGGTGCGCCTCCAGAGAACGCTGGAGGACATCATGGAAAAAGACGACAAGTGGATCATGAGATGGAGATACGCAATAGCGCCGAAGCCCGCGAAACCGGGAGTTTGGCGCAGAAGGGAGGGAGGCTTTCTGGTTCGAGGTCGAGCCGTCGACCACCGAACGGGGAAGCTGCGAGAGATCCTGAAGACCGTGAACGGGGAGAGCGCGTCTGGGGCCTACCGAATTCTGCAGGAGGAGCTCGAAAGAGTCAGGGGCGGGGACGTGGGTCGGCAGCAGGCGAGGATCCGCTTCGGCGAATACGCCGCGTCGCTTTTCGAGAGGAAGGTGACGAAGGGAAAAATCCGGTCAGCGAAGACGAGGGAGAAGTGGGAGTCCGTGTTGCGTCTCCACCTCCTTCCCGTATTCGGTGATCATTTTCTCGACGGTATTCGACGAACCGACATCGAAGCCTGGATCGAGCAGACAGGGAGGTCGGTTCGGTCGGGCAAGTATTCGCCGGTGACGGCGAACAACTGGCTCGACATCATGCGGGTGATCATCACGAGCGCGGTGGCCGAGTACGATCTTCCGCGAAACCCAATCGCCGGTGTCGAGGACATCGATACCAGCACACACTTCACCTATAGCGAGGAGCAGCCAAACTCGCTGTTGGTGGAAGAGGTGCCGGTATTCCTCGCCGAGATCCGGCGCTCCTTCCCGCAGCACTTCGGGATGGTGTGCCTTGGGTTTGCGACCGGTCTGCGGCCATCGAGCCTCAGGCCGTTGCGTCGTCAGGGGCGGGAGGCGGACGTGCTCTGGGAGGAGGGCGTGGTGCTCGTGCGGCGGTCGCATACGCGGCACGCCGAGGTGATGGAGGCGACGAAGCAGAAGACGCGGTACCGGATCACCCTACCCGACGACCTGATGGCGATCCTAAGGTGGCACGTCGGTCGACTGCCGCCTGGACCGATGCGCGACTCGGAGCTGCTCTTCCCGTCAGAGACGGGTGGCTTCCGAGCGGGATCGGCTCTGAGCACGCCGTTCAGGGAAGTGGGGAAGGCGATCGGGCTCCGAAAGCGGATCACCCCGAGGGCAATGCGGCGAACCTTTCAGGACCTCGCCCGCAACGCCGATATCGAGGCAATCGTCCGGCAGAAGATCTGCGGTCACGCAACGCAGGAGATGTCCGACCTCTACAGCACGATCCCGCAGCGAGAGATTCAGGCGGCTGTTGGCGCGGTCATTTCGCTCGCAAAGTATCGCGAGCTTCTACGGGACACTGCATCGTGGTGTGAAAGTGGTGTGAAAGACGGAAAAACCGAAACGGCCACCCGAGCTGACGCTCTAAGTGGCCGTTTTTCTGTGGGCGTTGAAGGGATTGAACCTTCGGCTTCCACCGTGTGAAGACGATCGAGGGGTCGAATCTCCGTCGGAGAACTGAGCGAGACCAGGGACTTACCGTCACAGGGCGTGTCGGGCCGTCACCCCTGGTCTCGCTCAAGTGGTTACGGAAGTGGTTACGCCTACGGGCGGTAGGCGGCGCTCGGCCAGAAGCGCGATCAAGACCAGTGGTTCCCGGCTCGGTATCGGCAATGCGCAGGTCGCAGGCCGGCGTGCTGGCGCCCGACGGGTCGACGTCGACGACGAGCATCGGCGACCGAGCCGCGTGCCCATAGTCACGCCCTTGTGCCCATCGTCGCTGTGGTCGCGGCGCATGGTACTTTCGGCGGTGGGATGCTGGGCGGGGCGATCGAGTTGGTGTCCGTGCGCCGCAAACTTCGCCTCATCGCGCTCGCCGCCGCCCCGCTGGCGCTGGCCTGTACGGGCGGCTCTACAGTCAGCCCGTTCGTGGGGACGGTCAGCCGCTCGCAGTACTTCGAATACCACGATCACGCCGCCGAGTCGCTCTGTCCAACGCTGCTCGACGACCTCGATCGTCACGCCGCGCTCGTCGGCGGCAAGATCGGCCTCACGCTCGATCCGAACGATCTCATCCGCTACTACAAGTTCAACGACGAGGCGGATTTGGCGGCGAGCGGCCCGTGCAATCTCCCGGAGAACGGCGCCTGCTCGGCCGGCTATGCCATCGCCTCGACGAACTACTTCAACGCGCACGAGCAGGCCCACAGCTACGTGTACCGTGGCTGGGGCGGCTTCTCGATCGGGCTCCTCGACGAAGGCGAGGCCGTCGCGATGTCGTGCGTCCCCGACTATGCCAGCGGCTCGCTCTACCTCACGGCGGACTCCGCCCTGGACACGCCGTGGAACGCGCTGGGCCAACCCGACTGGCGATCGATCCTCGAGCTCTACGGCAACTCGGCTTTTGGGTACGCGGCGGCCGGCTTCTGGATCACATCGCTCGCCCAGCGTTTCGGATGGCCGAAGGTCGAAGAGCTCCACCGCCGTGTCCCGCCGGGGATCTCGCCGGCCGACTTCGAGATCCAGTTCGCGACGGTGTTCCCGACTTCGATGGACGAATCCTGGTCGACGGCCCTCGGCACCCTCGGCGCCGCCCCCTGCCAGGACGACTGGCGCTGCACGGCCACCCCGCTGGCCGTGGGCGAAGACGCGCCGGCCGACTGCGACGGCAAGATGCACCGCTCGGTGGTCGGTGACCGATCAGGGTGGCGTCGTTCTGACCATGGGCGGCGCCTACGACGCGCTCATGCTGCGGACCTGCGGCGATCCGACCGCGCCGTCGTACGCGCTCTCTGGCTGGGCCACGACCCACACCACACATTACTTCCCGCTCCCCCTCGGCACCTATACGCTGATTGGCAACCCGACGCCGACGGACATTCTCTTTGACGGGTATTTGCCCACGGGACTCGTCGGTGACGCCTGCGCGACGGCCGGGACGGTGACGCTCGACCCGACGCAGACCACCGTGGTGGATTTCCCGATCGGCCCTCTCAACGGGTGGATTCGCCTGGACGGGGGAGGCCAGGGTACGCGGTCGCAGGACAGAGAGTGCTCGAGAATTCGCCGTCGGAAACCTCCGGGGTCGTGTGCGACAGCTGCGACCCCGCCGCGAGCTGCGTTCCGATCCCCTGGGCCGGGGACGCGTTTGTGACCATTCCCGACGGCGCGGCCGTTCACTTCGACAACGCGTCGGCCGGCGACCTTCTGTCGAACGACTGGGGGGACCTGCTGATCCGGCGCGCGCCGTCGCTTCCCGACGGCGGAGCGCCCATTGCCGACGGCGGAGCGCCCGATGGGGCCGCGGCGACGGCACCGTGAAACTGCGGCGGGCGATCCTCGCGTTGGTGCTCTGGCTCGGCGTCGGGTCGAGCGACAGGGCGCGCGGGGAGGAGCGCGTCGGCGAGGCCGGAGTGCTCGTCGCGCCCACGTCGCCCGTCGCGCCCGTCCTGCCGACCGCGCCCATCACATCCGTGGCGCCCGTCGCGCCGATCGAACCCGCAGCGCTCGTCGCGCCGGTCGAGGTCGTCGCGCCGGTCGCGCCTGTTGCGCCCATCGGGCTCGTCGCGGACGGAGCAATCCTGTCGCCGCGCCGACTACTGCTGAGCGTCGGGGCCGGGTACGCCAACATGAGTTATCCCGTCGAGGCCAGCCTCCAGAACACCCTCGTCGCCGGAGCCTGGAACATGGAGGCAGCGCTCGGCCTCGGCCACGAACTCGAAGCCGGCCTACGCCTCGGCCTGCGCACCTGGGGCAGCGCCGCCCTGCGCGCCGACGAGGTGGCGCGCGGATCGGACACCGAGACGTTCGGAACGGGCCTCTCCACGCTCGCGAATCCGGAGCTGCGGGTGCGCTGGCGTGTGTTCCCGGGGCGGAGGATCGAAGCGGGACTGGATGACCGGGTGGTGATCCCGTGGCTCGGGGAGACGAGCCCGACGGAGGTGTTGGGCCCCTGGGTCCGCGTTCACCTGGCTCGGGTCCTGCGCGTGGACGCCGGCCTCAACGGCGTCGTGACCTTGTATTTGTTCGCCGGCGGGAACGTGCTGGCGCCCGCGCTCGGAACACCGCTCCGGGTGACGGCAAGCCTGCCGTGGAACCTCTACCTGGTCGCGTTCGGGACGGCGCACGTATTCGCGGCGACGCGCTACACGACTGGAACGTCGGAGATCACGGCCGGCGCGGCAGCCGGGTGGCGCGCCGGACGGTGCAGCCTCGGGGCGACGGTGGAGGGGATCGATCTCTACGCCGCCCCGGTGCTCAATGGGTACACCGAAAGGTGGGGCCTGGCGGGGGTGGTCGGGTGCGGG
>Ga0209483_1003371_pt1 | contig 10537 bp, 13 predicted proteins | sample NGEPerA_FD_184508 | JGI IMG/M metagenome (GOLD analysis project Ga0209483, IMG submission 184508) | Arctic peat soil microbial communities from the Barrow Environmental Observatory site, Barrow, Alaska, USA - NGEE PermafrostL2-A... | ecosystem: Environmental > Terrestrial > Soil > Wetlands >...
AGCACCAATCAATCCGAAGGCTGGACACTCACATCCTTAAAATCACCACTCAAAACCACAGACCATTCAAACGCCAATTTATTCAGAGGTTCCCTAGATATAAATATAAGCCGCCAGCGCGATGGCGGCGGCGATGCGGTACCAGCCGAAAGGCGTGAGGCCGTAGCGCTCCACGATCTTGAGGAAGCCGCGGATCACCAGATACGCGACGATGAAGGAGACGACAAAGCCCATGGCGATGTCGAGCCCTTGGCCGTGGCTGAGTTCGGCGCCTTTCTTGTAAAGCTCGAACAATGTGGCGCCCAGCATGGTGGGCACCGCCAGGAAAAAGGTGAATTTGGTCGCGGCCACCCGGTCCACGCCCAAAAGCTCGCCGCCCAGGATGGTGGCGCCGGAGCGCGAGGTGCCGGGGATCAGGGACAGAATCTGGCAGAGCCCAATCTGGAACGCCTTGGAGAGCGGCAAGGTCTCGCTGTCCATATAGCGCGGCTTGGGCGACATGCGTTCAAGGATCAAAATAAGCACGCCGCCGATGAACCAGGTGGCCGCAATCACCGGCATGGCGATGGTTGGGTTGAGCAAGGTGGAGTTGATCCATTTGATCACCAGGACGCCGACGATGGCCGCCGGCAGGAAGGCCACGATGATGCTGGCCGCGAAGCGCCGCGCGTCGGGCGAGGACGGCAGATGAATCAGCGCCTGCCAGAAGGTCTGGAAATAGATCACCACCACCGCCAGAATCGCGCCCAGCTGGATGATCACGGTGAAGGCTTCCCACCGGTCGGTAAGGCCCAGCAGCCGCTCGGCCACCAGCAGATGGCCGGTCGAGGACACGGGCAGAAACTCGGTCAGGCCTTCGACAATGCCCAGCCAGACCGAAATCAAAATGTCATGCATGGAAGGGAATCCCCGGACGCGCCCGAGAGGTAGCATTGCCCGGGCGGGTGCGCCATCGCGGGAATCTGTCCTTTTGGTATTGTAGGCCATGGGGCGGTTGAGATTCGCTAAGCGTGGGGGCTGGCTTCGCCGGCTGGTCGTGATTCTGTTCCTGGTGCTGGTAGCGGCGCCGGTGGCGCTGCTGCTTCTGTTCCGCTTCGTGCCGCCGCCTGGCACGCCGGAAATGCTGGTGAGCCTGATCGAAGGCAAGGGCGCGCATTATGAATGGACGGACCAGCTTCCGCCCATCCTGGGCAAATCGGTGATCGGGTCGGAAGACCAGAATTTCTGCAACCATCACGGCTTTGACTGGAAATCCATCGACCAGGCGATGGCGGCGCATGAGCGCGATCCCAGGAAGCGGCTGCGCGGCGCCAGCACCATCTCGCAGCAGACCGCGCGCACCTTGTTTCTGGTTCCGGCGCGAAGCTGGGTGCGCAAGGGGATGGAGGCCTATCTCACCGTGTTGATGGAGGCGCTTTGGCCCAAAAAGCGGATTCTCGAGGCCTATCTCAATCTGGTGGATTGGGGAAAAGGAAATTTCGGAGCCGAAGCAGCGTCCGAGGCCTACTTTCACAAACCCGCCAGGTCGCTCACCCTGGCCGACGCCGCGCGCCTTGCGGCGATTCTGCCCGATCCCGACGTCTGGAACGCCGAACGTCCTGGCCCCTATGTCGCAAGCAGAACCAAAACCATTGTCGCCCGTTCCGCCGAGGTTGCACGGGACGGATTGGATGTTTGCGTTCGATAGTGAACATCTTGCCGGTCTCGAATAGCCAATCCTACATCAACTTTCGAACGGTTTTCCGCAACTCGGGAATTACCGTTTCTTCGAACCATTGATGTTGGCGCATCCAAATTGCACTGCGCCAACTTGGATGCGGCAACGGAAAGAATCGGGGGCCGTGCTGCGAAAACGCCTTAACAGTCTCCGTCATTGAGGTCTTGCCTCCTGTATCCAGGTAATGTCGGTGAGCGTATTGACCGACCAAAAGCGTCAACTGCAGATCGGGAAGATGCTTGAGCAAGCGTTCGTGCCAACGCGGTGCGCACTCGGGACGAGGTGGATTGTCCCCTCCATTTACTCCGGCCCCGGGATAACAAAACCCCATGGGGACGATTGCAACTTTCGCATCATCAAAGAAAGCTGTGCGATCCAAATTCAGCCAGTCACGTAGGCGATCGCCACTTGCATCGTTCCAAGGTATCCCGCTCTGATGGACTTTGCTCCCCGGTGCCTGACCAATGATCAAAAGTCGAGCGGTACTCATAAGTTGCACAATGGGGCGGGGTCCGAACGGCAGTTTTGCCTCACAGATTCGACAAGCCCGCACTTCGAGCAAAGTGCGTTTCAGCGACATTCAAAAACTCTCCTTAGGTATTCGCAACTTTCGCATACGTCGCACATGATTTTCCTGCGGTTTGTCGTGAGATGTGAATATGCCTTCATCCGGCAGTAAAATACTATGCGATAGAAGACTTTGCTCCCCTTGCTTTGTCGAAGAACCTGAGAGTGCGGAGCCAAGCGTCGGTGGCTGCCTTGGGCCGGTAGGCGTTTTTGTCCGCGGGATTCTCAAATGCATGTCCGGCGCCGTCATAGATTGCAATATCTACCGCTTTATTTAGGGTGTTCATACAGCTCTCGAAGGTTCGTACTTTGGCAGGAGAAATACTGCGATCAAGAGTGCCGAAGATTCCAAGAACCTGAGCATTGATTTTCTCGATGTCCTCGGGGATCGTCGGCAGCGGACCGTAATTCACGACACACGCAGCAAGCCCCGGTTCACGAATTGCGAGCTGAATCGCCAAGCCTCCACCCATAGACCAGCCCAGTGAACCAATGTGTTTCGGGTCCACATCGGGGCGGTGCCCTAGATAGACAAATGCCCCCTGCAGATCGCGGATCGCGCGACCTTCCCGGAGATCGCGCTTGAGCTTGCGCGCTTCGGTTGGGTCGGCTGTAACTTTTCCTTGGTAGAGGTCCACGGCGAGTGCGACATATCCATGAGCGGCGAGGTTCGTAGCTTGTTTCTTCACCCATTTATTTAGGCCCCACCATTCATGAATTAGAATTATCGCTCGATGGCGGTTCGAACCGCCAGGCAATGCGAGAAATCCGATAACTTTGTCGGTGGGGAGCGGAGTCGCTGTCTGCGGTTTCGACATCCCTGGCTGAGATGCCGCGTAAAACGACACCTTCTGCAAAGGGGCTCTCATGCAGTTCGATGTTCGAAACTTCTTGCTGTCATTAAAGGTGCTCCGGATGTCTTCTAGCCGCTGGCTTTCTTCAGCGCTTGACCTTTATGCATCGCAACATGATCGGTTTTGCTACTCTTGATTTCATACTGCGGGTCATCTTCGCTCGCGTGATGGGTATATCCTTTATTATCAAAGTTTTTCGTATGAACTTTGATGATCTTGCCGCTGACATGGCCAGCCTCCGAGTTCCAAGTTACGTGATCGCCGACTTTGAATTGTTTCGTCATCATGTACCTCCAATCATTGTTTGGCTTCGAACTACGCTGACGCCCGGTCTTCGGGCGTCAGCGCTCCTGAGCTATTCTTCATAATGTCTCGTTCGGACTTAACCTCCGCACGATGGCCTTTCTTGGAATGAAGCTCACAACCATTACGGACCCCAACCGAAATAAGCAGAAACATGGGCCTCAATCTGCGGCGGTAACTCCGCATAGGTGATAAAGGAACTACGTAAGCATGGGCCGTGTCAGCCTATTGCTTTGACCTCCTCCTCAGCCGCTGGGTATATGAGCGTCCCATCGGGCAGCGATCGCGCGCCAGGCGTGAGCTTTGCGGGGTCGATCTTATTGAGCCCCATGATATGCATCACCGGAACTCCTTGCGCCAACAAGTAGTCCGTGATGATGCGACGATGACAACGCCACCAGACAGCTTCAGCACACATAATCGCGCAACAATTGTCACGAGCTAGTGCGCGTAATTCTTCCAATCCGATTCTGAACGCATCAGTTGCGGCGTAATCGGCATAGTTCCGGAAAGATGCGACCTGCCAGAACGTATTACGCGACGGCGTCGCTCCCTTTTTCCTGTGACGTAGACCGCCAAGAGCCGCCAGATGCCGGTAGGATATCCCGACCTCGAGGAGTGTCTCCGGGAGCGAATCAGCGTTGAACTGCGGGTTTGTCCGCGAGCGCGGGATCGAGCGCACATCGACGAGCAGATTAACGGCCACCTGCTGAAGCAAAGCCACAAATTCGCCGATAGGCCGCGTCGAATGGCCGATCGTAAAGATCGTCGGTATCGCTTGAGATTGTCGCGCGGATCTTTTGATCGTCATTTCAAGTACGTTTTCATCGAATGCCGGGATGCATCTATCGGCACCAACATTGCTGAGATGCTGGCGACATGTTCATGAAGGCTTCACGATCCGGAAATGACCGGCTCGATCAACAAGATCGGTCATTTGGGTTGCCGCATGGATCGTCAGAGGATGATGAGTGAAGCCCGGCCTTGGAGAGATGAAAGCGGCCATGTCGCGAGTAAGATCGAGCTGCGTATCGGATGCTTTTGCGAGCAAAGAGATCATGATATTTTCCAGCGCGATCACGCGAATGCGAAGCTGCACCAGCTCAGCATTTGTCAACTCAGGAATGTCGGATTGCGCGCTTCCTGAAATTAAGCTCGCTTGGGAACTGCCTAATGCGGCTCCGCCATCGGTTTCCCATCTCGAAAGCGCCATTTGATATTGTTTTGATGTAGCTGCGGAATGCGGCTTCCTAGCAGGCATGAGGAAGTTCCCTTAAGGCTGAGAAAAAACGAGTACGTCAATCATCATGCCGGCCAGCTACCCATTTAAGCACACAAGTCTACCGCAGCATGAACTTCCATGATCGAACCCCAACGCCAATTTTGGCAAGCGACGATCATTTCGCCGCAAAGGAACTAAGGCGGACGTGCGTGACCGGGCGCTCAGAAACAATTCTGATCCTCTATTTTGCTCATAACAAACCGATACGTATAACGCTTCGACTCACAAAGGTTTCCTACCGATCTGATTTGGCAATTCTAAGCGCCGTTTGACCGCGACTATGTTCATGATGCGCCTATCGGACGCGTACATGCAGCAGATTGTGTTGCGCCCATCAGACCTGCCAGCTTGCCGGTTTTGCAGGAAAGAATTGGGATGCGGTCAATGTCATGCGCGATCATTCCGTCCGCGAGATAGAGGCGCAAGAATCGGTGGCGTGAGGGCGAGTTTGAACTCATGCGACAAACCTATTGTGCAGCGCAGCAATTAAGAACGCCTGCGTTGGGACGAAGGCGAGAAATGAGAGTAGGCATGGGATGCTGCGGGTAGAGGACATGCCTGGAGGATTATGGACGACATCGTCACTGCGCGCGCACTGCATGTTCTGGCCGTTGTCATCTGGATCGGCGGCGTCTCCATGGCGACAACGGTGGCCCTGCCGGCCGTTCGGCGCGGCGATCTCGGCTCCGATCGTCTTGCGGCATTTCGGGCGTTAGAGCGCCGCTTTGCATGGCAGGCCCGCACCGCGATTATCCTGGTCGGGCTGACCGGCTTTTACATGACCTGGCGGCTCGATCTTTGGGACCGTTTTCGCACCTTCACCTTCTGGTGGATGCACGCAATGGTTTGTGTGTGGCTGCTGTTTGTTGTGGTTTTATTCTTTGCGGAGCCGCTCATTTTACATCGCCATTTTCGCAAGTGGGCGACGTCGCGGCCGGAGGCTGCCTTCGCTTGGCTGTATCGCGCGCATTGGGTCCTGCTAGGGCTCAGCGTTGTGACGATCCTGGGCGCAGTTGCGGGAAGTCATGGATGGACGGCTTTTTAAGATTCGTAATTAGGGACTACGACTGCCAATTCGGGGGATGTACATGACGCTCGACGTCGAACGCCTCGACCAACCGGTGGAATATCCTGTCAGCAGTGTCCTTAAATGGGTGCTGCTCGCTGTTGCCATCGTGACATTCGGGCTTCTCGCCTGGGCGACCACCGTCACCTATCGCACCGCGCCGCCGCAGCCGGATCGCTTCACAGCCCCAGACGGCCGCGTGCTAATGACGGCGGACGATCTTCTTGCGGGAAAGGCGGCTTTCAGAAGGCCGATCTGATGGACTATGGCAGCCTGTACGGCATGGGCTCCTATTATGGCGAAGATTATACCGCTTCCATCCTTGTGCGCCTCGTACAGCGACACAGAACAATGTCGCGATACTGCGCTTTGGCAAAGTGTTCGCCGCGCTTTCCGCCGACCAGCAGGCTTCGGCCGCGACCACGATGCGCGAGATGCTGCAAAGCGTGAATCTCACCAATGCGAATGTCATCCTTCCCGATCCCCTTGGCGCGCGCCCTAAGCACGGTGCGCGACGAAGTGGCAAAAACATTGAACACCGCTGATCCCGCCGCAGGCTGGACGCCGGCCTCCCATGCCCTGATCGTGAGTTTGTAGACGCCTAGGAGCTTGCCCAGTTCATTGGCGGTAACGCCTCTCCTAGGCCTTAGCGCGGAGATCATTTCCGGGATCGCGACGGGGGTTTCAATAATCGGATCACAACCTAGAAAGGCGATGATAGGGGCCAATGGTGGCTCGTGGGCGGCCCCCAACCCTCCCAGGCCCTTGTAGTTTTGGGGTCAACGCCGATCACCAAGGCCGCCTCGCCCTGCCTGAGCTTCCTGATTTGGCGCTCCCGATAGAGGGGCTGGGCCAACCTTACGGGCGCGGTATTTACCGGGGGAAACCTTGAGGCCCAAAGGCTTAGGTTCGCCACTACCAAGAAGGCAATACAATGGGTGGATTGGGGGCATGGCAATTTCGGCGCCGAGGCGGCGGCGCGGGCCTATTTCCACACCGGCGTGGGCCGCCTGACCCGAAACGAGGCGGCGCGGCGGGCGGCGGTGCTGCCCGATCCCGACAAGTGGAGCGCCGCCCGGCCCGGGCCTTATGTGACAGAACGCTCGGCCACCCTGATCGGCCGGGCCTTTGAAGTGACCCGCGATAATCTGGATTTTTGCGTTAAATAGGGTGCTCGTTTAAACGTGCCTACCATGCGCCGTCTCATTCACCTGATGCTCTCGCCCAGCTGCCGGCTGGCCCGCCTGATCGTGGCGGAAAAGCGCGTCTCCTGCGATCCCGTCCATGCCGAAGATGCGCGCAATCCCATGCCGGTGTTCATCGACATGGACGGCACCCGCGCCGAAGGCATCTGGGCGATCGTCGATCATCTGGAGTCCCATTTTCCCGAGCGGCCGCTGGCGCCGGAAGACCCCGCCGAGCGCCGCGCCTCGCTGCGCTGGCTGGATTGGGCGATGGGCCCGTTCCATGAGCAGGTGACGCAGCGCATCGTCTATGAAAAAGCTGGGCAGCGTTTCACCGGCGCGCCGGGCCGCCGCGCCCCCGACATGAATGTGATCCGCGCCGGGCGCGAGGAATTGAAACTGGCGCTGGGCGGAATCGGCCGCGCGCTGGAGATTTCCGGCAATCTCTCGGGCAAGGCGCCGGCGTTGGGTGACCTGGCGGTGGCGGCGCATCTGTCGGCGATGGATTATTTCGGCGAAGTGCCGTGGAGCGAATCTCCCACCGTCACCGAATGGTATCTGCGGATGAAATCGCGCCCCAGCTTCCGCTCGCTGCTCGCCGACCGCGTGCCGGGCCAGCCACCGGTTGGCCATTATGCAGAGCTTGATTATTAGTGAGCCACGACCGCCGGGGCGGGCAAAATGGTCCAGTGGACCATTTTGAGTGGCGAACGCCGCGAGCTTGGGCGAGCGGCAGGGATGCCATGAAGAACGAAATTATTGCACGAGCATTAGCCGAAGGCTTCGATGTGGTGCGCGTCACCGATGCCGCCGCGCAATCCCATGCGCGAGAAGGCCTCGCCGCCTATCTCGCCCACGGTCATCATGGCGAGATGGAATGGATGGAAACGCGCGCAGATGAGCGCGCCGATCCGCAAACGCTGTGGCGCGAGGCGCGCTCAGCCATCGTGCTGGGAATGAATTATGGGCCCGAGCACGATCCCTTGGAGATTCTGGCGAAGAAGGACCGGGCCGCGATTTCGGTCTATGCGTTGGGCGACGATTATCACGATGTGGTGAAGAAGAAGCTGAAAGCCGTGGCCGGTTTCATCCATGAAAAAGCCAAGGCCGAGGTGAAAGTATTCGTGGACACCGCCCCGGTGATGGAAAAACCGCTGGCGCAGAAGGCGGGCCTGGGCTGGCAAGGCAAGCACACCAATCTGGTGAGCCGGGAGTTCGGGTCCTGGCTGTTCCTGGGCTCGATCTTCACCACCTTGGAATTGCCGCCCGACGAAAGCGAAACGGATCATTGCGGCAATTGCCAACGTTGTCTGGAAGTCTGTCCCACCGACGCCTTCCCCGCGCCCTACAAATTGGATGCGCGGCGCTGCATTTCCTATCTCACCATCGAGAACAAGGGTCCTATCCCGCGCGAATTCCGGCAAGCCATGGGCAACCGCATCTATGGCTGCGACGATTGCCTGGCGGTGTGCCCCTGGAACAAATTCGCCCAGGCTTCGGCGGAAATGAAATTCCATGCCCGCGCCGAGGCCCCGCGCCTGGCCGATCTGTGCAAGCTGGACGACGCGTCGTTCCGCGCCTTGTTCCGCAAATCACCGGTCAAGCGCATCGGCCGCGACCGCTTCCTGCGGAATGTGCTGATCGCGGTGGGCAACAGCGGCGATCCTGCATTAGCGAATGAAGCGCGTGCGCTATTGAACGACCCCTCGCCGCTGGTGCGCGGCGCGGCGGTGTGGGCGCTGTCCCGGCTGTTGCCCGAAAAAGAATTCGCTACGTTGGCGGAGAAACGCGCGTCGCAGGAAGCCGACACGAGCGCGCAAGAGGAATGGCACCTAGCCGGCTAATTCAGCCCCGATCTCGCCGGCGTATCCACTGTGAAAGAAGCCATTTTTCACCGCTGAGCGGCGGCATCCCGGCATGGAGCATCCGCCGATCCGGGTGTCCCTGCGCGTCTGTGTTCCAGAACAGCAAGGCATCGCCTTTGCCGCCCTTGAAAGAATAACCCAGCGCGGGGAACGCGGTCTGGCCGCCGGTGAAATCATCGTTGAGATAGATCAGCAAGGTCGCGACACGCTGCCCCTTCTGCGCAATGTCTTCGCGCAGTCCCGGCTGCTCGGGATCAATGAAATCGAAATGCGGCGCGAATTGCTGGCCGGTCTGGTAATGCAGCACCATAAGGGGTTCAAAATCATGGCCGCCCAGATCAACGGATGCCCTGAGCCTGCCGCGCATCGCGCAAAGCAAAACACCCATCTCCAGAATGCCGAAAGCGGCCGCGCTGTTATTGCGAACATTCCGGGCTTCAAACCCTGTGCCGGTCTGCGGATTATAGATCTGGGCTGGGACGGTGCGCGGCCGCGCTGCCTCAACAAGCCAGTCGCATTCGAGCGCTGACGCAAAGCCCCGGCTGACAAGAATGCGTGGATCGTGAGACACAAATTCAAAGGGCTTTGGCGCCAGCAGGGACGCGAAACCCGCGCCCGCAATAGCCAGCTCCTGCCGGGCAGAGGCGATGCCGCCTTCCGCTGCCGCACTCAGATAGCGAAGGGCGATGGACCAATGGTCATCCAGGGCATCGTCCTGGGCCGCAAGGCCGGCGCAGATAGACTGAGCCTGGGAATCGCCTCCTGCGGCCGCGGCCTTGATCATCGCCACGCCCTGTTCGGGATTCAGCGGTTCGTTCTTGAGAAGGCTGACGGCCAACAGGTACAAGCCATGGCGGTCTCCACTTTGGAAGAGCCGGCCATACCAGCCGCGCGCCAATTCGTGCCGGCCTTGCGCCTCAAGCATCTGCGCAAAAGCAAGCTGCGCATGCGGATCACCACTCTGCGCACGCTGTTCCAGTATTTCCGCGTCCGTCACGCTCGCGCGCCTCCACGCCGATATCCTGTTATGCTTCCTCAGGTGCTACTTATTGCTGTCCATCTCGTCCAATTCCTGGCGCGCAGTTTCGGCCGCTTCGCCGTTCTTCTGAACTTTCAGCACGCTTTCGAAATCGCGCTTGGCCGCCGGCAGATCGCCGGCATGCTTGAAGATCTCGCCCCGCTCCGCCAGCGCCTCGGGCGCAAAGGGCTTGAGCGACAGCGCCTGGTCCACGTCCTGGCGCGCCTCTTTCATCTTGCCTTCGGCGTCGCGGGCGCTGGCGCGCAAGACCAGAAGATCGGTGCGGCGCGGCTGAAGCCTCAGCGCTTCGCTCAGATCGCCTTCCGCCTCGTTCCAGGATTTCTTCATCGCCTGGGCGCGGGCGAGATCGGCATAGAGATCGGCATCGTTGGCCGACAAGGTGAGCGCATTGGAGAAGCTTGCCACCGCGCGATCGGCGTTGCCCGCCAGCATCCAGGCGTTGCCGGCCTGGTCGAAAATCTCGGACCGCAGATTTCCCATGTCGGGGGCGCGGCCCAGCGCGTCCAGCCGCGTGGCGGCTTCGGGATAGCGTTTCAATTCCACCAGCGAGACGGCGGAGCAATGTTCGGCGGGCGCACCGCCCTTGGCCTTGCTCCATTCCGTCGCCAGCGCCAGCGCGCGGCCCGGATCGAGATTGGCGGTGCGCCCGCCGAACATTGC
>Ga0209483_1003373_pt1 | contig 10534 bp, 10 predicted proteins | sample NGEPerA_FD_184508 | JGI IMG/M metagenome (GOLD analysis project Ga0209483, IMG submission 184508) | Arctic peat soil microbial communities from the Barrow Environmental Observatory site, Barrow, Alaska, USA - NGEE PermafrostL2-A... | ecosystem: Environmental > Terrestrial > Soil > Wetlands >...
TGCCTACTCTCACGCGCAGGATTATATCAGCGCCGGAAGCACGGCGCACATGCAGGTTGTCTTTTATGACAGTTCGGGGACGAATGCGCTGGCGGTCTATGGATCGGATATTCTTGACCCTTCATATAATCCTCCTCCATTCCCGTTCATAATGTATCCGCCTCCGGCGACTAACATTGACGGCTGGTTGTTTCTTCAGGCGACAAATCTTTATACCGGCGATCCGGCTTCTGAATTAAATTGGAATCCATCGGGCACGGGAGAAACCAATTTAATGGCGCCTGAAGGGACGGCTTTCGTGCGCTATCAATTGGAGTTTGACGGCGGCGGGCCTGCAGGCTCCGTTTTTTGGGATGATTGCGATTTAGACAAAGTTATCGCGCCGGATCCTGACATCACAAGCACGCCGTCCGCACAGACAGTTATTGGCGGCCAGACGGCGACATTCACTGTCGCAGGCACTGGTTCATCAACGTTGTCTTATCAATGGCAGAATGGCACAAATGCCTTGGTTGACGATGGCCGGATTTCTGGCGCGACAACCCCGACTTTGACTATTGCTGAATGTGTCACAAATGACGTCGGCGATCACAGTGTCATTATTACCGATTCCAATGGTTCTATTCGCAGCGTGCCCGTCGCGTTGACAGTCATTAGTCCTGTGGCGGCAGCGAACGTTTTGGGACTCAATGCCGGCTTTGAACAGGCTCCTAACTGGACGCCGTGGCATCCATTTGGCGGTAATAGTTTATACAGCACGAACAACGACTATTATCAAACGTCCGATCCTATTGACGTGCTCGACGGCAAATGGGTTGCGCACATTTATCGCTCTGCCACGGACAATGGTTTCTATTATACAGGCACGATCAGCGCTCCGCCCGGCTCTGTTTGGAAAGGTTCCGGTTGGGCTTATGTCACTTCCGGCCCGGATAATCTTAGCAGCAGCAACACCTGCCGACTTCAAGTCTGGTTCAAAAATTCCGGCGGAGGGCGAATCGGCCCCGTTTATGAATCCTACAAGGTTTTAGGATTGGGTTATTCTGACTCGCTTGATTTCCCGCGCGATACTTGGGTCTATTTGCCCATAACCAATGTGGTGGATAACTCGGATATACCCACCAACTTCGTGTCAAACTTTACGGCTCCGCCGGGAAGTGCGACTATTAATTATCAGGTCTATTATGGCGGCGTCGGGCCGACAGGCGGATCCATATTCTGGGATGACATGGCGCTGTATCAGGTGTCGCCGGTGACGAATTTGACTGCGTCCGTCAGTGGCAATAGTGTTAACCTGTCATTCAAAACTCAAGGCGCGTCTGTGTATTCCATTCTCTACAAGACGAATCTTAATGACAGCTCCTGGAACGTGCTGACAAATGGCATTGTTGGCGATGGTTATACGGCCACTTTTCCCGACCCGCTGACTGATCAATCGCGGTTCTATAAGGTGGAAACTCAATAACAAGAAATAAAAGGCTTCGTTTTGAGGGCTGGCGTCACGCCAGCCCTCGGAAAATTAGAAAGACAAAAATTGGATAACAAAGATTAAAGTATGACATTGTTTAGGCTGGCAGAAGTTCTTAAGCGATACCATCCGCTTAATTAAAGTCGAAGTCGAGGCGCGCTGCCGCGGACAACGTGAATATGAAAGTAACTATGGCAGAAAAGAAATTTTGGATTTTAAAAACAAATAGATGGGCAGGTTGCGGTTTAAAATATAAAAGCGGTAGAGGTGGATTTACTTTGATTGAATTGTTAGTGGTCATTGCCATTATTGCCATCCTGGCGGCGATGTTGTTGCCGGCTTTGGCCAAGGCCAAAGTGAGAGCGCAGGCGATCCAATGTATGAATAATCAAAAGCAATTGACATTGGCCTGGATCATGTATTTCGATGATAATAATGACAGGCTTGTTCCAAACGGTGGAAAAAGCCAGCAGGCGGCATCCCCCACGGATCCCAACCTTCAATCAGGCGGCAAATATGCCCAATGGTGCCCCGGTGATATGACTACTCTTAGTGCCATTGATCCGAACTTCGTCGAAGCAGGGTTGATCTATCCTTATGTTAAAACGGTGAGTATCTACCGTTGCCCCGCAGATCATAGTGTCTATCCGCCTAATACCAGCTATGGAAAGCCGAGGACGCGCAGCATGTCCATGAATTGCTGGTTGAGTCCGGTTGATAATAGCGCCATCAACAATTCTGGAGGTTACCGCGTTTATCGAAAGGCGGCGCAACTTGCTGTGCCGGGCGCCAGCCGGATTTTTGTTTGCGTAGATGAAAATCCAAACACGATCAATGACGGATATATTGTTCAGGATCCAAACCAACCGACGACCTGGGTTGATACGCCGGCCAGCTATCATGACAAGGCAGGCGGTATTTCTTTCGCGGATGGACATGCGGAAATCAAAAAATGGACGGATAATAAAATGCTGCATGTCTCGAATGCGCAATATTCCTATCCTTGCGATCCTAATTCCCAAGACTTGACCTGGATTTTGGATAGAACCACGGCAAAGTAAAATCGCCGCATTTTTCTTGTCAGGAGGCTTATTCAAGCAAGATTCGCGATAAGCGGGCATTTAGTCATTGATGTTTTTGTGTTGAACAAAATTATTTCTATACTCGTATCGTTTGCCTGTATTCCCTTTGTCACTTTGGGGAGCGATTCGGCGGCGGAGTATGTTACGCTACTTCAAAAACCCGCAACGTTACAGCAGGCTGAAATTCAGGCGCGACAGTTAATGAAAGCCATGACGCCGGAAGAACGGTTTGAATTTGTTTGCGGCGATGGTTTCGGTGTCCGGGCAATTCCGCGTTTGGGCATTCCGGAACTTCACTTTGGCGACGCGAGTTGCGGTTTGCGAATCGCCACTGATCCGATGGGAAAACAGATCACCACGGCTTTTCCTTGCACGCTTTTGCTGGCGGCAACTTGGGACACTGATGCGTTTCATGAATATGGGAAATCCGTCGGCGAGGAATTTCGCGCGAACGGAAGAGATTTTATTCTCGGGCCGGGAATGAATTTATATCGCAATTCCAAGGATGGCCGGAGTTTTGAATTTCTGGGCGAAGACCCATTCCTCGCGAGCCGGGTTGTTGCCGCGTATGTTCGCGGGGCGCAGAGTGTCAATGTCGGCACGACTTTGAAACATTTTATTTTGAACGACACTGAAAATCATCGTCGCGCCGAAAACTCAATCGTGGACGACCGGACACTCCATGAAATTTATCTGCCGCCTTTCAAGGCTGGCATTGACGCAGGCGCTTGGGCGGTGATGACTTCTTACAATCTGATTAACGGCGAATGGGCTGGAGAAAATAAATTTGTCGGCACGGAACTCTTGCGCCATCAACTTGGATTCAAATATATGACGATGACTGATTGGGGTTCGACATGGTTTGGTGACCGGCTGGCGGAATCGGGAACCGATCTGGAAGAGCCGACCGGTGATTCTTTGAAAAAGGATCGCGACAAAGTTTTTGGCAGCACAAATATTGACCGCATGGTGGTGGATATTCTTAAAGCCGGCATTGCTTCGGGTATTTATGGGTTGGAAGGCAAAGGAGAATTTGCAAAGCCGGAATGGCGGGATAAATATCCGGCACATGAAAAATTCGCCGAACATGTCAATGACGAAGGAATTGTGCTGCTCGCAAACAATGGGTTACTGCCGCTCGAACCGAAATTGAATGGAAAAATTATTGTCAGCGGAAATGCCGCGACGTTGAAAGAATTGAGCGGCGGCGGCTCCGGCCATGTCGTCGGTTACCACTTGAACACTTACCTCGAAGCCGTTCAAAAGACTTTCGGAATCAGCAATGTTGTTTATTTGGAAAATCCAACGGACGCCGAAATCCAATCCGCTAAACTGGTCCTGCTTTTTTCTGGTCGCCCGCCCGGCAGCGGATACGAAGGCGAAGGTTCCAACCATCCTTTTGCATTGCCTGATGATGCTCTAATTGCGCATTGCACCACATTGAATTCGCATACCATCGTCAACCTGATTTGCGGCGGAGGCGCGCAAATGGATTGGGCCAACCAGTCGGCGGCCATTGTTCTGGCATTTTACGGAGGCCAAACCGGACCGGACGCGCTCTTGAATATTTTAACGGGCAAGGTCAATCCATCCGGCAAATTGCCCTTCACAATTGAAAAACATTTTGAAGATTCGTGCGCCGCCGAAGATGATGAACTGGTCAATCGCGGCAAAATTTTTGTCGACCCGAAGGAACTCGCCAACCGCGCCGGCGAATCCCGGTGGAGTGACTTTGTAGAACGGCAAGGAAAGGACAGGTTTTATACTTATGATCTCAAATACAAAGAAGGCATCTTCATGGGTTACCGTTGGTATGACGAAAAAAATATTGAGCCGCGCTTTCCTTTTGGATTCGGACTTTCATATACAAAGTTTGCTTATTCGGATTTGAATGTCGTTGCAAAAAACGGAGCGCCTGCGGCGACTGTAAGTTTCAGTGTTGCCAACGTCGGCAGAGTGGCCGGCGATGAAGTTGCCGAAGTGTATGTCGAGTTTCCGCAAAAGGATGTGCCGCAGCCGAAGAAAAAATTAAAAGGATTTGTCCGCGTGCATTTACTTCCCGGCGAAACCAAAGACGTGACAGTCCAACTTGGAACCGATGCTTTCTTATTTTGGAATCCGCAGACAAAAAATTGGACGGGGGAAACCGGCCCGTTCAAAATTGATGTGGGATCGTCTTCAAGGGACATCAAATTGGCAAACAACGTGACGTTTGATTGATGGATCAAAGCTTGCACCGGAGATGAGACGCAGGTGAACATTTCGAGCCTGTGTGTAGTCAAAGGCGGCACTTTTATGAACAAAAGTCCACCAACTACTACGGAAAGGATGTAATCATATCGAGCTTTCATATCGGCGAATATGAGGTAACTCAAAAAGAGTGGATTGAGGTAATGCGAAGTAATCCTTCAAAATTCAAAGGCCACAACCCGCCGGTAGAAATGGTAAGCTGGTATGATTGTATTGAATCAATCTCCTGCCGATGCCCGTATCAAGTGCAATGGAGCAGCAATCTGACGGCGAACAGCTGGAATATTTTGGTGAGAACCAATTTGAGCTTGACCGCCACCAACGAAACGATTCAAACGATGGATTCAGGAATTTTCAGTCAGCCTCCAAGATTTTATGAAGTCAAAACGCCCGCCGGCGGTTAAGACGTGGGTTCCACTTAAAAAATTTCCACAACTTTAGTTGTTAGCCAGCGCTTTTAAGAAATCAGCAGAAAAAGTGCGGTCAAATTGTGATTTTGCCGTGAGCGGCAGTTCACCCGCTTCAATCAAACGCACCACCACCTCGCGATAGAAAGCCATGTGCTGTAGCGGCAATCGCGTGGGAAGAATGGTAGCGCCATGAGTGACCGCTTCAAAAAATTTGCAAAAACTTAAAACTGATTCGGCTTCTTCCATATCCACCGCCCTTTTATAAAGCAGATCCTTTTCCACCATCCCATGTTCCAGTTGAATGGCGCGGGGAATGCCTTTGACGGGAATGTCATTAACCATTCCTCGAAAAGAATCAAATAAACAAGTTTTCATAAAAAAGCCCGTATTTAACTTTAGCTTTGAGGATGCCAGAAATCATTTGTTGATTTTCAACTGTTTAGAAAAATGATTCAGGCTATCAAAGCAGCATTCTGCAAATGGATATGCGTTTTGCGGCAATTGCGGGGTTTTCCTATTCGGCAGGAGAATGAATTTGTATTTGATTCCATTACGGCAGATTTAGCCGGGTTAAATTTTAGCTGACAAAGTTGCCTAGCGCGCGGGCTGGACGGGTAACATTTTCCTATCTTCGGGAGTTTAATTTCAAAAAACGGCCAATTTTACAGGGTTTTTTCCACTGGCATTATCATTGCTAGCATGGCGCGGGATACTTTGCATGATTGAGGCTTTGTTTAATCAGCCGAATTATCTGACGGCGAAAAAGGCGTTGGACGCGGTGGTGCTGCGCGAAGGAGCCATCGCCAACAACATCGCGAATCTGGAAACGCCGGGTTACAAACGCGTTGACCTCGCGCCGAGTTTTGAAACGGAACTGGAACGCGCCGCCGCCGCGCGCGATCCGCAACAGATCAACGCGTTGAATCCCGCATTGGCCGTTGACACGACCGCCGTGCCGGGCAGCCGCGACGGAAACACGGTGCATTTGGAAAATGAATTGATGCAGATGAATCAAAACGCCATGACGCACGCGCTCGAAACGCAACTTGTCAGCGGCATGTTGTCGCGGATGCAAATGGCCATCACCGGCAAAGATTGATGCTATGATTCAAATTCTTTCCGGCATTCAAAATACTTCCGCCGCGCTCACGGCGGAGCAGACGCGGCTCGATGTCATTTCGGAAAATATCGCCAACGCGCACACGACTCACGGCGTGGATGGCAAGCCTTATCAACGACAGGTTGTTGTGTTTGATACGGCGTTGCAGCAGGCGATGAACGGCGACGGCAGCTTGCAAATGTCGCCGATTCAAGTCGCGCGCGTCGAAAAGGATTCGAGTCCGCCGATTCAAATTTATGACCCTGGCAATCCTGACGCCGACGCGAGAGGCATGGTGTCAATGCCGAACGTCAACATTCAGGAAGAAATGGCTGATTTGATTTCGGCGTCACGCACGTTTGAAGCGAATCTGGCCGTTGTCAAAAACGCCCGCTCGATGGCGATGGAAACTTTGGCCATCGGCAAACACTGATTTTATCGCGACCAAAAATAAATAATGTCACCCATCCCGGCGATCAACCCAACCGTGTCCGGCCTGATGCCGAACGTGGACCTGCTGCCGCCGGCAGCGACGCCGTTGCCCGCGACGGGTATCGAAATGCCGTCGGAGTTGGGACTCGCGCAAGGCGTCACATCCGCGCAACCCGCCGATTCGTTTGCGTCCATGCTCGGCAACATGGTTTCCGACGTGAACGCGCAGCAAAACATTTCCGCGCAAGCCGTGAGCGCGCTGCAAAGCGGCCAGACCGTGCCATTGCACCAAGCCGTCATCGCGATGGAAGAAGCAAATGTTTCCTTTCAACTCATGGTCGAAGTGCGTAATCGGCTGCTCGATTCGTATCAAGAAATCATGCGGATGCAAATTTGATGAACAACAATCTTTCCAAACTTTTCGCGCAACTGCGCGACATCTGGGCGCAACTCGGCGCGAGCCAGCGCCTCAACGTCGCCGCCGCGACTTTGGTTTTGGTCGCCGGACTGGGCGCGCTCGTGTTTTGGTCGTCGCACGCCGATTACGGTTTGCTTTACGGCGGACTTTCGGACGCGGAAGCCGCGAAAGTCGTCGCCGCGCTCGACGACGCCAAAGTGTCTTACAAAACCGGCAGCGGTTCGATTTACGTTCCGACGGACAAAGTTTATGCGATGCGAATGCAACTGGCCGGGCGCGGCATTCCGAGCGGCGACGGCGTGGGTTTTGAAATTTTCGACAAGGCGAACTTCGGCATCTCGGATTTTGTGCAACGCGCGAATTACACTCGCGCCGTGCAAGGCGAACTGGCGCGCACCATCAGCCAGATTGACGAAGTGGAATCCGCGCGCGTGATGATCGTCATGCCGGAAAATCGTTTGTTGCTCGATAAAAATACTTATCCGACCGCGTCGGTTTTCGTTCACGTTCGCGGCAATTCGCAGCTTGCACCGCAGTCCATCAATTCCATCCGTTTTCTCGTTGCCAATTCGGTCGAAGGTTTGAAGCCAAATCACGTCAGCGTCGTGGACAATCTCGGCAACGTGCTTTCTGAAAACACGGACGATGATTCGCTCACGGGTTTGACGAGCACGCAACTGGCCGCGCGCAAAAATCTCGAACAATATCTCGCCAAAAAAGGCCAGGATATGTTGGATAAAGTTCTCGGCCCGGGCCAGGCCATCGTCCGCATTTCCGCCGACATCAATTACGACACGCTCACGCAAACACAGGAAAAATTTGATCCCGACGGCCAGGTGATTCGCACGCAAACCAAAAACGACCAGAACACGGACGCTTCCACGACCAGCAGTTCTTCGCCGGTGGGAATTTCGGCGAACACGACTACGGCAACAAATTCAACCCAAACCGCCGGCGCGCCCGTCAACAACACGCAAAATCACACCACGACTTCGACGGTCGAATACGAAATTGGAAAAACCACGAGCAGCACGGTGGAAGCGGCGGGCGGCATCAAACGATTGACGGCTTCCGTCACCGTCGCGGCGCAAGTGCAAGGCACGGGCGACGACCGCAAAATCGTGCCGCGCACGCCGGAAGAATTGAGCAAACTGCGCAGCGTCATCGCCAGCGCGGTCGGCATTGACACGACGCGCGGCGACACGATTGCGCTGGAAGAAATGCCGTTCAATGACGAATTCGCCACGACGGTCACGAAAGAATTGGATCAGCAACAGAAGCAGGATTTCTGGCTGAACCTCGCGCGCAACTCGGTTTATCCCGCGCTCGGAATCGCGGCGCTGTTCATTTTGCTGCGGCTGTTCAAACGCACGCCGGTTCAGGAAATTCCGATTGGCGTTCCGGTTGGCCGGTTGATTGCGAAACAAAACGGCAACGGAAATGGAAATGGAAACGGTCACGGAAAATTCGGCGAATTTGAGACGCAGCCCGGCGTCGTGACCGTGGACGTGTTGAATCGCCTGATCAAAGAAAATCCGGCGAACATGACGCAGGCGATCCGTGATTGGATGACCAAAGGCCGCGCGCCCGAACAAAATTAACATGGCCGCAACTCTTGAAGCAACCGAACCCGTCATCGAAAGCGGCGCGCTGACGAAAACGCAAAAGCTCGCCGCGCTGCTCGTCATGCTCGGCACGGAAAGCGCCGCCGTGATTTTGAAACAATTTCAGCCGCGCGAAGTCGAGGCGATTTCGCGCGAAATGGCGCGGTTCAATCTCATCACGCGCGAACAGCAGCAGGAAATCCTCGCCGAATTTTCCGACGTGGCCGTTTCCGCGAGCACGTCGGTTTCCGCCGGCGTCGAGGCCGCGCGCAACACGCTGGAAAAGGCGTTCGGCAGTTTCAAGGCCAGTGACGTCTTGAGCCGCGTCACTTCCATCCGCGCGCCGATTGGCGCGATGCAGGTCATCGCAGACATGGACGCGCGGCACATTTTCAATCTGCTGCGCGACGAACAGGTTCAGGCGATCACGTTTATCATCAGCCATCTTTCGCCGGAAAAAGCCGCGCAAGTTCTGAATCTGCTGCGTGCCGAGCAGCGCGAGCAAGTCATTGAACGGCTCGCGCGGCTCGCGCCCACGCCGGTCGAAGTCGGCGAAAAAGTCATGGACGTGTTGAACGCGAAACTCGGCGTGAAACAAACCCGCGCCATGACGCAAACCGGCGGCATCACGAGCGTCGCCGATTTGTTGAACGCGATGGACAAAAGCGTCAGCCGCACTTTGTTGACCGGAATTGAGGAGCGCAACCCGGAATTGTTTCAGGCCATCCGCAAAAAAATGTTCACGTTCGAGGATTTGCTGCTGCTCGATCCGCCGTATATCCAGCGCATCATGCGCGAAATTGACACGCGCGATCTCACCGTCGCGCTCAAAAAAGTCAGCGAGCCGCTCAAAAAATTGTTGCTCTCCAACATTTCGCGCCGCGCCGCCGAATCCGTGCAGGAAGAAATGGCGTTCCTCGGCCACGTCAAAATGCGCGACATCGAAGCCGCGCAATTTCGCATCATTGACATCGTTCGCAAACTGGAAGCCGAAGGAGAAATCGAACTGGACACCGCCAACGCCGCCGAATCCGAATATGAAATGGTCTGAAGCCATCGCGCCCGGCCAACCACTCCGCGACGTGCGCGTGCTGATGAAAGCGCCCGCGCAGGATTGGGAAGAACATTTGCGCGAGCGCGAGCAGGCCGCTTACGAAAACGGACGGCGCGACGGCGAGCACGCGGTAAGCGAACAATTATTGCGACAAAGAAACGAAACGGCGGAATTGCAAAACGGCATTTTGAATTCGCTCCAGCAGGCTCTGCCGCAATTGATCCAGGAAAACGAACTGGCGCTGATTTCGCTCGCGCTCGAAGCGGCGCAAAAAATTGTCGCCGGTCTGCCGATTGATTCGCAAATGGTCGAGGCCGTCGTGCGCGAAGCGTTGCGGCAGGTCGAAGACACGGCGGAAATCACGATTCAACTTCATTCCGACGATCTCGCGCTGATGCAAAACAGCAATTCGCCGTTGCTGAACGGTTTGCCGGAAACCGGGCCGCTGCGTTTCGTCGGCTCGCCCGAAATCACGCGCGGCGGCTGCCTCGTGCAAACGCGGTTCGGAATCATTGACGCGCGCCGCGAAACGAAAATGGAACAACTTCGCAAAACTTTGATCGCATGACGAGACCTCTGAAAAAACGCGCCCAAATAGTGGGGCAGGCTTCCAGCCTGCCCGGCTGTATTGAAAATGATCGGCAACTGGGCAGGCAAGATGCCTGCCCCACTACGATTCATTAAAATGACGCCGACGATTTCATGCCCCTCGAATCG
>Ga0209483_1003379_pt1 | contig 10513 bp, 11 predicted proteins | sample NGEPerA_FD_184508 | JGI IMG/M metagenome (GOLD analysis project Ga0209483, IMG submission 184508) | Arctic peat soil microbial communities from the Barrow Environmental Observatory site, Barrow, Alaska, USA - NGEE PermafrostL2-A... | ecosystem: Environmental > Terrestrial > Soil > Wetlands >...
TGTGAGGAGAGGGCGATGACCAGGATATTGCTACTGGTCTGGGCGGCCAATCGTGCTCGTTGCAACGCCGCCAGCAGCGTATTACGTGATGCGCCCGACACGCGCACGCGCGCTTCCAGTAACTCTGCCAAATCACTCTTGGCTTGATCGGTTGTCGGGCTGCCTGAGAGACACAACTCCGTGTCCACTGCCGGCAACAGACCCAATTCCATAACGAAAAGATGTGCCAGTGCAACAGCGTCATCCACCGCGTAATGCAAGTCGCCGAGACTTTGTGGTGGGCCATAGGCGTCGAAGTCATTAACGCCCATGAAGACCCCAGCATTGCCTGCCAGTGGCCCAGCCAAGGAAACGGGCATGGCAACGAATCCTCGTTCGTTGTCAGATGTGATTGGCTTCGGTTCCGAGGCCAACAAGTGGATGCCTGCGCCGAGAACCAAACACATGCCAATTCCCAGACTTCGAGATTGCAAATTGGAGCAACACATAATTTTTATCTCCGGTTAAATAATTCCGGCCAGGTCCTCATGGTCCTTTCGCCGTCCAGGTCGGTCGGCGGAACACCACTCCAACATCTATGGGACGAAAACCAAAATTCCCCTCTCGCACAGTAAAGGGTGCTTGTGCCGAGCTAACGTAGATTGAACGGCCCATTCCCGTCACGGGGTCGTATGTTAGGAGGATCCCGACGTGTCCGGATGCGTTGTCAGAATCCAATGGCACGGCGACGATATCTCCGGGGCGGGGCATTCCGTGAATCACGGGCAGACCGGGAATCTCGTGCAGGGGGTCAGCGTAGTCGCCGGCCAAGGGAGGGTACTGGGGTTGAAGCAGGCCGTCCCATCGGTCACGAAGATGCACAGGCAGGCCGGCAGCAACAAGGACGTCGTAAACAAACCGATTACGAGTGTAGGGGTATTTCGCATCCCCCGAATCGGATGTTGCGTAATCTGGGCTATCCTTCATTGATTCGGCAAGTGCCGCCACATGCCGACCCAAATCAACTTGGCTAGATTTTTTGCTGTCAGGCGAAGCGAATTCTGTCCACATTTCCGCCATCGCGACAGCTTCGACATCGCTCAGAGAGTTGAAGAATTTGTCGTCCATTCCGGCGGGAAGCCAGTTCATTCCAGCGGCGTAACGCAATGAGCCGCGGGCGATGGCGGCACTGTGGGAGTCCACCTTGGCGCCGTCAGAATCCCCCGGCTGAGGTCGCGGATTCTGATTCGGCTTTCCATTGTTGTCTCCAGAAGAAGGAGCGTTGCAAATAGGGCAGGCTAGGCTCTCCGAAATGATTGCCTCCGCATGTCCCGCAGCATCAAATTTGTCTCCCGGCTTGAGACCCTTTAGGAGGCTGCAATCTTTCGTCATATGAGGGTGATACTTGGCGTGTTCAGGGGGAAGGCGTTGAAGAGCCATAGCCGCCAATTGCGGGTTTTTTTGCATGTGCTCAAGCATCTGCTGGTATGCCTTGTCCGCGTTTTTCTTCGATCCCGCTCGGGTCCACATTTGGTACTGCTCGAAATAATGTGACGAAAGTAGATCCAAGCCGATAACCCGCCCATTCGAGGAACCCTCACTCAGGAGGGAGCGGGCAATATCGGAATCCGGCCCCGGCGCAGAGGCTCCTGCTAAAGTCGCTCTATTTTCTTGCGTGCCATTAGCCAATGTCACTGTACCGGATTGTGCGCCATCTGCCTTTTGAACCGAGCGACTCTTCCACCTCATTTGGTTCGCAAGGATAACGGCCATTACGATGGCGGAAACGCCAAAGGCCAGCGCCGGCCAAAATCTCGTTAGCCATAGCCCGGAGGAGTCCTTTCGGACCTGCGACGGACCGCGTGTCCGTTCAACCTCTCGAAGCAAGGCATTCATTTGGAAACCCTCGATCGGAGGAGGAGACAAGCGGCCCTCTCGGTGGGCCGCCAATTTTGCCAGCAAGCCATCGATTTGCTTTGCCTTCTTGTTGTCGTCCATACCCATTAGTCGTCAAGATCGACGTTTTGTTCCCCAAAAATGCAATTCCAAAGCAGTTTTCTTGCTTTGCTCAAACCGGTTCGGACAGTAATTTGAGATACATGCATGTCCTCAGCGATTTCGCTGAATTCCATGTTATTCAAACATCGGCGGACAATGATTTCCCACCAGTTGAAATGAGGAGATTCGCGAAGTTTTTCCAGGCAACTTTCGATTCTTGCGTAATCTTCTTTGCCGATCAGATCCCTCAGGGGATCACTTAACGCGACAAGTTCCGGCGTCCTCTTTTCACCGGTTTTCAGATCCACCGGTGGATCAACGAACACTTTTTGCTCTCTTTTCTTGAATCGAATCCAATTTATCGTGGTATTGACCGCTATGCGATAGACCCAGCCCTTGACCTGAGACGGATTTTTAAGTTGATGGATTTGCCCGATAAAAGCGAGAAAAACGTCCTGGCTAATTTCCTTGGCAATATATTCCTGGTCTGCGGTGAATCCGCCCGTCCGTAGTATGGCCGCCCAGACCAATCCATTGTAGTTTTTGATGAAGGCTTCCCACGCCTCCGCCCGTCCTTCCTTGAGGGATTCCATCGAGAAGGGTGCGTCAGAAGGATCAACAATGGGCATAAACCCACCTCCTTGACCTTTCAGCTTCCTCGTAAAACAGATGCCGATGCGAAACAAATAAGCATAGGTCGCCCCCCGCCACGGAAAGCATCCCACGTTGCAATCGTTGCCGACGAATCAGAAGAATCACTAATGTTTTCGACATCTTTCTTTCCTTTTCGCAGGGCTTGAGGCGATGGAAAGTTACCCGACGCCGAGCACCGCAAAATTACGCCAAATAATTCAGCCCACGTTTGGGCTGCTGATCACCGTGTCATATCCGCTGGAAGGGTCAATCCAAATGCTTGCCCAGCTCGCTCACGCACCCTTTGATCGGATCCTGAAGGTGGGTTGCCGTGACGAGTTCGACGAGGCCGGGAACATTTTCAATCCGCTTTCGACTATATAGCGGGATCGCCGAAGGGCGACCATCAACAAATGAATGCAGAGAAAGGAATAAATATGAGCTTAAAAGAACAGAAACAGCCAGCGCGCGGATTCGTATTCGGTGCGATTCCGCCCGCGTTGACTGCTTGCATTGCTGGGTTGACCCTCTTGACGGCCGCGAACGCTTCGGAAGTGAAGGATCAGTTCAAAGTTGAAAAGAAAGACCAACAGCAACAAGCGAAAGACATCGTCAACAAGGCGAATCAAATATCGTCCAGCCCGGTTGCTCCCAGGACGCCTGCATCGGGAAACCAAGCTGAGAAGCACCCCGGCCCGTTCGCAGTTGACAAGAAAGATCAACAAAATCAAGCGATAGACATCGTCAACAAGGCGAATCGAATTTCGCCCGGCCACGCTGCACCCGGAATGCCGACACCTGCACCCGGAAGCCAAGTGTCCAAGCACCCGTACACGAATCCAAACTAAGGTCGGACGATGGGCTGCGTGCTGGCCACGAATTACAATCGGGATGCCGACGAGTAGACATGCCGTTCGTCGGCTTCCCAAGAACGGAATCTCGATAAAGCGAGCAAACTGAAAAAACCGTTGACATCGATGGCCTCGCTTGGCTTGGTTCGCTTATGGGAGCCAGCACGGCGGCAACCCTAAGCTCCCGCGACGGTAATAAATTGGTGACGGCAGGGTTGGCCGCAGCCGCAGGAGCCGCAGCCGCCACGAACTCAGTTGTGGGTTCCGCATTGAATGCCGGGCACGGCGGTTCCCTTATCAATACTATGGCGTATCAAAATGACCGGTCTTCTGCGCGACGGGGTTCAAATGGAAAATCATCGCCACAGTTTGGAAAGGATGATCTGACCGGCACGAAGGCAGTGAACAATTTACTTGACGGAACGCGCAATCAAAGTCCGCCGAATTCAGCTTCCTGACAAAACTGCTTTTCTGTGCTATTTTGCTTTGAGGCGAAGATATGATTTTCACCGCCATTTGCATATTCGGTTTTGTATTCGTCTGCGTTGCTCTGCCGTTTGCATTGCGATACGAATCACGGCGGAGAAATCCCCCGCGTCGTGCAGATTTAGCTGATGGGCCGTGGCCGGATGACCCGCAGTTGCATGTTGAGTACCCCAACCACCTTCCAGGGCTTTATCCCCCTCCGTCAAAGACCGATCACGAATAGTCGGTTTCACCGTTCAGTTCTCTCGACCTTTCCGCCTACGTCGTCACCTGGGAGAATGAATAACCCCTTTTGATTCGCCGTCGTGGCGGATCATCCGACGTGGATTTTGACGCAAAATGGGTTCCTGAAATCTGATACCGCAATCTGATACCGTTTGCCATTTTTAGAGCCAAAAATGAGCAAAAATAGCTCCCGCAAAAGTTGAAAATAGGACTCTCCACAGAGGGAGAAATAAAGATTGAAGACCATAGCAAAAAACGGGTTTACATTTTCCAGGCGTGCGCGTTAAACCACTCTGCCACCTCTCCAACCAATTGCAATTCAATAACTTACAAATTGAATTTTCACCCAGATTTTCGCTCAACTGATACCGTCATTTGATACTAAAAGAGGACGTTCTCATTGGCAAGACGATTCAGACGGATTCAGACGCGATTCATTCATTGTTCCCAATTTGCCGAACATGGACCGATCCGACTCATTTTGATTTTCCAGTTAAACCCTTTGATCGTCCCACAGCGAGTCATGCAGTTTTGTCCGCCGGGCATCACCTGGTCAAATATTCGCCGACTCGCCAAAGTACTCGTGGTCCTCGTTATAGCCTCCTTCTCCCTTTTGAATCCGGCTCATGCCTTCCACGAATTCAATCGCCTGAATCCATTTCACCATTTTGAAGCCGAGTTGGTTTTCAACCCGCAGCCGCAACGGCGCCCCGTGCAGTTCGGTCAGGGGCTTGGAATTCATTTCGTAGGCCAGCAACGTCAGCGGATGCGCGGCATTTTCAACCGACAAACTGTCATAGAACCGGCCGCCTTCCGCGCCGTCGCCGAAGGAATAAAAGACGACCGCGCGCGCCTCCGGTTTCGGACGAACCAATTGCATCAGTTCCGCCAGCGGCATCCCGCCCCATTCCGCAATACCTGACCAGCCCTGGATGCAGTGATGCAGCGTGATTTGCGTCTTTTTGCCCCGCGCACGAAGATCCTCCAACGACAACTCGACTGGATTCTCAACCAGCCCATGGACTTTTAGCCGATAGCCCTTAAAACCGTGTGTCGCCAGGTCTTTCCATTCCTGGCAGTCGGGCAATTTGCCGTTAGCCCAGAAGTAGGGAGAGATGTCTTGGGGAAGATACTCCGCGCGCGGCGACGCGCGGTCGAGCAACAGATTCATCACTGGCGCGACCACGGCTTTGGCGGCATGCTGGACGGCGCGCGGGCGCTTCCATGCAGCCCAATAAGCCAGCGCATTGATCCCAAAAACCACGCCAATGGCAAGCAGTCCAAGCCACAACCCGATCCGCCGCGTGTCGTCCGTCCCAAGCACGATGTGGTTCATGTTCCGGGCAAATCCCGTGATTACGACCAACGACACATGCAATATGATAAAAATCACAAAAGCACACATGGTCAGAAAGTGAAGGGAGCGTCCGATTTGCCGGTTCCCCGGCAGTTTGGGATAGAGTTTGAACCGATTGGTCAAGGCCGGCGACATCGAAGGGCCGGTTAAAATCGCCAGCGGAGCCAGCACGAAGATCGTGCTGAAATACGTCAATTGCTGCAACGCGTTGTAACGATAGAACCCATTCGGCTCTTGGGGCATGTGAAATGTGGCGTAGTGGACGAAGATGGCCCACGCGTCAGGAACAATTCTCCAGGAGGTGGGAATGAGCCGTTTCCATTGATCGCCACTGAGGAGCAACACGGCAAATACCACGCCATTGACCACCCAGAAAAGCGCGCCCAAAAAGTGCCAGTGTCGCGCCATGCCCACCGTGTGTCGGCGTCCAGGAAGGCCGATCCACGGCGAAAGGTATCGGGCGTCGTCCTTGGCCGTCCACATCGGTCCTTGCGGCGCTTTGACGGGCGTGAGCCGCAGCCATTCCGTGGTGGGTATGCAATGGACGTTCCAATACAAGCGCGGATGATCCATGAGAACTTGCAGCCCGCTGCGAATGAGGAGGGTGAGAAAAAGGAAATTCACATAGTGCGCGAGCCGCAACCACCCTGGAAATCCCTGGGGCGTTCCGAAAGGAGGCGGCTGCGCGCCGGGAGGAATGGCAGGCAAACCAAACACTACCCATTGGAAATAGGCGGCCAACACCGCAAGGACGAGCGGCGACAAAAAAAGCAAAAGGGTCTTTAGTTGAAAGCGCATGATCTACTCCAAAGTTTATCCGAGGTCCGTGAACTTTCGCAGAGCGGCCAAAACACGAACCTTGCCGGATATGTTTTGATTATTTTTTTCCCGCGCGAAGAACTCCTTGCGCGGATCGTTTTTTCGATGATCGCTGATTTTTTAGTTTTCAAGAAGAGAGGTCCTGGGCGGCTAGTTCATCAACCCAGTATCCTCGGCGATTGTAATGTCGATGCAGTCCGATCTCGTAATCCCGAGTCAGCAAAGTTTCCTCCGTGTACTCCGGTGACCGCTTGATAGCATCACGGGAAAGATTAACGAAAACTTTTCTTTCGTTCCAACTAATGTTCTCGACCCATTGCGGTGAAACCAAGACCTCTTTCCCCGGCCACCAATTTTGCGTATCAACGATCAAATAACGAATTGCCCACGTTCTGTCATCAATGATAAAATCCGCAATGTGGCCAATTTCGCCGTCTAAGGCTTGGATGTTATAGCCCCTCACCTCGCGGGTGTTGCGCAAACGAGGATTCCATGCTTTCCCGCCTTGATTAAGTTCCCTCGGTTCTTCAGGGTCACGCACAATGTAGGAGTACGATCCCCAGATGCATGGGCCGCCCCAATACGTCGGCCATCCATGATACCCGTAGTAGGCCTGCTCGAATTGGCGGGAGACGGGCTTGTCCTTATCCAAGGATGGACTGTCCTCGATCTGTTTTTTGGTTAAATTGATTTCGATATGGTGGTCTTTCGCAATCACACCCGCCAATGCGTACGGGGAAATCAGCACTTGTCTGCTGGAGAGCCAGTTCCCCGTGTCTGCGACCAGGTAACGAATTGTCCAGTGTCGGTCATCAAAGTAAAATTCTTTGACCTTTCCAATTTCCCCGTCACTGCTTTCCAATTCGTAACCCGTTAGTGTTCCGGCTTTGTTCAGCATAATTAGTTCCTTGTTCTTTACGATTTGTTTTTGTTTGCGGTTGGCGTCGGTTGAAAGTGTTTTTGAGAAACCGATGTCATCGCGATCTGCACAGGCGCCAACATTTAAATTTGCGTCGGCGGGAACGATTTTCTCGTTCGGTGAAAGGTTTGATGTTGAAAGTCGCGCTCATGTTTTTTTTCGTTGTTTCAACTGTCAGGTTAGATGGCCTTCTTGAGCGTGGCACTCTTCGAGGCAATCACTGCCAATAATTCATTCCAGGATTTCACGAACGATTTCGCGCCCTCGTCCTGAAGTTGCGCGGCCAGCGCATCCACGTTGATGCCAGCCTGGGCAAACTGGGCCAGCACCGTTTCGCAATCGCCGCCGTCCGCCGCCATGATAGAACCGATTTCACCATGATCGGCGAGGGCTTTCAACGTTTCATCGGGCATCGTATTTACGGTGAATGGAGAGGCGAGAGCGTTGACGTAGAGAATGTCCGAGGCTTTCGGATCCTTGGTTCCAGTGCTGGCCCAGAGCAGGCGTTGCGGCAATGCGCCAGCATTGTACGCGCGCTGCCAGCGCGGGTTGCACAACACTTCGGCGTACGCCTTGTAGATACGACCGGCAATGGCAATACCGAGCCGGTTGTGCAATGCCTCTGGAACCTTGCTCGCCACGGCAACGTCCCAACGGCTGATGAACATCGAGGCTACAGAGCCGACCCGCGGATTGAGTCCGGCGGCAATGCGTCGTTCAATGCCGCGCAGATACGCCTCGGCCGCCGCCACGTACTGCTCGCGGGAAAACAGGAGTGTGACGTTGATTGGCACACCCGCAAAGATCGCCTCCTCGATGGCGGGCAAACCTTCCTTGGTGCCGGGGATTTTGATGAACAGGTTGGGCCGGCCCGCCCGCGCCGAGAGTTCCTTGGCGGCGGCGATGGTGCTGGCCGTGTTGTGCGCCAGCAGTGGCGATATCTCCAGCGACACCCATCCGTCCACCCCGTTTGTGCGGTCGTGGATCGGTCGGAACAGGTCCGCAGCCCGCATGAGATCATCCAGCGCCAGATCAAAAAAAAGAGCCTCACCCGTTTTTCCCTTCCCGAGTTCCTCGCGAATCGCGACGTTGTAGGCAGAGCTGTTCTTGAGAGCGTGATCAAAGATCGTCGGATTGGAGGTTAGTCCGGTCACCGAAAGTTCGTCAATGTAGCGTTTCAGCGTGCTGCTGTTCAGCAGGTCACGCGTGATGTTGTCGAGCCAGAGGCTCTGGCCCAAGTTGTGCAGCAATTGTGTAGGTTTCATAATATTCGATTGATTTTCCAAGTTGCAGGAATGAGCTTAGCCTCCTCGAAGGTTTCGAAGACCAAGTGGTGCCGATCCTCAATCTCGGCCAACTCCAAGTTGAAGGTCGTCGCCGCCCGTTTGCGCGTCTGACGATCCCACCCGTCGGTGAGCAGGACACCGTCTATGTCAAGAAACACGCAGGTGATTGCAGTCGTTTTCTTCATCGCATTTTCCTAATTAGCTTTGTTTTGATGCACCAATTCGGTCGGCAACGGCCAACTGTCTCCTTGAGACAGCAAGGCCTGAGCGTTCTCCGGTCCCCAAGTGCCTGAAACGTAATTAGGGAAATCACCGGGCGGAACCTTCGCCCAGACATCGATCACCGGCATTAACCATTGCCACGCCGCCTCTACTTGATCGGCGCGCATGAAAAGCGTGGGATCGCTCTTCATCACGTCCAGTAGCAGTGTTTCATAAGCCTCGGGCGACGGAACATCGAAGCTTTCGCGATAACTGAACTGCATGTCCACCGGTCGCAATTGCATCTTCGGCCCCGGGTATTTTGCCTGAAACGCCAGCACGATCCCTTCGTCGGGCTGGATCGACAGGACGAGTCGCGACGGCAGCCAGCGGAGCGAAGCCTCTGCTGGAAACGACCGATGCGGCACCGCGCGAAATTGGATGGAAATTTCCGACGCCTGCCGGGGCAGGCGCTTGCCCGTTCGCAGGTAAAACGGCACGTCTTGCCAGCGCCAGTTATCGACAAACAGCTTCAACGCCACAAACGTCTCGGTCTGGGAATCGGGCGCCACGCCCTCTTCCTCGCGATAGCCGGGCACCTTTTTGCCGCCGCTGTTGCCGGGGCCATATTGACCGCGCACGGCGCTTTGAGGGACGGCATCGGGGTGAATCGGACGGGCCGCATGGAGCACGTCCACTTTCTTGTTGCGAATCTCGTCGGCTTCAAATGAAACCATCGGCTCCATCGCCACCAGACAAAGCAATTGCATCAGATGATTCTGCACCATGTCGCGCAGCGCTCCCGCGTGGTCATAGTAACCGCCGCGATGCTCGACGCCCACCGTTTCGGCAACGGTGATGGTCACGTAATCAATGTAGCGCCGGTTCCAGATAGGCTCGAAAAGCGGATTGGCGAAACGAAACGCCAGAATGTTCTGCACCGTTTCCTTGCCCAGATAATGGTCGATGCGAAAAATTTGATTTTCTTTGAAATTGGCCGCAAGGATGGTGTTGAGGGCGCGCGCCGACTCCAGGTCATACCCAATCGGTTTCTCGACCACAATCCGCGTCCGCTCCCGATCACGCGCCAACCCGGCGTGGCCGAGATATTTGGGAATTTCGCCGAACATGCTCGGCGGCGTGGCCATGTAATAAATGCGGTGAACTTTGGCACCCCATTCCTTTTCCAGTTTGGCGCATTGGGCGCCCAAGGCCGCATAGGTTTGCGGTTTTTTGAAATCGCCTTGTTGGTAGTTGATGTGCTTGGCGAATTTGTGCCACGCGGCGGCCTTCGCTTTCCCAAGACGCGAGAATCGTTTGACGCCGCTGTGCAACCGCTGGCGCAGTTTTTCGTCGCTCATGCCGACGCGATCCACCGCGATGACTGAAAACTGAGCCGGGATGCTATTGTCCTGGGAAAGGTCGAACAGGGCCGGCACGAGTTTGCGCCACGTCAAATCGCCGGCCCCCCCAAAAATGACGAACACAGTCGGTTCGAGTTGGTCGTTTGTTTTCATGGTTCTTTTTCCTTCTCCCATTCCGTGTGAAACGTGCCTTTGGCATCGATTCGCTCATAAGTGTGGGACCCGAAATAGTCGCGTTGGGCCTGGATGAGTTTGGCTGGCTGCCAGGCACTGCGGTAAGCGTCGAGATAGCCTAGCAGCCTGTCGGACTTAAAACTAATAATTAAAGTAAGCGTATCGAATATAACTTGAACCAGGTGGTCTAAGTCTTCATGTCAACGCGCTTTGTTAACATT
>Ga0209483_1003380_pt1 | contig 10512 bp, 9 predicted proteins | sample NGEPerA_FD_184508 | JGI IMG/M metagenome (GOLD analysis project Ga0209483, IMG submission 184508) | Arctic peat soil microbial communities from the Barrow Environmental Observatory site, Barrow, Alaska, USA - NGEE PermafrostL2-A... | ecosystem: Environmental > Terrestrial > Soil > Wetlands > Peat...
GTATTCATCAGCCGCAAGGATTCAAAACTCTATGTGCGGCAGAATTTCGCGCCGCTGTTCGACGCGCCGGTGACGATCGCGCCGAGCGACCGGCCGCTGGGCACGCATGTGTTCACCGCGGAAATCGACAAGCAGGACGCCAATGTCGTGCACTGGTCGGTGGTCTCGCTGCCGACCCCGACCCGGCGTGAAGAAGACGAGCGCAGTTCGCGCCGGCGGAAGATGGCGGGCGCGGTCGAGATGAAGCCGATGCCGGTGCCCGACAGCCCCACTGAGGCCCTGGATCGCCTCAGCATTCCAGCGGATGCGATGGCGCGCATTACCGACGCGCTTTCAACCGGTGGCTCGATCATCGTTTCCGATCAGGGCATCGCCGGCGGCGAGACCGGCGAAGGCACGGATTTTATCGTTTCGCTGCGGTAGGGCAGGTACCGATCGCGAAACGCGCGGCGAGATCGCAAACGTGCGTACACGTCATTCCTAGGAGCGCAGCGACGAAGCAATCCATTCTTGCTTGCTGCTCCATGGAATGCTTCGCTTCGCTCGCAATGACGGCTTTTTATCGGGCTGCGCCGTGCATCATTCCCTGCGGTCATCATCCGCCGTCGGATATGATCCAGCCCGGTCGACAGTCCCCATCACCCGCCGGTCGCTTTGGAGCCGAGGCTGGGCTAAAAGACCGCCGGCATGAACCCCGTTTCAACCCAGACCTCCGCGACCGCGGCGCCGATCGACCCGGCGAAGGACGCCTTCACGCGGCTGACCTTCCTTGGCTGGACCTGGGGACTAGTGGCGATCGTCGCCGGCCTCGCGGCATCGTTTTTCCTGTTCGGCTATGCGCTGGTCTACTGGCGCAATGCCGACATGGATTTCATGGTGGTCTACAATGCCCTCCTGCTTAACGACGGCAAGCCGCAGTCGTTCTTCGACCATCCCGCCTACCTCACCATCCTGTCGGTGAAATCATGGTTTCAGCTGCTGCATGCGCTCGGCCTGCTCGACGCCTGGTCGCTGTCCACCATGCCGCCGGCATCCGATGCGAGCGCCTTCGATGCCGCCATGACCGGCGCGGTTCGCGCCGCCCGCGTGCTTGCCCTGATCACCGCGAGCGGCTGCGTGCTGGTGTTCGCAGGCCTAATGCGGCGCGTGGTGCGCGACTGGCGCATCGCCATGATGGCAACCTTTGCCTTCGCATTCTCCGGCGGCATCGCCGTGCATTCCCGCATCCTGCGCAGCGAGCTGCTGGCGGCGTGTCCGGTGATCTTTTCGCTCCTGGTCCTGATCGCGAGCGGGCGCCGCGCCAGCATCACGCGTCCGCTTCTGATGGCGATCGCCGCCGCGCTGTGCGTGCTCGGCCTCGAGAACAAGGTGCAGGCGATCCTGCTGATCGGTGCGCTGCCGCTGCTGGCGTTGCCATTCGGAAGCGCCGATAGCGCCAGCGTCGGATTCTGGCGCGATCCGCGATCGGGCTGGGTCGCGGTGGGCATTGCCGCCATCGCCGCGATAGCCGCGACGTGGGCGGCCTGGCCTCTGATCGCCACCGGGCTCGATCGCACCTTGCTCGACGCCGCGCATTTTCACCCGTTGTTGCTAGGCCGTTTCGGCGTCTATCAGGCCGCGCTGCTGGTCCTGATCGGCGGATGCATGATCGCATTCGCCGTGATCTGGCGGGTCAGCGCCACGGAAACGCTGGCCTCGATGCTGGCGGTCGCGGCCGGAGCGTCGATCGCGCTGCTGGTGCTCAATCTCGCCTACAACGCCGGCAATGTGATCGCGGTGACCAATCCGCTGGAAAAGATGCTGACCTTCGCCGATGCCGGCGCCATCGACGCCGCCAACGGGTCGCATGTTGCGGGCATTCTGTTGCTACTGTTCGATGGGGTCGCCTCGGTACTGGCGCGCTACACTTTCGTGCTGCATTCCTCGCCGCGTCCGACCGTGTTCCTGGTCTGGCTGATCGTCCCCGGCATTGTGCTGGCGTGGCGGCGCGGCGAGAGGCTGGTCGCGATCCAGGCCCTCCTTCTTCTATTGGCGGCGATCGGGATCGACGCGCTCGGCGTTCGGCGCGGCTTGAAATCCGAATATTTTATCTTCACCGATCCGCTGATTATCCTTGCGGGCGCCGTCCTGCTCGATTGCCTCAGCGACCTGCGCTTTCACAAATGGGCCTATCCGGTCGCCGCCGTGCTGTTCGGAGTGCAGATCGCGGTCGGCCAGGCCGAGCCGATCAAATACGCCACGATGCGGCGGGGCCCGGAATCGATCTGCCAATGGCGCGGGTATTACCTTCCGCTGCTGCAACTGCCCTGGTGCCTCGCGCCGCCGGTGCGGCCATAACGGCTTGTTGAAAGGCCGCCGCTGGCCTGTTGAGTTATCTTGTGGCGGATCGCACTTGGGCACGGAGGGCGCTATGATCGACCGCAGGGCACTTCTCACGGCGACGCTGGCCGCCGCCGTTTGTCCGGCTCCGATACGCAGCGCGCTCGCGCAGGCCGTCAGCCGGATCACCGCTTATGCATTTTCATTTCCGGCGCTCACGGGCGACGATATCCGGCTCGCCGATTACGCCGGCCATCCGCTGCTGATCGTCAACACGGCGTCGCAGTGCGGTTACACGCCGCAATATGCCGGATTGCAGGAGTTGTGGACCGAGTTTCACGGCCGCGGCCTGATGATCATCGGCGTGCCATCCAACGATTTCGGACAGGAGCCCGGTGGGGTGGCCGACATCGCCGAGACCGCGCAGCACCAATATGGCGCGACCTTCCCGATCGCGGCCAAAGCGGTGGTGAAGGGACCGAATGCGCATCCGTTCTATCGCTGGGCCGCCGATATACGACCAAAGGATGTTCCTCACTGGAACTTTCACAAATACCTGATCGGCCGCGACGGCTATATTGCCGAAGCATTCCCCGAAACCGTCGAGCCGACCGATACCCGTGTCAAAACCGCGATTGCACGGGCCATGATGGACTCCTGATTGCCGCGGTCTGCGGCGGAATTAACCGGTTCGACGGACAAATCGTCCACCGCTGACAAAAGCCGTTGCCGTGGCGGCGCTGATCCAACTAGGCTATTATCGTGATCACGGGCAGGAATGACCCGGGCGCCGGCAAAAGCCGCGGCCGGGCACGGGATCAGCGTAAGGGAAGAACAGGATGCGGATTGCGGCGGGTTTGATTTTTGCAAGCGCGGTTTCGCTGTGTGTCGCAGGCCCGGCGTGGTCGCAGACCCCGGCCACCAAGAGTGCCGCAGCTCCGCAAGCGGCGACCGCATCGGCTCCCGCGCCAGCCCCTGCCCCCGCGGCGGCCCCGGCTCCGGCAAAAGCCGCTTGCGCCAATCCCGATGCGCTTGGCATCGGCCGCACCGTCGAGATCGACACCACGGGCGGCCCTGGATTCGGCTTCGAGCATTTCAAGCAACTGGATTTCCTGCACGACCATGAAGTGGTGCTGACGTTCGACGACGGCCCGTGGCCGGTCAACACGCCCTCGGTGCTGAAGACGCTGGCGGACGAATGCACCACCGGTATTTTCTTCTCGATCGGCAAGCACGCGACCTACTATCCGGAGATCCTGAAGGAGGTGCTGGCGGCCGGTCACACCATCGGAACCCACACCTGGTCCCACGCCACGCTGACCAACAAGAAGCTGACCGAAGACCAGCGCAAGGAAGAGATCGAAAAAGGTTTCAGCGCCGTGAAGTGGGCGCTGGGCGGAGTTTCGCCGGCGCCGTTCTTCCGCTTCCCGGCGTTGCAGCATCCGCCCGAAATGGTGACCTATCTCGGCACCCGGAATATCGCGATCTTCTCCTGCGACCTCGACTCGTTCGATTTCAAGGCGCGCAATGCCCAGCAGGTGATCGACGTCACCATGAAGAAACTCGACAAGCTCGGCAAGGGCATCATCCTGTTGCACGACTTCCACAAGCATACCGCCGAAGCGCTGCCCGCACTGCTGCGCCGGCTCAAGGCCGGCGGCTACAAGGTCGTCAAGATGATCCCGAAGGCTCCGGTGCAGACGCTTCCGCAATATGACGAGGAGATTCTGAAGGACACCAAGCTGCCCACGGTCAGCGACCGCCCGGTATCCAGCGTCGTCCAGACGATCTCGCAATAGAGGCCGCGCCGCGACGACGCCCGTGCCCACGCTGCGTATCGAAGGCTATGTCATCGTGTCGGCGGACGGCATGCTGGCGAACGCCAATCGCGTGATGCCCGACGAACTGAGATTCGAGGGCGACAAGAAATTCTTCACCGACGCTCTCGACCGCGCCGCCCTGATCGTGCACGGCCGCCATTCCGGTGAAGGCCAGCCGAACTCGCCGCGGCGAACGCGGCTGGTGGTGACCCGGACCATCGCCGCGATCGCGCCCGACCCCTCCAATCCCAAAGCCACTCTGTGGAATCCCGCGGGCGCGTCGTTCGAAGCGGCCTGCGAGCGCGCCGGAATCACTGCCGGCACCGTCGCGATCATCGGCGGACCGCAGGTGTTCGAAATGTTCATGGACCGCTACGACACGTTCTGGCTGTCGCTGGCGCCGCGGGTGCGGTTGCCTGATGGCGAAGGCTGCTTCCCCGGCGTACCCGCGCAATCACCGCAGGCGATCCTGACCGCGCATGGCCTGACGGCCGGCAATGCCACAATCCTCGACGCCGCCGACGACGTCAGCGTCACGCCCTGGCGGCGGCAGCTCTGACGGACGGGCGCGACGGCAAAGAATTGCTGCTGAGCTGGACCAATGTTGGCACCTCTGCCCGCTCGATCAACCGAACCAGCACGTCGTCGAACACGTCGATCTGGCCTGCGTTGAGACGATCGACGTCAGACAGAAACAGACTGGTTACCTGGCGTAGAATTTCGATCCGCCGCGCCGGCGATCGGTCATTGATGGCGTCGTCCAGTTCCGCTATCAACGCCGCCGGTGCTGTCGCAGTCATGATCGGTTTCCCTCCCAAGGGAAAAACAAGCGAAGGTCGGCTAGAATGCTACCCCAACGCGCGGTCCGTTTTTCCAGACAATCCGGCAACGCTTTCTGGTGAGACCGTGCAGTAATTCGAAACGGTTCGGCAGCAATATCTTGCCGCCCAGTTGCAAACAGGCGCCGCCTGCCGAATAATCGACTACCGTGCAATCGACGGCGGGCGTTTTCTGATCAATGATGATTTTGGCCGTGTTTGAAACTCTGCCCGAAGGCCGTACGCGGGAAAACAGTCGCGGATACATGATCGCAATCCTCGCAGTTCATGGCCTGGCCTGACGGCCGTAGCGGCTGGTCAGTTCGCACCCACGCTGGTTTCACTCTCCTCCGAATTCGTCGGGCTCTTCGTTGATCCGAACAAGTGCCGCCCGACCGTCGATCCAAAGAAGCCGATCGGCATCGCCGGATGCATTGGGCGATGAAAGGTGCCGCAGAAACCTCCATCTACCGTTCGAAACAACGTGTCTGCGCTCTAAATTCGGTGAGCGATTCAGCAGCCGAAATTCCAAACATCATTGCACCGCAAAGACATTTAAGAATCCCTTTTCATTTCGGCCGGCAGCCGCGTCCGGGGCAAACAATTGCGGTTTATAAGGTAACTAAATGCCTTTTTCTCTACTCAACATCTGGTCTATTTTCGTAATGATTGATTTTTTTTGCTGGTCGTTACCTGTGACACGGATATCCCGACGCGCACGGCGCGACCGCCATCGAGCGATGTAAGCCGGATTGCGGAATACGCCGCCGCTAGACATCGCCATAAGCGGGTTCAACACCCCGCGGTGTCCGACCATATCCGGCGATCATGAACAGCGCGCCGATGATCGACAGGTTCTTCAGCGCATCCATCAGCGACCTGGCATTTTCCGGCGGCGCCTGATTCCAGAAATCGTGGAAGTAGAAGGTGGCCGCCACCACGAAGAAGATCAGCAGAATGGCAAAGAACCGGGCGCCGAAATTGAGCGCAATCATCAGCCCGCTGATGATCTCGAATGCCCCGACGGCAATGGCGAGCATTTGCGGCGTCGTCATTCCCGTCATGCCTTCGAGCTGCGTCGTATAGGGTGCAACCAAAGCGGGAATGGCGACCTTGGCGGCGATGAAGTCCGCCGTGGCCTGAATGCCGAACAGCTTGGTTGCGCCCGAATAGATAAACAGCACAGCGAACAAGATCCGCCCGAAGGTAATAAACGCTGGCATGGTCGCCTCACTGAATGCTGAAAATGCGGGGGCCGCTGGAGCGGAGCGATTATGGGCGTTCCGCTTCAGGTTTTCAAACGGTCAAATCGATTCCGGCAGGACATGGCCGGCCGCAACCGCCGATTTTTCATGGGCCTAGCCAAACAAGCTCGGTTGATGACGGCCGGCGCGCTCCTGGGCTTCGACCGCGGCCACCGCGGTCATGTTGAGAACGCCGCGGGCGGTCACCGAGGGCGTCAGGATGTGGGCCGGACGCGAGGGGCCGATCAGGATCGGTCCGACCGGCAGGGCATCGGCCAGCGACTTGATCATCTGGTAGGCGACATTGGCGGTGTCGAGGTTCGGCATGATCAGGATGTTGGCGACGCCTTCCAGCTTCGAATGCGGCAGGATCATTGCGCGGGCGGCTTCCGAAAGCGCGGTGTCGCCCTGCATTTCGCCGTCCGCCTCGATCTCCGGATGGTTCTGTTTCAAAAGCGCGGTGGCGCGGCGCATTTTACGCGAGGAGTCAGTATCATAGCTGCCAAAGTCGGAATGTGACACGAACGCGATTTTGGGCTTGAGATTGAAGCGCTGGACGTGGATGGCGGCCAGCGCGGCCATTTCCGCCAGTTCCTCGGCGCTTGGATTCGGCCGCACCTGGGTATCGGCGATGAAATAGGCCCCCTTGCTGGTGATCATCAGCGCCAGCGCCGCGAAATCGCTGACCCCCGGCAGGAAGCCGATGATCTCGCGCACATGGCGCAAATGGCTCATATAGCGGCCCTCGACGCCGCAGATCATGGCGTCGGCCTCGCCGCGGATCACCGCCAACGCCGCGATCACGGTGGCGTTGGTGCGCACCACCGTGCGCGCGGCGTCGGGCGTCACGCCATGACGGCCGGCGACGTCGATATAGGATTGAACATAGGACCGGTAGCGCGGGTCGTCCTCGGGATTGATCAGGTCGAAATCCTCGCCGGCCTTGATGGCGAGGCCGAACCGCTTGATCCGCGCCTCGACCACCGAAGGCCGTCCGACCAGGATCGGCCGCGCCAGCTTCTCCTCGAGCACGACCTGGGTTGCGTGCAGCACCCGCTCGTCCTCGCCTTCGGCGTAGATCACGCGGACCGGCTGGGTCTTGGCCTTGGCGAACACCGGCTTCATGACGAGGCCGGAGCGGAACGCAAAGCGCTCGAGCTGAGCGGTGTAGTCCTCGAAGCTCGCTATGGGGCGGGATGCGACGCCCGACGTCATGGCGGCCTTGGCCACCGCCGGCGCAATGCGCAGGATCAGCCGCGGATCGAACGGGCTCGGGATCAGCGAACCCGGGCCAAAACCCTGGGTTTCGCCGCTGTCGAAGCCGGGCGCGATGGCATCCGACGGCGGATCGCGCGCCAGCTGCGCGATCGCCTCGACCGCCGCATGCTTCATTTCCTCGTTGATCGCGGTGGCGCCGACATCGAGCGCGCCACGGAAGATGAACGGAAAGCACAGGACGTTGTTGACCTGGTTGGGAAAGTCGGAGCGTCCGGTGCAGATCATGGCATCGGGCCGCGCCTTGCGGGCTTCATCCGGCATGATTTCCGGATCCGGGTTGGCCAGCGCCATCACCAGCGGATGATCCGCCATCGCCTTGACCATGTCGGGTTCCAGCACGTTTGGCGCCGACAGGCCGAGAAAAATATCGGCGCCGGGGATGACGTCGCCCAGCGTGCGCGCATCGGTTTTCTGCGCATAGACCGCCTTCCAGCGGTCCATCAACGTGTTGCGGCCTTCATGCACGACGCCGTCGATATCGCAGACCCAGATGTTCTTGCGCTGCGCGCCCAATGAGACCAGCAGATTGAGACAGGCGATCGCCGCGGCGCCTGCGCCCGAGCAGACGATCTTGACGTCGGCGAGCTTCTTGCCGTTGAGCAGAAGTGCGTTGGTGATCGCGGCGCCGACGATGATGGCGGTGCCGTGCTGGTCGTCGTGAAACACCGGGATCTTCATCCGCGCCTTGAGCAGGGCCTCGATCTCAAAACACTCCGGACCCTTGATGTCCTCGAGGTTGATGCCGCCAAAAGTCGGCTCCAGCGCTGCCACGGTCTCGACCACGCGCTCGACGGTATCGGCGGCGATTTCGATGTCGAACACGTCGATGCCGGCGAACTTCTTGAACAGGACCGCCTTGCCCTCCATGACCGGCTTCGAGGCCAGCGGGCCGATATTGCCGAGGCCGAGCACCGCGGTGCCGTTGGTCACCACCGCCACGAGGTTGGCGCGGATGGTCAGCGCCGCCGCCTCGGCCGGATCGGCGGCAATCGCCAGGCAGGCCGCCGCCACGCCCGGCGAATAGGCCAGTGCAAGGTCGCGCTGGTTGGCGAGCGGCTTGATCGCCTGAATCTCAAGCTTGCCCGGTTGTGGCAGCCGATGATACGCCAGTGCCGCGGAATGGAGATCTTCAGAATAAGACGACATGCGTTCCCCCCGAGGCTTGCTCGACCCCGAATTCAGGCTTCGGTGACAGCTTCATCAGCGATCAGTTTTGCGGCAAATTGAGCCGGATGTGAAGCTCGCGCAACTGCTTCGGGGTGACCTCGGATGGGGCGTCCATCATCAGGTCCTCGGCGCGTTGGTTCATCGGGAACAGCACCACCTCGCGCAGGTTCTCCTCGCCGCATAACAGCATCACGATCCGGTCGATTCCGGGGGCGATGCCGCCGTGCGGCGGCGCGCCGAGCGAGAGCGCGCGCAGCATGCCGCCGAATTTCGCCTCCAGCACATCCTCCGGATAACCGGCGATGCCGAACGCCTTCTTCATCACGTCGGGACGATGGTTGCGGATCGCGCCCGATGACAATTCGATTCCATTGCAGACGATATCGTATTGGATCGCCTTGATATTCTGAATGGTCTCGGTGTCTTGCGGATCGAGCGCCAGGAACGCATCCGGTTCCATGTTCGGCATCGAGAACGGGTTGTGCGAAAAGTCGATCTTCTTGTCTTCCTCGCTCCATTCGAACATCGGGAAGTCGACGATCCAGCAGAACTCGAAGCGATCCTTCGCAATCAGATTGAGGTCCTCGCCGACCTTGGTGCGCGCGGGACCTGCGAATTTCACGAAGGTCGCTGGTTCGCCCGCGACAAAGAACACGGCATCGCCGGCCTTGAGACCGAGTTGCTGGCGCAGTTGTTCGGTGCGTTCCGGCCCGACATTGTTGGCCACCGGACCGCGGCCGGTGACGACACCATTGTCCTCGGCAAAGAAAATATAACCGAGCCCCGGCTGCCCCTCGCCCTGCGCCCACGAGTTCATCCGGTCGCAGAACGCGCGCGAGCCGCCGCCCGGCGCCGGGATCGCCCACACCGCGGACTTTGCCACCGTCTCCAGGATGCGCGCGAACACCTTGAATCCGGAGCCGCGGAAGATGTCCGAAACATCCTGCATCTCGATCGGATTGCGCAGATCGGGCTTGTCGGTGCCGTATTTGCGCAGCGCTTCGGCGTAGGGAATCAGCGGAAATTTTGGCGTCACCGGCTTGCCGCCGGCGAATTCCTCGAACACGCCGCGCATCACCGGCTCGACCGCGTTGAAGACGTCGTCCTGCGTCACAAAACTCATCTCGACGTCGAGCTGATAAAACTCGCCGGGCGAGCGGTCGGCGCGCGCGTCCTCATCGCGGAAACATGGCGCGATCTGGAAATAGCGGTCGAAGCCCGCGATCATGGTGAGCTGCTTGAACTGCTGCGGCGCCTGCGGCAGCGCGTAGAACTTGCCCGGATGCAGCCGCGACGGCACCAGGAAGTCGCGCGCGCCTTCCGGCGAAGACGCCGTCAGGATCGGGGTCTGGAATTCGAAAAACCCCTGATCCTTCATGCGCTTGCGAATCGAATCGATGATCTGGCCACGTTTGATGATGTTGTGGTGCAGCCGTTCGCGACGCAGGTCGAGGAAACGGTACTTAAGCCTTATGTCCTCAGGATATTCCTGCTCGCCGAACACCGGCAATGGCAGTTCGCCGGCCGGTCCCAGCACCTCGATCTCGCTGACGTAAAGCTCGACCGCGCCGGTCGGTAAATCCGGATTCTCGGTACCTTCGGGACGGCGGCGGACCTTGCCGTCGATCCGCACCACCCATTCCGAGCGCAGTTTTTCCGCATCCTTGAAGGCCGGCGAATCCGGATCGACCACACATTGCGTCAAGCCGTAATGGTCGCGCAGGTCGATGAACAGCAATCCGCCATGGTCGCGGATGCGGTGGCACCAGCCGGACAGGCGGGCGGTCTGGTCGATGTCGCTGTCACGGAGCGCGCCGCAAGTATGGGACCGGTAACGATGCATGGATCTCTCAAAACTGATGTCGG
>Ga0209483_1003381_pt1 | contig 10507 bp, 9 predicted proteins | sample NGEPerA_FD_184508 | JGI IMG/M metagenome (GOLD analysis project Ga0209483, IMG submission 184508) | Arctic peat soil microbial communities from the Barrow Environmental Observatory site, Barrow, Alaska, USA - NGEE PermafrostL2-A... | ecosystem: Environmental > Terrestrial > Soil > Wetlands > Peat...
TTTCAGGGGAATGTCTTCCAACCATTGTGGCCCCCTGTCAGCTTCGGAATCAGAACTTCAAAGGCGCGATTGCCTTGTAGAGGCCGCAGCGCTCTCAAACCGCAGGGGCGCGCCACCAGGTCGGCCAACTGCAGTCCCGCCGCGTTGGCATCCTTGCGGGCAAAGACCGGTTCGAACCGGGCATATCGAAAGTCTGGCCGCTTGTAGCCCCAATTGGCCTGGTTGGCGGTTATCCGTCGAAACTCCAGTTCCAATTCGGCGTCCTCGTTCTTTCCCCGACTCTCAAACACCACATGAACGATTTTGCCGCTCTGCTGCTCTTGTCGCATGCAAATGAGCAACCGCTCCATGCAAAAGCCCAATGCAATTTCGTAGGGACTCCAAGGGTTGGCGTATTTCTGCTTGAGTTCCTGTTTGTTTATGATGGCGACACACAGGCGGAACGGCGCATCCGAAATCACGGCGCTCAACTCACCCATGAACGACGTGTTGGTGTTCGGGTCGCTCAGAACGGCGAAGGGACCAACTTTCTTTTCGAATTTCACGTTCGTGAAAGACCACTTGATCGTGGCCCCAATAGTCGAACTTCAGTTTTTGGAGCGCTGGTGTGACATGAGAGATGTAGTCATTCCGATTCATTATGATGAAGGCCAACGCAAAAATCGGGAACGTCGGGTCGATCTTATCGAGACCGTGGTCGCCGCTCTCATCGACGTAGACGACCAAGTCGGACGATTGAGCCGGATCGATACGTTCCCTGTTCATACGGGGCCTTACGTGGGGGCGGTTCGCGGCGGTGATGACTCGAAGCGCTGATCCAACCGCCATTCCCCGGTGAGAAGCTTCTGCATCAGGCCGCGCTTCTGTCGGCGGAGGACATCGATACTAGACGACAGCGCGGCGAGCGCACGATCCTCCCTGGTGAGAACGGCGGCGACGTCGCGCTGAACTTCAATTCCGGGCAGTGGAATTTCGATCTGTTCGAGCCCGTCCAGCGTGAGGCCGTAGCGCACGACGCCGTTGGAAGCGCGAGAGAATTGCCAGCGAGTTTCGGGGCGCCGAAGTGCGTGAGCGAGGAAAGGTCCCCAGCAGATGCCCTGCCGCGGACGCGCGATCGCAAGATGATAGCCGCAGACGAGGTTGTCGATATCCTCGGCGACGAGGGCGCATTCCGCGATATCGGCGGCTGTTTCCGAATCCTTGGTGAACACCACGTCATGCTTACGAAGACGGTTTGCCGCGATCTGGCGCGTCGTCGCGGTCGCGGTCATGAAGTCCAGGTCCGCAGTGATCTCCCGATGGTTGAAAACGTCCATGTAGTTGCAGAGCCGAACCGGCTGTTCGCTGGCCACCGATTTCTTGTCGACGGCGCTGAACCAGGTATCCGCAACTTCGGCGAAGCTCCGACACGGGAAATCGGTGAACAGTTTTTGAACAAGCGCGGCCTTTCGAAGGCGCGTCGCGGCAATCAGCCGTCCCGTATCGTCGATAGCGCGATCCCAAGCGTAGAAAAGAGCTGCCACATGGCGTTGGTCGGAGAGCGGGGGGATATTGAACTCCCAGCCAAACCAATCTTCGAGCCGGAAAACGAGTTTTTCGACATGCACGCCGATGCTGGAATGAAAACAGGTTTCTTGGAAATAGATGGAATGTGAAAGGGCATTGAGGAAGCGCGGGTCGATAGCTTTCGATGTGTGGAAAGCCGTGTATTCGTTCGAGACAACGGCTCCGTTCAGGCTGTTCGGCACGATACCGCAGGCGCCATGCGAAATTTGGCGATTGGAAATCAGGAAGTCGCCAGCCTCGACATGGAATTGCGTCTTGGTTTTTATCTGGTCACCCCGCAGCATCTCCCGCGCTACGATCCCACCGCGATTTCGCTTGGCGGTGACAAGTTGATAGGTCTTGCCATCGACGAGCTTGGCTGGCCGCTCGATCTTTCGAAGAAGGTTGCCGAGCGAAACGCGTGTCCAGCCCGGCGGCAGCGAGCCGAGCTTGGGAATGCCCGCTTGAATGCTGGGCGGGTAGGCTGTCGAGTTCTCGACGTCGGTGATGATCTCTTCGTCCCTCACTTGGAACGTCTTGGCTTGCTCGTGGGCTTTGACTTCCGACGCCCCAGCGCCGCCGCTTCCTGCTCGATCCGCCTCAGATCGCCGTCATATTCCACCTCCGCGTTCGCCGCCTCGGCGGCCTGACGCCCCGCGTCGAAGGCTTCGTAGCGCTCGTGCGCGTCGCGCTCCATGCGTTCGTGGGAGACGCGGCCGGCGTCGCCGAGGATCGGTCGCTCCATGAAGCGAAGGTAGCTGTCCACCTCGCCTTCCCATTCGGCCATGGTCATGGCCGCCCGGCGCTCGGCGCGTTGTTCGGCGACGTCCAGGAAGGTGCCGACGATGGCGTTGAGGGCGCGGACCTCCTCGTCGCCGAGATAGTTCTTGGCCGTGGTCACATCGCCCTTGCGCACCCGCTCGCCCTTCCAGGCGGTGAGGCCCATGTTGGGCTGGTCGGCCGCGGCGCGGTCGATGATCAGTTCGGCGGCGGTGGCCCCGGTGACCGCGTGAAGCATCTTGTTCTGGACGGTGGCGAAGAAGGTCTGGGCGCGGTGGGCGCGGCCGTCGTAGTCGACGCTGGTGGCGTAGATGTCGCGGACCTTCTGGTAGAAGCGCTTCTCGCTGCCGCGAATCTCCCGAATCTTCTCCAGGAGTTCGTCGAAGTAGTCGAAGGGACCGGGGTCCTTGAGCCGCCGTTCGTCGATGGCGAAGCCCTTGACCAGATATTCCTTGAGCCGCGTGGTCGCCCATTGGCGGAACTGCGTCCCTCGGATCGAACGGACGCGATAGCCGATGGCGAGAATGACATCGAGATTGTAGAATTTCAGAGCGCGCCGGACGTCGCGGGCGCCTTCGCGGCGAACCTGTAAGTCTTCCTTACAGGTTGTGATTTCGTCGGCTTCGCCCTCCGCATAGATCGCGCGGATGTGCTGAGTGATGTTCTGGGGCGTCGTCTGGAACAGGTCGGAGATTTCCGCCTGGGTCAGCCATACCGTTCCGTCGAGCGCCCGCAGCTGAACGCGCGTGAGGCCATCGTCGCTTTGATAGAGGATCAGCTCGCCGTCAGACATCGATGCCGAGCTCCTTGAGATAGCCGTCCATCACGAGGCGGTTTTCGGCGAGCTGGCGTTCGAGGTCGCGGATTTCGTTCTGCACGGCCTGGATGTCGATCTCCGGCTCGGGCACGAAGGTGTCCACGTAGCGGGGGATGTTGAGGTTGAAGCCGTTGCGCTCCATCTCTTCGAAGTCGGCGCGATGGGAGAAGCGATCGACCTCCAGGCGTCCCTGGCGCACCCGCATGATCTCGGCGATGTCGCTGTCGCGCAGGCGGTTCTGCTTCTTGCCGGGCTCGAAGTTCCGGCTGGCGTCGATGAACAGCACATCGCGTTCGTGATCGCGCCGGCCGCCGCTCTCCCGCGCGCGGTCGAAGACGAGGATGCAGACCGGAATGCCGGTGGTCGGGAAGAGCTGGGCGGGAAGCCCGACCACGACATCGAGGAGGTTATCCCGGACGATGGATTCTCGGATCCGCCCCTCGGCGCCGCCACGGAAGAGCACGCCGTGGGGCGCGACCACGGCGACCCGCCCCTCGCCGGGTCGGGCGATGGCCAGCATGTGCAGGATGAAGGCGTAGTCGCCCTTGCTCTTGGGCGGCACGCCGCGGACGAACCGGTGGTGGGGGTCGGAGGCGGCGTTCTCGGCCCCCCACTTGTCGAGGCTGAACGGCGGATTGGCGACCACCACGTCGAAGCGCATGAGATGGTCGCCCTCGATCAGGGCCGGGCCGTTCAGGGTGTCGCCCCACTTGATCTCGGCGTTGTCGCGGCCGTGGAGGTACATGTTCATCCGGGCCAGGGCGCGGGTCTGGCCGTTGGACTCCTGGCCGTAGAGACGGAAATTCTCGCCGCCGACTTCCTCACCGGCGCGGATCAGCAAGGAGCCCGAGCCGCAGGCCGGGTCGCAGATCAGGTCCCCCGCTTTTGGTCCCGCCAGTTTGGCGACCAGTTCGGAGACCTTGCGGGGGGTGAAGAACTCCCCGGCCTTCTTGCCGGCGTCCGAAGCGAAGCGCTCGATCAGGAAGATGTAGGCGCCGCCGATGGCTTCCTCCTTCACATCGCGCAGATCGAGTCTGGCGAAATCCTCCAGCAGGGTCTTGAGGCGGCGGTTGCGGTCTTTGGTCTGGCCGAGGTTGGTCTCGGAATTGAAGTCGATATTGCGGAACACGCCCTTCAGTTTGGGATCGTTGGCCTCTTCGATGGACTCCATGACCTCGTTGATCAGTTCGCCGATGTTATCCGCACCCCGGCGCGCGTGAAGGCTGCGGAAGTCCCCCAGGAAACGCTCGATGACTTGGCCACTCTTGTCGCGAAGATCGAATTCCTTGAGTTTGAAGCGCTCGCGCTCCATGAGCCGGGTGATGCGAAGATCACGGTTTTCCGCCGGGGTGTCTTTCAGGCGCTCCGCGTGCCTGGCGGCGTGGGAATGCCAGACGTCACTGATGTATTTCAGGAAAAGGAAGGCGAGGACGTAGTTCTTGTACTGGTCGGGATCGACGGCGCCGCGAAAGGTGTCGCAGGCCGACCAGACGGTGTCGCGGATTTTTTCCGGCGAGGCGGTGGTCATGCTTTGCGATCCTAAGTCAGGCGCTCGAACGCGCGTTCGAGCGATTGTTCGGCGAGGGCGGAGGTCGCGGCGGTCAGCAAACTCATCAGAGCCATGCGGCGGTCGATGCATTCCGCCAGTTCGGCAACGAAGCCTTGTCGCGTCAGCGCGGGCACGGGAATGTCGAGATCGTCGATTGCGCTCTTTGGGATTCGCGGAAGGCTGGCGCCCGTCGCGGCCTTTCGGAGATGGGCGCCGACGAAGGGGCGAGCGAGGAACGCGGCGAGATAGGCCGGATCGAGGGTCCGAGCGTCGGGCCGGATCAGATAGAGATCAAGACCCGCGAAAGCGCCATAGAGCGACTGACTGGCCAGCAAGACCGCGTTGCGCTCACCTCGCGCCGCCAGCAGCACGTCGCCGGCCTGGATCGCCACCGCCCTCGCCGCCGTCGGGCGTTCTCCGGCCATGGGGATCTCATTCGGATTGGTCAGATTGCGGATCTGGACAAAGAGGCGGGGTTGGCGCTTGGGCTGACGGGGATTCACGCCGCTCAGGATCGTCGCAACTGTCGCAAGCCGGGCCATGGATGGAGGATAGTGTGATCGGGCCGGCTTGCAAATAAAAAACGTAGGAGCACAATTCTTACGACGTTTCTGGCCGGAATGGCGTTGCGGTAACCACCATGCGACCCCGTCTCCGACAGCTCAAGGCGCCGGGGCTCCAAGGCCGACCGGAGAACTGAACGACTGCCTCGCGGCGATATTCTGGAGCGCGGTTTCGTACGCCGAGCCGCGCAGCACGCCCGGAGCCTTGGAGAACTGGACGGCGTCGTAGCCGACGATCTCCACGCGGTTGCCCCAGGGATCGCGGAAATCGAGGAACCGTCCGGGCAGGGCCTCGACGCCGGCCTCGGCCATGGCCCGGCGGACGGCCGCCGTGTCATCGACCACCAGGCCGAAATGACGGCCGTCGTCCGGCCCCTGGCGCCGTCCCTTCTGGAGGGCGAGGAACTGGTCGCCCAGGTCGATGAAGGCCATCTCGTCGCTCTTGCCGCGCAACTCGAAGTCGAAGATCCGCCCATAGAAAGCCAGGGCTTCCTCGATGTCGCCCACCTCCAGCGCGACGTGATTGAACCCGATGGCGCGCGCCTTGCCGGCCTCTGGCATGTGAACCTCGCTGGCTGAAGGGTCAGGAAAAGATAGATGGGGGCGGCGAGGCCGGGCTTCCAGCCGGGAGATCGGTCAGCTCTCTGGCGAAGCCCCGGCTTCTGGACGACGGCCGGCGGCTCTCCCGCGAAGCCGGCTATGCCGTGGCCACCTTCCGTGGCCGTCCACCGTTCCGACCATTCTCGCGCGATGGCGTTAAGGTCGGGAAGCGTAAGGGGATCGTCGCTCCTGCCACCGCATTCCGCTCGCTAGTCCGCCGGGGGGGGTGTTACTCCTGTCCCTGCTCCGACGAACGAGAGAAGACCTCGCTGCCGGCGATGAAGTGTCTCGGCGCATGTGCTGGCAATATTGATATTCAACCGGACAAATCTCTCTTTCCGACCCGACCCCTGTCGATCGCGTGGAACGAGCGAAAGCACGCAACGCCGCAGAACAGGCCCGTATGCCGCATCTCGCGCACGAAGACGGTATCCAGCACCGTGAAGAACGCAAAAAGCTTGCCGGTCGCAGAGGCCTTCCCGCACCAGTCGCAGGGCGCTGTCGTCAGGACGTTGTGTCTGCGATGCTCGCCAACCGGAGGCGCGGCGGGATCTGGCTCCTTCATCTCCAACCCATGCCTCCGAAACGCGCCGCGGGCCAAGGCCGATGTCCGATCCGGCTAAAGGAGCTGGCGTTCGAGTTCCGCTTTTCGCTCACGCCAATCGGGCATGTGAGCGGTGAGAAGACCTTGCCACTCCGGTCCGTGGTCGGGATGCAAGGCGTGGGCGAACTCATGGGCGATGACGTAGTCGATCAGATGGGGCGACGCTTGGACCAGTTCCTGGTTGAGCACCAGGGCCCCGGCCGGGGTAAAGCTGCCCCACCTCTGCGACATGGCCCGGATGATCAGGCGCGGCTTGCCGATCCCGAGGCGCAGGAACGGCGGCGCGACCAGATCGAGACGCGCCGGGAAAATCCGATGGCTCTGAAGCTTGTACCAGTGATCGAGCAGCGTTCGCCGGTGAATGAAGGTGCTGTCGTGGCGCGCCGCCAGGATCAGTCGATCGCCATCCAGCCGCACGCCGATGGCGGCCTCGGCGGTCACAGTCAGACGGTACTGTTTGCCGAGAAACAGGTGCGTCTCGCCGCTGACGTATTGCCGGGCCGGTGTTCGCGGACGCCACTGCTCGAAGCGCTGCAGCTGCCGTTTGATCCAGCCGCCGCGTCGGCCGACGCGGGCGATGATCTCGTCATCAGCGGCGTCTTCGGGAACGTGGGCGAGGATCGAACCGTCGGGCGCGATGGCGATCTTCAGATTGCGCCTCGGCGAACGAATCACCCCGAACGCAAACCGGGCCTCGCCCCACTGGGCGACGAGTTCAGCGGGCAACGCCGTGGTCCGCCATGCGCACGCGCGCCGCCGCCAGCACATCGTCGGTGATGCGATCTATCACCTCCGGCTTCATCACCACGGCGCCCGAGGAGAGGACGTGGTCGAAGAAGTAGTCGTCGATGGCGTTGCGCATGCGGTTCTGCAGGTCGCGGTCATTTTGCCAGCCCACCGTGCGATGACTCTCGACGATTGTCGCCATCTGGATGGCGACCTCGGCGGCGATGTCGCCGCCGTCCAGGCCGGCCTTGGTCATCTCGCGCCGAACGATGCCCCAGAAGGCGGTCTCGTTGCCCTTGCCCTTGATCGAGGACGGCGTGGGATCGTCCTGATCTTCGCGGCTGTCCATGCGATCCCGCAGCGATCGGACCTGGGCAAGGTAGGCTTTCTCATCCAGCCGGTGGGCCCGGAAGGCGTCGATGGCGGCCTGGATCAATTTGGAGAACTTCTCGAAGAAGGCGGGGTCCTCATCCCACTTCTCTTCGATCACGCGCTTCGTCCGGTGGGCGATCTCATCGGCGATGGACGCATCGGAGCGGCCGCCCTTTCCCCGCGCCGTATCGATCGCGTCGTCGTCGAACACCGCCAGCGGCTCGATGACCGTGGTGACCTCATGGGCGGTGACATGTTGGTCGAGGAGCGAGCGGACCCGTTCCTCGTAGTCCGACCAGTCGATTTGATCGTCGTAACGGGTCTTCACGTGCGTTCGCAAAGCCTTGAAGCGCTTTTCGTCCATCCGCCAGCGCGCCAGGCGCTCAGGGTTCGTCTCCTCGACGAAGGTGCGTGACGACAGCGCCACGGTCAGAGTCCGCGAGAAAGCGGAGAGCGCCTTGTAGAAGTCGTCGCGCAGGCTCGGATCGGTGAGCGAACGGGCGTATTCTTCTTCGTCGTAGCGGTTGGAGACGCCCGCGAAGACGTCGAGCAGCGCGGCGTGCTTTGCCGGCAGTGTCCGCGCTTCTCCCGCGACCTCACTTACCGCCCGATCGAGATCGCCCTCGTCGAAATCCTTGAGGGCGTCGTTGGCCGTCAGGGCGTCGCCGAGGTCCCTCAGGACGCCGCAGTAGTCGATGATGAACCCGAAGGGCTTTTCCCGCGCCTCGTCGTCTTCGAACACCCGGTTTACCCGCGCGATAGCCTGCAACAGGCTGTGCTCGCGCAGCGGCCGAGCCAAGTAAAGCACGGTGTTGCGCGGCGCATCGAACCCGGTCAGGAGCTTGTCGACGACGATCAGGATGTCGGGATCGGCGGGCGATTGGAATCGCGCGACGATCCTTTCGTTGTAGGTGGTCTCGCCCTTCCACTTGTCCATCATCCGCCGCCAGAAGTTGACCACCACATCGACGTTCTCCTCCTCGATCGCCGTTTCGCCTTCCCGATCGTCCGGCGCGGAAATCACCACCTCACTGGTGACCTCGCCGAATTCGTCCAGCAGAGTCTTCAGCACGATGGCGTCGCGCTTGGACGGCGCGACGAGCTGGGCCTTGAGCCCGGTTCCCTTGAAATTGTCGGCGAAATGGCGGCTGACGTCGAAGGCGATGCACCTCAGCCGCGCCGAAACGCCGAGGAGGGCGCGCGGCCGGCTCATCTTGCGCTTCAGATCGCCCTTCTGCTGGTCCGAAAGACCGCGCGTGACCCGCTCGAACCAGGCGTCGACGGCGGCTTCGTCGATGTCTTCCTCGACGTGGCGGCCCTCGTAGAGCAGGGGCACGACGGCGCCGTCGGCCACCGCGTCCTTCATCGGATAGGCCGGCTGGACCAGGGCGCCGAAGGTGCGGAAGGTGTTGCGCTCCTTCTTGGCGATCGGCGTGCCGGTGAAGCCGATCAGGCAGGCGTTGGGAAACACTTCCCGCATGCGGGCGTGGAGGCTCTCCAGGTCGCCGTACTGGCTGCGGTGGCTCTCATCGACGAGGACAAAGACATCCGCGTCGTCATCCACGGCCCGGCGCTTGTTGAGCCCCGCCTTGAACTTGTTGATCACCGTGGTGACCACCGGGGTCTGGTTCTCGATGAGTTCGATCAAGTGCTCCCCGGTTCGAGCCCGCACCGGCGAAAGGCCGGTGGCCTTGAAAGTATCGGCGATCTGCTTGTCCAGGTCGGTGCGGTCGGTGACCATCACCAGTCGGGCGCCCGGCACGCTGAGCATCAGCGCCTTGGCGAGCATCACCATGGTGATCGATTTGCCCGACCCCTGGGTGTGCCAGACCACGCCGCCTTCGCGCCGCCCCTTGGCGTCTCGCTCCTGGACGCGGCGAAGCAGATCCTTGACCGCGAACATCTGCTGGTGGCGGGCGATCTTCTTGGCCGGCCCGTCGAAGAGGATGAACCGCCGCGCGATGTCGAGAAGGCGCTCGGGACGCGCCAGGCTGACCAGCATCGCATCGAGCGCGGACTCGTAGCGCGCCCCGGTCTCCATCAGGGCGGCGTGACGCGGCCGATGGATGGCGAAGTCGGCGAAGATCGCGGCCTCCTCCAGGGCGTCCATTTCGCGGGACATGACCTTGGCGAGATCCTCGGGCGTGTCCTCCCGCTCCGTCCAACCGGCCCAGAATTTCGCCGGGGTGCCCACAGTCGCGAACCTGGGCGTGTGCGGGTTGGCGGCGATGAGGAGTTGGGCGGAAAAGAACAGGATGGGCGCGCCGACATCCGGCTTCTGGTTGCGCAGATGCTGGCTGATCCCCTGACCCACCTCCTCCTGGCTGCGCTTCACCTCGATCACGGCGAACGGGATGCCGTTCACGAAGAGCACGATGTCGGGCCGGATCGATCCTCCGCCCGGCCATTCCACCGGGAACTCGGCGGTCATGTGGAAGGCGTTGGCCCGCCATTCGGACCAGTCGATGTAGCGGAGCTGATGCTCGCGAGCGGCGCCCTCGATGGTCTGAGGCAGGGCCATGCCGAGCTGGAGGAGATCGGTGACGGCCTCGTTGGTGCGCAGCAGCCCATCGAAGCGCACCTCCCGCAGCCGGTCCATGGCCGTGGCGATATTGGCCTCGGAGAAGGGATGATACCGATCGCCGCGCCGGATGCGGTTGAGACTGCCGAGTTGCGCCGCGAGGATATCCTCCAGCAACACCGTCGATCGCCGATGACCCCGCTGCCGCTCCGCCTCGGCGCGGGTGACGTAGCGCCAGCCGAGCGCGGAGAGGGTTTGCAATGCCTGAAGCTGGGCGCCGCCGGCTTCGGAGAGAGTGAAGGCGGGGGAGGCGGTCATGCGGCGGTCGCTGGCTCGGGGTGGACAAACCGGACATTTTGCCCTACATTCAACATCGGATTGGGGTTATCCCGGTCGGCAAGAGGGGTTCGGGTTCGCCCGGCCCCTTTCG
>Ga0209483_1003383_pt1 | contig 10504 bp, 6 predicted proteins | sample NGEPerA_FD_184508 | JGI IMG/M metagenome (GOLD analysis project Ga0209483, IMG submission 184508) | Arctic peat soil microbial communities from the Barrow Environmental Observatory site, Barrow, Alaska, USA - NGEE PermafrostL2-A... | ecosystem: Environmental > Terrestrial > Soil > Wetlands > Peat...
GTAAGGACCAACCCCCGCAGGCTGAAGCCCGCGCTACTGAAAAAAAAGCCTTGGGAAGCGATCGCTTCCCAGGGCTTTTTTTCAGACTACGTAATTTTATTTACTGGCCGATTTCGAGGATCACGAACGTTCCCGGAATTGCCGTCGGGCGCGGTCGTGGAACTTCCGGTGTGGGAGCGGCAGCGGGCTTGAAGTCCGCAGTCTCTGTATACACGCGGTGAGTCTTCAGGTCCATGGCCATCGTGCGGCTACCGAACTGAGTGTTGATGTTGCCGACGACGCTGTATTTATCCGGTGAGTCCTGGTGGATGACGGAGACGAGCCCTTCGCGGCAGGAGGCAAAGATCATGCCGGTGCCCGGATCGTACCCGTTACCGTCGGGATCGCCGCCGATCGGGGGAGAAGCCACAACTTTACCGGTGTCGGCATTCACGACCACCATGACCTTGTCGCAGGCCACGAAAATTCGGTGATGCGCGCTATCGTACGCCATTGCGGAAGGACCGTCGCAAGGCGCGAGCGGCCAGGAACCCTTAACCGCAAAGGACTTGACGTCAAATTCCTCAATCGTGCTCTTGTCTTCCAGGTTCACGAACATATTCCCGTTGCCATCGGCAATGGCTTCTTCCGGTTTGCCCTTCAGGTCCACGCGGCCGATCACTTTATTAGTGGTTGCGTCGATCACCGTCGAATCCATGCTCTTGCCGTTAAAAGTGAAAATGCGCTTGGTTCCCGCGTCGTAACGAATCGAATCCGGGTTCTTTCCGGGGATGGGGATGACTTCGGTTGCCTTCAGCGTCTTCAGGTCGACGACTGAAACCGTGTTGGCGTCTCCGTTGCTCGTGAAGCCTTTGCCCAAATCGGTGGCAAGCGCAATACCGTGCGAGTTCGTCGAATTGGCAATCGCGATATCGCCGATCACTTTTCCGTTGAGCACATCGACAACCTGGTAGTGAGATCCGCGCGCCACATAAAGGCGGTGCGTGTCCGGATCCATCGTGATGTAGTCCCATCCGCCTTCGCCACCCACTGGCATCCTCTTGATAATGTGGTACCCGCCTGCTTGTGGCGCGGCATAGACAACCGCTGACGCAACCAGTGCCAGACCGGCCAACGGGCCAATCTTGCGCATCCAGCTTGATTTCTTCTTTGGTGACATACGAATCATCTCCTTATAGTTTCGTTTGAGCAGAACGTAAAGATATTCGATCCTTATTCAGTCATACGTTTTCACGCCGCTATAAATTTCACCCGCGGCGGTTCCCCTACCGCACCACAACCGGTGCGTCAGTTCGAACCACTTCGTGTTTATTGCGCGTCAGATAGTACTGAATTGCTGGGGTAATGATCAACGACAGGATCATCGAGATCAAAATTCCTCCGATTACCGCGATGGCGAGGGGCTGCAACATTTGCGACCCAGCACCAAGCGCGAGGGACAACGGTAGCATACCTGCCACGGCAGCCATAGCGGTCATCATGATCGGTCGAAGCCTTCGGCGGCCTGCCTGAACCATGGCCTCTTCCGGTTCAAACCCGGCGATGATGAACTTTTGATTGGCGTCGAGCAACAGAATACCGTTCTTGGCCACGATTCCGAGCACCATGATTAAGCCCATGAAAGACGAGACGTTAAAGTCGGTGCGCGTAATGTACAAGGCGAAGAATACGCCCGACGTCGACAGGATTGCCGAAGAAAGAATCGCCATCGGCGGCGAGAACGACCGGAATTCGAACAGCAGAACGATGAAAATCAGGACCAGGGCAAGTAGCAGCACAGTAACCAGATCACCGAATGACTTCTGCTGTTCCTTGTACGTGCCGCCGTAAGCAACGCGGATCGATGGAGGTAAGTGTAAATCGTTTACCGCTTTTTGCACGGCAGCAATACCGCGGCCAAGATCAATCCCCTCCAGCCGCGCCGTGACCTCTTTTTCCTGCTGCAAATTGTCGCGCAGGATTTCCGTTTGACCGGGGACTTCCGTGACAGTGGAGACGGAACCCAGAGTGGCGGCTCCCCCGTTTCCATTCACCATCATCGTGTTATTCATCGCTTCGAGGGAAGCGCGGTCCGCAGCGGGGTATCGCACGCGCAACGTATACGGACGGTCGTTAATGATGAGCGGCGCGGCGGTCGGTTCTCCATCCACGATGGCCGATGCGATGGTCGTGATCTGATCCGTGGTAAATCCAGCCTTAGCCGCAGCAGCCGGATTCACATTGAAAATCACGGCAGGTCCGCTCGTCGTGTTGTCGATTCCGTCTTCGACGTCTACCACCGGCTTTTTGTAGTTAATCTGGATCCGGCCCAGCGCGTCAGCCACACGAGGCGCCCATGTCGTCAGCTGATCGACGTCAGGCGAAAAGAGTTGAACGACGACGGGTTCGGGAGCGCCCGTGAGGTCCGAAATCATGTCCTGCAGCACCTGGGTGAATTCGACGTCCAGCGCAGGCTCCTGAGTCGTAACTTGAGCCCGGACTTCGCTGATGATTTCGTCGATTCCGCGGCTGCGCTTGTCCTTCAGCTTTACCGCGATGTCGCCCGTGTTGGGCTCAGTAACGGCGGCAAGGCCAAGTTGCAAGCCCGTGCGGCGAGAGGTGTTTTCCACTTCGGGGACGGCTTTGATGATATTTTCCACGTGCGTAACCACGCGATTGGTTTCGGCAAGCGAACTGCCGGCTGGCATCACGTAGTCAAGAATGAATCCGCCCTCGTCCATATGCGGAAGCAGGTCCGATCCCAATTGCGTGAAGCAGAGGTAGGAAACCGCAATCAACACGGCGCAAAGACCGCCCAACCAGATCGGATGCTCCAGCGCGCGGCGCAACCAGCGCTCGTAGAACACGACCACTTTTTCGAAAAATCCGCCTTTGAGCGATTCTTCTTCCGCGGCCATCATCCGCTTCATCCGTTCGCGTTCAATGGCTTCCGCGTCCATACCTTCTGTTTCCACGAGTGCGACGTGTCCCGAACCTTCTTCCTGGCCGCGCCGGATCAGGTAAACGCCAAGGTTCGTGGACCAGGTAAGTGCGAGGGCCAAAGAGGTGAGCAATGACACGCTCATGGCAATGGCCAGCGCGCGGAAAAAAGTTCCAGTCACGCCGGTGATGGAGATCAGCGGAAGGAAGACGACGATGGGTGTCAACGTCGACCCGATCAGCGGAACGGTTAATTCGCGCAGCGCGCCGCTGACTGCTTCCAGCCTGCCCTCTCCGCCGTCGCGGTGAAGGATGATGTTCTCGACCACCACGATGGCGTCGTCGATAATCAAACCGCCCGCCGCCGCAAGGCCGCCGAGGGTCATCATGTTAAAGCTTTGCCCCAGCATCTTCATGGCGATGAACGTCACGCAGATGGCCACGGGAATGACCAAGCCGGTCATCAGAGCCGTGCCAAGATCACGCAGGAACAGATAGATGATGATGCCCGCGAGAAAGAGTCCAATAATGATCGCATCGCGCACGCTGCCGATGGATTCGCGCACGATATTGGATTGATCGTAAAAAACGTTTAATTCGACGCCGGCAGGAATACTGGACTTGACGGCGTCGATTTCCTGGTGAACCAGGTTGGCCACTTCCACCGTATTGCTGTCCGGCTGGCGGCTCACGCTGATGAGAACAGCGGGCTTGCCATTTGCCGTAACCACGGTGTAATTGGGCGCTGACGATGGTGCAACACTACCGACGTCATGGACCCGGACTGGCGCATCGCCAACCGTTTTGATGACCATGTTGCCAATATCTTCCACGTTGTGAACCTGCGAATCGATCAGGCCCAGGAACAACTGGTGGTTGCGAGTCAACAGGCCCGGCGAATCGACGATATTCGTATGGTTGGCGGCATCCAGAATGTCCTGAATGGTGACGTGCGCGCGCAGCATCTTGGATGGATCGGGCGTGACTTGAAACTCAGGCGTCTGCCCGCCCTGAACAATCACGGTGGCGACTCCGTTCAAGCGGTTGAGGCGCGGCTTAATGTCATACGTAGCCGTTTCCCAGAGCTGCGTTTGCGGCACTTTGTCCGAGGTCAAGCTGTAGCCGATAATCGGGAAACTGGCAAAGTCCAGGCGATGGGTTTCAATCTGCGCCGTGGTCGGAAGCGTGCTTTGAATACGCGCGATTTCCGAGTTCACCAGTTGGAGCGTGGTGATCATATCCACGTTCCAATTGAATGATAGGTCGATTTCCGCCGAGCCGCGGCTGGTGGTCGACCGAACATCCTCGAGCCCTGGAACGCTGTTCACCGCGTTTTCCAGCGGGCTCGTGATCGTGACCTGCATCTGCTCGATGGGCATTACGCCGTTATCCACGCCCACGATGATGCGAGGGAACTGTGTGGAAGGGAAAACGGCAATCGGGAGCGAGAGCGCTTCGTAGGCTCCGACCGCAGCCAAAGTCAGGATCAGAAAGATGATCGACTTGGAGTGCCGGGCGAACCAGTAGCGCTGCTCCGGATTTTTATCTACCTTCGAATGGCTGGACGTCTTATCTGACATGGCGTTTTACCTGCCGCAAATTCGTGATTGAACAACCCAGTGCAATGGCCTCGCGTAATCCGGCCAACCCATCTAATCTGTGGCTGCTTCCAAATCCAAACGTTCGAGACGCGATCATTCCCTGACTTCTACTCGTCTTCGTCATCATCCGGCATCTTCGGCGCCTGGACCTGAATCTTGGTTTTGGCCAGGATGGGATCGTCTTCGTTGGCCAGTTCGAACGCACCCACGGTGACGACGCGCTCGCCGCCGGACAATCCATCCGTGATTTGCACCGTCTTCGCTTCGTCATCCTTGATGCCGATCTTTACCTTTTTCTTGCTAGGCGTGTTGTCTGTATCCAGAACGATGACCTGGTTCAATCCATCCGGTGTGGTCAGCAATGCCGCCTGAGGAATTACAACCGCGTCCTTCACCGTCTGGGCGACCATCGAAACGCGTACGCTGGTGCCGGGACGCAGAGCGCCCTTCGGATTGGGAGCTTCGACCCAGACTTCGACGGTGGTACTGTTCGGGTCCACGGAGGGGCTCACGAGCGTGACCTTGCCCTTTACGGAAATGGGCTGGCCAGGAATGGAAATCGTAGCCGGGTCTCCCGGTTTCAGGCTCATCGCTTCGGTCTGCGCCACATGCGCCCGGGCCACCACTTGGGACAGGTCCATCACGGTGATTACTGGCGTTCCCGCGGCGGGCGTTTCTCCCGGATAATACGGGCGATCCGTTACGACGCCGCTGATCGGGCTGATGATCTTCGAGTAGCTCACCGCGGCATTGGCGGCTTCCGTATCGCCCTTGGCTGCGTTCAACTGGCCTTCCGCGACTTTCAGGTCGTACTGTTTCTGCGAAAGGTCATAGGTGTTTTTGGCCTGGCTCAGGGCGACAGAGGCGTCGTCCAGATCCTTGGCCGACACAGCGCCTTCCTTGTAAAGAGATGCGCGGCTGTCATAGAGCTTTTGCGCCGAATCCAGGGTCAGCTTGGCAAACTTCAGGTCCTGCGCGCTCTTCTGCATCTGCATGTCGTACGTGACTTGGGCCTGCGTGTAGCCGCCCTGACTCTTCATTGCCGCCCCGGTCAAGTCCTGGTTCTCGAGTTCGCCGAGGAGTTGGCCAGCCTTCACGTGGCTGCCTTTATCCACGAACCACTTTTTCACAGAGGACACGACTTTGGGGACAATGGCCGCCTGGTCGCGCGGGTAGAGCACCGCGTCCGTGACGATCTTGCGCTGGATCGGGCCTTTTTCCGCGCCATCCACTTGTACGGTAACGGTGGGCGTAGCTTCGGCCGCTTCCTTCGTGCCGCAGCCCGCGAACAATACGCCCGCGGCTACCAGCACGGCCAGTGAGCGGGCAGCTCTGCCCAGTTGGAGGTGGCGGTGAGATCCCGCTTGTGTCTGCGCGCTGCCGTTCATAGAGGGGAAAGACATTGATTCGCTCCCATTCATTTGCTTGCCTTTGAATTTTCGATTCATCAGAAATTTCCTGTAAAGGTTTGAAGCGTTGCCAGAAGAGTGCGGTAACGGACTTGCGCATCGGCGTAAGAATTCTGTGCGGTAACCAGGGTCGTTTCCGCATCCACCACTTCCGAGGCCAGCGAAGCGCCGCCCTGATAACGCAAGCTCGTCAGGCGCAGGTTCTCTGACGCAAGTTCCGCGGTGTGTTTCGCCTCGTCGAGCGCGGCATGCGCCACCATCGCTTCGTCATACGTTGCGTACAATTCGCTGATCGCCGTGCGCTGGGCCAGTGTCAACGATGCCTTGGCGGCGTCTTGTTTGTACTCCGCCTGATGCACCTTGCTGCGCAGCGTGCCCCAATCCCACACAGGAACCGTCAACGTGGCCGTCAGAAAATAACCAAGGTTGGGGAGTGGTCCCACGTCGGTAAAGGAGGCTCGTGTGCAATGCAGAGCAAAGCAATTGGCTTCAATACCGTTGTCGGCTTCTACGGTGATCGTTGGAAGATACGCTTGCTTGGCCAGCTTCACGTCCAATTCCGCTTCGTGAGAAGTTTCCATTGCCACGCGCAGGTCAGGATTCTGTTTTTCGGCCAATGTTTGAATATCCGCAAATGGGGGCAGAGCGGGCGGCGCGTCGAGGTCGTCGACGACGGTGAAATTTACATTGAAGTCGGGGAAGAGAATTACCCCGAGACCGAGGCGCGAATCTTCCATTGCGAATCGTGCTTCGTCGTAGGCCTGCTTCTGGATGCGGTAGGCTATTTCCGCTTTGACGCCGTCACTGTGGGGGGATTGCCCCTGACGTTCCAGATCACCCGTAATGTCCATGAAATGTTTGGCTTGGTCCAGTCCAGCCTGAGCGGCGGCGAACTTGCGCTGGGCCACCACCATCGAGTAATAGGCTTTCGTCACGGTTACGGAGAGACCGCGGCGCGCAATTTCAGACTTCGCGTTGGCCAAGGCTTCCGCGGCTTTTGCGCGCGTGTAGCCTGTTCCCATCAAAGTGCCGGGAGACAGGTCCTGGTGATACACGAGCCACTCGCGGTAGATGTGAACGCCGTCGTTGGTTACGAATCTTCCGTCAGAAACTCTTCCGCCGTTGCCCTGTGTATTCAGGTACGCCGACTCACCCGTCAGATTGGGCAGCATGGCGTTGCGAGCCTGCAGGCGATCTTCGCGCGCGCTCTTGGCGTCGGACATCGCGCCCACGAGCGTCGGATCGAGCTTACGCGCTCGCTGCATCGCGTCCTGCAGGGTAATGGACACAGGGGCTCCGGCCGTTGCCGCTCCCGGAGCCTGAATGTATTTCACTTCGTTTTCGGTTTCCTGCTTGGCCGCCGCAGGAGCGTCCTGCGCCGCGGCCCTGGGGACAGGGATCGTCATCGCAACAGCCAAACCCAGACCCAAAATTGAGAATTGCTTCATCGAAAGGAACGAACCACCTCTGCGGGAATACCTTCGCCCATCGGGCAGAGCTATACTTACAAGACCGAATGAATCACCCATGAATTCCTTCTCCTCCTGCGCCCGGCCCCTGCCGGGTGGATATCGTCTGGCACGCATTTTCCGCGCCAGCCTCGGAAAAGCCGACTCGAACCGTGAAACGCAAACCCATACTCAGCAGGTGACCGAAGCATAGCAAGCACACATGAAAATTATCTGAATGATTTTTCAAATAGCATATCGTAATAGGTCGCGTTCACCCGAACCAATTTTGGAGCAAAACAATACCACAATGGCGGGAGTTTTGGAGGTCTCCCAATCAATTTTGGATATCACCTCGGGGGAGAATCCGTCCGAAGCTGAAGCTTCGACGGATTTGTGATGGTGACATTAGGTTTCACGTCAAGCGCGGGACCAGAAGTCATGTAAAGTTTTGGTAACAATGTTAAAGCGGGACACATCCGCAGGCTGATAAAAATGCATACGTCTCGTCATAGAATTTGGGAGGTCTTGTGTAATCTCCTTCATTGCCCTTAGGGACAAATATGACCATTCCCTGACGCGCCCGAGTTAGGAGCACCCTGTAGGCGTTTGCGAGATAAATACGACGATGGTCATCGTTAATGTTTTGCCATCGGGTACCCTTAAATGAATTCGAAGTCCATTTGTTTCGCTCTCGCCGAAAATCAGCTTCCCAACAGACGCCTATCCAGTCGAGTTCTAAACCCTGAATATCAAACTCGGTTGCTAGATCTTCGAGGTAGTAGGAGGATCGGATATCGTTTTTGTCATTCAGAAACCACATGATCGGGTTTATTGCCGCTTTTACGTTGATTCCCTCTGGTTTCAATCTAATTGCCCCAGAAGACGCCACTAGTCCGTAACGTTCAGTACCGCGTGCCACTCCGCGCAGCCAACGTCGTGCCTTTCCTAGGTCTCTTGTCAATTTAATTGGATAATCGTTTTTTATGATTTGATGTAATTCATATGCGACATCAGAATTTCCGTCAATCAGAGCGCCAACGAAAGCCGATAGGGTTTCTGCCCTAAAAGATCGAACAGAGACTGCCAAATGAAGCATATCTTTCTGTACGGATTTTAGAGACCGTAACTTGAACGCTAAATCCTGACCCCAACTGTAGTCTTTGTCGATGATTTGCCGGGAATAGTAAACTTCCCAGTTGTTGAAGTGTTTTTGTAACGCGTCAAACCATTCAATCAATCCGGCCTCACCCGTATTGATTTCTTGCCCACCTCCGATGAGAGCCACAATCGTGCACCAGTCTTTCTTGCGATCCATCACACTAATTAAGAACTCCGGCTCCGACATCCCAAACTCTGACATTCCACGCTTTCGAATCATGAATTTTTCTGCTTGCGCCTGACTCCACGCCCGTTGCGCTTCATCAAACACAACGACATTCTCAACAGGTACCTTCGATTTGAGCCCCTCATCCCTGAAATGATGAATGTTTTGTATAAAAGTGCTTACTTCGGAGACGGTCTGTTTTTTGGAAATCCTTTCGTGATTGTCTTTGCCGCGTGCTACCAAGTCCCTAGCTAGCGATTCTCTCAAAACGTTAACGAGGGGTCCGTTTCCCGACAAGAAAACGGCAAATTCGTCATGCTCAGGCTTTAATCTTTGAATGGCGAGGTTTAAGCCCGCGAGAGTCTTGCCTGCCCCTGGCACGCCTGTCACAAAACAGATCGATTTTCTTCGGTTTTTCTTGGAGTGCTCGATAATTTCGGAAACGCATTCATTAGTTTGGCTAAGGTTTATAGCTCCTGCGTCGGACCGCGAAATTTCTTCCACGGAATGTCGGCGATAAAGAGCCTGCGCCGCTTCCACGATGGTTGGAGTGGGTCTATATCCGCTGAGTATCCAATTATTTATTTCTATTTCCGGCTGGGTCGGCGTGTCGGCAAGAACTTGCTCTATTGTCGCGCTTAAGTCTTTGCCATTGGAAAGAAGGGGTTTAGCAATCCCATCGGAGCACCATTCTAAGCTATTAATTCGCTCAGACGTCCGCGTGGAAAGAAGTATAGGAACGATCGATTTATCATGGCTTCCTTCGTGGAAGTTCTTTAGATCGAGGGCGTAGTCCATGACCTGATCGATCGCATAACCTTCATGATTCTTTGCGCCTATTTTGCATTCAACTACAAAGATAATCCCTGCGATTACAAGTAAGACATCAACGCGCTTTCCCATTCTCGGAATCGAAAACTCGAGAAATATAGAGCCATCTTGAAAGGCATTAAGATTCTGCTGAAGGGTGGAGATCTGTTCAATCCACGAATTCCGTTGTGAAACATCAAGCGCAAAATCATGCTTGCTCGCAAGTTGACCGAGAATGTGATCCTGACTGGTGTTGAGGAAAGTTGAAATCTTTTCTGAATAATAAGCGCGCTCGATCATGTGACGTCAAATTATTCCCTGGTTGAGTTTGGGCTCGCCGTCGAAGAAATGAATCGCACCCAAGTAGCTCCATCTATATAACGGTGAAATGCGACCGTCACAGCAGTATTTCTTGAGCGGTAACGGCAATGCTAACAGTCCCAATTAACGAAGTCTTCATGCTGGTGGGCGGCGCACACATTGAGGCGGTTTCCCTTTTACAGGGACTGGCTTTTGAGAGCGAAAGGTGTCTTCATCGCGGAGCATCCGTCACGAGTAGGCATAAAGAAGCACGCCCTACGAAAAACGGTCGCCAACTTTTTTAGTGCGGGCGGGTGGCCCGGCCTTTGAATTTGAAGTCGGGTGCCCCGTCCTTGATGTTTTTTCAAGGGCGGCGGTTTTTGACTTTAATTTCGTACTTCCGTCAATGTACTGCATCACTGACGGATCGTCCGGCCGGGTGCGCCACTTTTCGACTTTGAATTTTCGTGTGGCGGAGCCTTTGGTTTTTAAGGGGCTGGGTTAAGATCGGATTGAAAGAAGGCGTCGCAGGCAAGCCTTGAGATTGGTGCTACGCTGTAGTAGTATGACATAGTGTTAGAGTTCATTGAATTTCCTGCGTTCACGAGCCGATTGGCGGCTTTGGCGAAAGAGAGCGCGGAAGACGTTCTGCTGCGAATACAGAACGATTTACTCGGAAACCCTCTTCGC
>Ga0209483_1003385_pt1 | contig 10499 bp, 9 predicted proteins | sample NGEPerA_FD_184508 | JGI IMG/M metagenome (GOLD analysis project Ga0209483, IMG submission 184508) | Arctic peat soil microbial communities from the Barrow Environmental Observatory site, Barrow, Alaska, USA - NGEE PermafrostL2-A... | ecosystem: Environmental > Terrestrial > Soil > Wetlands > Peat...
GAAAATATCCGCCGCCTGCTTGCCGGCGCCGAGCCGCGCATCGGCCGCGCGAAATAGCGATGGCGCGATCACGGCGGGAGATGCTCGATTGGCTGCGGCTGGCGCGCACGCCGGAAGTGGGCCCGGCGACCTTCGCGCAATTGATCGCCCGTTTCGGCAGCGCACCGTCGGCCCTGGAAGAATTGCCGCGCTTGGCAAGGCGTGGCGGAGGCAAGATTTTCGTGCCGGCCACGGAAGAAGACACGGCGCGCGAGTGGGACGCGCTGGAAAAAGCGGGCGGACGCCTGGTCCTCTCCTGCGATCCGGATTTTCCGGAAGGCCTGGCGGCGCTCGCGCCCCCACCGCCGCTGATATCCGTGCTGGGTGCGCTTCCCCGCCGCGACATGATCGCGATCGTGGGCGCGCGCAACGCTTCGGCGCTGGCGCGCAAATTCGCCCAGCTTCTGGCGCGCGAATTGGGCGAGGCGAGACTGGTGGTGGTGTCAGGCTTGGCGCGCGGCATCGATTCCGCCGCCCATGAAGCGGCGCTGGAGCATGGCACGGTCGCGGTGGTGGCGGGCGGCGTGGATGTGATTTATCCGCCCGAGAATGAGATTCTCTATCGCGCCATTGTCGAACAGGGCGCGGTGATTTCGGAGATGCCGTTCGGAGAAGCGCCCCAGGCACGCCACTTCCCCCGCCGCAACCGTTTGATCTCAGGTCTCTCGCGCGGCGTGGTGGTGGTCGAAGCCGCCGAACGGTCCGGCTCGCTGATCACCGCCCATTATGCACTGGAACAGGGGCGCGAGATTTTCGCTGTGCCCGGCTCGCCGCTCGACCCCCGCGCCAAGGGCGCCAACCGCTTGATCCGCGAAGGCGCCACCTTGATCGAAAGCGCGGGCGATGTGCTTTCCGTGCTGGGGCCGATCCTGGGCCGCAAATTCCACGAGCCCGAAACCGCGCCGCCGGCCGCGCCGCAAATCGAGTTGGGATTGGAGCAGGAAGCCGATCATGTGCGCCGCCGGGTCGAGGAGGCGCTCAGCGCCGCGCCCGTCGAAATGGACGAGCTGATTCGCCAGACCGGGGCAGAGCCTTCCGCCGTGCTCACCGTGATTTTGGAACTGGAATTGGCCGGCAGATGCCGTCGCCACCCCGGCAACCGGGTGAGTTGGGCCGCCTTTCCCGCTGTCTAAGGTAAAAAATTTCTTGGACTTTTGTTTAGGGCCGTTTCCGGGGCGGCGCCGAAGCCCCATTTTTCCGCCCTCTCTGCCGGAAAAGCGGCCCTGACCGGTGCCCCGAAAGGCCGCAATCTGTGGGCTGGGGAAAGGCCCGTTTTAGGGACATTTTCAACTTTAAGTTATACCGCTGCCGGGTGCCCGACGTTGACAGGCTTGACCCCCTTCCATCAGTGTCCCGCCGAATTTTTCAAAAAAAGGCGCAATTCCGCGGTTCCCTGCCTTGTGATCCCGCCTGGCGACCCCAGATAAGCCCCCCAGTAGATTGAAAACAGCCGGCATGAACGTTCTCGTCGTCGAATCCCCCGCCAAAGCCAAAACCATCAATAAGTATCTGGGCAGCGACTATAAGGTCCTGGCCAGCTTCGGTCATATCCGCGACCTGCCCTCCAAGGACGGCTCGGTCAAACCGGATGACGATTTCTCGATGGTGTGGGAGGTCGATGCCCGCGCCCAAGCCAAGATCAAGGACATCGCCGACGCGGTCAAAGGCGCCGACAAGCTGATCCTCGCCACCGACCCGGACCGGGAAGGCGAAGCGATCTCTTGGCATATCTTGGAAGTGCTCAAGCAGAAGCATGTGCTGGGCAAGATGCCGGTCGAGCGGGTGGTGTTCAACGCGGTGACCAAATCCTCGATCCTGGACGCCATCGCTCATCCCCGCGCCATCAACGAAGAATTGGTGGATGCCTATCTCGCCCGCCGCGCGCTGGACTATCTGGTGGGCTTCACGCTTTCGCCGGTCTTGTGGCGCAAATTGCCAGGCGCGCGTTCGGCCGGCCGGGTGCAATCGGTGGCGCTGCGCCTGGTAGTCGAGCGCGAAACCGAGATCGAAGCCTTCCGGGCCCAGGAATATTGGAGCATCGACACCGATGTCTCGACCAAAAGCGGCGACTTCGCCGCCCGCCTGATCCAGTTCGACGGCAAGAAGCTGGAAAAACTCTCGCTGAACAACGAAGTCGACGCCAAGCGCGCCGTGGCGGCGATCGAGGCGCAGACCTTCACCATCGGCAGCGTCGAATCCAAGCCGGTCAAGCGCAATCCCGCGCCGCCTTTCATCACCTCGACCTTGCAGCAGGAAGCCGCGCGCAAGCTGGGCTTCAACGCCAAGCGCACCATGCAGGTGGCGCAGGGCCTCTATGAAGGCGTGGATATCGGCGGCGATACGGTAGGCCTGATCACCTATATGCGTACCGACGGCGTCACCATGGTGGGCGAAGCCATCGTCGAAGCGCGCGAGGTGATCGCCGGCCGCTATGGCGCGCGCTATGTGCCAGCCAGCGCCCGCACCTATACCTCCAAGGCCGCCAATGCCCAGGAAGCGCATGAAGCGATCCGCCCCACCAGCTTCGCGCGCACGCCGGACGATGTGGGCCGCTATCTCAACGAGGACGCGGCCAGGCTTTACGAACTGATCTGGAAACGCGCCGTCGCCAGCCAGATGGAATCCGCCGAGCAGGAACGCACCATCGTGGATGTGGTCTCGGCCGACAAGAAAATCACACTCCGCGCCAGCGGCACCGTTACGGTGTTCGACGGCTTTCTCACTCTCTATCTCGAAGGCGAGGACGACACCTCGGACGAGGATGGTTCGCGGCTTCCCAAAGTGGCCGCGGGCGACGCCGGCAAGATCGAAAAAGTCACGCCGGCACAGCATTTCACTGAGCCGCCGCCGCGCTATTCCGAAGCCAGCCTGGTGCGCAAGCTGGAAGAGCTGGGCATCGGCCGCCCTTCCACCTATGCCACCATCTTGTCCACCTTGCGTGACCGCGCCTATGTGCGGATGGACCGCACCCGCTTCTATCCCGAGGACAAGGGCCGCCTGGTCACGACGTTCTTGAACAGCTTCTTCCCCCGCTATGTGGCCTACGATTTCACCGCCGACCTGGAAGAGAAATTGGACGAGGTCTCGGCCGGCGATCTCGATTGGAAGCAGTTGCTGCGCGATTTCTGGAAGGATTTCTCCGCCGCGGTGGGCGAGACCAAGGACCTCAAGATCAGCCAGGTGATCGACGAACTCGATTCGGTGCTCAGTCCACATATTTTCCCGCCGGGCGAAGACGGGGTCGATCCGCGCAAATGCCCCGCCTGCGCCGAGGGGCGATTGAATCTCAAGCTGGGACGGTTCGGCGCCTTTGTCGGCTGCACCAATTATCCCGATTGCAAATTCACCCGCCAGATCGGCGCCAAGCCTGGCGAAGGCGATGCCGGCCCGCGCGAGCTTGGGCTGTTCCCCGATAGCGAAGATCAAGTGACGCTGCGCTCTGGCCGCTTCGGCCCCTATGTGCAACGGGGCGAAGGCAAGAAACCCAAGCGCTCGGGCCTGCCCAAGGGCACCGATCCTTCGACGGTGGATCTGCCCTTCGCCGTGAAATTGCTTTCTCTGCCGCGCGAAGTGGGCGCGCATCCCGAAGACAACAAGATGATCACGGCGAATTTCGGCCGCTTTGGGCCCTATGTCGCCCATGACGGGAAATACGCCTCGCTGGAATCGCCCGACGATGTCTTCACCATCGGCATCAATCACGCCGTCACCTTGCTGGCGGAAAAGAAGGCCAAGGGTTTCAAGCGCCGCGGACCGGAGGTGCTGAAGGAGTTGGGCAATGACGGCGACGGCAACGCCATCAAGGTGCTCAAGGGCCGCTATGGACCCTATGTGAGCGACGGTCATACCAACGCCACCATCCCCGAGGGCAATGAGCCCATGGCGGTGACGATGGAGCAGGCGCTGGCGCTCCTTGCCGAGCGGGCCGCCAAATCCGGCAAGAAGCCCAAGAAAAAGCCGGCGGCAAAAAAGAAAAGCGCCAAAGCAGAAAAGGCCGAAAGCGCGGCGCCGGTGGCGGAAAAGAAACCGGCCGCAAAAAAGAAGACCGCGAAGGCGAAGAAAAAGCCCGAGCCGGTCGCGGGCGAATAATTGGCTCGCGCCAAAACCGATACGCCCAAGCTGGATAAGGCCCGCCTGCTCACCCTGTTGGCCGAACATCCCGGCGCGACCAAGCGTGACTTGGCGAAACTCACCGGCCTCAAGGGCTCCGACCGCATTGTCTTGAAGCGGCTGTTACGCGAGCTGGACGCGGAAGGCGCCATCGCGGGGCGCGCCAAGCGCGGCCTCACCAAGGCAGGCGGATTGCCGGAAATGATGGTGCTGGAAATCATCGGCGTGGACGATGACGGCGAAGTCCTGGCGCGGCCGCTCAACTGGGAAACCGATGATACACCGCCCCTGATCCATGTGATGCCGCCCAAGGAAGGCGGCGCGCTGGGCGCCAGCGCGCGTATTTTGGCCAAGCTGGAACGGCGCGGCGAAAGCTATGAAGCCCGGATCGTGCGGCGGCTGGAGAGCGAGGCGGAACGCGTTTTGGGCGTGGTGCGCGAAACCGCGCACGGCCTGCGCGTGATCCCGGTGGAGCGCAAGGCGCGCGGGGACTATGCGTTGGACAAGCACGACGCCGGGGGGGCGAAAAACAATGAGCTGGTGCTGTGCGATCTCGTCGGCAGCAAAGCGAATGCCAAGGTGCGGGTGGCGGAACGCATCGGCAGCATGGATTCGCCCAAGACCATCAGCCTGATCGCCATTCACGCCCACGGCATTCCCACCGTATTTCCGCAAGCCGCGCTGGACGAAGCAAAAGCGGCGGGGCCGGTGGATCCCAAGGGACGCACGGATCTTCGTGCTGTACCCCTCGTCACGATCGATCCGGAAGACGCACGCGACCACGATGACGCGGTGTGGGCCGGGTCCGACGAAGACCCCGCCAATCCGGGCGGCCATGTGGTGATCGTCGCCATCGCCGATGTCGCCCATTACGTCACATCCGGCTCGGCGCTGGACAAGGAAGCCTTGAAGCGCGGCAATAGCGCCTATTTCCCCGACCGCGTGGTGCCCATGCTGCCGGAGGAATTGTCCGCCGATCTCTGTTCACTCAAGGAAGGTGTGGACCGGCCCTGCCTTGCTGTGCGGATGGTGTTCGACAGCCATGGCCACCAGCGCTCGCATCATTTCATGCGCGGGGTGATGCGTTCGGCAGCGCGGCTCACCTACGCCCGCGCTCAGGCGGCGTTCGACGGCCATCCCGATCCCGGCATGAGCGCGGTGGTGAAGAAGACCTTGGCCGATCTCTGGGCGGCCTACAAAACCCTCACCATCGCCCGCGAAAAGCGCCAGCCGCTGGATCTCGACTTGCCGGAGCGGCGCATCAAGCTTTCGGCCGAGGGGCATATCGACAGCATCGCCTTCCGCGAGCGGCTGGAATCGATGCGCCTAATCGAGGAATGCATGGTGCTGGCCAATGTCGCGGCCGCCGAGGCGCTGGAGAAAGCGCGCACGCCCTTGATCTATCGCGTGCATGACACCCCATCCAAGGAGAAGCTCTTTGCCTTTTCCGATTTCCTCCGTACCCTGAATATCTCCTTCGCCAAGGGCCAGGTGGTGCAGCCCGGCACCTTCAACCGTGTCTTGAAGACGGCCAAGGGCACGCCACACGAGGCGGTCATGAACGACGTGGTGCTGAGAAGCCAGGCCCAGGCGATCTATGACGCCGCCAATATCGGTCATTTCGGCTTGAACCTGGCGAGATACGCGCACTTCACCTCGCCCATCCGCCGCTATGCTGATCTCATTGTGCACCGCGCCTTGGTAAGGGGCCTGAAGCTTCCCGGCGATGACGGCCTCACCGACCGCGAGATCAAGCAATTGGCCGAGATCGCGGAAGCGATTTCCATCACCGAGCGGCGCGCCATGGCGGCCGAGCGCGATTCCAACGACCGCTATGTCGCCGCCTTCATGGAAGAAAAAGTTGGCGGCATCTTCAAAGCCCGCATCACCGGTGTCACAAAATTCGGGTTGTTCGTGCGGCTGACCGAGTTCGGCGCCGAGGGCCTGTTGCCCGCGCGGTCCTTGGGCTCCGAATATTTCCGCTTCGATGAACGGGCCCTGGCGATGCGGGGCGAGCGCACCGGTATGACTTACAAGATGGGCGATACGGTCGAAGTAAAGCTGGTGGAGGCCGCGCCCGTGACCGGGGGGCTGCGTTTCGAACTGGCGGGGGCCGAAGCAGCCAAGCCCCATGGACGGCATCCCAAGCCGGACAAAAAGACCCGCTTCAAGCCTAAAAGGCGTTAGATTTCAGAAACTTGCCGCCTTTGCCTTGACAGGCTGGGGCTAATCGCCAATAACCCGCGCCTCTCGAATTTCTTTTTTGGAGTCCGCCATGGCCAAGCCCACCACTGCCAAAATTCGCCTCAACAGCGAAGGCGGGACCGGCTTTTTCTATGTCACCAAGAAGAACACCCGCACCATGACGGAAAAGTTTTCGATCAAGAAATACGACCCCGTCCTGCGCAAGCATGTCGAGTTCAAGGAAGGCAAGATCAAGTAAGACCCTCCCCCGTGCGCGCGAAGCGCGCTGATGGGGGAGATGCCGGTCCATAGCGACAGCGTATGGACGCGCTTGCGATGCGAAGGCAGAGGGGGAAATAGAAACCCTCACGCTTCCGCCAAGGCGTCCCTTACCGCCTTCGCCGCCGCGCTCACCGCTTCATGCGCCTGCGGCAGGATCGTCTGCAGATAGATAAAGCAATGCACCATGTCGCCATAATCGGCGACGGCGACTTTCACGCCTGCTTGCGTGAGCTTGTCGGCATAGGCGAGACCTTCGTCATGCAGCGGGTCATAACCGCCCAACATCACATAGGCGGGCGGCAGGCCCGAGAAATCCTTGGCGCGCAACGGCGAGATTCTCGCCGATTTTGGATCGGCGCCCTTAGGCAGCACCTGTTCGGCGTTCCACTCGATGGTGCGCTTGTCCATGAAATAGCCCACCGCGAATTTCTCCTTCGAGGCGAAGTACCCAGCGAGATCGGTGGAGGGAAACATCAGGAGCTGGAAGGCGATGGTCACGCCGCCCTTCTCTTTCATCGTCTGCGTCAGGCAGGCGGAAAGCAGTCCACCCGCGGAATCCCCGCCCACCGCGATGCGGCCGGCATCCACGCCCAGCGCCGGCGCATTCTCGGCGATCCAGAGCAGCGCCGCATGGGCGTCGTCGAGTTGCGCGGGCCATTTGTGCTCGGGGGCCAGGCGATAATCCACCGCGATCACGCGGAAGCCGCCTTCATGGGCGAACAGGCGGCACAGCCCGTCATGGGTGTCGAGGTCGCCCACCACGAAGCCGCCGCCATGGAAATAGATAAGAGCCGGCAGCGCGTCGCCGCCCCCCGCCACGGGCGCATAGGCGCGGGCGCGGATCTCGCCCGCGGGTCCGGGAATCTTGAAATTCTTGGTCTTGCCGACGGGCACGTCCTTGGGCCCAACCAATCCCATCATGCCGGCGAAATTCTTGCGCAGCGCGGCGATCGGTGTTTCCCAAGGCTTGGGGTGCGACATCGCCACCGCCTGGTCGAGAAAAGCCTTTACCAGCGGATCGAGCGGCATGCGGTCCTGGAATGACGGGCTCCCAATGTTAGCCCATCCCCCGACGGCAAACACCGGCTTTCTTCCCCCGCCCTAGCGCCAGCGTAGGGCGCGAACACGGAATTGGATTAATCGACGCGCCTAGTGGATCGTCAGACCAGCTGCCGGATCCAGCCTGTGGCTGGCGATATCGCTCAACATCACCAGCAGCAGGAACCAGAAATAGGCGCGCTCGCCCTCGCCTTCCGCCTCGAAGGACAGAATCGCGCGATAGGCGTAATCGCAGGCATCCGCGCCATGTTCGTCAGCAAAATCGGACGCCAGCCGCACCATGTCATGCGTGGAAAGACGCTGTTTGCTTGACCGGCCAATGCCGGTTCTAGTCATCGCCATGATCAGAGCCCCCAAAGCCCAGGGCGCATCAGACCACAAGATGTTAAGGGAATTGTTAACTCGGGGAGCGCTGTAACCACCTGTTCCAATTATGCTATTGTAAGCTGGAACAGAACTACACTTTCCTGACGGGGTTCGTTATATTTCCCCAACGACGCTTGGTATTTTTTGAGGCATGAAGGATTTCACATCCATGCGCGGCAAAAAGATTCTACTGATTATTGGGGGTGGCATTGCCGCCTACAAGTCGCTGGAACTGATCCGCCGGCTGGCGGAGCGCGGGGTGAAGAGCCGCGCCATCCTCACTCATGCCGGCGCCGAGTTCGTCACGCCGCTATCGGTGTCCGCGCTTACCGCCGACAAGGTCTATTCCGAATTGTTCAGCCTCACCGACGAAAGCGAGATGGGGCATATCGAACTCTCCCGCTCGGCCGATCTGGTGGTGGTGGCGCCGGCCACCGCCGATTTGATGGGCAAGCTGGCGGCGGGGTTGGCCAATGATCTGGCCTCCACCGCACTGCTCGCCACCGACAAGAAGATTCTGATGGCGCCGGCGATGAATGTGCGCATGTGGCAGAGCCCGTCGGTGAAACGCAGCTTCGAAACCTTGAAGCGCGACGGCGTGCTGTTCGTGGGGCCCAATGACGGCGAGATGGCGTGCGGCGAATTCGGCCCCGGCCGCATGGCCGAGCCGCTGGAGATCGTGGCCGCGATCGAACAAGCCTTGGGCGCCCCCGGCGCGCTTTCCGGTTTCAAGGCGCTGGTGACGGCGGGGCCCACGCATGAGCCGCTCGATCCGGTGCGCTTTCTCGCCAACCGCTCGTCCGGCAAGCAAGGTTATGCCGTGGCCGGCGCGCTGGCCGAAGCGGGCGCGGAGACAGTGCTGGTGTCGGGTCCGGTCGAGATCGCGCCGCCCTCACGCGTCAAGCTGCTCAAAGTCACCACCGCGCGCGAGATGATGGCGGCATGCGAAGCCGAGCTTCCCGCCGATATCGCGGTGATGACGGCGGCGGTGGCCGATTGGCGGCCCGACATCGCCGCCAACAGCAAGATCAAGAAGGATGCCGAGCGCTCGGCGCCCGCCCTGCATTTGGTCGAAAATCCCGACATCCTGGCCACTTTCGCGCGGCACAAACAGCGTCCCCGCCTGGTGATCGGCTTCGCCGCCGAAACCGATGACGTGCTGGCTCATGCCACCGCCAAACGCACCCGCAAAGGCGCGGACTGGATCGTCGCCAATGACGTCTCCGCCAATGGAATCGGTGAATCGGTGATGGGCGGGGATCGCAACCAGGTTCATCTCATCACCGGCAAAGGCGAAGAAAGCTGGCCGGAAATGACCAAGACGGAAGTGGCCGAGCGGCTGGTCCGCCGCATTGCTCAGCAGTTCCAGGGCAACGCGGCATGAAGATCATTCTGAAGCGTCTGCCCCATGGGCGCGACCTGGCGTTGCCGCAATACGCCACTTCGGGTTCGGCGGGCCTGGATCTGGTCGCTGCGGTGGAAGAAGAAATCGAACTCTTGCCCGGCCAGCGCGCCGCCATTCCCTGCGGCATCGCCATCGAGCTGCCGCATGGCTATGAGGCGCAGGTGCGTCCCCGCTCCGGTCTGGCGCTCAACCAGGGCGTCACCGTGCTGAACGCGCCCGGCACCATCGACAGCGATTATCGCGGCGAGGTGAAGGCCATCCTGATCAATCACGGCGCCGAGCCTTATCTGGTCAAGCGCGGCGCCAAGATCGCCCAGATGGTGATCGCCCGGCACGAGCAGGCCGAGATTGTGGAAAGCGAAGCGCTGTCGGACAGCGCGCGTGGCGCGGGCGGCTTCGGCTCGACCGGCATGGCGGCGAAGACATGATGCTGCGCCTTTCCCGCAAGACACTTCTGGCGCTGGAAGCGGTGATCGACATCGCTTTCAATGCCAGACCGGAGCCGGTCCAGGCCAAGGAAATCACCGCCCGCCAAGGCGTGCCCCAGCGTTATCTGGAACAGGTGATGCAGCAATTGGTGCGCGCCGGCATCCTCAAGGGTGTGCGCGGACCCAAGGGCGGTTATCGCCTGGCGCGCGAACGCCGCCGCATCTCGGTGGGCGATGTGGTGCGCATCGCCGAGGCAATCGAAGACGCCGAGGAGGAAAAGGTTCGGCCGCGCTCGGAATTGGGCCTGCGCATTGTCGCGCCGCTGATCCAGAATCTGCAGGACGATGTGATGGGCCGGCTCGACGGCATTTCCATCGAGGATCTTTGCCAGCAGGCCCGCTCCCATGGCGTGGAGCTGGCGGGCGGCACCGGGAGTGACTTTGCGATCTAGTGGATCCTGTCTGACATTTGAATCCCGAATGGGATTCCCGGCTCGCACTGGACGTGCGAGTCTGGGGGATGCGAACGGGAATATCCATCACTGTAAAGCCTTCGGACCGCAAGCGGCTGAAGGCGATTCTTAAGAACCGCAACACGGCGCAGAAGCATGCCTGGCGAGCCGAGA
>Ga0209483_1003387_pt1 | contig 10497 bp, 11 predicted proteins | sample NGEPerA_FD_184508 | JGI IMG/M metagenome (GOLD analysis project Ga0209483, IMG submission 184508) | Arctic peat soil microbial communities from the Barrow Environmental Observatory site, Barrow, Alaska, USA - NGEE PermafrostL2-A... | ecosystem: Environmental > Terrestrial > Soil > Wetlands >...
CGTTCCGGCCGATGAAAAATAACGGGATGGCCTCACTGATTATCCCGGAATTAGGTCGCGGCGGCAGTCCCGTTGCGTTGGCAGACTGGGCTACTGACGCTAAGTGAAGGCCATAACCGCTTACCTGGCTAGAAGCGGCGCTGCGTTTTGCTTGTGTGAGCGCACAGTCCGAGACCTTTGGGACGTGGTGGCCAATGGTGACCATCATCGTCGCCTCAAGCCACCTGTCGGTCTTGTACAGTGTCAGTGTTGGATGGTGGGCGGTGCGTGAGGCCGGCCGTGTCACTTATATTTAGTTCAAGAATTCCAGGAACCATAACGACCGCTTGCGGCCGGTTGCCGTTCTCGAACATCGCGAACTTGAGCGCTTCGGCGCGAGCGACGAAGAGTCCGCCACGAACGCCTTGCTGGTCTTGAACGACCCAATTCCCCCGGCTGTTTCTGCCAATCAAAAAAATTGAATTTGTCGAACACGAAGCCGTCGAGGGAGGTTCAACATGTTTCATGACAAGTCTCCTTGATGGTTCAACGACGTCGGGCGTCTTTCAAGTCAGCCCCGTAAGCGGAGGTACATGGGAAGCCAGATCGCCAGGCGAATTGCGATTGTTGCGGCAATCGCGATGGCGAAGAAGCCGAACACAACAACAGCCGGATAGAGGCGCTTCGCCATTGCGACGGCCGAGCGTGCGACACGCGTCCACACGGCATTCCGGTCCGCGCGCCGGGCTGAGGGCCGATCTATGTCTTGCATCGTCCGAGAGTGAGAGATGATTGACATGGTATTGCTCCGGATTCCGCCGGGCGTTCCGTTAATGGACGACCGGCAGATCGTCGTCGTTCTTCGACGTGTGTTTGTAGCGATTGTGGTAGAGCTCAACCTCGATCTTCGCCCGGTGCAGCTGCGCTTCAGAGACGGCTCGCATGGTGCGAACGAAGAACTTCGTGCTTGCGACGACCGCTTTGTGCAGGAAGCGGACGATTGCCAAGTCGGGGGCGACGATTGCCGCGTGATCGACGTGGTCAGACGCGGTGGAAATTTCCATATTTTTCCGATGGACCATGACCGACATTTTCCACTCCTTTAGAGGCGTGCCGATGCGGCCCGGTGGTGGCCGCGGCGGCCCTTCGTGTGCGCCGGCTTGGCCTTCAGGCCACTGAGGCGCGAAAGCGTAATGATCGAGCTGATCAGCACGAACAGCATGACGAGCTTGAGGTTTTCGAGCAGAAGGGCAGTCATCGAAGTCATTCCTTGTTTTTCTTGCGGAAGCCTCTCCTGCCTCCGTGCCGCCAATGTGCCCACGACCGCATATGAATTCGAGACGGAACGACGCTGTTTCTCATAAAGGCGGTATAAAGAGACCCTGTACTGCATCGGTTGCCGCCAGAATTTGATTGGGGCTTGGCATTGCTTGTTCCGCCGAACTACGAAGTCCACGCAGCCAAGCGGGCAATTACGATATATGCCGCTGCCTCGTCGAAATGAGTCAGTACCGGGCCGAATGGCTTCTCGCGTCGGACTGCGGCGTTAAAAATGCAGTAAAACACGGCAAACGCGAGGAGGCCTTCAAGGGTCCTCCCGAACCCTTGGCTGCCGAGCGCAGCAAAGATGCTAAGGATGACCAACCGCATAAAAAATCGGGTCAGCGCGTGGGCCGACCCGAAGTCGCGGGGAATGTTCGGAGTGTGCGCCATTTTAACTCGGCAGAGGCCGCTCAGGCGAAGTTGTCGCAACAGATCACAATGCCTGATGCCGGTTGGACTTGCGGCACTGTTGGCGAACGGGTTTCGCGCGCAGCGCTAGTCGTGCGGCGCGCCTCAACGAAGGCGCTTAGGATCGCCAGAGGCAACACTTCGTGGCGCGCGTCTGCGGTGTCATCGAACGCCACAGGCAGATTTGGCTGCTTGGAGAGGGAGCAGAACCATTCACCGTCCTCATAGATGAGGCGACGAAGCTTCCATGCCGGCAGTTCGAGCTCGATCAGCGCAAGCGCCGTGTCACACCAAGCGCCTGCCTCAATCAACTGGTCGATCCGAGCAGTCTTGCCAGCCCTGGTCAGCACCGGAAGGCGAATGCAGGCGTCCGCGATGACAATACCGATGAGATCGGGGGTGAGTGCCGGCGCAAGCCGAAGCTGCTCCGTCAGTCGGTCGAGACAGTCCTCGTGTTTCGGATCGGACAACATGACATCATCTCAAAGAACAACGGTCTTAGTGGCCGCAGCCGTAAGATGGGGTCAAACGTCATAAAGAAACGAGAGGGACCGAAGTGCCCAGATATACGGATGTCATAAGAATTGGAATGGATTTTTATAAAAATCCACTAGGCGCGCGAGCTCCGCAGGTTTGGGCTCCTATAAGTGCGGCCACACGAAGCTCCGATGCACTGGACCTGCTGCCGCGGTCCGCATCCGAGCGGCGTCGTCGCTGCCGCAGGCGTTTCTGGCCGTAAGGCCGTGGCAAAGTATCGTGTCATTCCAATCGGTTAGTACCGAAAACGAAGCGTGTCATGGGGAGGTCATGACGCCGGATCTTTATGAGAATCCTATAACGCCGGCGTTGCTTCCATCTAGAAATTTTATGGCGATGAGTGTCACGTAAGCGCGGCTCGCATGGGCGAGAAATACTTCGCGCTTTTGACGCCCGTCAATGCGCATCGGTAAAGGCGCCATCGAATGCCCACCAGGGACTGCGTGTCGGAAGGAGCATCCAAATGTTTGACCTGATCTTGCTGGCCCTCGGGCTCGGCTTGTTCGCGCTGTCGGTGGGCTACGCATTCGCCTGCGACAGGCTTTGAGGAGGCTGCCATGATTTTCGATTATTCGCTCGCCGCCCTCGTGACCGCGGGGCTGCTGTTCTACCTCACCTACGCTCTGCTGCGTCCCGAGCGATTCTGAGAGGCGTGCCATGACCATAATCGGCTGGATTCAGATCATCCTTTTCTGCGCGATCATCGTCGCGCTGACGCCGGTACTCGGCGCCTACATGACGCGCGTCTTCAACGGCGAGCGCACGTTCCTGTCGCCGGTGCTGCGGCCGGTGGAAGCCGCGCTCTATTGGGTGGGCGGGGTCGACGAGAAACGCGAACAGCATTGGCTGACCTACACGGTCGCCATGCTGCTGTTTCACGTCGGGGGCTTCGCAATCCTCTATGCCCTGATGCGCTTCCAGGCGGTTCTGCCGTTCAATCCAGCCGAGCAATCGGCCGTGGCGCCGGACCTTACTTTCAATACAACGGTCAGTTTCATCACCAACACCAACTGGCAGAACTACGGTGGTGAGAGCACGCTGTCCTATCTCGTGCAGATGCTCGGCCTCACGCACCAGAACTTCCTGTCGGGGGCGACCGGCATCGTGATTGCGGTCGCGCTTATTCGCGGTTTTTCCCGTGCGTCCGCAAAGACGGTGGGCAATTTCTGGGTCGATATCACCCGATGCACGCTCTATGTGATGATGCCGATTTGCATCGTCGCCGCACTGTTCCTGGTCTGGCAGGGCATGCCGCAGACGCTCGGCCCCTATGTCGAGGCCACGACGCTGGAAGGCGCCAAGCAGACCATCGCGGTCGGCCCGGTCGCCTCGCAGATCGCGATCAAGATGCTCGGCACCAATGGCGGCGGCTTCTTCAACGCTAATGCCGCACATCCGTTCGAGAACCCGACCGCGCTGTCAAACTTCTTGCAGATCATATTGATCTTCGTGCTCGGCGCCTCGCTGACCAATGTGTTCGGCCGCATGGTCGGCAACCAGCGTCAGGGCTGGGCCATTTTCTCCGTCATGGGCGTGCTGTTTATTGCCGGTGTCGCGGTCTGCTATTGGGCGGAAGCCCATGGCACCGCCACGCTAGATGCGCTTGGGCTCACCGGCGGCAACATGGAAGGCAAGGAAGTCCGCTTCGGCATTATCGGCTCGGCGCTGTTCGCTGTGGTCACCACCGCCGCCTCCTGCGGCGCCGTCAATGCCATGCATGATTCCTTCACCGCGCTCGGCGGCATGATCCCGCTGATCAACATGCAGCTCGGCGAGATCATCATCGGTGGCGTCGGCGCCGGCATGTACGGCATGCTGCTCTTCGTGATTCTTGCGATCTTCGTCGCCGGCCTGATGGTCGGCCGTACGCCGGAATATGTCGGCAAGAAAATCGAAGCCAAGGAAGTCAAGATGGCCATGCTCGCCATCCTGGTCCTGCCGCTGATGTATCTCGGCTGGACCGCGGTCGCGGCGATCAATCCGGACGGGGTGTCGCAGCTCGGCAACGCAGGACCGCACGGCTTCACGGAGATGCTCTATCTGTACGTGTCGAGCACGGGCAATAACGGATCGGCATTCGCCGGCATCAGTGCCAACACGCTGTTTTTCAACATCACCGGCGCTGTCGCGATGTTTGTCGGTCGCTTCTTCATGATCATCCCGGCGATGGCGATTGCCGGCTCGCTGGTCGAGAAGAAGAGCATCGCCCCGTCGGCCGGCACGTTCCCGACCACCGGCGGCCTCTTCATCGGTCTGGTTGTCGGCGTCATCGTGATTGTCGGCGGCCTCACCTTCTTCCCCGCGCTTGCACTCGGACCCATCGTCGAGCATCTCGCGATGACCGCTGGCACCGTGTTCTGACCGGATTCACCTCGGAGTTATTTCGATGGAAACCTCAAATATTCGCAAGCGCATGCCGGTTTCGGCGCTGGTCGATCCCAAGATCGTCCTGCCGGCCATCGGCCAGGCCTTCGTCAAGCTCGATCCGCGGACTCTGATCAAGAGCCCGATCATGTTCGTGCTCGAGATCGTCACGGCGCTGACCACGGTGATCCTGATTCGCGACTTCTTCGCCGGAGGTGCAAACATCGCCTTCGAGGTCCAGATCATCGTTTGGCTGTGGTTCACCGTGCTGTTCGCCAACTTCGCCGAAGCCATCGCCGAAGGTCGCGGCAAGGCGCAGGCCGAATCGCTGCGACGCCAGCGCACCGAGACGCAGGCAAAGCTCCTGACCGGCCCCGACCGGACAAAATACAAGAACGTCGCCAGTACCAGCCTTAAGGTGGGTGACGTGGTTCTGGTTGAAGCTGGCGATTTCATCCCCTCGGATGGCGAAGTGATCGAAGGCGTCGCCTCCGTCAATGAGGCGGCGATCACCGGCGAGTCGGCTCCTGTCATTCGCGAGTCCGGTGGCGACCGCTCGGCGGTCACTGGTGGCACCCAAGTGCTCTCCGACTGGATCCGCGTCCGTATTACTGCGGCCCTGGGGTCGACCTTCCTCGACCGCATGATCAGGCTGGTCGAGGGCGCCGAGCGCCAGAAGACGCCGAACGAGATCGCGTTGAACATTCTGCTCATCGGCCTGACGATCATCTTCGTGTTCGCGACGGTCACCATCCCGAGCTATGCCGCCTATGCGGGCGGAACGATCTCCGTCGTCGTGTTGGTGGCTTTGTTTGTGACACTTATTCCGACCACCATCGGCGCCTTGCTCTCGGCCATCGGCATCGCCGGCATGGACCGCCTGGTGCGTTTCAATGTTTTGGCAATGTCCGGCCGCGCGGTTGAGGCGGCGGGCGACGTCGATACGCTGCTGCTCGACAAGACCGGCACGATCACGCTCGGCAACCGCCAGGCCACCGAGTTCAAGCCGGTGCGCGGCGTCACCGAACAGGAATTGGCGGATGCGGCACAACTTGCCTCGCTTGCTGACGAGACTCCCGAGGGCCGCTCCATCGTCGTGCTCGCGAAGGAGAAATATGGTATCCGTGGCCGCGATTTGGCTGAATTGCGGGCCAAGTTCATTCCGTTCACCGCGCAGAGCCGCATGAGCGGGGTCGAGGTCGGCGACTCGTGGATCCGAAAGGGCGCGGTCGATGCCATTCTAAACTACCTCAATGCGCCGGCGACCGCGACGAAGTCGTCGAAGCCGGCAGTCAATGCCGAGGCGGTGCGCGAGATCAATGCAATCGCGGACACCATCGCGAAGGCCGGCGGTACACCGCTCGCCGTTGCCAAGGACGGAAAATTGCTTGGCATCGTTCACCTCAAGGACATCGTAAAAGGCGGTATCCGCGAACGCTTTGCCGAGTTGCGCCGCATGGGCATCAAGACCGTGATGATCACCGGCGACAACCCGATGACCGCCGCTGCGATTGCGGCCGAGGCGGGCGTGGACGACTTCCTCGCGCAAGCTACCCCTGAGGACAAGTTGAAGCTCATTCGTGATGAGCAGGCGAAAGGCAAGCTAGTCGCCATGTGCGGTGACGGTACCAACGATGCCCCAGCGCTCGCTCAGGCCGACGTTGGCGTTGCCATGAATACCGGCACGCAAGCGGCGCGCGAGGCCGGCAACATGGTTGATCTTGATTCCAATCCGACGAAACTGATTGAGATCGTCGAGATCGGTAAGCAGCTCCTGATGACACGGGGCGCGCTGACCACCTTCTCGATCGCCAACGACGTGGCGAAATATTTCGCCATCATTCCGGCGATCTTCCTCGCCTTCTACCCGCAGCTGCAGGCGCTCAACATTATGCATCTCGCGACCCCGCAGAGCGCGATCCTTTCGGCGATCATCTTCAACGCCCTGATTATCATCGCCCTCATCCCGCTGTCGCTGAAAGGCGTCGCCTACCGTGCGATCGGGGCTGGCGCGCTGCTGCGCCGCAACCTGCTGATCTACGGCGTGGGCGGCGTCATCATTCCGTTTATCGGCATCAAGGCCATCGACCTCGCGGTCAACGCCTTGCATCTGGTCTGAGGAGAGATAGTCATGTTGAAAGAAATCCGTCCGGCCATCATTATCCTCGTCGGCCTGACCCTGATCACCGGCTTGGCATATCCGCTCGCCATGACCGGGATCGCCGGTGTGATCTTCCCGCGCCAGGCGCAAGGCAGCCTCATCGAGATAGACGGCAAGGTCGTCGGTTCGGCGTTGATCGGGCAGGTCTTCGCCGATGACAAATACTTCCACGGCCGACCTTCGGCGACAAATACGCCCGACCCGAAGGACGCGACCAAGACCATCGACGCGCCCTACAATGCCGTGAACTCCATGGGCTCGAACCTCGGCCCGACCAGCAAGGCGCTGGCCGACCGGCTCAAAGGCGATGTGGACACGCTGAAAAAGGAAAATCCGTCGGCTGCGGTCCCGGTCGATCTGGTGACGACCTCGGGCAGCGGTCTCGATCCTCACATATCGCCGGCGGCCGCTTTGTTCCAGGTGCCCCGTGTTGCGAAGGCGCGTAACGTGCCAGAAGATCGCTTGCGTCAGCTCGTCGGCGAGCGCACCGAGGGCCGGACTTTCGGCTTGCTCGGCGAGCCGCGGGTGAATGTTCTTGAGCTCAATCTTGCGCTCGACGAGGCGGGAAAGAAGTAGACCGGCCAGCCTTGGGGCCGGTCTCGGGGCCTGAGGTCTGATGGCAGATCAACGTCGCGACCTTGATAAACGGCCCTCGCCGGAAGCCCTGCTCGCGGCGGCCCGGCGGGAAGAAAGCCGCGTCGGCAAGCTCAAGATCTTCGTGGGTGCGGCGCCCGGTGTCGGCAAGACCTACGAAATGCTGCAACAGGCCCGCGCCAGAAGCAAAGACGGCTACGATATTGTCGTCGGTGTCGTGGAAACCCACGGCCGCAAAGAGACCGAAGCGCTGTTGGATGGTCTCGACGTCATTCCGCGCTGGCGTATTGAGTACAAGGACCAGTGGCTTGAGGAAATGGACCTCGATGCCATCATCGCTCGCCGGCCACAGATCGTTCTGGTCGACGAACTCGCCCACACCAACGTGCCTGGCAGTCGTCATCCCAAACGCTATCTCGACGTAGAAGAGCTGCTAAATCACGGCATCGACGTCTACACCACCGTCAACATCCAACACATCGAGAGCCTGAACGATGTCGTTGCGCAGATTACACACGTGCGCGTCCGCGAGACCGTTCCGGATTCTGTTTTTGATCATGCTGACGCCATCGAGCTCGTCGATCTCACGCCGGACGATCTGATCCAGCGCCTTAAGGACGGGAAAGTCTACGTCCCCCAGCAGGCCGAGCGCGCGTTAGAGCACTACTTTTCGCCGAGTAACTTAACGGCTCTTCGCGAGCTTGCCTTGCGGCGCACTGCCGATCGGGTGGATGAGCAACTTCTCGCGGAATTGCAGACCCACGCCATTGCAGGACCTTACGCTGCGGGCGAACGCGTTCTTGTTTGCATCAGTGAGGATCCTCGTGCGGCAGGTCTTGTGCGCTACGCCAAGCGACTGTCGGACCGTTTACATGCGGTGTTTACAGCGCTTTCTATCGAGACCAGACGGAGTCTGCGGCTTACCGAAGAGCAGCGTGACCGGATCGCTGATACCCTGCGTCTTGCAGAGGCGCTGGGAGGCGAAGCGATCACGATCCCAGGTGGCGACCGAAGCATCGCTGACGATGTGATCGACTATGCGCGCGCGAACAACATTACCCAAGTTATTATCGGAAAAACGAGCCGATCGCGGTGGTTTGAAATACTCCACGGGTCCGTCGTGCATGATCTTGTGCGGCGATCCGGCAACATCAGCGTCCATGTGATCGCAGGCGATGACATTGTTGGCGAACCAATCCCGAAGAAGACGGTGCGCACGGCCGAAAAGGCTGAGCCATTCGATCCGCGTCCTTATGCCATCGCACTCGTTGCAGTCGCCGTAGCTCTTGGGGTCGGCGAAGCCATCCAGCCTTGGTTCAAAATAGAAAATGTCGACCTCGTATTCCTCACCGTGGTTGTCGGCGTTGCGGTGCGTTACGGGCTGTCGCCATCGCTTTTCGCCAGCATCGCGGCATCGCTTTGCTATAATTTTTTCTTTCTGCCGCCGGTTTATACCTTCACGATCACCGATCCGAACAATGTGGCGGCCTTCTTCTTCTTTATTGTAATAGCCATCGTTGTGTCGAACGTCGCCGCGCGGGTGCGCACGCAGGCCGTTGTAGCGATGGGCCGCGCGCGTGCCACCGAGTCGCTTTACGCATTCAGCCGCAAGCTGGCAGGCGTCGGCGCCTTGGATGATGTCCTTTGGGCCACCGCCTATCAGACGGCATTGATGCTGAAGGTGCGGGTCGTATTGCTTCTGCCAGAGAACGGCTCGATTGCTGTGAAGGCTGGCTACCCGCCCGAGGATATTCTCGATAATGCCGACCTGGCCGCCGCGAAGTGGGCCTGGGAGAATAATCGTATCGCCGGGCGGGGTTCGGATACGCTGCCGGGCGCCAAGCGATTGTTCCTACCCATGCGGACTGGCAGCGGTGCGATCGGAGTTGTCGGCATCGACCGCGACAAGCCGGGACCGCTGCTTACGCCTGATGAGCGCCGCCTACTCGATGCGCTCATAGACCAGGGCGCTTTGGCGATCGAGCGTGTCCATCTGGTAGAGGACGTGGACCGCGTCAAGCGCACCGTCGAGACTGATCGCCTTCGGTCCGCACTCCTCACGTCAATCTCGCACGATCTTAAGACACCGCTTGCGGCGGTACTTGGGTCTGCGAGCACGCTGCGGGACCTTGCGGGCAAGCTCACCGAAGCCGAGAAGGCCGATCTGTTGGCAACCATTATCGACGAGTCTGAGCGGCTCAATCGCTTTATTGCGAACCTGCTCGACATGACGAAACTTGAATCGGGCGCAATTGTGCCGAACATGTCGGTGCATGATCTTGGTGAAATTGTTGGCAGTGCACTGCGGCGCGCGAACAAGATTCTCGCTCAGCATCATGTCGAGCTTGAGCTTGCGACAGAACTTCCGATGATCGAGTTGGATGCGGTGCTCTTTGAGCAGGTCCTTTTTAATATCCTCGATAACGCGGCAAAGTATGCGCCCGTCGGCACGACAATTCTCATCCATAGCTGGCGGGACATGGACTCTGTTTGTCTCGAGATTCTTGACGAAGGCGAGGGCATTCCCTCCGCCGATCTGGAGCGCATATTCGATAAGTTCTATCGGGTTCAGAAAAGGGATCAGGTACTGGCAGGCACTGGGCTGGGTCTCGGGATTGCCCGAGGGTTTGTAGAGGCCATGAACGGTACCATTACCGCAACGAACCGAACGGATCGGACCGGAGCCGCGTTCACGATCAGGCTGCCGGTTCCGGTGAATCCACCACAGTTAGATACCGCCGCATGACCGCCGCCGCACTCAAAATTCTGGTAATCGATGACGAGCCGCCTATTCGTAAGCTCTTACGGATGGGCCTGACCACGCAGGGCTATCAAATTCTTGAGGCGCCCAACGGCAAGACTGCGCTTGAGTTACTGAGCCAAGGACCGGACTTGATTATTCTCGATCTCGGCCTCCCTGATATTCAGGGGCATGATCTGCTGAGGACGATTCGTGCACGAAACGAGAGCGTTCCTATTGTGGTGTTATCTAGCCGAGGTGACGAGGCTGGTAAGGTTCAGGCGCTTGATCTTGGTGCCGACGACTATTTGACCAAACCATTCGGATTGGATGAGTTGCTCGCACGCATGCGTGCGGCGCTACGTCACCAACTGCAGGTCCATGGCGAGCG
>Ga0209483_1003388_pt1 | contig 10496 bp, 12 predicted proteins | sample NGEPerA_FD_184508 | JGI IMG/M metagenome (GOLD analysis project Ga0209483, IMG submission 184508) | Arctic peat soil microbial communities from the Barrow Environmental Observatory site, Barrow, Alaska, USA - NGEE PermafrostL2-A... | ecosystem: Environmental > Terrestrial > Soil > Wetlands >...
TTCAGCGGCAAATCGTCAGACGATTCAGTGAACGGCGGCGCCATCCATAGGGTGAATCACAACTCGATTCCCGCGCATAGCCCCCCCCGCACGGGAATTTGCCCCGGTTACAAACGGAGAAAATCAATTAGACAACAGTGCACTGGACTGCACCCCGTCGGTGAGACAGGAAAAGTCAGGGACAGATGGTTTCTGGGACAAGCCTTGGCTACCGTACGGCGGGCAAGGCTTGATCGTCTTCGAACTCCATGGGTGACCGGTAGTCGAGGGCGGAGTGCAGGCGGGTCTTGTTGTACACCGCTTCGATGAAGTCGCCCACGGCGCCCCTGGCGTGGTCGAGGTTCCGGTAGGCCGATCCATCGACCTCTTCGGTCTTGAGGGTCTTCATGAAGCTCTCGGCCTTGGCGTTGTCGTATGGGCAGCCGCCGCGGCTCATGCTGGCGAGGACGCCCAGTTCCTCCAGGCGACGGGCATAGTCACCGCACGCATATTGCACGCCCCTGTCGGAGTGGTGGACCAGTTCGCCGGGCTCTGACCGTCTTTGAGCAATGGCCATGTTCAGGGCCTCCAGGGCCAGACGCGCCTCCAGATGATCCTCCAGCGCCCAGCCGGATTGAGGAATTCCGCAATTGCCGCGCGTCATTCCCGCGAAGACGACCGATCTCAAGGATGAGGGGCGAGAGTAGCCTCAACGGGCGTCTACTCCGCCGCCGGCTGGATGGTCACGCTCTCACCGCAACCGCAGGCGTCGGTCTGGTTGGGGTTCCGGAATACGAACTTCGAGGCCAGGCGGGTGACCTCGTAGTCGATCTCGGCGCCGATCAGGAAGAGGACCGCCTTGGGTTCGATGAGGATGGTGACGCCCTTGTCCTCGACCACCTCGTCGAGAGGGCCGGCCGCCTCGGCGTATTCGAGGACATATTCGGAGCCGGCGCAGCCGCCGTTCTTCACCCCGACCCGCAGGCCGGCGTAGGGCCGCTCGGCGCGGTCCATGATCTCGCGAACGCGGGCGGCGGCGGCGGCGCTCAGGGTTACGACCTTGGGGCGAGGGCGGCGGACGCGGGGCTGGACGACGGTTTCCATGGTCAGAACATGTTCAGTTCGAGCTTGGCCTCGTCGGACATCAGCGAGGGATCCCAAGGGGGATCGAAGACGAGGTTGACGGCGCACTCGGTGACTTCGGGGATGGTCAGGACCGCGTCGCGCACCCAGCCGGGCATCTCGCCGGCCACAGGGCAGCCGGGGGCGGTGAGGGTCATGTCGATGGCCACCACCTTCTCGTCCGAGACATCAACCTTGTAGATCAGGCCGAGCTCGTAGATATCGACCGGTATCTCCGGGTCGAACACTGTCTTCAGCTTTTCGACCAACTGATCGGTCAGAGCGTCGAGCTCTCCTTGCGAGAGCGCGGCGGGTTTGGCCTCGGCGGGAAGGGCGGCGTCATCCATCAGGAGAAGAAGGTCCGGGTCTTGATCAGGGCGTCAACGAAGGAGTCAGCCTCCTCGAGGGTGTTATATAGGGCGAAAGAGGCGCGCGCGCTCGATGTCAGGCCAAAGCGGCTCATCAGCGGCTCGGCGCAGTGGGCGCCGGCGCGGATGGCGATGCCGTAGCGATCGAGAATCTGGGCGACGTCATGAGCGTGGGCGCCTTCCACGGTGAAGGTGAAGATCGCCCCCTTGCCGGGCGCGGTCCCGATCTCGGTGATCCAGTTGGCGCCGTTGAGGCGCTGTTTCACGCGATCGCGCAGGGCCTGTTCGTGCGCGGCGATGGCGGCGCGGTCCTGGGCCATCAGCCAGTCGATGGCGGCGTGCAGGCCGATGGCTTCCAGGATCGGCGGCGTGCCGGCCTCGAAACGGTGAGGGGGATCGGCATAGGTCACGCCTTCGAGCGTCACCTTTTCGATCATCTCCCCGCCGCCCTGCCAGGGCGGCATGGCGGCCAGCAACCCGGCCTTGCCATAGAGGGCGCCGATGCCGGTCGGACCATAGAGCTTGTGTCCGGAGAAGGCGTAGAAATCGACATCCAGCGCGCGGACATCGACCACGCCGTGGACCACGGCCTGGGCGCCGTCCAGGAGGACGAGAGCGCCAGCGGCGTGAGCTTCGGCGATGATCTCGGCCACCGGGTTGATCGTGCCCAGCACATTGGACATGTGGCTGATGGCGACCAGGCGCGTGCGCGGACCCAGCAGCGACCGGAATCCGTCCATGTCGAGCCGGCCGTCGTCGGTGACCGGAACGAAGCGCAGGATCACGCCGCGGCGCTCGCGCAGGAAATGCCAGGGGACGATGTTGGCGTGGTGCTCCATCTCCGAGAGCACGATCTCGTCCCCCGGCCCCAGCGAAGCGCCGAAGGACGCGGCGACGAGGTTGATCGCTTCGGTCGCGCCTTTGGTGAAGACGATCTCGGACGCGGCGGCGGCATTGATCAGGCGCCGCACGGCCTCGCGGGCGGCCTCGTAGGCTTCGGTGGTTTCATTGGCCAGGGTGTGCACGCCGCGGTGGACATTGGCGTAGGCGTGGCCGGCGGCGGCGGTCATGGCGTCCATCACCGCCCGCGGCTTCTGGGCCGAGGCGGCGCTGTCGAGATAGACCAGCGGATGGCCGTTGACCTCCCGCGCGAGGATCGGGAACTGCGCCCGAGCGGCCTGGACGTCGAAGCTCATGGCGCCGCCTTGAGCCGGCTGGCCAGCCAGGCGTGGGCCACGTCACGGGCGCCGTCGTGGCCGATGCGGTCGATGACCTCGGCGAGGAAAGCCTCGGTGAGCATGGCCTTGGCCGCCGCTTCCGGGATGCCGCGCTGGCGGGCGTAGAACAGCGCCTCCTCATCCAGAGCGCCGACCGTGTTGCCGTGGGCGCAGGCGACGTCGTCGGCGTAGATTTCCAGTTCCGGTTTGGCGTCCACCTCGGCGCGATCGGAAAGAACGAGGGCGTGGTGGCCCATCCTGGCGTCGGTCCGGTCGGCGCCGGGCAAAACCACGATGCGGCCCTGGAAGACACCGCGCGCCTGGTCGTGGACAACGCCCTTGACGAGCTGGTCGGTGGCCCCATCGACACCGGCATGGGTCACCAACGTGGTGATGTCGGCGTGCCGCCTTTCCGCGAGACGATAGACGCCGTCGAGCCGCACGCGGGCGCCCCCGCCGGGGTGGATCACGCGGGTCTCCAGGCGCTGGCGTTTCGCCCCCGAGGTGAGGATGGTCTGAGCGAGGCGAGCGCCAGCGGCGAGGGTGACCTCGGCGAGCGACACGGAAATGGCGTCCGCGCCATCGCGCGCCATGACGATGCGTTCCAGCCTCGCGCCGCGGCCGAGGTCGATGCTCATCCCGGCTTCGGTGAGGTATCCGTCGCCGGCGCCTTCGTAACTCTCGAGCAGCGTCAGCTCCGCGCCGTCGGCGATGTCCACCGAGAAGCGAGCCACATGGGCGCCGGCGCCCGCTCCGGCGATGAAGCGCAGGGCGACGATGCGCCTCTCGCCGCTCTCGATGGCGAGCCGTTCGGGTCCGCCGCCGTTGACCTTGATGATCGACTCGCCGAGATCCTCGAATGGCCCGGGGGGCAGCGCGGTGTCATTGGCCGGCGAGGCGGGCGGCAACGATCGGACGAGGCCGCGCAGGTCGGTCCAGCGCCAGTCTTCGTCGCGGCGCGACGGCAGGGCGGTGAGATCGCCGGTCTCGATGGCGCGGGCGAGACTCATGCGGCGGTTGCGTATTTGTCGTAGCCCTCGGCTTCGAGAGCGTGGGCAAGCTCCGGTCCCCCGGAAGCGACAATGCGGCTGGCGGCCAGGACATGCACCCGGTCGGGGCGGATGTAGTCCAGCAGGCGTTGGTGGTGGGTGATGACCAGCATCGCCCGATCGGCCGAGCGCATGGCGTTGACGCCATCGGCGACGATGCGCAGGGCGTCGATGTCGAGGCCGGAATCGGTCTCGTCGAGGATGGCCAGCCGTGGCCGCAGCATTGCCATCTGGAGGATTTCCATGCGCTTCTTCTCGCCTCCGGAGAACCCGACGTTGAGGCCGCGCTTCAGCATGTCGAAGTCGATCTTCAGGGCGGTCGCCTCGGCGCGGACCCGGCGCAGGAAATCCGGCGCGGAGATTTCCGGCTCGCCGCGGGCGACATGCTGGGCGTTGAGGGCGGTGCGGATGAAGGTCAGCGCCGGCACGCCGGGGATTTCAGTGGGGTGCTGAAAAGAGAGGAAAAGTCCCCTCGCGGCCCTCTCGTTCGGTTGCAGAGCCAGGAGGTCGTCGCCGTCCAGGGTGACCGAGCCGCCGGTCACCTCGTAGCCCGGCCGGCCCGCCAGGGCGTAGGAAAGCGTCGACTTTCCCGCCCCGTTCGGCCCCATCACCGCGTGCACCTCGCCGGCGGGTATGTCGAGCGTGAGCCCGTCCAGGATCACCTTGCCGTCGATGGCGACGTGGAGGTCGTGGATTGAGAGCATGGGGGTCACCGGCCGTTCTTCTTCCGTAGCGCGGGCTTCCAGCCCGCTCTTATCGACGGCGGCTGGGTGAAAAGAGCTGGCTGGAAGCCCGCGCTACGATTGTCGGGGCTCGCGCCGCCGATGGTGAGGCGGAGGCACAGTGGCGGCATCGGTGCGCGCCGTGCCCTCGACGCCCGCGGATCAAGCATCACACTGCCTCCACTGGCCGCAGGAACTCCAGGCGGTTGCCGAAGGGGTCGAAGATGAAGACGCGTTCGTGGCCGGGGAGAGTCTGGTCGTCCGCGACTTCGAGGCCGGCGTCGCGGGCGCGCGCCGCCAGTCCGCGCACGTCGTCAACACGGAACGCGACGTGCGCCTTGCGGGCCGGGTGGAACGGCTCTTCGACGCCGCAATGGACCCTCACGCCGTCGTCCTCGAACCAACAGCCGCCACGCTCGGCCAATTCCGGCGGCTTCGGCCGTTCCGAGAGTCCCAGGAGACGGGCGTAGAAGCCCCGGGCGGCCTCCTCGCCGCCGCTCGGAATGGCGACCTGTACATGGTCGATGGCCTGAAGCGTCATCCCACGCTCCCCTCAAGCGAGATCGCCACCAGCTTCTGGGCTTCCACGGCGAATTCCATGGGGAGTTCCTGGAGGACGTCCTTGACGAAGCCGTTGACCAGCAGCTGGACCGCCGCCTCCTGGGTGAGGCCGCGCTGCATGGCGTAGAACAGCTGGTCCTCGGAGAGCCGGGTGGTGGTGGCCTCATGCTCGAAGCGCGCCGAACCGTTGCGGACCTCGATGTAGGGGGTGGTGTGGGCGGCGCAGTGCTTGCCGATCAGGAGCGAGTCGCACTGGGTGAAATTCCGGGCGCCCCTGGCCTTGGGATGGGCCGACACCAAGCCGCGGTAGGTGTTCGACGAATGGCCGGCCGAGATGCCCTTGGAGATGATCCGCGAGCGGGTATTGGCGCCCAGATGGATCATCTTGGTGCCGGTGTCGGCCTGCTGGCGGTTGTTGGTGATGGCGATGGAATAGAAGTCGCCGCTCGATCCCTCGCCGCGCAGGATGCACGAGGGATATTTCCAGGTGATCGCCGATCCGGTCTCGACCTGGGTCCAGCTGACCTTGGCGCGGTCGCCGCGGCAGTCGGCGCGCTTGGTGACGAAGTTGTAGATACCCCCCTTTCCCTCGGCGTCGCCGGGGTACCAGTTCTGAACGGTGGAATATTTGATCTCCGCGTCATCCAGGGCGACCAGCTCGACCACCGCGGCGTGGAGCTGGTTCTCATCGCGCATGGGAGCGGTGCAGCCCTCAAGGTAGGAGACGTAGGATCCCTTGTCGGCGATGATCAGAGTGCGTTCGAACTGGCCGGACTGGGCGGCGTTGATGCGGAAATAGGTCGAAAGCTCCATCGGACAGCGAACCCCCGGCGGCACGTAGACGAAGCTGCCGTCGGAGAAGACCGCGCTGTTGAGGCAGGCGAAAAAGTTGTCCGAGGCTGGCACCACCGAGCCCAGATATCGGCGCACGAGATCGCCGTGGTCGCGGATCGCCTCGCTCATCGAGCAGAAGATGACGCCGGCTTCGGAGAGTTCCTTCTTGAAGGTGGTGACCACCGAGACGCTGTCGAAAACCGCGTCCACCGCGTAGCGGGGAGCGCCTTCGACGCCGGCCAGCACCGCCTGCTCCCTCAGGGGAATGCCGAGCTTGGCGTAGACCGCCAGCAGTTCCGGATCGACCTCGCCCAGGCTCTTGGGGCCGACCTTCTCGACCGGCGCGGCGTAGTAGTAGGAATCCTGGTAGTCGATGCGGGGGAAGTTCACGCGCGCCCAGTCGGGCTCATCGAGGGCCTGCCAGCGGCGCCAGGCTTCGAGGCGCCAGTCGAGCATCCACGCCGGTTCGCCCTTCTTGGCCGAGATGAAGCGGACGGTGGCCTCGGAGAGGCCCTTGGGCGCGAACTCCTGGTCGATGTCGCTCGAAAAGCCGTGCTTGTAGCGCTCGACTTCGGCGACCTGGGAGACGGTCTGCTGGACGGCGGCCATGTTCAGGCAACCTTTCTGGCGCGGGCCGCGCGGGCGGCGAGCAGATCCAGCCAGACGTCGCCGCAGCGGCGCCAGTCGTCTCGCGTCGAAGGCCAGCCGCCGCTGACCCGAATGGCGTAGGGGGCGAGATCGGCCCGGCCCATGGCTTCGACGACGCCGCTCGGCTTGACCTTGCCCGACGAGCAGGCGGCGCCGGCGCTGATCATCACGCCCGCAAGATCGAGAGTCATGACCTGGGTTTCCGAACTCCATCCCGGCATGGCGACACAGAGGGTCTGGGGAAGGCGGGGGGCTTCGACGCCGAGAATCTCGGCGCCTTCGTCCGCCAGGCGATCGGCGAGGGCGTCGCGCCAGTCGGCCTGGGCGGCCAGGCCCGGCAGGTCGCGGGCGGCGGCTCTGGCGGCGGCGCCGAAGCCGGCGATGCCGGGGACATTCTCGGTCCCCGCCCGCCGGCCGCGCTCCTGGCCCCCGCCGTGCTGCCGGCGCGTGACGGCGGCGCCCGGCGCGGCGAAGAGAGCGCCGACGCCTTGCGGGCCGCCGAGCTTGTGGGCGGAAAGGGCCAGCGTGTCGGCGCCGAGGACGGCGACATCGATGGCGATCTTGCCGGCGGCCTGGACCGCATCGACGTGAAGCCAGCCACCGGTGGCGCGGACCAGCCCCGCGGCTCGCGCGACCGGCTGGATGACGCCGGCCTCGTTGTTAGCCAGCATCAGGCAGACGACGGCGCGCGGTCGCGAGACCAAGGCGCGTTCCAGCCAAGCCAGATCGGCCACGCCGTCGCCATCCACGGGAAGAATTTCGACCGCAAGGCCGGAGGCGAGGGCCGCCTCGCGCACCGCGTCATGCTCGACGGCCGAGACGATGATCCGGCCGCAGCCGTCGGCGATGGCGCTGGCCATGCCCAGCGCATTGGCTTCGGTGCCGCCGCTGACGAAGGTGACGTCGGCCGCCGTCGCGCCGATCAGGGCGGCGACGTCGGTTCGTGCCTGATCCACCCGTCCGCGGGCCGATCGGCCCGAGGCGTGCACCGAAGACGGATTGCCGCCGGCCGCGAGGGCGCGCGCCACCGCCTCCGCCGCTTCCGGCCGCACCGGCGCGGTGGCGTTACAATCGAGGTAGACCGCCGCGCTCATGCCGCTTTCGCCTCGTCGGTTCGCAGGCGACCGGCCAGCACGTCGGCCAGGGAGACGGCCGCGAGGTAGTCGTGGATCCGCCGGCCGGTCTCGGCCCACAGATCGTGGGTGATACAACGGGCGCCGCCCTTCATGCAGCCGGCGCCGCTCCCGGCGCAGCGCGTGGCCCGCAACGGCTCGTCCACGGCCAGGACCACATCGGCGACGGTGAGGTCGGTCGCCGGCCGCGCCAATCGATACCCGCCTCCGGGACCCCGCACCGACTCGACCAGGCCGCGCCGCCGCAGGCGGGCGAAGAGCTGTTCGAGATAGGGCCTGGAAATCTGCTGGCGCTCGGCGATGGCGGCGAGGGAGACGGCCCGCGCGCCCTCGCGGCCGGCGAGTTCGGTCATCGCCATGACCGCGTATCGTCCCCGAGTGCTGAGCCGCATGGAGCTGTCCGCCGTATTTTCTCGCGTTTTCGGGCGGCTTCTTGCTACAAGCCGCCCTCTCGCGATGGCCCTCGAGAGTTCAAGGGCCGCCCGCGCTATCTAGTAAAACCAACCGCCGTGGTCAAGTATTTGACGCATTCAGTCGGCGTTCGCGATCTGAAAGGACAGGCATGCCCGAGGTGGTTCTACCCGGCGCCGTGGGGCGGATCGAGGGGCGCTACTCGCCACGCAAGGACGACACCGCGCCGATCGCCCTGATCCTCCATCCCCACCCCCGCGCCGGCGGACACATGAACCATCCCGTGGCCGTGCAGCTTTTCCACCTGTTCATGAAGCGCGGCTTCAACACCCTGCGGTTCAACTTCCGGGGCGTCGGCCGCAGCCAGGGCGAGTTCGACCAGGGCATCGGCGAACTGGCCGACGCGGCCACGGCGCTGGACTGGCTGCAATCGACCAACCCGGCGGCCTCGCAATGCTGGGTGGCCGGCTTCGACTTCGGCGCCTGGGTGGGCATGCAGCTGCTCATGCGCCGGCCAGAGACCGACGGCTTCATCTCCGTCTCGCCGCCGACCAACATGTATGACTTCAGCTTCCTCGCCCCCTGCCCCGCCTCCGGCCTGATCCTGCATGGATCGGCGGACACCGTGGTGCCCTATGCCGAGGTCGAACGGGTGGTCTCCAAACTGCGCACCCAGAAGGGCATCGTCATCGACTACGAGCTGGTTGAAGGCGGCGGCCACTTCTGGACCGAAAACCTGGTCGAGGTGGATAAGCGGGTCGGGGCGTATCTCGACAAGCGGCTGAAGGCGGAGCCGATCTGAGGGCGGCGTCCTTCGTTCGTGGAAAGCAAACACGAACCTCACGAACCACACCAACAGGCCACGGTGGCCGTGGACCCAGGAGATCGGCAGGCCGAGCACGGTGCGCGGCCAGATAGGCGAAGACATCGCCCTCGATCGAATCGCCGCGCAGCCGACCGCCGTGGCGGGCGGATTGGGCCGGCGTGCGCAACTAGGGCTCGTACCCGTTGCGAAGGGGCGCATTGGGAACATGTCCCCACTTGCGGCCTCACTGACGTTACAAGTCGCCGTTCGCGGTGCTACGGAACCCAGCCATGCCGACCGACATCGCACCGCCCGCCTTCACCCCCCGTTCGGATCTCGTCCGGCTGCTGATTGAGCGCGGCCATGTCTATCAGGCGACGGACCTTCCCGGTCTCGACGCTGCGGCGCTCGAGGGACCGATCACCGGCTACATCGGCTTCGACGCCACCGCCCCCAGCCTGCATGTCGGCAGCTTGGTGCAGATCATGACCTTGAGGCGCCTGCAGCGGACCGGCCACCGGCCGATCGTGCTGATGGGCGGAGGGACGACCAAGGTCGGCGATCCGTCCGACAAGTCGGCGCAGCGGCCGATGCTCGGCGAAGCGGAGATCGGCGCCAACATCGCCGGCATCCGCCGCGCCTTCGCGCCGTTCCTCGCCTTCGGCGACAGACCCACCGACGCGGTGATGGCCAACAATGCCGAGTGGCTCGAAAAGCTCGGCTACATCGAGTTCCTGCGCGACTACGGCGTGCACTTCACGATCAACAAGATGGTGGCCCTGGAGTTCGTCAGGAGCCGGCTGGCCAACGAGCAGCCGCTGACCTTCCTCGAGTTCAACTACGTGCTGATGCAGGCGGCGGACTTCCTGGAGCTGAACCGCCGGTTCGGCTGCACGCTGCAGTTCGGAGGCTCCGAGCAGTGGGGCAACATCGTCGGCGGCATCGACCTGATCCGCCGCCTCGAGGGCCGCGAGGCGTTCGGCGTCACCGCACCGCTGGTGACCACCGCGTCCGGGGCCAAGATGGGTAAGACCGTCGCCGGCGCGGTATGGCTCAACGCCGAGATGCGCGGCCCCTACGACTACTGGCAGTTCTGGCGCAACACCGAGGACGCCGACGTCGGCCGGTTCCTGCGCCTGTTCACCGAACTGCCGCTGGAAGAGATCGGCCGCCTCGAGCGGCTCGGCGGCGCGGAGATCAACGAGGCCAAGAAGATTCTCGCCAACCAGGCGACGACGCTCTTGCACGGCGCGGACGCGGCGGCCACGGCCGAGGGGGCCGCGCGGACATCGTTCGAGGAAGGGCGGCTTTCCCGGGATTTGCCGACGGTCGAGATCGCGGTGGCGAAGCTCGGCGAGATGACCAATGCGGCCCTGATGGTCGCCGCCGGCTTCGCCACCTCGAATTCGGACGCCCGTCGGCAGATCGCCGGTGGCGGCTTCCGCATCGACGGCGTCAAGGTCGCCGACCCCAATGCGCCCGCCGGCGTGGCCGGCGCCGAGGCCGAACTGCGCAAGGGCGCCAGCCGCAAGCGCCTGGTGGTGAGCTGAAGCATCCAGAGGAGCCCCGTCATGACGACCGAACTCAAAGCCGGCGACCGCGCCCCCGATTTCGACCTCGAGAGTGACGCCGGCCGCGTCGCGCTCG
>Ga0209483_1003390_pt1 | contig 10495 bp, 11 predicted proteins | sample NGEPerA_FD_184508 | JGI IMG/M metagenome (GOLD analysis project Ga0209483, IMG submission 184508) | Arctic peat soil microbial communities from the Barrow Environmental Observatory site, Barrow, Alaska, USA - NGEE PermafrostL2-A... | ecosystem: Environmental > Terrestrial > Soil > Wetlands >...
CAGATCTGGTCGGGATCGTCGCCCGGACGGATGATCGCCTGGCCCTTGCCGTCATAGCCAAAGCGCCGGGTCTTGAGCACCGCGGGCAGGCCGATTTTGGCAATGGCTACGCGCAGCGACGCCGCCGACGAGACGTCGGCATAGTCTGCGGTGCCAATACCAAGCTGCCGCACGAAGTCCTTTTCCGCCAGGCGATCCTGCGTGGTCTCGAGGATATCGCGGTTCGGCAGCACCGGACGCCGTGCCGCGAGGATCATTGCGGACGCCGCCGGCACGTTCTCGAATTCATAGGTGATGACGTCGACGTCGGCGGCAAACAGTTCCAGCGCTTCGACATCGGCATATTCCGCGCAGGTCGCGTTCAGCACCACGTCGAAGGCCGGCGAATCCGGGTCGGGTGAAAACACCCGGCAACGCAGGCCAAGTCGGGCCGCGGCCATTGCCAGCATCCGGCCCAACTGGCCGCCGCCGAGAATGCCGATGGTGTCGCCTGGCTTAAGCTTCACCTGGGGTGGTGCCGTCACGCCGATTCCTCCGGGCGTTCCTTGACCGCCTCGGTCTGTTGCTTGCGCCACGCCGCCAGCCGGCCCGACAGCGCGGGATCGTTGAGCGCCAGTACGCCGGCTGCGAGCAGCGCCGCGTTGATCGCGCCGGGCTTGCCGATCGCCAGCGTCCCGACCGGAATCCCGGCCGGCATCTGCACGATGGAATAAAGCGAATCGAGGCCCGACAGCGCCTTGGATTCGATGGGAACGCCGAATACCGGCAGCTCCGTCAGCGAGGCCGTCATGCCCGGCAGATGCGCTGCCCCGCCGGCGCCGGCGATGATGATCTTGAAGCCGGCCGCCTTCGCGCCCTTGGCAAAGGCGAACAGCCGGTCCGGGGTGCGATGGGCCGAGACGATGTGCTTTTCGCTGGCGACCCCGAGCGCGGTCAGGGTATCGGCGACGTGGCGCATGGTGTCCCAGTCCGACTGGCTTCCCATGATGATGGCGATCGGGGCGGTCATGCGGTCAATTCTTTTCGGGAATCCAAAAACATAGGCCGGATTATAAGATCGGCCCAAGGTTCGGCAAGGCGTGGCAAGGGGTCCGGAATGGACTATCCTGTCTTGGTGAATCCCGGCAAGCCTCTCAGGGCCGTCATGAAGAAGAAAACCAACAAGAAGAAAACCAGGGCGCCCGCTTCGGGAACTGCCAAACGCAGCAAAACCGCCGGTAAAACCCGCAAGGTTGCATCCCCGCGCGGCAGCCGGGGCAAAGCTGCATCGGCTCCGGCGCCCAAGCGGGGTGCGCCCAACGACGCCAAACCGGCCATTCGCCGGCTGCGCGCCCAACTGGCGCAGGCGCAAGCGCGGATCGACCAATTGCAGGCCTCCGCCGACACCGATTTCCTGCTGGAAATTCCGAACCGGCGTGGTTTCGAGCGCGAGCTCAACCGCTCGATCTCTTTTATCAAGCGCTATCGCGCCAGCGGCGTGCTGATCGTGCTCGACGTCGATCGACTAAAGCCGATCAACGACAGTTTTGGCCATGCGGCGGGCGACCAGGTGCTGAAGGCCATTGTCGGTGAATTGCTCAGCCATGTGCGCGCTTCCGACGTGATCGGCCGGCTCGGTGGCGATGAGTTCGCGCTGCTGTTGTGGAATCTCAGCGAGACCGATGCGCGTGCCAAGGCGGCGATGCTGGAACAGGCGATCGACCGGCTTACCTTCAGCTTTCGCGGCCGTACCGTCACGGCAGGGGCTTCCGCGGGCATCGCCATTCTCGGGCCCCACGCGGAGGCCGGCAAAGCGCTGGAAGAAGCCGATCGCGCGATGTATCTGCGCAAGGCGCAGAGGCGGCACGAGGCCTGACTGCGCAGCCTTTACAGCGCGCCAAGATCGTCCGGCACGTTGCCGAATTTTCTCAGTACATGGGCGTCGCCGAATTCGCCGATCATGGGATCGCCGGTGCGACTGAAAGCGACCGCGCCGATGCAGCCCGCGCCCCGCGACAACAATTCGGCGCGCCGCAACGCCGCGGACGAGCTCTGGCATTCCTCGGCGCCGCCTGCGACCGGCGAGCCGGCTTCGTCCTGCAGGAAGGGCAGTGCGACGTAGTAGGTGACATCGGCCATGGCATGCTCTCCGACGACGTTGCTCCGGATGGAATCGAACGATCAGGCGGCGTTGCTGCTCGCGCGCGGCGCATCGGCCGGCGCACAGCCGGCAGCAATGGCGGCCTGCAATTCCCCCAGCTCGGCCTCGAGATATTCGTTCGCCATGATCAGCGCCTTGATCGTGGAGCGCAGATTGCCGTCGCACATAGCGATCGCCTGGTCGCAGGCCTGCTCGTAACGGCTGATCTCGGGCAGTGCAGGAGTGTTGGACATGGCATGTTTCCCGTTGGCTGGAGGCTCCGATAATGTTCCCTTTTTGTTCTATTGGAGTCAAGCCCAACGGTGAGTTTTCCCGACTGGATTGCAAGAAGGGGCCAGATGGTGCGTCAGCACGGTCGCTAGTCCTGTTCCTCCGCGCCTGGGCAACGGCCCCGCTTCGTTGAGAACGAAGGCGAGGCCGCCGGCGCGGGGCCAATCTGGAGGACTAAGCCACGTCACGACCGAGATACGCGGCAGAGTCGATTCCCGTTTCAGATGACGCCTGGCTCCATGCAGAGCCGGCACCCGGCTCGATCGGTTCGCTGGAATATAACGTCAGCGTTTGGAAATCAGCTTTGGGAAGATCGTGCTCAGCTCGGCCCATCATCAGGAACGAAAGCCGGCTTGTGCGCTTATCGCACGTTGGCGGGGTGCGGACGATGAGTTTTGGTGCAGGTTCTGGCATGGGTCCTCCCGAGCGAAGAAGACCCGTGGTGCTGATCGTCGAAGACGAGTTCCTGTTGCGGATCGATGCGGCCGACATGATCAAGGGCGCCGGCTTCGAGGTGATTGAAGCCGCCGATGCCGACCAGGCGATCAAGGTGCTGGAAGCCCGTCTCGACGTCACCGTGGTCTTCACCGACATCCAGATGCCCGGCTCGATGGACGGGCTGAAGCTGGCCCAAGCGGTCAGGGGCCGCTGGCCGCCGATCAAGATCGTAGCCACCTCCGGCCGGCTCAATGTCGACGAGATCGACTTGCCCGAAGGCGGACGGTTCCTGCCGAAACCTTACAGCCATGCACAGGTCGCGCGCGTGTTGCGCGAGTTGACCATCGGCGCGTGACCGCCGATGGCTCGATGGCCACAGCTTAGGCGATGATGTCGGGTGTGATCTGGTCTTCGATGAAGGCGATCCGGTCGCGCAATTGCAGCTTGCGCTTTTTCAGCCGTTGCAGCCGCAACAGATCCGGCGCGGGAGATTGATGCAGCGCATCGATCGCCGCGTCGAGATCGCGGTGCTCTTGCTGCAGCCGCGCGAGCTCGTTCTCAAGTTCGCGCTCATCTTCGTCGGTCATGGTGTACGTTAACTGAAAAACGCGATGAGGTTGCGAGAGGTACGAAGGTCGTTGTCGGGAATATCGTTCCTGGCCGCCCGCTCCGCAAGCAGCCAGCCGGGCCGAAGATCGGCGGCGGCTGGCAAGGTTCGGAGCAGGATACCGAGCCCGGTTCCATAGTCACGATTGGTTACAGATAACACCGAAATATGAGGGACGCGAATTTCGATATCCATCGACAGATTCGGCAACTGGTGTACACTCGGTCGTCCGGATCGAATCTGAGGTCTAATTCCACCGAGGAGGTTTCGTATGGCAATGCAGGCGCATCTTGTTGAATTAGAACGCAAACACAAGATCCTCGAAAACGAATTACACGAAGCTCTCGTGCATCTTTCCACAGACGACCTGCAAATTGTCGAGTTGAAGCGCCGCAAACTAATGGTGAAGGACGAGATCGAGCGCTTGAGGCATACAGCGAGCGAAACGCTGCATTAGTTCAGGCACCGGCTCCGCCCAGCGATGCCGCGTCCACCATCAGAGGCGGACGATCCGGTGGTTCGCCGCTAACGATGCAATTTTCGTTTCATAAACTGTCTGCTGTGTGCCCCATCGGCGCGTGCTCGAAGGTAGTACGCGGCGTGGCCTATACGCTTGCCAGCTCGCCGACGTGATCGGCGATCGCCAGCGACGACGTCAACCCCGGCGATTCAATCCCGAACAGGTTGATCAGCCCGGCAACGCCATGATCCGCAGGGCCCTGGATCAGGAAATCCTGCGCGGCAACCGCCGGCGGCACGATCTTGGGCCGAATGCCGGAATAACTCGGCATCAACGCGCCATCCGGTAGCGTCGGCCAATAGCGGCGGATCGCCGGATAAAATCGTTCGGCCCGCGACGGGTCGACTGCGTAGTCGATCGTATCGACCCATTCCACGTCCGGACCGAACCGGGCCTGTCCCGCCAAATCCAATGTCAGATGCACGCCGAGCCCGCCGGGCTCCGGCACCGGATAAATCAGTCGTGAAAACGGTGCCCGCGCACTGCAGCTGAAATAATTTCCCTTGGCCAGATAGGCCCGCGGAATGAGGTCGATCGGCATGCCGTCGATGCTGCGCGCGACCGCGGGTGCGCTGAGGCCCGCGGCGTTGACCAAGAGGCCGCACTCCAGCGTCATCGGCGTATCGCCGCCGGCGTCGATCTCGATCCGGCCCGCGGCGGCCTTGGCGGTCACAAGCGGCGTGTGAAAGGCGCAGGCCGCGCCGGCTAGCTCGGCGTCGCCGCGCAGCGCCAGCATGTAGGCGTGGCTGTCGATGATGCCGGTGGAGGGCGAGAGCAGGGCCGCGTCGCAGTTCAGTGCCGGCTCCAGTGCGCGGGCAGCTTCGCCCGAGAGCGTCTGCATGTCGAGCACGCCATTGGCTTCGGCATGGGCGCGAATGGATTGCAACTTTTCGGCTTCCTTGGGCGTGGTCGCGACGATCAGCTTGCCGCAATTGCGATGCGGGATGCCGTGGTCGCGGCAATAAGCATAAAGCGCCTTCCTGCCGCTGACGCACATCCGTGCCATCAGGCTGCCGGCCTTGTAATAGATGCCGGCGTGGATCACTTCGCTGTTGCGCGACGAGGTGACCGTGCCGATGCCCTCGGCCGCCTCCAGGATGATGACCTCGCGGCCCGCTTGTGCAAGCCGCCGCGCGACGGCAAGGCCGACCACCCCCGCACCGACCACGACGCAATCGACTTTATCCATGCGAAGTCCGAATCCGGTCTTGTTGGCGATCTGCACCGGCGCCGAGTTTCGCCGTCCGGCGCGCGTTCGAGGTCAATCGCATTGGCACATTATCGCGTTGTTTGGGATGATCTTTCGGGGCGATCCGCGCGACTTTTTTCAGTTGACGCCTGAGGCGCCGGTTCCTGTTAGCGATGCATTAATCATGTCAGGGCAATTGCCATAATTTAAGTCACATTTTTGGGGGGCGGAGGGTACGCGTTTACCCGATCCAAACCCGTGAAGCCAGACACTCCGGCGCAGAAATCCGCGAGTGACTGATGGCTTCCAAGAATTGGCAGGCAGGCGGCAAGATTATGATTCCCGCGCAGGCCATCGTGTGCCTGATCGGCAGCCTTGTGCCGCTCGGCGCAGCGCGAGCCGAGGCGAACGGCTTTGCGCCCACGAGCTATATCGGCTCCGCCGATCCCGAAGTGATTTGGGAAATGCTGATCTGCGGCATCGTGGTCTGCTCGTTTCTGGCCGCCGTCGCGCTCTGGATCTTCTCGGCGCTGCGCAAGGTGAAGCGGTCGCAATTGCGCCGAAACGCATTTGTCAGCTCCGCCTTGAACAACCTCAACCACGGCGTGGTGATGACGGATTCGCGCAAGCGGATCGTCTATTGCAACGACCGCTATCTTGAAATCTACGGCCTCGCGCGCTCGGATATTCCCCCGAACATGACGGGTCCGGAGCTGCTGGCGATGCGGCGCGCGCGTGGCGTGCTCGACGTCAGCATGGAGGATTTCTATGCCACCGCCAGTACGCCGGAAGGTCTCATCACCGAACTGCCCGGCGGCCGCTCGGTCCTGGTCAGGTATTTCTCGCTGCCCAATGGCGGTTCGGTGGCGACCCATGAGGATTGCACCGAACAGCGCAAGCTTTCGCGGCAGCTTGCCTCGACCAAGCAGTTCCTCGAATCGATGCTCGACAATGTGCCGGTCTGCGTCGCCGCCAAGAACCTCGAGGACGGCCGCTACATCTTCGCCAACCGTGCGTTCGAACGCTTCTCGCGCTTTTCCCGCGACAAGATTGTCGGCAAGCGCGCCGAAGAGATCTTCCAGCCCGACACCGCGGCAGGCATCGAAGCCGCGGACGACGCCGCGCTCCATTCGGTGGATGGCCAGTATCGCAGCGAGATCGTGGTCGAGCGCGGTTCGAAGAAGCGGGTCATCGCCTCCAACCGCGTGATCGTGCGCGACCACAACGACCGGCCGGAATTCCTGATCGCGCTGTTCGACGACGTCACCGACCGCAAATCGCTGTCCAAGGAGCTCGAGAACACCAAGAAGTTCCTCGAGCTGGTGGTCGACAACATTCCGGTCTCGCTGATCGTCGAGCGCGTCAGCGACGGCCGCTATTTGCTTGCCAACCGCAGCGCCGAGGCGATTCTCAACCGGCGACGCGAAGACGCGACCGGCCTGACGGCAGCCGACATCTTCAATCCGAAGGAAGCCAAGCTGATCATCGCGCGCGACGAGGCGGCGATCAGGAAGCGCGGCCTGCTCACCGAGGAACACCCGATCAGCACCAAGGACGGCTTGCGGCTGTTCCTGACCCGCCGCATGACGGTGCTCGACGAGGTCGGCGAACCGCAATATCTGATCAAGACCCACGAGGACGTCACCGATCGCCGTCAGACCGAGTCGCGGATGGCGCATATGGCGTATCACGACGGCCTGACCGATCTGCCGAACCGCGCCGCGTTCCTGCAGGCGCTGGCGCAAATGATCGAGGCCTGCGCCGGCACCGACGAGGAATTTGCCGTGCTGTCGGTCGACCTCGACGGGCTGAAGGAAGTCAACGACGTGTTCGGCCACGCGGTTGGCGACAAACTGCTGGTCGAGGTGGCACGCCGCATCCAGTCTGCCGCGCGCGGCGGCGTCGTCTCGCGTTTGAGCGGCGACGAGTTTGGACTGATTATCGACGGCAAGCAGCCTTCCGCGGGCCTGGCGCTGGCGGAACAACTCTCCGTGGCGCTGGCGAGCGAATTCACGATCGACGGCAAATCGGTCCGTACCGGCTGCACCACCGGCATCTCGGTATTCCCGCACAACGGCTCCGACGCCGCCTCGCTGCTCGCCAATGCGGGTGCGGCGCTGTTCCGCGCCAAGGCGAAATCGCGCGGCTCGATCTCGGTCTACGAACCCGAGATGGACCAGCAGATCCGGGATCGTCGCGTGTTGCACCAGGATCTGTCGCTTGCGATCAAGAACGGCGAGCTGTCGCTGTATTATCAGCCGCAGGCGATCTCGCGCCACACGGTCGCCAGCAGCGAAGTGACCGGCTTCGAGGCGCTGGCGCGCTGGCTGCATCCGGTGCGCGGCTTCGTGCCGCCGAGCGATTTCATTCCGCTGGCGGAAGAAAGCGGCCTGATCGTCGAGATGGGCGAATGGATCCTGCGCCAGGCCTGCCGCGAGGCCGCGTCGTGGCCGATTGCGCTGCAGGTCGCGGTCAATTTGTCGCCGGCGCAGTTCATGCACGGCGACGTGGTGGGCCTCGTGCATTCGATCCTGCTGGAAACCGGCCTCGCGCCGGGCCGGCTCGAGCTGGAAATCACCGAGGGCGTGCTGATCGAGGATTTCGACCGCGGCCTCGCGCTGCTGCGGCGGCTGAAGGCGCTCGGCGTGCGTGTTTCGATGGACGATTTCGGCAGCGGCTATTCCTCGTTGAGTTATCTTCAGGCATTCCCGTTCGACAAGATCAAGATCGACCGCGCCTTTGTGATGAATCTCGGGCGCAATCCGCAATCGGCCTCGATCGTGCGCGCGGTGATCGGCCTCGGCCATGGCCTTGGGATGTCGATCGTCGCGGAGGGCGTCGAAACCCAGGAGCAACTCGGTTTCCTCGCCGACGAGGGCTGCGACGCCGTGCAGGGCTATTTCATCGGCAAGCCGGCGCCGATCGGACAGTATTTTGCGCTGGTCGGACGCTCCGATACGATGGAACTGGCACGCAAGATCGGCTGAGCGCCATCCACCTGGCGTTTTGTTTCGCGCATCGGTGCCCGCGTCACCGGAAACCGCTATAGCTTTGGCATGGCGGATTACGACCTTGCGATCATCGGCGGCGGCCTCAACGGCGTCAGCGTGGCGCGCGATGCCGCCGGGCGCGGCCTGCGGGTCATCCTGCTCGAACAAGGCGACCTCGGCGCAGCCGCATCTTCGGCGACCTCGCGGCTGATCCATGGCGATCTCGCGATGCTGGAGCGGCGCGGCCTGCTGCGCGTGCGCCGCGCGTTGGCCGAGCGGGACATCTGGCTGCGGATCGCGCCGCATCTGGTGCGACCCTCGCGGTTCGTGATCCCCGCGCATTCCGATGAGCGTCCTTCCTGGCTGCTGCGATCCTGGCTGTTGCTGTACGACCGGCTGGCGCCGGGCATGCGCCTGCCGCTTTCCGTGACGGTCGACGTCACCCATCATCCGGTCGGCAATGCGCTGAGGCGGCCGTTCGGCACCGCCTTCGAATATTCCGACTGCGTGGTGGACGATTCGCGGCTGGTGATCGCCAATGCGCTTGACGCCGCTGAACGGGGCGCCGACATCTGTACCGGCGCGCGCTGCGTTCGCGCCGACCGGCTCGACGTCTGGCGGCTCGCCGTGATCGATCGCGGCCACCGCCGGGTGATCACGGCGCGGGCGCTGGTCAATGCCAGCGGTGCCTGGACTTCCTCGGTGGTCGAGACCGTCCTGCGGATGCCGCCGCCGCGGCTTGACGCTATCAGGATGAGCCAGATCATCGTCCGGCGCCTGTTCGAGACCGACAACGTCTATGTGTTCCAGAACAGCGACCGCCGGCTGATCTTCGCCAGCCCCTACCAGCGCGATTTCACGCTGATCGGCACCGTTGCCCAGCCCTTCAAGGGCGATCCCGCGATCGTGGCGATGGCGGCCGGCGACGTGGCCTATCTGTGCGACGCGGCCAGCCGCTATTTCCGCGAACGGGTCGATCCGTCCGACGTGATCCGGACGGTTTCCGGCGCCAACGCGGCGTTCGATCCCAAAAGCCGGCCCGCCAAGCGGGACGGCGCGATGACCTTCGACCGGCCGCGCGGCAAGGCGCCGCTGCTGACGATCTTCGGCGGCGATGTCACGACCTCGCGGCTGCGCGCTGAGCGGGCGGTCTCCCGCTTCACGCCGTTCTACCCGATGTCGCCGCGCTGGACCGCGAAAGCGGCGCTGCCCGGCGGCGATTTCGGCTGGGCGAAGTTCGACGCCGAGGTCGACCGCGCGCAAGGGCGCTGGCGGTTTCTGACCGATGCCGAGGCCGTGCGGTTGGTCGAAGCTTATGGCACACGCATCTCGGACGTCTTGGGCGACGCGAAAACCCGGACCGACCTCGGTCCGGCCTTTGGCCCGGAATTGACCGCGGCCGAGGTGCGCTATCTCATGACAAAAGAATGGGCGCGCTTCCCCGATGATGTGCTGTGGCGCCGTTCCAAGCTCGGCTTGACCATGTCGCCGGAGGGGCGCGAGGCACTGTCGGCATTCATGGCGGCATCGGCGTGAATTTTGCGGAATAAGCCGCCGCTTGCTATGTTGGTCTCCTGTGTCAAGCAGCGGGCGTGAAAACAGGCTCGTCACAAGAAAACAATTCGGGAGGAGATCACCATGAATCGTCGCTCCATCGTTGGCGCCGCTGTGCTTTTGGCCGGGATCGCCGCATTTTCCTACACGCATCAGGCGTCCGGCCAGACCGGTGGCTGGATCACGCTGTTCGACGGCAAGAATCTCGACAATTTCAACCAGGTCGGTACCGCCAACTGGCACATCGAGGACGGAGCCGTCGTGGCCGACAAGGGCAACGGCTTCCTGGTCAGCAAGAACACCTATACCGACTACCAGATCAGGGCGGAGTTCTGGGTCGATGACGTTGCCAATAGCGGCATTTTCATCCGCTGTACGGACCCCGAGAAGATCGGCAGCGCCTCGGCGTATGAAGTGAACATCTGGGATACGCGCCCGGATCCAACCTATGGCACCGGTGCGATCGTCAATGTCGGCAAGGTCAATCCGATGCCGCACGCCGCCGGCAAATGGAATGTTTATGAGATCACCGCCAAGGGCTCGACCTTCACCGTGACTCTGAACGGGCAGAAGACCGTCGATGGTGCGCAGGACGCGAAATTCGCCTCGGGGCGGATCGCGCTCCAGCACGGCCTGGGCCTCAAGGACGCCAAGGGTGTCGAAAGCGACGCCGGTACGGTGAAATTCCGCAAGGTTGAGATCAAGCCGCTCTAGGGCCTGTTGAGATTCATCTGGAGTGGATGACGGCGGCAGCGAGGTAGATCATGGCCTCGAAACTGCTGTCTGT
>Ga0209483_1003391_pt1 | contig 10491 bp, 9 predicted proteins | sample NGEPerA_FD_184508 | JGI IMG/M metagenome (GOLD analysis project Ga0209483, IMG submission 184508) | Arctic peat soil microbial communities from the Barrow Environmental Observatory site, Barrow, Alaska, USA - NGEE PermafrostL2-A... | ecosystem: Environmental > Terrestrial > Soil > Wetlands > Peat...
GCGCCGTCCAGTCCCGTGGCTGCGCAACTTTGAAGCGCGAGAGCTCGTAGTAGCCCTCTTCATTACGGCCCGTCACAGAGACCGGCACCGTGTCGCCAGCCTTCACGTCGTCAGCATTCTTTTCAAATGCGGAGCGCGGCAAAACGCCTTCAGTCTTGTAGCCGATATCCAGAAATACCTGCTCGGCGGATACCGATACGACGGTGCCCTGCAGTTGTTTTGCGCCCCCCTCCGGCTTATGCGAGTGGCTGCGCTCAAAGTCACGCAGCAAATCGGCGAACGATTCGGCCGGCTCTTCTTCCGTCGGTTCTTCGTTAACAGGCTCAGGCTCGGGCGTAGATGGAACCTGGCTCTCCGGCGCGGGCGGCGTGTTTACTTCCGCAACGGCTTCGGGCGTGGGTTCAGAGGTGGGCAAGGGTTCAGCGAGATTTTCGTCAGTCATAGAGGCTATTGATCATTTTCCCACGCTTGGCCCGATGGGCGCTGACCGGCATCGCGCCGCGCGCAGTGCAGGCTGCGTAGGCGCATCTCAACTCATCAGGTAGGCTTGAAGCATGGATATCTTCGACGAGAAGCGCACTGAACTGGAGCGGCACGAGTTCATGATGGGCCTGGAACGAGGCAGGCTCGCCGTGGCGCTCGACCTGCTCACCGATTCGCTCATCATGGTGGGCCAACATGGAGTTTATTGTGCGTCGACCCGCAACCCGTCAAAACCGACGCTGGATCTGCAGGCCGTGCTGGCCGGCATGGAGGGCGCCAAGCAGCTAATCCAGTCTGTGATGGAGGAGCTGCGCAAGGATAGGGACACGGCGTCGCAAAACGGCAAGTGATTGCTGCCAATTGGCCTGCAGGCCGCGCAAAAGGCCCCGAAACCCTAAAGTGCGGTATTCTTAAGAAGCGCGCCCGTAGCTCAGCTGGATAGAGCGAACGCCTCCGAAGCGTTAGGTCGGGAGTTCGAATCTCTCCGGGCGCACCATTCAACTCCCTGCCTGCACCCGCGAATCTACTTCACGCCTTTGCTCGGGTCCCACGCATTCTGAAGCTTGCGCACATAGAGTATCTGCCCTATGTGGTAAGCGTTGTGCGCGTTTACGCGCGCAATCAGCGACGCCTTCTCCGCCAGTTTCTCGTCGCTAGCTTGTTCCACAGCGGTTTCCAGGTCAGTCATAACCTGATTGAGCTTTCTTACCAGGTCATCCCATTGCGCGGGATCGAAATTGTTAAAGGTGTCGTCGTTGTTCCCGCTGAAAGTGGGCCGCTTTTCGCCTTTGAACTCCGCAAGGGAATCCGAATCCCAGAACCAAACGTGATAGACCAACTGCCCCACCGAGTGTTGGCCTTTAGCCGGCGTCCATTTCGCATGCTCCGCCGTCAGCCCCGCGACGGCGCCGCTCGCCGGTACGAAGTCTTCCGTCTTGTTGTGCGTGTTGCGCAACTGCTCAAGCAATACGCCGCGCAAGGTCGTCGGCGGCTTCTTATCCTCAGCCCGCAGCCCAGCGTTCAGTCCCAACGCCGCCAGCAACACAACTGTTCCAAAGACCCTCCGCATCATGCTCCACCTTTCGCCTCTCAGATGGCAGAAGTATAGTTCCAGCCCATGAGCCGTGTCTCTCACGCACCTCGGCCCCTCGAAGCGTATGCCTTCGTGATTATCTTCCCGGCTGATATTCCCACCTCGAAGCGTATCGGCCCTTTTGCAGTACCCTTATGTGGATATTGCGAGAGGCAATAACGAACGATGAAACGGCGCGGATTTTTGCAAGCTCTACCAGCCACTGTGGTCCTGGGTGCGATCGGGCCACAAGCCAAACTCGAAGCTTCGGCGGTTTTCGCATTTCGCGCGATCGCGGCCAGACATGGCAGGATACTCCGCACGACGATCAGCACCCGCTGTTCCCTGAGGTGGGCCGCTGCTCCGGCGGAGCCGCCATCAAAATGGGAACGCCTCATTTTGTTGATTTCGGTCGCGACCTGGAACACTCACCCGACGGCTACGCCTACCTGGTCGGACACGGCACGTACGATGCAGACGGCATTTCAAACTGGTGCAGTGGAGACTCAGTCTCCCTGGCGCGGGTGCATCCGTCGCCGCAGGCGATGAACGATTCCGCCACATGGGAGTTCTTCGCCGGCAATGATGATTCTGGCCGGCCGGCGTGGTCGAAAGACTTCTCGCAAAATCAAACCACTGATCACCTGGCCCGGCGGCGCAGGGTGCGTCAACATCACCTATCATCCCGTTCTCAAAAAGTATTTCGGCTTCCTTTGCGGCGGCTGGGCCGATGGCGACTCTGGCTGCTACAACCTCTGGGTTGTTGAAAGCGACGCGCTCACTGGCCCATGGTCCACGGTGGCGTGTCTCCGCGGCACAGGTGGCGGGCAGCCATACTTTGTGTGCATGCCCAGCAAATTCAATCGCGACGATTCCAAGAAGCTCACCATCTTTTATTCCGCGAACTGGTCCACCTACCTTCCGTGGAAGACAGTAGACCGCCCCGGTGTTCCATCATGGATCGACACGAGTGGGCCCGGCGGGACGTATAGCCTGTGCGTCGCGGAATTTGAACTGGTCTGATCGCGTAGCCAGCACTGCTCTTGCATTGAACCAACCGCCACGATTCGCCTTCGATGCGTGACTCCGGTCACGGCGCGGTAGTGCGCTGCCTCGGTAGCCTCAAGATCGACGGTTGGCGTTGCTCTTGCAGCGCAACTACCGAAATGCAAGGAGCTACTTTTTAATGGCTTACGTTGTTACTGATGCTTGTGTTAAAGATTTTCTTTGTGTAGACGAGTGTTCCACCGCGGCCATTTCGCCTTCAGCCGGCGATCCGGCGGCGGGCACCGTGTCGCAAGTCTTCATCAACCCCGACGAATGCATCGACTGCGGTAACTGCGCGTCTGTTTGCGCCAGCAATGCAATCTTTCCGGTTGACGAGCTTCCCGCGGACAAGGCCGAGTTCGCCGATAAGAACAAGGCGTACTTCAACTAGCTCGAAAACAGTTTCAAACACACCTGCGCAACCCGATGCCAAACAGCGCTCACGGGGATGCAGGTGTTTCTGTTTTCAGTCGCTGAATTGTGAAGCGCGATCTGGAAATCGAGTCGACCAACATCTATTGTGGTGGTGCGCTTGTAGCTGCGGGCGCGGAATTCAGAGTGGGACTTGTCGAGCTCGATCCCGAAGCCGGCTGGTCGTCGGCCGGAGAATCCGCTGCTCCGGCAGGCTTCGCTTTCGGCGGCGCCAATGCTTCAGAGAAACCGGCCGGCGCCGGCGTTACCGGCATGGTCAGCGTTTGCACAATTGCCGGGTCGTCACGCAGCTTCAGGTAGACCACACCGTTCGTCGGATGCGGAATCACAACCTGCGTCCCAGTAAATTCTGGAGCCACATCAACGGGGTTTTCGAAATCCGGCGTTGTCGAAAGCGATGCCGCCAAAAACATGTTTGTCGCGGAGAGCGAGCACGGCTTGGCTGCGGCACGCGGACAGCGCAATTCCTTGAAACCGGGAACCCGCACAAGCGTGCCCAGCGGCATCCAGTCGCCTGTGGCTCCTTCGCCTGAGAGCACCCTCAGGTGCAACGGTCCAAACGCCGACGCACCAAAGCGGCTGAGCGGCTCAAGTGTACCCATCGCAGTTGTGGCATCTTCAAGCATCAGGCTGCCGTCACTCAGTGAGAGCTGCGTTTTGAAGCTGCCATCTACCGCGCCAAGCTCCACTTTTTCATCCCGTGCAAATTTTGCCGGAACCGTGGACTTGAGAAAGAACACCAGCCGGCCATCCAGCGGCAGGTCGTCGGGGCTGCCCAGTTGCACCGGCGATGGCGTTTGAGTTCCGTCCTGCTGCACACCCTTGCTCAGCAGCGTGGCTTGTGGCCTGGGCACATCTACCGTGACCGGCGCTTTCAGCCGGCGGCCATCCTTTAATTCCACACTGGCGATATAACGCTTGCCGGGGTCCAGATTCGCCGTTGAAACGGCAGTCTGCATCATCAGCTGGTCGCGATCTTCTACGCGACTCAATGCGGAGGGCGTGAATGCAATGCCCTCGAACTCTGCTTTGGACACCTCATCAAGTCGCGTTCCCTTCAGCATGGCCCGCGCGTCTCCCGCGCTTAGCCTCAATCCATCAAGCGAAGCCGCATCAGCGTACGCCATCATCGATACCGTTTGCGGCTTTTCAACACCATACTCGTAGATGGAGACCGTAACTGGCCCCGGCACCGCATCCTTGAGCGGCAGGCTCACCTCGAGCCCGTCGCTCTTTGTCGGTTTCCATGTAAGTCGGCGCGATCCAACCGAAGCAGCGTGCGCCTCAACGTGGTCGACACACAAGGTATTCTGTCCTTCAAAATGCAGCGTGTCATCGCGGCCCACCACCAGCGCGGATTGATCGGCTGCGGCCAACGTCCAGCCCCCTGCCTTGGCTGAAACCAGATGATATTGCGGCCCAGACCAATCATCGAATCCCCATTTGCCGCGCACCGTCGCCACCAGGTCGCCCGGCGGCAATGATGGCACCGCCTGCTTTAGAACCACGCCACCCTTCGCCGCATCGGCTGCAGCCGGCAGATCGAATGACACTGCCTTCGACTCCGACTTGGCAACAACGTGGACGGAAAGATCATGGATCAGTTGCGAGGCGAACACCATGGGCGCTCCCTCTGCGGGCAAGACCAGCCCCGGCTTCTGCGCACAGAACAGTTCCAGGGGCGCGACGGGATGCAGCGGTTCGGGCTTCGAGTGCCCCACCGGCGGCAATGCCACCATGACCACCGACTTGGGATTGCGGAACGAGGGCGGCGTGTTGAGCCGAAGGTTCAGCGTGTCCTCCGTGGGCATGGCCAGTGACGGAATGTACTGGAAGTGCGCCGTGTGCAGCGACGCCAGAATCCTCGCCGTGTCCACAATGGCGCCGATATACGGGCTGTATGCGCCGCCTCCGCCAATGTGCGAGGAACTGATTTGGTTCATCAGGTCCTGGGTGCTGCCATTGGTCAATTGCGCCACTAGCGACTCCGTGTTGGAGTCGTCGAGCACCAGCCCGGACGAATTGCGCGAAAGGCACGAAACCTGCTGGTCGCTGGGCCGGTCAAAGCAATCATGATTGAGCTTGATGCCAAGGCTACGGGCGGCCAGTTCGGCGTGTTCTTTGAGCAAACTGGGGTCCGTCTGTGACGTTTCCCGGACCTCGCTAAGAAATGCCTCCACCCTCATCCGGTCCCAACTCGCCGCCTGCAGGTCCTGCGCGGCGCGGATAAAGGCGCCCGGTCGGTCATGCACCGTCTTCCTAAGGGTGTCGAAGTCGCCGCCCGTTTCCGGCGCCAGGAAGAGCAGCGCCTGCTGCGCATCGGCGGGAATGGTAACGAACACGCCCTCCGCGCGCGCCTGACGGCTCCACGTCTCAACGCGGGTAAACCATGAGTTCGGAGGGGGATTGGTGGACCCGCGCAAGAACGCGACCACCAGCACAAAATGGGCCGATTGGGTTTCTGGAAGGTCGGGATGGATCCAGAGACGGTCCCCCGGCATCAGGTTCGGTACCTGAGAAACTGGCAGGGTCACTTCTCCGCGCTTTACGTGAACATCGACTTTAGGCCCAGAGAGATCAAAGACCGGCCCGTCGGCATGCAGTCGGATTGATGCAAGAAAGCAGAACAACAGGACAGGCAAAACACGGCGCATGATTCTTTTATTGTACGAATCCTGGGCTCTGGTGTGTGCGGAGGTACCGGCCAAAATCCACCCTGCCGCCTCCTAACTGAAGTAATTGAAGAATTTGCAGTGCGAATGTGCGAAATTTCGGTTACACTGTGGCGTGTAAAGCTCCGATTTCAAGAAGGGGCTCGGCAGTCTTAACGAGCCCTAGGTGTTTCTCGACGGCATGTATTGAGAGTGAAAGAAAGCAACTGAAGAGTGCTTTTGTCGGGTTAGATCCTAATGAATAACACGTACCCTCATACATTTTGGATCGAGAAATACAATGAGTTCCATTTTCTAACCGCAGTCTACTAGGCCTGCGGAAAACAGATATTCAAAGCTGAATTCACCACAGCCGGACCGTTCAAAACAAAACAATAGCGGGCTGAACCGCAAACGAGTTGAACCGGAGTGGGTAGGGGTCAATAGCAGGACTGTTGTCTCAGCGCATGGGGTGTGCCACATGAATCCTGCCGGCGGGGGCCGTCTGGAGTTGTCCTTTTGGCGCAAGCGCGGGAGACAGGCGACGGGGGAAAGGCATGAAGACATCAAAAGTTGTTGTTAGTACTAGCATAGACAGTGGCAGCGCCAACCTGAGTATTCCTGCGGCAGAAGAAATTATTGAAGATGCACTGAACGAACTTGCCTACTCGCAAGATCCCGGCTTGATGCGCGCATTGCGCTTCCTGGCGCCTCCGGGGTACCAGGCCATTGTTGAGCTTTGCAGCGAAAACGGCCGCAGCAAGCGCCGCAACGCCTCGGCGGACTCATGGTCGCCTGAAGAAGACGAAGTCCGCATCTATTTTGAGCGCATCGACGACGGTGAGGCGCCAGTTGCGCGCAATGGACGCTCGTCGCGCAGCTATTCCGTACAGCCCTTGCACGTGGCCGAGCCGCAAGATGACGTTGAAGAGCCCGTTCTGCCTGCCGACATGGACGCACGCGTGAAAGAACTTTGCGCCGCGTTGGCTGAAGCCGAGCGCGGAGGTCACGCCTTCATCGCCCTCAAGTGGTTCCGTGACTCCTTCCTGCCTCGTAAAGCATTCCGCTGGAATCAACACCCGGAAACGCGCCAGATGGTGCTGGCAGAAGCCATCCAGCGCGGCGTCGTAATGACCAGCAAGATCGCCAATCCCAAGACCCCCGCGTATCCCACCACAACAATTCGCCTCAATCGCGCCGAAGCAGGCATCCCCGAGGAAGCGCAGCGCTTCCATCCTGTAGCGGTACAGGGCGAGCCCATTGCCGACACTCTCGATGAAGAGCGGGGTGAGATTTGAGTTTTTATTTCCTTGAGGCCACAGCGTTCATCCGGCTTTTTGTGCAGGGGCAGGGAACGGACGCACTTATCCGCCTGATGGAGTCGGCCGAGGACAATCGCAAGTTGATTTCCTCTTCGTCCCCGCTCGAGATTTACGCCGTGATACGGCGGCGCGAGCGGCAGGGCGACATCTCCCAGGAAGATGCGGCCTCGGCCCTTTCGGTTTTGCGCATGGAGTCGGCCCGCATGGTTCAGCAGCCTTTGAACCCGGCCGTGCTTGAAACCGCGCGGCAACTACTGGACCGCTCCGGCCTGCGCTGGACCGAAGCTCTGCAACTGGGCGCCGCACTGGCGGCGCGCGAGATGTTTCAGGGCACCGAGATCACGTTTGTTTCAAGCTCGCAGCGCATGCTCGATGCCGCCGCAACCGAAGGTTTCGGCGTATTGGACCCGACCAAAGAAGCACCGGAGATTCACGCCGTTCAAGCAGAATAGCCAGCCAACAAACCTCGCCGGCTAATGACCACCAATTCGCACATCATCGAAAAATTGAGTTCTGTCCGGATTGCCGACCAAGCGACCGGAACAGATTGACATAGTCGAAAAGCTGACTCCGTGCAACTCTAATTACCTACTACCGGTAGTCCTGCGGATGGCCTTACCGCTTGCTATGCACAAACTCCGTTGGGGCTATTGCTAAGCGCACCTTGCGAACATTTGTTTGCTTCGCATCGTTTGGCTCAACCGAAACGGTTAGAAGCTGAGCCTGCCCGTTCCAAATCACATCGCCTACCAGATAGTCTCCAAAGACCTCGCCCAAATCAGGTGCGGTTGTACCAAACTTCTTCTTCCAAGCCGCTTCCGCAGTCTTAAACACATTCACGCACTCGTATTGATTGTCTTTCGAAACGAACCACAGCAGCCTCTGGCCGGTGTCATCGCCCCCGTACCAGACATAATCGGAAGTCCCTTTTCCACCCATGTCTTTTTCGAGAATGATGCCGTAATTCCAATCCTTCACCAGTTGGCCTTTTTCATAAGAGCCTATATCCACCCTGAACGCCTCAAGTTTTGGCTCCTCCCGAAAATGGAAAACCTGATACACGACCTTGCCTACTCGCTGTTCTGATGATGTTACGGTCGCGGTGTTCTTTCGTGGCTTTGCGTTGAGTGGGAAGAGTTTCGTCCTATTCACGGTCTGCGCAAAACACAAGGGCGACAGCGCAAGGAAGACGAGCATAGATCGGATAAGAGTGCGCATCGTGGAGAATCCAAACTATAGAACAGCCGATAGCTGGTGAGTAATCGGCTATCCTTCAATTACATTCCGACAAACAGAGCGCAAGTGCTTGAACGAATCGCGGGCAGCACAGCCAATGCTGCCCGCATCCGCAAATAGAAGCTAAAAGCTAAGAGCTAATAGCTGCCCTTCTACTTCTGCCCCACTTCCACAATCATGAACGAATCCGGCTTGGCCTTCGGGCGCCCCGGTGCTGCTCCAGGTGCCGGCGCTTCAAACTCGGCCGTCGGCAGATAAACCTTGCCCGTGCCCTCGTCCACACCCATCGTCCGTGCTCCGTTAGGGATCTTCACTGTCTGCAGCACTTCGTACTTCCCGGCCTTCTCGCCCACTACGGTCAGGGTTCCGTCGCCGGCGCTTGCAAAGGCATGTCCTGCATAGAACTTGGTTGCGTCCACTCCAGCGCCGATGGGCAAGTCGACGATCACCTTGCCATCCGCTTCGCTCATCACGATCATCTTAGCTGGCTTGCGGCAGCCGATGAAAATAACGTGCGCTTTGGTATCGACCGCCATGCCCACCGGAGCGCCGCCCGGAGCCACCGGCCAATGCGCCAGCACCTTGCGCGTCTTCAGATCGACAACCGCAATCTGGTTCTTGTCTTCGAGATTGATGTAAGCTTTGCCGCCGTCCACTCCAAGAAATTCCGGCGCGCCGCCAAGCGCGATCGGCTCGTCGATCTTGCCGCTCTTCGGATCGACGTCCGGCTTTACGGTGATCAGCGAGTTGCCGTCGCCGGAAACAGCCAGCACCAGCTTGTCAGCCTTGTCGTAGATAATGCCATCCGCATCCGGCATCGCGGCGAGCGTGCCAAGCACTGCGTAGGTTTTCAAATCGAACACAACAATCGCACCGCTACCGCCGCCGTCTGTAATAAATCCGCGCCCAAGCTCCGGAACCAGCGCCGTCCCGTGCGACCGCTTCTGCCCTGGAATGTCGCCGAGCGTTTTGCCGGTCACTGCATCAATCACCATCGTGTGCGTGCTGCGCGTAACAAACAACCGGTGCGTCGGCGCCTCCACCGTCACGTAGTCCCAGCCACCCTCGCCACCAACGTGTAAGGTCCTGGTTACATCAAACTGCGCCTGCGCCAAAACCGGCAGGCACGCCGCAGCAACAAGAGCTGCTGCCAATGAAACTGCAATCGTCCGCATCTTAACCATGGTTGTTTCCTTCCTGCATCGGTCGAGCATCAGGGCACGAATCCGAGGGTCTTATTTAGCCAGCACGAACAATAGCACAGCAATTCTTAAAGTCTTCTTAAAGCCGGCGATTAATCCGCAGCTGCCAACCAGAATGCATCAAACCGACTGATCTGGAACGACGTCGTACACTGATTCCACATGGGTTTGGCTCTTCTCCTCAGCGCAATTCTGCCCATTACTCCTGGGCTGCCCGTTCACTCCGGTCCTCTCGTCGACTGGCAGATTGCCGCGGCCTGCATTATCTTCGCCGTGAGCTACGTGGTATTCGCGCTGGGCAAACTGCCCGGCCTCAAAATCGACCGCCCCGGCATGGCCATCATCGGCGCCGTGCTCATGGTCGCGTTCGGCATCGTCGGCCCAAATGAGGCGCTGCGCTTCATTGACTTCAGCACGCTCGTCCTTCTGTTCTCCATGATGGTGGTGGTTGCCTGCCTGCATCTCTCCGGCTTCTTTGAATGGATCACCGCCGAGATCGTCAAGCGCATTCACCCGCGCCACCTGCTGCCCACCATCATCTTCATTACCGGCGTGTTGTCCGCATTCTTTGTCAACGACATCATCTGCCTGGTTATGACTCCCTTCGCGCTCATCACCACGCGGCAGATGAAGTTGAAGCCGCTGCCCTACCTGCTCGCCGTGGCCACCGCCTCAAACATCGGCAGCGTGGCAACCATCACCGGCAATCCGCACAACATGCTCATCGGCTCCTTCTCCGGCTTGGGCTACCGATACTTCTTGCTGCGCCTCGGCCCGGCTGCACTCATCGGACTCTTCATTGACTGGCTGCTGATCGCGTGGATATTCGGCCGTGAACACGTCACTGCGGAAAGCGAAACCGTCGCCACCGAACCAATTCGGATCAATCTGCGCGACCTGCGCAAGCCTGCCATCGTTGTCGCGCTCGTGCTGATTGGATTTCTTGGCGGCGTGCCGCCGGCAATGATGGCCGCCATCGGCGCGGCGCTCATGCTCGTTACCCGCACCCGCAATCCGCGCATGGTTTACGACAAAGTGGACTGGGG
>Ga0209483_1003392_pt1 | contig 10487 bp, 6 predicted proteins | sample NGEPerA_FD_184508 | JGI IMG/M metagenome (GOLD analysis project Ga0209483, IMG submission 184508) | Arctic peat soil microbial communities from the Barrow Environmental Observatory site, Barrow, Alaska, USA - NGEE PermafrostL2-A... | ecosystem: Environmental > Terrestrial > Soil > Wetlands > Peat...
ACCATGAACGACACGCTGGCGGCCTGCACGCTCCCCACCGCTTTTCCCAGGCGCGCGTTGACCGGCGCCTGCATGCCGACCAGGCAGCCTGCACCCGCAGCCAGCAACACCGCCAGCGCGCGACTCACTTGGCCGCCAGCCAGTTCTCGCCCACGCCGATGTCCACAGCCAGCGGCGGTTCGTGGCCCCACACGCGACACATCTCGCGCTCGATCAGCTCGCGTGCGGCGGGCGCCTCGGCGGGCGGCCCCTCGAACAGCAGCTCGTCGTGAATCGTCAGGATCAGGCGCGTCTGCAACCCAGACTCCGAGAGCGCCCGCCGGCAGTGGACCATCGCGAGCTTGATGATGTCCGCGGCGGTCCCCTGAATCACGGTGTTGACGGCGAGACGCTCCCCGAGCGTGCGCACCTGGTAGTTGCGGGCCCGCAACTCGGGAATCTGGCGGCGGCGACCCCAGAGGGTCTTCACGTAGCCCTCCTCCTTGGCCTGCTCGATCGTCGCGGCCATGAACCGCGCCACCTGGGGGAAGCGCTTGAGGTAGGTCTCGATGAACTCCTTCGCCTCCTCGCGGGGAATGTTCAGGCGGTCGGCCAGGCCATAGTCGGAGAGCCCGTAGACGATCCCGTAGTTGATCATCTTCGACTTCGAGCGCATGCCCGGGTCGATCTCCTCGGGCGCGACCTGAAATACCTGGGAGGCCGTGGCGGTGTGCACATCCTCGCCGCGGCGGAAGATCTCCTTCAGCGCCGAGTCATCGGCCGCGTAGGCGAGCACGCGCAGCTCGATCTGGGAGTAGTCGGCGGAGATCAGCACGTTGGGAGGCTCGGCCTCGAAGCAGCCGCGGATCTCGCGGCCGAGCGATGTGCGGATCGGGACGTTCTGCATGTTCGGGTTGGTGCTCGACAGACGTCCGGTCTGGGCCACGGCCTGCAGGAAGGTCGTGTGGATCCGCGAATGCTCATCGGCCAGCTCGGGGAGCACGTCGAGGTAGGTCTTGATCAGCGTCGAGAGCTCGCGCCAGCGCTCGATCTTCGGCACGATCTCGTGCTCGTCGCGGATCGCCTGCAGGACCCGCGCGTCGGTCGAGTAGCCGACCTTGCCCTTGCGCTTGCGCGAGAGGCCGAGCTTCTCGAACAGGATCTCCCCGAGCTGCTGGGGAGAGGCGATCAGGAACTCCTCTTTGGCCAGCTCGAAGATCTCTCGTTCGAGCCCTGAGATCTCATCGCCGACGCGCTGGGTGATCTCGGCCAGGCGCGTCAGGTTCAAGCGCACGCCGACGAGCTCCATCTCGCGCAGCACCGCCACCAGCGGCAGCTCGATGTCGCGCATCACCCCCTCGAGGCCGCGCTCCGCGATCTGCTCACGCTGCCACCGCGCCAGCGCGCCCAACAGCACCACGTCATTCGCCGCCGGAGCCTCGAGCTCGCTCACCAACCCACGCTCCTCGCACAGCTCGGCGAACGGATAGCCGCGCCTGGCGGGCTCGAGCAGGTAGGCGCCGAGCAGCGTGTCGTGAGTCAGACCGGGCGGCACCACCCCGAGCGCTTTCGCGTCGTGAACCACCACTGGGCGTTCCCCGCAGGCGATCGCCACCTGCTCCGGCCCCTCGCAATCCCCGGCGAGCACCTCGGGGAGCCCGTCCTGCGCCCTTGTCGCGATGCCGGGGGCACCCTCCCCCCCGGCATCGACCGGCGCTCCAGCGACGGCGAAGCGCCAGGGCGCTCCCTCGGCAAACAGTGCCCCCTCCGGTGGCGCTGAGGCGCGCAGCGCCACCCACAGTTCCTCCGCCTTCAGCCCGGCAATATCGGCAGTCGATGCCGCGCCCCCGCGCACGTGCGCAGTGAGCGTAACCTCGGCGGTCGGGGTCGGTGTGGGGAGCTCTGAATCCTCGAGCGCCTCTTCCAAGCGCCGCAGCGGGTCGCGTAGCTCGTATTCACGAAAGACCTCACGCAGGCGCGAGCGATCGGGTCGGCCGGCGGCCTCCAGCTCGGCCTCGAAGTCGACCGGCAGGTCGCGCTGGACTGTCGCAAGGCGCTTTGACAGACGGGCGTTCTCGGCGTGGTCGAGCAGATTCTGTTTGCGCTTCGGCCCGCTGATGTCACGGATGTGGGACAGCACGCCCTCGAGCGAGCCGTAGCTCTGGATCAGCTCGCTCGCGGTCTTGTCGCCGATCCCGGGCACGCCGGGGATGTTGTCCGAGGTGTCGCCCTTCAGGCCGTAGAAGTCGGGGATCAGCTCCGGCGGGATCCCGTAGCGGTCGATCACCGCCTCGCGGTCGTAGATCTTCGTGTCGGTGATGCCGCGCGCGGTCGCCATCACCTTGACAAGGCCCGCCTCGTCGATCAGCTGGAAGACATCGCGATCCCCGGTCACGATCATCACCGGGACCGGCGGACCGGCCGCCAAGGCCCGCTGGGCGATCGAGGCGATCACGTCGTCCGCCTCGAAGCCCTCGATTTTCACGTTGCGGTAGCCGAACGCCTCGACAAGCGGTTCCATCGCCGGCCACTGCGCCTTCAGCAGGTCCGGGCGCGAGCGGCGCGTGGCCTTGTAGTCGGCGAACAGCTCGGCGCGCCCCGAGGTGCCGGCGTCCCAGGCCACCACGGTCGGACATACCCCGTACTCGGTGACGATCTTCACGAGCATCGAGGCGAACCCGAAGATCGCGTTCGTGGGGACGCCCGTGGAGGTCGCGATCGACTCGGGCAGCGCATAGAAGGCCCGGTAGACGAGGCTGGGACCGTCGATCAGGAACAGACGCCGCTCCTGACCGTCGGCGCTCGGCGCGGCGGCGCTCACCCTTGTCCAGCCCGTCGTCTTCGCTTGAGATGAGGCACGATCGACCACTCTATTACCGGGCGTGGAGGCCCAGGAGCGGCAAGTAAATAAGATGCCGGGCCGCCCTTCCGCATCGGCCTTCGATCCAGGAGCATCCTCCGTGAGCAGCGTCACCCCAAGCGCCCAGTACCGACTGACGATTCGCGTCGAGATCGACGACAGCGCCGGCGCCCTCGCGGTGCTCACCGGCGCGATCGGAGAGGCCGGCGGGATCGTGGTGGCCGTGGATCCGGTGGAGATGGAGTCCGACCACAGCGTGCGCGACATCGTCGTGGACGCCTCCGGCCAGGAGCATTGGGAGCAGATCCTCGCCGCGATCGCGGCGGTGCGGGGGGCACGCGTGATCGACACCACCGACCGCACGTTCCTGCTGCACGTCGGGGGCAAGATCGAACAGCACAACAAGCATCCCCTGAAGACCCGCGACGACCTCTCGATGGCCTACACCCCAGGCGTCGCGCGCGTCTGCATGGCGATCGCCGAGGACGAGGACAGGGCGTTCCAGTACACGATCAAGCGTAACACCGTGGCCGTCGTCTCAGACGGCACCGCGGTGCTCGGCCTGGGCGATATCGGCCCGCGCGCGGCGATGCCTGTGATGGAGGGCAAGTGCTGCCTGTTCAAGGAGTTCGCCGGCGTCGACGCCTTTCCGATCTGCCTGGACACGAAGAACACCGATGAGATCGTCCGCGCCGTCACGCTGATCGCGCCCGCCTTCGGAGGGATCAACCTGGAGGACATCTCCGCCCCGCGCTGCTTCGAGATCGAGGAACGGCTCAAGCGCGACCTGGACATCCCGGTCTTCCACGACGACCAGCACGGGACCGCGGTGGTCGTGATGGCCGCCCTGTTGAACGCCGTGAAGCTCACCAACCGCCGGTTGGAGGATCTGAAAGTGCTGATCATCGGGCTCGGCGCGGCCGGGATGGCGGTCACGAAGATCCTGCTCGAGGCCGGGGTGCGCCAGATCATCGGCGTCGACTCGCGCGGCGCGCTGCACATCAAGCGCGATGACTTCGAGGACGGCTCGATGAACGCGGCGAAGCGCTGGTTCGCGGAGGCGACCAACCCGGAGTGCCGCGCGGGGAAGCCCGCGGAGGTGATCGACGGAGCCGATCTACTGATCGGGCTCTCCGGCGCGCGCGTGCTCGAGGCGCAGGCGCTCGCGCGGATGAACGACGACGCGATGGTGTTCGCGATGGCCAACCCCAACCCCGAGGTGATCCCGGAGGAGGCCGCCCCGTACGTGCGGATCATGGCGACCGGCCGCTCGGACTACCCCAACCAGATCAACAACGTGCTCTGCTTCCCGGGGATCTTCCGCGGCGTGCTCGACGTGCGCGCGCCCGACATCACCGAGTCGATGAAGATGGCGGCGGCCCGGGCGATCGCCGCGATCGTCACCGAGGAGGAACTGCGGGAGGACTACATCATCCCGTCGGTGTTCAACCGCGACGTGGCGCCCGCGGTCGCCGCGGCCGTCGCCGACGAGGCCCGCGCAAGCGGCACCGCGCTCGCCGGCTCGGAGGTGGGCTTCGCCCAGAGCGACGACCGGTCGTAGATCGGCCGGCGGGTGCATACTCAACGGTTAGGTATGCACGTACACGCGAGCGACCACCGCAGGCAGGAGTAGAGCGCCGTGCGCGTGACCGTGACGGGAGCCAGTGGGCTGATCGGCACGGCGCTCGTGGCCGAGCTGCGCGAGCACGGCTATGAGGTGACGGTCCTCTCGCGTGGGGCGGGCGACCAATCAACGTTCGCGCCGGATGGTGTCGAGGCGCTGCGTTGGGATCCGTTGAGCGAGGCCGCCCCGGTCGCGGCCTTGGAAGGAGCTGACGCGGTCGTGCATCTGGCGGGGGAGAACGTCGCCCAGCGCTGGAGCGAGCGGGCCAAGCGGGCGATCCGCGAGAGCCGCGTGACGGGTACCCGCAATCTGCTCGCGGGGCTCGAGGCCGCCGGCCGCTCGGAGATCGGCCAACGTCCCCGGACGTTGATCAGCGGCTCGGCGATCGGCTACTACGGCGCGCATGGCGAGGAGCCGCTCGACGAGGATGCGCCCCCGGGCCGCGACTTCCTGGCCGAGACGTGCGTGGCTTGGGAGGCCGAGGCGGAGCAGGCAACGGCGCTTGGGATGCGCGTGGTCAGGGTGCGTACCGGCGTCGTGCTCGACCGTGACGGCGGCGCGCTGAAGAAGATGCTGCCTCCCTTCCAGCTCGGCGTCGGCGGCCCGGTGGCGGGCGGAGGCCAGTACATGTCCTGGGTCCACCGCGAGGATCTCCTCGGGATGATCCTCGCCGCCCTCGAGGACGAGCGCTGGTCGGGCCCGATCAACGGCACCGCGCCCGAGCCGGTCACCAACCGCCAGTTCTCGCACGCCCTGGGCCATGTGCTGCACCGGCCCTCGCTGCTGCCCGTGCCCGGCATCGCGCTGCGAGCGCTCTACGGCGAGATGGCTGAGATCGTGACCAGCGGCGCGCGCGTGATGCCCGCCAAGCCGCTCGTGCTCGGCTACCGCTTCCGCCACCCCGAGCTGGACGAGGCGCTGCGGTCCGCACTCGGTTGAGTGGTGCACAATGCTATTGCTATCGGGTCTGCAGGTACCTACACTCTTTGCGAGCCCTGTGTAACCATGGCTATCAGGCTGGGTAAGTTGTATGCACCTTGTATGCACCTTTCTGGACCATCTCCGCTCACGCGGGGGTCGGAACGCCGGCGGATGAGGACGATCGCGCCGGTCGGTTCTGGGTCTCGATGATGATCCGGCAGGGACGCTTGGAGAGCAGATAGGCGGCGGTGGGACCGATCCGCTGCTCACCGGTGGGGGCGTGAATCGTGGACCAGTAGATCACGTCCGAGCCGACCCGTTCGGCTTCTTCGACGAGCGCGGCTCCCGGGTTACGGGTGCGGATCAGGCCGGTGTGGATCTTGATGCCGGCGCGCCGTGCCTGGATGCGTGCGCTCTCGAGCACCGAGCGGCCCTGGGCCTCCTCGTCCTCGAGGCCCGCCTCCAGCGAGAGCTGGCTGGGCACCGGGAGGACGAAGATCGCGTAGACCACGCCCTCCTCGCCGATCAGCTTCGCGGCGCTCGAGAACGCGGCGGCGCTGATGTCCTCGCCGAAGATCGGCACGAGCGCGGTGCGGTACTCGAGCTCCTCGAAGTCAGCGGGACGCTCGGCGCGCTCGATGCGGTAGTGCTTGCGCGGGTCGAGTCCCTGACTGCGGCGGTAGTAGAAGTAGCCCGCCATCCCAAAGATCATCCAGGGGATGCCAACGTATCTGGCCTCCACATGCAGGGCGACGACGGCCACCCACGCGGCGGCGGTTCCGACTCCGCCGATGACCGCGGTCATCGGGATGTCCGCTCCCCGGATCCGGATGCTCCAAGGCATCCGGTAGGGCCGCTCGCGGTCGGGGTCCTTGATGCGTAGCGCGATGACCGCGGCATGGGCGGTCGTGAAGGAGAGCATCGCGCCGAACGAGTAGAGGTTGCCGAGCACGTTCGTGTTGCCGTACAGGATCAACACGCCCGCCAGCGCCGAGAAGAACATGAGCGTGAACCAGGGCGTGCGGAACTTCGGATGCAGCTGCGAGAAGATGCTGGGCAGCTGCCGGTGCTCGGCCAGCGACCAGGACAGGCGCGAGATCCCGATCATGCCCGCGTTGGTGGCGATGAACAGGATCGTCGCCGCCAACAGGCCGACGTAGTACTGCGCGAAATGCAGGACCGTCCCGTGCAGGCCGAGCCGGGAGATGATCCCGAGCACGGGGTCGTTCTGGAATATGCCGCCCAGCCCCGTCGCGTAGCCGGGCGTCTTGAAATGTTCGCCGAGGGCGGCGCTGTAGCCGACCCCGTGGTGGATCACGGGCAGCGCCGACAGCGCGACCACCGAGATACCGGCATAGACGCCGAGCACGGCCAGCACCACGAGGTTGACGGCCTTCGGGACCTGGCGCCCGGGGTCGCGTGCCTCCTCGGCCATGTTCGCCACCGTCTCGATGCCGGTATAGGCGAGCATCGCGAGCGAGAGCGCAAAGATCAGTTCCTTCCAGCTCGGCACGCTGCCCAGGTGCACCTGGTGGATCAGCAGCGACGGGTTGAAGACGAGCACGAGCCCGACCGCGATGAGCACGATCTGAGTGCTCAGGTCGACGATCGCAAGGATGAAGTTGAGCTTGGCCGACTCGCCGAGGCCACGGATGTTCAGAGCGGTGAGCAGGACGACGACGATCAGCCCTCCGAAGATGTCGTCCGGGTTGTGGTTGAGCGCGTGTAGGCCGGGAAACGCGCTCAGGTAGTGGGGAACGAAGAACGCCGAGATCGCGATCGTGAGGATGTAGTCGAGGCTCAGCGCCCAGCCGGCGAAGAACGAGACGACATCGTCGAAGGCGTGGCGCGCGAACGAGGAGGAGCCGCCCGCTTCCGGGAACATCGCGGCGCCCTCGGCGTAGGTTTTGGCCGTCAGCGCGAACAGGCCGCCCGCGAACACGAACACCAGCGGGGTGAGACCGAGCGCGTGCGCGGCGACGAGACCGAGCGCGTAGTAGATCGAGGAGCCGACGTTCCCGTAGGCGGTGGCGAATAGCCCGGAGACGCCGACGGAGCGGCGCAGTCCGTGTTCGGTCAGGCGTGCCATCGGCGGGGAGCGTATCGGGCGAGGCCTCGTGGCCGCGATGCAAAATCCCATTCACGACAGCCGCGAATGCAGGAGCCCTGCATATGATCCCGACGCTGGGTGGGTGGACTCCCATCAAAACGATTCCCGGCATTTGACATGGAAACGTCTCGCCGCGGAAACTACGACTCTGGAGAGGACTTCGTCCTCGAATATGGAGAGCTGCGCTTTACCTTCAACGAAGAGGACTTCTCCGAGCGCTGCGAGCAGGCCGCGCTGAAGGTCGGCTTCGTCGGCGGGCGGCTGGGCGAGGACGAGCTCGAAGACCTCGTCAACCTCGCCGTGAACGGCGAGATCCTCGACCCCGCCTCGGCCTTGGGCGAGCACGTCAACGACTGCTGGCCCGAGCTCGTGGGACCGGCCGAGCGCTCGCTGGTCCACTGGCTGCGGCGCCTGGTGTTCCGCGGGGCGTGGCTGGACCAGCGTGTCAACGAGGGTGAGCTGAGCGTGGCCTTCGACGAGGAGACATGCGGCTTCGTCTACGTCCAGCCCGCCGATGCGCGAATGGCCACCGGCGGCGAGACGATCGAACTGGCGCCCGAGCCCTCATGGGACCGGGTCGCCTACAACCGCCGCTAGGACGCCGCTGGCCGGCGCGACGCGGCGTCCTCGGTCGCTCGCGTGCGTAGCACGCCACGCTCTCTGCGTTCTTGCCTCGCTTGACCAGCGACGCCCTAGTGGAATTTGCTAGCCCCGCGCCTCCAGGGCCGCGGCGCGGGCCTGGGAGATTGCCTTGGCGCCGTCCTCGCCGACGAGCAACTCGGGCTTGAGGGTGCCGCTGGCCGGTAGATCGATGAGCGGGAGGCCGCCGCTGGCGAGCGCCGGGTCGAGTGCGATCACGGTCGTCTCGCCCCCGAGCGGGCGGGCGGCGGTCGCGATCACGGTGAGTGAGCCGCCGTCGCGCAGGTTGCGGGCGGCTGCGAGGGTCTTGCGGGCGGCCGGCGGATGCATGCCGTCGAGACCGTCGATCAGCACCAGTGCGTGTCCCCCGCGGGCGGCGACGCGCTTGGCGGCGTCCATCGCGCGCTCGACGGCCTGTCCCTGGGCATCGGCCGAGGCGGCGAAGCTGAGGGCGGCGACGGGAGGCACCGGTCCCTCCTGCCACTCCGCGATCTCCTCGGGCCTCGCGCCCGCGAGCACGACGCTCACCTCCAGGGCTCCAGACTCACCACCCGCGGCGGTACCACCCGCGGCGGTACTGCCCGCGACGGCACTCCCCGCGACGGCCTGCAGCAGGCGTCGCAGGGTCTCGCTCTTGCCGGCGCGTGGCGGTCCGACGATCACCGCGCGCGAGCCACGGCCGAGCGGGGTCAGCCACTCGATCGCGTCGAGCGTGGGCTCGCCGGCGTTCAGCGCGAGGCGTTCACTGGGATAGGCCACCGCCAGGTCCTCGTAGAGAGGACCCTCGGAGACGGTGTCGGCGGATGCTCCGTTGATGGTGTCGATGCGCACCAGCGAGGGGTAGCGCTCCGAGCGGCGGGGCGTGCGCACCGGCCCGGTCACCCGGTCTCCGGAGACGAGCTCGCAGCGACGCACCTGCGCGGCGGAGATGTAGACGTCGTCGTCGGAAGGCTCAGGGGGATCGACGCGCAGAAAGGCCGAGCCGTTGCCCAGCAGCTCGACGACGCCCTCGGCGCCGCGAGCCGCCTCTGGGGCGGCGGAGTCTCCGGAGGGCGTCTTCGCGGGAGAGGCGCCCGGTCGGTCGCTCGACTGGGCGGTCCCGCGGCCGCTGCGACTGCCACGCCCGTCGCGCTCGCCCGCGCCGCGACCGCGGCGAGAGGAGGCTGAGGAGGAGGAAGAGGAGGTCGAGGAGGAAGACGTCGAGGACTCGCTCTCAGACGAGGACGCGCCCTCTCGCTCGCTTTTCGCGCCGCGCCGCAGGCGAGGAGCGCGACGTTTGCGAGCACCGCCCACCGGCTCGCCGAGGATCGCGGCGATCAGCTCGGCCTTGCGTAGTCGCCGGAAGCCGTCTAGGCCCAGTTGATCGGCGATCGCATGTAGGTCGGCCAGCGGGCTGGCCTCCAGCTCGGAGCGGTCGAGTACGGACATGTTTGCTTCTCCTTCGTTTCGGATTGGGCGGTTGGCGCCCGGTCGCGTTGAGCAGCGACCGGCACCCGTTAGGTGACCTTCAGCCTAGCGTTCGTAGCGATGTTCCTCGGCGAGCGCTAGATCCCTCTGCGGCTCGAGCTCTCCCGCGAGCGCCGCTCGCACCTTGAGAAAGTCCGCGGCGGCGGCGACATCGTGGACCCGGAAGATCTGCGCGCCCGCGTCCACGCCGTGCGCGAGCGCGGCCAGGGTGCCCGGTAGGCGCTCGCGCGGGGGACGCCCGGTCAGCGCCCCGATGAAGTCCTTGCGTGAGACCGCCATCAGCAGCGGCCGCCCCAGCTCGTGCAACCGTCGCACCCGCGCGAGCAGCTCGATCGTCTGGGCGGGCGTCTTTGCGAAGTCCGGCCCGGGGTCGAGGATCAGCTGCTCAGGGACCATTCCGGCGGCGAGCGCCCGCTCGATCCGCTCCCCCAGGAAGGCGAGCACCTCGGCGGTCACGTCGTCGTAGAGACCGGGATCCTGCATCCGCTGCTTGGGAGCGGCGCGCGTGTGCATCAAGACCAGCGCCGCGCCGCTCTGCGCGCACACCTCCGCCAGACCGATGTCGCGCAGGCCGCTGACGTCGTTGACGATCGTGGCGCCCGCGACGATCGCGGCGCGGGCGACCGCCGGCTTGTAGGTGTCGACCGAGACGATCGCCCCCAGCTCACCCGTGACGCGCTCGATCAGCGGCACGACGCGCTCGAGCTCCTGCTCGACCGTGACCGGCGGCCGGCCGGTGGCGGCGGACTCTCCCCCGATGTCGAGGATGTCCGCCCCAGCGGCGAGCAGCTCGCGTGCCAGCTCGACCTGCTCCTCGAGCGTCCCAAACCGGCCGCCGTCGCTGAAGGAGTCGGGCGAGGCGTTGACGATGCCCATGATTAATGCCC
>Ga0209483_1003393_pt1 | contig 10485 bp, 11 predicted proteins | sample NGEPerA_FD_184508 | JGI IMG/M metagenome (GOLD analysis project Ga0209483, IMG submission 184508) | Arctic peat soil microbial communities from the Barrow Environmental Observatory site, Barrow, Alaska, USA - NGEE PermafrostL2-A... | ecosystem: Environmental > Terrestrial > Soil > Wetlands >...
GGCGCAGAGTTGTCCGCGGCTGTTGACCTCGATCGACAGGGTGCCCGCGCTTTCCTCCGCGGTGACCTCGGCGATCTCGCCATCATAGACCGGCTTGACGAAGCGCGCCTCGATCAGCCCGCGTTCGAGAAACGCGCGGCCCCATTTTGCCACGGGCAAATGCACCATATAGGCGAACACGTCGACACCGGGGACCAGGCCGCCGCTGAAGCCGAAACGCCGCGCAACCGCATCGTCATGGATCTTGTTTTCGGAAAGTTTCGAGGTGTTGTAGGCCGAGACGCGGTACGGCGTGGTGGTCATGCCCTGGTTCCCCCCGGTGTGGACGGCTTTTCCGGCCATGATGGTACGCGAAGAAAGCGCCGTGGCAAGCGCGCCCCTGCCCGGCGTTTTGCTCGCAATTCCGTCCGCGATGGAGTACCACGCGCGGGCCGGGCGCCCACAGCCCCCTCGATCCAACCCCAACCGATGACCCCGAACTTGAACGCCACCCGCATCTATGTCGACGCCGACGCCTGCCCGGTCAAGGACGAGATCTATCGCGTTGCCATCCGGCACGGCCTGCCGGTCAGCGTAGTCGCGGGAAATTTCATCCGGGTGCCGCTGGATCCCTCGATCGAACGAATTGCGGCCGGCTCCGGCATGGACGCCGCCGACGACTGGATCGCGGAACGTGCCGGCCAAGGCGACATCGTCATTACATCAGACATTCCGCTCGCAAGCCGCTGCGTCAAGGCGGGCGCCGAGGTGATCGCGCCGAACGGCAAGCCGTTCACCGAACAGTCGATCGGCATGACCCTTGCGGTCCGCAACCTGATGACCGATCTGCGCTCCTCGGGCGAAGTCACCGGTGGTCCCAGATCGTTCGCGCCGCGCGACCGCTCGGCGTTCCTCTCGGTACTCGACCAGACCATCCGCCGCATCCAGCGCCAGCGCGCGGCACAACAACAGAATTGAACCGAAACGCCATGGCGCCTCCGCTGATCCAGTTGAAGGATATAAGGCTGACTTTCGGCGGCACGCCGCTGTTATCGGGCGTCGAACTGTCGGTGTCGCAATCCGAGCGCGTCTGCCTGATCGGCCGCAACGGCTCCGGCAAATCGACGCTGTTGAAGATCGCGGCCGGCAGCGTCGAGCCCGACCGCGGCAGCCGTTTTGTGCAGCCCGGCGCCACCATCCGCTATCTGCCGCAGGAACCGGATTTCGCTGGCTTTGCGACGACGCTGGCCTATGTCGAGGCCGGGCTCGGCCCCGGCGACGACCATTATCAGGCGCGCTATGTGCTGGAGCAGCTCGGCCTGCACGGCGACGAAGATCCCACGCAGCTTTCCGGCGGCGAAGGCCGCCGCGCGGCGCTGGCGCGGGTGCTGGCGCCCTCGCCCGATATCCTCTTGCTGGACGAGCCGACCAACCACCTCGACCTCACCACCATCGAGTGGCTGGAAAGTGAACTCGACGGCCGCCGCTCGGCGCTGGTGATCATCAGCCACGACCGCCGCTTCCTCTCAAATCTTTCGCGCTCGACCGCCTGGCTGGACCGCGGCCAGATCCGCCAGATCGACCGCGGCTTTGGCGCGTTCGAGGCATGGCGCGACGAGGTGCTGGCCGAGGAAGAGCGCGAACAGCACAAGCTCGACCGCAAAATCGTCAATGAAGAACACTGGCTGCGCTATGGCGTTTCCGGCCGCCGCAAGCGCAATGTCAAGCGGCTCGGCAATCTGCACGCGCTGCGCCAGCAACGGCGCGATTATCGCGGCGCGGCGGGGAATGCCAACCTCGCGGCGGCGGAGGCCGACAAATCCGGCAAGCTCGTCATCGAGGCCAAGAACATCGGCCGGACCTATGGCGACCGCAAGATCGTCGACGATTTCTCGATCCGCGTCCAGCGCGGCGACCGCATCGGCATCGTCGGCCCGAACGGCGCCGGCAAGACCACGCTGGTCGACATGCTGACCGGCGCCAACCCGCCCGACAGCGGCACCATTCGCTTCGGCGCCAATATCGAGATGGCGACGCTCGATCAGCATCGTGAAAGCCTCGATCCCAAATCGACGCTGGCCGACGCCCTGACCGGTGGCGGCAGCGACAATGTCATGATCGGCGGCAAGCCGAAGCATGTCGTCAGCTACATGAAGGATTTTCTGTTTGCGCAGGAGCAGATGCGCACGCCGCTGGAAGTGCTGTCCGGCGGCGAGCGCGGCCGGCTGATGCTGGCCCGCGCGCTGGCGAAACCCTCCAACCTGCTGGTGCTGGACGAGCCGACCAACGATCTCGATCTCGAAACCCTCGACGTGCTCGAGGAAATGCTCGGCGACTATGAGGGCACGGTGATCCTGATCAGCCACGACCGCGATTTCCTCGACCGGGTGGTGACCTCGGTGATCGCGCCTGATGGCGACGGCCGCTGGATCGAATATGCCGGCGGTTACACCGACATGCTGGCGCAGCGCGGCGCCGATTTGAAGCGCGAGGCCGTGAAGGCTGTCCCGGCCGAAGACAACAAGCCGGCCAAAAGTGCGGCGCCTTCAACCGCTTCGAAGCGCCGGCTCACCTTCAACGAAAAGCACGCGCTGGAAACCCTGCCCAAGACCATCGCGAGGCTCCAGGCCGAAATGGCAAAGCAGCAGCGCCATCTTGACGATCCCAATCTGTTCCAGAAGGATCGCCAGAAGTTCGACCGGGCCTCCGATGCCCTTGCGAAAGCGCAACGGGAATTACAGCAGGCGGAAGACAAATGGCTGGAACTTGAAGTGTTGCGCGAAGAGATCGAACAGGCTTGAACCCTGTCATTGCGAGGAACCCTTGCGACGAAGCAATCCCCTCTTTCTTTGCTGCACGATGGATTGCTTCGCGGAGCCTGTCATCGGGCGCGCATTCGCGCGACCCGTTGGCTCGCAATGACGGCGTTTGCTGAACCGGAGTCACTGACATGACCACCCCTCTCGCTGCAAAAATCGCCCGCGAATACGGCACGCCATGCGCCGTCATCGACATGGACCGGGTCGAACGCAACATCACGCGCATCCAGGCCGCTTGCGAGGCCGCAGGCGTCGCCAACCGGCCGCATATCAAGACCCACAAGAGCCCGATGCTGGCGAAGCTGCAGATCGATGCGGGTGCGAAAGGCATCACCTGCCAGAAAATCGGCGAGGCCGAGGTCATGGCGGAATCCGGCATCGACAATATCCTGATCAGCTATAATTTGATCGGCGAGGAAAAAATGGCCAGGCTCGGCGCGCTGCAGGGCAACGCCCACATCACCGTCGCCGCCGATAATCCGGTCGTGATCGTCGGTTTGCCGCAAGCCGCGGCGGCCTCCGGCCGGCCACTCTCGGTCGTGGTCGAATGCGATACGGGGCGCAAGCGCGCCGGCGTCGAGACGCCCGCGGAGGCGATCGCGTTGGCGCGCCAGATCGCGGGTTCGAAGGGGCTGAGCTTTGCCGGCTTCATGCTGTATCCGACCGAGAGCGGCTGGACCGAGGCGCAGAAATTCTACGACGAGGCGCTGGCCGGCGTCCGCGCGCATGGGCTCGATGCCGCAATGGTTTCCACCGGCGGCACGCCGAACCTGAAGAATGTCGGCAAGCTGAAGGGCGCAACCGAACACCGGCCCGGCACTTACATCTACAACGACCGCATGCAGGTCGCTGCCGGCGTCGCGAGCTGGGACGATTGCGCATTGAACATCTATTCGACGGTCGTCAGCCGCGCCGGTCCCGAGCGCGGCATTCTGGATGCCGGCTCCAAGACGCTGACTTCGGACACCGGCGGCGGCCTCGACGGCCACGGGCTGATCCTGGAGCATCCCGAAGCCAAAATCGCGCGCTTTGCCGAAGAGCATGGCTTTCTGGATCTTGCCCGCAGCAATACCCGCCCCAATGTCGGCGATGTCGTACGGATCGTGCCGAACCACGTCTGCGTCGTCGTCAACATGATGGACGAGGTGGTGATGGTGCGCGGCGATGAAATCATAGGCACGCTGCCGGTAGCGGCGCGGGGGAAATTGCGGTGATATGGTGAGGCTACTTCAGCAAACATGAGTCGCTTTGCCAGCCGCGATGACCGCGTTATAGTTTGCATCGGCATTCAAGCCATTCGGGGAGCATTTTAATGAAATCGATTTACATGATGGTTGCAGCTGCCGGTCTGGCAATCGCCGCGGTCCCCGTTCAAGCCGAAGTTCTCGATCTCTCGACCATGACCTGCAAGCAGTTCTCCAGGGTGGCGATGACGAGATCAGGATGGTGCTGACCTGGATGGACGGCTGGTACAAGGGCGACGAAGACGAGGCCATCATCGATACCGACGTGTTCGTGGCCAATGCCAAGAAATTCGGCACCTTCTGCGCGGCCAACCCGAGCATCAGCATCGTGAATGCCGCCGAGAAGATATTGGGGAAATAATTGAAGCCACGCCAGCGAAGCCTGGCCTGTGGGATGGGTTGAATCAAGTGAACCCCGTCAATCCGGCGCGTGAGACGATGGGCTTCGCTCTGCTCAACTCATCCAACTGAACTGGGATGATTTCGCACCGCCGTCATTGCGAGGAGCACTTGCGACGAAGCAATCCATAGTCACTATGCCGCGCTATGGATTGCTTCGCAGGCTCGCAATGACGGGCAGGCAGTTCAGCCAGCCAACTGCGCACGCCATCACCTTGCGTTGAGCCACTTCAACGCGCCCTTCCCCGCCGCCGCGCCTGTCGCAAACGAGCCCTGCAGCAAATAGCCGCCGGTGGGCGCTTCCCAGTCGAGCATTTCGCCGGCGGCATAGGTGCCGGGCAAGCGGCGGATCATGAAATCGGCGTCGAGTTCGCTGAAGGCGACGCCGCCCGCCGACGAGATCGCGCGCGCGATGGGTGCGACGCCGCTCAGCCTGACCGGAACGGCGTTGATCAATTCAGCGAGGCGTTCGGGGGACAGCGACGCCAGCGGCACGCCAAACACCACTGCCGCTTCCTGCAACAGACCGATACCGACGGGAGAAAGTTGCGCGGACTTGCGCAGCCAGTTGGAAAGAGACTGCTTGCCCCTCGGCGCCGATAGCCGCGCAATCAGACTGTCGATTTCCAGGTCAGGCCGCAACGCGACGTGCAGCATCGCCTGCCCCGCGCTCAGGATCGCTTCGCGCAAATCCGCCGAGAGCGCATAGATCGCGCCGCCCTCGATACCGGTCCGCGTGATGATGGCTTCTCCACGCGCGGTGTGCGCGCCGAACGACAGCGCGACGCCCTTAAGCGGCTGTCCCTCGAAGCGGTCGCGGAAGATATCCGACCAGGCAACGGTGAATCCGGAATTCGCGGGCTTGAGCGGCGATATCACAACGCGCTTCGCGGCGAGAATTTCCACCCACGCACCGTCGGACCCGAGCCGCGGCCAACTCGCACCGCCCAGCGCCAACACGGTGGCGCGGGCGCCGACCGCAATGTTTCCGTTGGGCGCTTCAAATAACAATTGACCGCTTTCATCCCATCCGGTCCAGCGTTGGCGGAATGCGAATTGCACGCCGCCGGCATCCAGCCGCCGCAGCCATGCGCGCAGCAGCGGCGAGGCCTTGAACGCCCTGGGAAATACCCGGCCGCTGGAGCCTGTGAAGGTCGGCTGGCCCAGCGCCTCGCTCCATCGCCGCAACGCGTCCGGCGGAAACGCCGCGATCGCGGGCGCAAGATTCGATGTCGCTTCGCGGTAGCGCGTCAAGAATTCCGGCAACGGCTCACTGTGCGTCAGATTGAGTCCGCCGCGACCGGCCATCAGCAGCTTGCGGCCGGCGGATGGCATGGCGTCATAGACCGTGACCCGTGCGCCGCCTTGCGCCAGCACCTCAGCCGCCATCAGGCCGGCGGGGCCAGCGCCGATGATGGCGACTGGCGTTTCGAGGGAGCGCGACATGCGTGAGGTATACGTCATTCCGGGGCGCGCGTCAGCGCGAACCTCAGATGTACGATTGCGCATCGGGGAATCTCGAGATTCCGGGTTCGATGCTTCGCATCGCCCCGGAATGACGGCATCAACTCAGCTTGATCCCTGCCCGCGCCGCGGCGTGGCCGACATATTTCTGCGTCTGCTGGAAGGCGCCTTCCAGCGCCCTCGCCGTCGACATGTCGCTGATCTCAGTGAAATGCGCGGCCACCGCGTCCGGCGTCCAATCGGACGGCGGCAGGTTAATGCCCTCGGTTTCCATGACCTTGATTACCGCGAACGAGCCCGCGCCGGCACCCATGATGGTGCGGGTTGGCGCGTCCTCGGCGAGCAGATACAGCACCGCCGGCGTGATCGCCTCCGGCTTCATCAGCGCCAGCGCCTGCGGCGGCAGCAGTTCCTCGGTCATCCGGGTCGCCGCCGTCGGCGAGATGGTGTTGACCCTGATGTTGGTCTTGCGGCCTTCCTCGGCCAGCACGTTCATCAGCCCGACCATGCCGGTCTTCGCCGCGCCGTAATTGGCCTGGCCGTAATTGCCGAACAGCCCCGACGACGAGGTGGTGAGCACGATACGGCCGTAATTGCGCTCGCGCATGCCGTCCCACACCGCCTTGCAGCAATAGAAGCTGCCGGTCAGATGCACGTCCAGCACTTTCGCGAAATCGGCGATCTCCATTTTGCTAAAGGATTTGTCACGCAGGATGCCGGCATTGGCACAGAGCACATCGACGCTGCCCCATTCCCTGGTGGCGCGGGCGACCATCGCCCTGACCTGCTCGAAATTGGAGACGTCGGCGCCGTCGGCCATCGCCGTGCCGCCGGCTTTGCGGATTTGCTCGACCACACTCTCCGCGGCCGTCAGCGATCCGCCGGTGCCGTCGCGGGCGCCGCCGAAATCGTTGACCACGACCCTGGCGCCACGGGCGGCCAGCCCCAGCGCATGCGCGCGTCCGAGCCCGTTGCCCGCGCCGGTAACGATGGCGACGCGTCCGTCAAACCTGATTGTCATGGGTGAAATTCCTGCTGCGCTCGTCATGCCCGGGCTTGACCCGGGCAGCCATCAAAAGAAAATTGATCGCTTTTGAGCAGTGATGGATTGCCGGGTCAAGCCCGGCAATGACGCTGACGTTCAAGCAAAATAGATCAGGCCGATCCAGTCAGCGACCAGCGCCGGCTTCTCCTCGCCCTCGATCTCCACGGAAACATTGGTGCGCGACAACAGCTCGGTCGGCTTGCGCAGTTTCGCCTCCGCAAGCGTGAAGCGGCCGCGGACGCGAGAGCCGGAGCGCACCGGCGAGACGAAGCGCAGTTTGTCGAAGCCATAATTGACGCCCATGGTGGTGCCCCGGATCACCGGCATCACCTCATAGGACATGATGCTCATCAACGACATCGTCAGAAAGCCATGCGCCACCGTGGCGCCGAACGACGTCTCGCGTTTGGCGCGCTCGGGATCGATGTGGATGAACTGATGGTCTTCGATCACATCGGCATAGACGTCGATCCGCTTCTGGTCGACCAGGTGCCACGACGATACGCCGACCTCGTGGCCGACCATGTCCTGATAGGCGGCAAGCGAAATCGGCGGCTTCTTCCAGACTTCATTCATCCCTCTAGCTCTCCGGCGATTCCGCGGAACGCATTTTCTGCAGCTCCGGAAAATCTTCCTCGCGGAATTCCTGGCCCCGCAACGGATCCTGGCGATCGTTTTCGTGCTCGAGCCGGCGCAATTGCACGCGGCGGATTTTTCCGGAAATCGTCTTCGGCAATTCCGTCACCAGCTCGATCTTGCGGATGCGCTTGAACGGCGCGAGGCGCGTGTGCAGATGCCTGAAGATCGACAGCGCGGTTTCACCGGAGCGATCGGTACCCGAAACCAGCAGCACATAGGCTTTCGGGATTGCGAGCCGGATCGGGTCGGGACAGGGCACGACGGCGGCCTCCGCGACCATGTCATGCTCGAGCAGGATGCTTTCGAGTTCGAACGGGCTGATCCGATAGTCCGAGGATTTGAAGACGTCGTCGGAGCGGCCGACGAAGGTGAGATAGCCGTCGTCGTCGGAAAACACCACGTCGCCGCTGCGATAGAGATCGCCCTCCGCGCCGCTCAGTCTGCCGTCTTCGCCCTGATAGCCCTGCATCAGCCCTGCCGGCCGGTCCTTGCCGAGCACGAGCGTAACCTCACCCTCTTTGGCGACATGGCCATCATTGTCGGTGATTTGCACACGATAGCCCGGCAGCGGACGGCCCATCGATCCGACCTTCACCTTCTGCCCTGGCGAGTTGCCGGCGAGCGCGGTGGTTTCGGTCTGGCCGTAGCCGTCGCGGATGATCAGTCCCCAGGCCGCGCGAACCTGGTCGATGACTTCGGGATTGAGCGGCTCGCCCGCACCGCAGACCTCGCGCAGGCTGACCTTGAAATCGGCAAGCCGCTCCTGGATGAACAATCGCCACACCGTCGGCGGCGCGCATAGCGTAGTGACGCCACAACGGCTGATGGTGGCGAGAAATCCCTTGGCGTCGAAGCGTGGCTGGTTGAGCACGAACACGGTGGCTCCGGCATTCCACGGCGCGAACAGGCAACTCCAGGCATGCTTGGCCCAGCCCGGCGAAGAGATGTTCAGATGAACGTCACCCGGCTGCAGGCCCAGCCAGTACATCGTGGACAATCCGCCGACGGGATAACTGCGCTGGCTATGCCGCACCAGCTTCGGTTTGGCGGTCGTGCCCGAGGTGAAATAAAGCAGCATCGGATCTTCCGCCTTGGTCGGCCCGTCCGGCGTGAAGGCCTCCGGAAATTCCGTTGCCTTCTCGAACGGAATCCAGCCCTCGTGTGCTGACGATGCGCCGACCACGATGCGAACGAGCTTCTCGGCGCCGAGGCTTGCGAATTTCGCGACCTGGTCTTGCGTCGCCACCACGGCCCTGGCGCGCCCGCGATCGAGCCGGTCGCGCAGCTCGTCCGCCGTCAGCAGCGTGGTCGCAGGGATCACCACGACGCCGAGCTTGATCGCCGCCAGCATGGTCTCCCAGAGCGGAACGACATTGCCGAGCAGCAGCAAGAGATGATCGCCGCGCTTCAGCCCCTGTGCGCGCAGGAAGTTGGCAACCCGGTTGGAACGGCGCGACAGCTCGGCAAACGACAGTTTCGTCTCCTTGTTGCTGCCGGCGTCGACGATCCACAGCGCCGGCCGATCCCTGCTTTCGGGATCGCGCGCGAGATCAGCGTCGAACCAGTCCAGCGCCCAGTTGAACGGCACCGGCTCGGGCCAGCGGAAATCCGCAACCGCCTTGTCGTAGTCCGTCCGATGCTTCAGGAGGAAGGAGCGGGCTTGCTGGAATGTCGTCATGTCTATGGCCTATTGGACAACGGTTGCACCGCCGTCATTGCGAGCGAAGCGAAGCAATCCAAAGTCATTATGCCGTGCCATGGATTGCTTCGCTTCGCTCGCAATGACGGTATCGATCATTTCCCCGCCAACCCGCGCACATGCCGGATGATCCCGGAAAAATCCACCCCGCCATTGCCGGCGGCGTCGAATGCCTTGTAGATTTCCTGCGCATGCTTGCCGAGCGGCGTCGCGGCGCCAGTGGCGGTTGCAGCATCCTGCGCCAATGTCAGGTCCTTGACCATCAGGGCGGAAGCAAAACCCGGCTTGTAGTCGTTATTTGCGGGCGAGGTCGGCACCGGGCCCGGCACCGGGCAATAGGAGGTCAGCGACCAGCATTGTCCCGACGAGGTCGAGGCGACGTCGAACAGCGCCTGGTGCGAGAGCCCGAGTTTTTCGGCGAGCGCAAAGGCCTCACCGACTGCGATCATGGAGACGCCGAGGATCATGTTGTTGCAGATCTTCGCCGCCTGCCCTGCGCCGGCGCCGCCGCAATGCACGATTTTCTTGCCCATCTTCTCCAGCACCGGCTTTGCCGCGGCAAAGGCCTTGTCCTCGCCGCCGCACATGAAGGTCAGGGTCGCACCCTTGGCGCCGCCGGTGCCGCCGGACACCGGCGCATCGACCGAGCCGACACCTTGTTTCGCGGCCAGCGCATGGGCCTGCTTGGCGCTTTCGACATCGATGGTCGAGCAATCGATGATCAGCGCGCCCTTGCTCATGGCGGGAACGACGTCGGTCCAGACCGAGATGACGTGCTTGCCGGCCGGCAGCATGGTGATAACCACTTCGGCACCCTTCACCGCGGCCGCCGCGCTACTGGCAACGGCAGCGCCGTCCGCCTTGGCCTGATGCCGCGAGGCCTCCACGAGATCGAACGCGATCACCTTGTGACCGGCCTTGACCAGATTGGCCGCCATCGGGCCGCCCATGTTACCGAGGCCGATGAATGCGATGCTTGCCATGTCAAAATTCCTCCGCTTGGGCCGTTTCTATTTCGTATCGAACACCAGCTCGTCGGCCCCGATTTCCGCAAAATATGGCGCAACCATTTCCGGCGTCACGTCCTTGATCGCCGGGGGCGACCAGCACGGATTGCGATCCTTGTCGATCACGGCCGCGCGTATGCCCTCGCGAAAATCGTCGCTGCGAAACACCTCCAGCGCGGCGCGATATTCC
>Ga0209483_1003399_pt1 | contig 10470 bp, 10 predicted proteins | sample NGEPerA_FD_184508 | JGI IMG/M metagenome (GOLD analysis project Ga0209483, IMG submission 184508) | Arctic peat soil microbial communities from the Barrow Environmental Observatory site, Barrow, Alaska, USA - NGEE PermafrostL2-A... | ecosystem: Environmental > Terrestrial > Soil > Wetlands >...
AACAACGGCTATCTTAACCCCTACGGGAATGCCTGCTCGAAAATCGGAACTCCCCCCTTAGCCCCGCCCGGGCCGAAGGTGGCTCAGATCGATCGGATCGGGATCGTCGTAGACGGGCAGCACCGGAAGCCCCGCCCGCAATCCGGTCCATTCTTCAGCCACCACAATGCTGTTTTGCGCATTGCCGGGCTGGTAGCGCACTGAGCAGGGAAACCCCGCCCGCACCTGGGCTGCATCCACCACCCCGCCCATATCCGTAATGTCCTGCGAGCATTCGTAGTCCACGCCCGCAATTCGATAGTTGTACAGAAGCATTGTCAGCGTGCGTCCATCCTCGGCCTCGATATCGCAGATGTCGAGCAGCATTCCGTCTACAAGCCGCCCCGATTGCACCAGAAACCCGCGCCGCATGCGCTCCAGTTCCTCGGCCGTTGGACGCTTGCGCAGCACCATCCAGAGTGCAACCCCGGCCAGCGCGGTAATCGAGGCCAGCCCGGCTACAATCTCCCAGTTGAATGCGGTGAGGAATTTCATGTAAGGTAGGACTCCGCCCGAAGGGCCCACCTAAAGCATAACGCAGCAGGAGCATCGCCTCCGACCTTGGCTCCCTCAATCCTCCGCGCGTCAACTCTATCTGGAAGCCCGGACACCGCCGGGAATCCGATGAGCCCAACAGCCCAGTACCCCACGTTTCTGTCATTCTGAACGGAGTGCAGCTGAGTAAAAGGACCTGCTTCTCAATTCTCATAACGAAACAGTCAGAAGCCGCGAACCCCAATTCGCCACTGCTATCCGCTGCCCCCGTCCGCTTCGCTGTTCGATTCAGAACAGGTGGAAGACCACGCAGATGACCTATACTCAAGGTTGCAACAGGCGAGCAATTCCGACTCACCGGACGCCTGTTTGCGGAGGGTTTTCCTTGCTTTCGGACGACAATATCACCGCAACAAAACATGCCCGGATTCGCTCAACCACCGTCATTTGCGTTCGCCGCAACGGTCAGGTGGTCATGGCCGCAGACGGCCAGGTCACCCTGGGCGACCACGTGCTCAAGCACTCGGCAAAAAAAATCCGCCGCCTCTATCAGGACAAAATTCTCGCCGGATTCGCCGGCTCTACCGCAGATGCCTTCTCCCTCTTCTCGCGCTTTGAGTCCAAGCTCGAACAGTACGCCGGCAACCTCAACCGCGCCGCCGTCGAGCTCGCCAAGGACTGGCGAACCGACAAGATGCTCCGCAACCTTGAGGCCCTGCTGCTGGTAGCCGACGTCGGACAGACCTTCCTTATCTCCGGTTCCGGCGACGTCATCGACCCCGACGAACCGCTGGCCGCTATAGGTTCCGGTGGCAGCTATGCCACGGCCGCTGCCCGGGCCCTCATGGAAAACACTGACCTCTCCGCCCGCGAAATCGCTGAAAAAGCCATGAAAATTGCCGGCGAAATCTGCATCTACACCAACGACCACATCACCATCGAGGAGTTGAAAGGTTAGCGGAAACCATCCGCCTGCCTCTTGCATTCATGGCCATCTACCTTCCAGCATCAGCCGAAGAACAAGACCTCTCGCTTGACGAGCTGACGCCGCGCGAAATCGTCACCGAGCTCGACAAGCACGTCGTCGGCCAGCGTGCCGCCAAGCGCGCCGTTGCAATTGCTCTCCGCAACCGCCAGCGCCGCCAGAAGCTTCCGCCCGACATCGCCGACGACATCATGCCCAAGAACATCATCATGATCGGGCCCACCGGTGTCGGCAAAACTGAAATCGCACGCCGCCTCGCCAAGCTCACCAACTCGCCCTTCCTCAAGGTCGAAGCCTCTAAGTTCACTGAGGTCGGCTACGTAGGCCGCGATGTCGAATCCATGATCCGCGACCTGGTTGAGATTGCCATCGACATGGTGCGCGAAGAGCGCCTCGAAGAAGTAGAAGACCGCGCCGAAATGAACGCCGAAGAGCGGCTGCTCGACGTGCTCCTTCCGCCTCCGCCGGCCGCCCCAAACCCCCAGGATGGCCAACTCAGCCTCCCCGGCACTGAAAGCCACCAGCGCTCCCGCGAAAAACTCCGCCAGCAATTCCGCGAGGGTAAACTCGACGACCGCATGGTTGAACTCGACGTCCGCGAGCGCGGCACGCCGCAATTCGGCATCATCAGCAACCAGAACCTTGAGGACATGGAGATGAACCTCAAGGACATGCTCCCCAACATCTTCGGCGGCAGCTCAAAGAAACGCAAAATGAAAGTGGGCGACGCATTCGACTACCTGGTCCAGGAAGAAGAAGGCCGCCTCATCGATATGGACGCTGTCAACCGCACCGCAGTCGACCGCGTCGAATCCAACGGCATCATCTTCCTCGATGAAATCGACAAGATTGCCGGCCGCGAGGGTGGCCATGGTCCCGACGTCTCCCGCGAAGGCGTACAGCGCGATATCCTCCCCATCGTTGAAGGAACCACCGTCAACACGCGCTACGGCATGGTCCGCACCGACCACATCCTCTTCATCGCCGCCGGCGCATTCCATGTCTCCAAGCCGAGCGATCTGATCCCCGAACTGCAGGGCCGCTTCCCCATTCGCGTCGAGCTGCAGTCGCTCACCGTAGACGACTTCCTCCGCATTCTCACCGAGCCCAAGGCCTCGCTCACCAAGCAATATTCCGCGCTGCTTGAGACCGAAGGCGTACGCCTCGAGTTCGCTCCCGAAGCTTTGCGCGAGATGGCTGAGTTCGCCTTCAAGGTGAACGAGCAGACAGAAAACATCGGTGCCCGTCGCCTTCACACCATCATGGAGCGTGTGCTTGAAGATGTAAGCTTCCTCGCTCCCGACGTAGCCCGCCGCGCTCCCAATGATGAAGCTGCCGCCGCGCTCTCCGAGGCCATCAAGAACGAGTCAAGCACGCCCTTGCCCTACCAGGAACGCATGACTGCCTCCGGCCCCGAGAAAGTTTTCCTGATTGACGACGGCTACGTAAAACAGATGGTCGCCTCCATCGTGAAGGATCAAGACCTCTCGCGCTACATTCTGTAGAGTCTCTGTCGCTATTCGGCATCAGAAGGCTCGAATCACCGTAAAGCTGCCATCCTGAAATCACTGAGACTGTCATCCTGAAACCACCAAGCCTGTCATCCTGAGCGAAGCCGGTCGCGCACTTTGCGACCTGCGCAGTCGAAGGACCTGCGGTTGTTTTTGCTGTTGTTCTCCTCGATCGCAATTGAAAAGGGAGCATCAGCACGCATCCTTCACCTCGCCGCAAACATAGCCTCCAGCTTCCGGATAGCCTTGAGCATCTCGCTCAAAGCCGTCTTTCCAATCTCCTCTTCAAATTCCTTCTGCAACTTGTCGAATGCGCCAATCACGCGCAATGCGCACCTCTTCCCCTGCGGCTTCAATGTCAGCAGATAAGCCCGCGCGTCCTCCGGATCGATCTTCCTCTGCAGCAACCCCTTCGCCTCCAGCGACGAAACGCAATGGCTCACATTGCCTCGCGTAGTTCCAAACGTCTCCGCCAACTGCGACGGTTTAATCAGCCGCGGCGACTCAAAGAACATGGCCGCCAGCACTAGACCCTCCAGAAATCCAAGGCTGTCCGCCGCCAGAACCCGCGTCGTCAGCGCCTCAAACCGCCGCGCTGCGCGGTTCACCGCAAACATGGGACTCTCATGTAGAAATGCATCGATGCGCATGGCATCATTTTAATGGTTTACCACCTAAACTATTCAAGACAATATCAAATCTTCCTTGAAGATCAATCGTTTGGCGCAGAGGATTAGAGAGAATAGCAAACTATGTCTTTATCCAATTTGACCCGCAGTGCAGCCCTCGTTCTCCTCGGACTCTGCCTGCAATCAGCTCCCGCCCAAAACCCCACCGCTCAGGCTTCCACCACCATTCCCACTCGCTCTGAAACCATGGTGGTCCTCGGCACGGCCGCGCCCGTCCCCCTCGCCGAGTCGCCCCGCTCCGTTGTGGTGCTTCCTCTCAAAGACAAAACACTCGCCGCTGAAACCCCACTCGATTTCCTTCGCCAGGACTCCTCTATCTTTCTCGAGCAGCGCGGCGCCGGCGGCGCCCAGTCCGATCTTGTCCTGCGCGGCGGCAGCTTCGAACAAACTCTGGTCCTGCTCAATGGATTCCGCATCAACGACAGCCAGACCTCGCACCACAACCTCGACCTCCCCGTCCCCCTTGAAGCCATGGACTCCATCCAGGTTCTCGAAGGTGCCGGCTCCACGCTGCATGGTGTCGACGCGCTCTCAGGCGTTGTCGACTTCCTCACTGCTGCGCCCGACCACGCGTCGCTGCTGCTCCGCGCCGCTGAAGGCAGCTTCGAGTCGAACGAAGAGTCTGTGCTTGCCGGTGCAACGCGTGGCCAATGGAGTGGCCGCGTAACTGCCAGCCGCAATTTTTCCACCGGCTTCATGGCCGATCGCGACTACCGCAACGAAGACGTCTCCGCCGAAAACTGGCTCGGCTCGCGTCTCGGCATCACCGACCTGCTCTTCGCTTCGAGCGACCGGTCCTTCGGCGCCAACCAGTTTTACGGTCCGTACAATTCGTGGGAGCGCACCAAGGGTTGGTTCGCTTCCATGCGCCAGGAGCTGGGCAGCCGCACCGTCGCCGCCTTCGGCTACCGTCGCCACACCGACGAATTCATTCTGTTGCGCGACAATCCCTCCGTCTACGAGAACAATCACAAGGACGGTTCCTGGCAGGCGTCCATTCGCCACACAGTCCCCATCGCCACCCCATCGCTGCTGCTCTTCGGCCTTGAAGCAGACGGCGACAGCATCCACAGCAACAACCTCGGCCTGCACGCCCGCAATCGCGGTGCGGGATACATCGACCTCGACCTGCGCCCGGCAAAGAAGCGCTGGAATCTCTCCCTAGGCGCGCGTGAGGAAATCTTCTCCGGCGGCGCACAGGCCGCATTCGCTCCGCAACTCTCCGGCAGTCTTCGCATCACGGATCAGCTCAAGCTGCGCGCCAGCGGCGGCTATGGTTTCAGAATTCCCACTTACACTGACCTCTACTACTCAGACCCCACCACCATCGGCAATCCCAACCTCAAGCCTGAATCGGCCTGGTCCGGCGACGGCGGCGCAGACTGGGTGCCCTCCACACATCTCTCGCTTTCCGTCACCGGCTTCTACTCGCGCCAGCACAATGCCATCGACTATGTGCGCGCCAACTCAACTGCAAAATGGCAGGCAGTAAATCTAAGCGGCCTTCACTTTGTCGGCGTCGAATCCACGCTCACCTGGGTTCCGGCAAAGGCGCAAGCCCTGCGCATCTCCTGGACCGGTCTCCACGGCGCGCAGAGCGCCCTCAACGGCCTCCAGTCTGAGTATGTCTTCAACTACCTGGTTGAAAACATCCATGCCGCCTGGACTGTAGCGCTAGGCCACGTCTTCGCAATCAGCAACACCGTTCAGCTCGCCCAGCGCTACCAGCAAACCGTCTACCCCGTCTGGGATGCTGCCCTCACGCACGATTCGGGAAGGATCCGCCCCTATCTCCGCCTCAGCAATCTCTCCAACACCGGCTACCAGGAAATCAACGGCGTCGCCATGCCTGGCCGCTCCATCACCGGCGGCTTCGCGCTTCAGCTCGGGCGCGATACGTCCGGGCGCTAACGCATTCGAGTTTTTAAGTTTTCGAGTATCGCCCCTGACCCAGGCCCCTCGATGACACCGCCGAAGGAAACTCTGCTAAGGTATCTGCAATTAGCGATTCTGCACGAGCTGCCTTTGATCCCAGACAGCACGAGGCACAGGAGAAAAGCATGAGCAATCCAGTGCAGCACCACAAGATCAACTACGTCGAGTTTGCAACCACCAACATTGAAGGCACCAAAGCGTTCTACTCCGCCGTCTTTGGCTGGACTTTCAAGGATTGGGGCGCGGATTACATTGACTCAAGCCCGGAAGTTACAGGACTCGCTCTGGGCTTCAGGCGCGGAGAGCCGGGGCAGACGCAGCCGAATTACGCGCCATTGATCGTGCTGTACTCAGCTGACCTGAAGGCGACTGAAGCCGCGATCATAGCGGCAGGCGGCGCCATCGTCGTGCCCACCTTCGAGTTTCCCGGAGGCCGCCGCTTCCACTTTTCTGATGGTTTAGGAAATGTGCTTGGAGTTTGGTCAGAGTAACGTCCGAACACGTTGTCGATTTATGCATTCAGAGGAATCTCGGTGCCCCATCTGGGCGCCCTCTGGGCACCGCGTTCTTTGCGGAAAGGGTGGGAAGCCACTGCTTCCGTTCTCATCCAGAACAGCCGTTCTAGTTCACCGAAGGCGGCAGCATAAGCGCCTTGCGCGGCCCCAACTCCTCGCGCACCAGCGTCAGCCCCAGAATGCAGCGCTCAAAACGATCAGAGAGCCGCGCAAACAGCGAAGCTTCCTGCTCGTACTCGAACAGGTTGAACTGGCTCACGATGTAGTAGCTTTCTTTTCCCGCGCGAATCAGCTCGCCAAGACTCGGCTGGTGCCTGCGCAACCTGCGGCTCGACACCATCGCCTCCGGATACATCCCTGCAACGAACAGCGCATAGTCGCCGATATGCTTGCGCACCGCGCGCTCCGCATCGAACGAAGGCGCTGTGCCGAGAACTGGGTCCGCGGCCTGCATCATCTCCGTCAGCTCTTCGATGGGCCGGCCCACCTCGTCGCGCACGCTGTAGAGTTTCTCTGACTCAGAAAATTCGCACAGCAGCCGCGCCACATATGCGGTCACGTCAGGATCGTTGAGTCCCAACTTGCCTTCATAGCTGTTGCGAACCGCCTGTTGAAAGAAAGCTTCGAGTGGATGAGACTGAGCTTGCATACACGCCTCCCATGGTTGCTCGCATACAACCGTTGTCTGTTGTGGCACCGGCGGCTGCTCATTGCGCATACATGGGAAAGAAGCCGGCCAATGCCCGTTCATCCTGCTGTAACACTGAGAGTACCCGAATTGTTGCGTTTGCCAAGTGGCGAGGGCCAACTTAGTTAGCAGTTTGCCGCCTCGACTGCAAACGCAAACACGTATCCGCTTAGATACAAAAAGGGTAGCCAGCGATGGCTACCCTTCTGCAACTTTTGTTTGAGAGAGGCGTTATACCGCCGCAGGCGTCCGCGATTCCAGCGCCGCCAATCGTGCCGCCAGCATCGTCTCCAGCTTCACCAGCGCAGCCGAGAAGCCTTCGATCCCTTCCTTCAACTTGTCGGTGGCCATGCGGTCCTGCGCATGCATCGCGTCAAACGTCTCCTTGTCCACTTCGATCTTCAAAATCACTTGCGTCTTTGCAGCTTCGGCATCGAGCTTGCGCGGCAACTCGGCTTCAGTCTTCTCCATCTCGGCAAGCAGTTGCGGCGAAATGGTCAGTAAATCGCATCCTGCCAGTTCGGTAATCTCGCCGATGTTGCGGAAGCTCGCGCCCATCACCTGTGTCTTGTAGCCAAACTTCTTGTAGTAGTTGTAAACCCTGGTCACCGACTGCACGCCGGGATCATCGGCCCTTTGGTAGTCCTTGCCAGTGTCCTTCTTGTACCAATCCAGAATGCGCCCCACAAAGGGCGAAACCAGCGTAGCGCCCGCATCGGCCGCAGCAATCGCCTGGTGCAGCCCGAACAGCAGCGTCAAGTTGCAGTGGATGCCTTCCTTCTCCAGCACTTCCGCCGCGCGGATGCCCTCCCACGTCGATGCAATCTTCACCAGGATGCGATCGCGCCTAATCCCCGCCGCATCGTACTGCGCAATAATGCTGTGCGCCTGCGCGATGGTGGCCGCAGTGTCGTACGACAAGCGGGCGTCTACTTCCGTTGAAACGCGTCCCGGCACAATCGCCAGAATCTTCTTGCCGAACGCAATCGCGAGCCGCTGGAAAGCGAGGTTCGCCACCGCCTGGTCACTCGCCCCTTCGCCCAATTCCTTCCGCGCGTCCTTCAGTACGCCGTCCACAATCGGCTGGTACTGCGGCATCTGCGCCGCGGCCGTAATCAGCGAGGGATTGGTAGTGGCGTCCTGCGGGCGAAACTTCTCCATCGCCTCAATATCGCCGGTGTCGGCAACCACAACGGTAAACTTGCGTAACTGTTCAAGCAGATTCTGGGCCATAATTCCTCCTGGGAAGGGGCTCCGTCTAAAGGCGCGCTACCGAAATAGTGTACCCCCCTTATTAGGATGCGCCAACGCGCCTCCGGGTGCATCCTGGTGCGGTTTTCAGCTCAATCTGTATCCGCTGCCACCGTGTGCCTCAGCGTCCCAAGCCCTGCAATCGACACTTCCACCTGATCCCCAGGCGCCAGCGGCCCCACCCCTGACGGTGTACCGGTCAGAATCACGTCGCCCGGCTCCAGCGTAAACGCCGCCGTAATAAAACTGAGCAGCGTAGGAATCGAAAAGATGAAGTCCAGCGTCGACGCATGCTGGCGCACTTCGCCATTCACCCGCGTTTCGATCGTCACTCCAACAATTGGGTCCACTTCATCGGTCACCACCGGCCCTATCGGACAAAACGTGTCGAATCCCTTGGCCCGCGTCCACTGCACATCCTTCTTCTGCAGGTCGCGCGCAGAGACATCATCAGCCAGCGTGTATCCGCGAATCACGCCGCGCAAGTCCGCATCCGGCTTCAACTTGTGCACGCGCTTGTCAATCACCAGCGCCAGTTCGCCTTCAAAGTCCACGCGGTTTGACGCCGCCGGCAACCGCACCACACCGCCCGGCCTCAGCAGCGACGACGGTGGCTTGAAAAAGATCAACGGCTCCGCCGGCATCTCGTTACCCAGCTCCTTTACATGGTCGCGGTAGTTGCGCCCCACGCAAATAATCTTCGACGGCGTCACCGGCGCCAGCAGGTTAGCCGCGCTCAACGCCATTGGCTCAAAGTCAGACCTCACCGCGGCAACCTCTCCCACAGCGAGGCGGAACCGCAAATCTTCTTCAGGCGTCGGCGCTGGACCGGTAATCCAGAGCTCGCCATTGCGTTCTTCCACGACGCCATAGTGCGTCTGGTTGTTAAGCAAAAATCTGCAATACTTCATCGGAAAGTCTCCTCACGCAAAAATGATCCTGCCCAGAACTGCAATGCTCCGCGCCCCATCCTTTCGCCTTTTTTCTGGCGAAAGGGTGGGATACCACGTCACTCAATCAGCCCGTTCATCCTGAGCGGAGCGCAGCGGAGTCGAGGGACCTGCTTTTCGCAATTCTGACGAAAGGGCGAGAAGCCAATGACTCACGCTCAGGGGTTTGGAACCGTCTCCTCCGCCTCTGCCGACCGACCGCTCACGTGCCCGCCCTGATCAATTGCGGAAACCGCATAAATATAGGTGTGGCCAGCCTGCACATGCGCATCATGAAACGACGGACCAACCAAAGGCTGTGCAGGCGAAATGCGCTGCCAATCCCCGCCCCCTTCGCGCCGATACACAACGTACCCCACCAGGTCGACTTCGGTATCCGGTTGCCAGCTCACGTCGATCGCCGGCACCGCGCCATTCTCCCCGGCAATTGCCACCGCTGCCAGGCCCGCAGGCACCGCAGGAGGAAACACGTCCGCAACCTCCACTCTCACCGGCGCCGACAGCGGCCCGTCCAGCTCCACCGTCTGGCCATCCACATTTACGCGGGCCACCCGCTGCGCGCGATACTCATACGTCTGGCCGAAGCGAATGTCCTTGTCCATCGCCCGGTCTGGTCCTCGCCCCGCCTCCCCACTCGCCTCCACCAGCAGCTTCCGCTCCACCGGCTCAGCTGGCAGAGCAAGCGGACCCTGCGCGGACTTGGCAGCCAACGGCGTCAGCAGCTTCCGCTCCAACTGGATCGCCGACGCCGCCGATTCTTGTGCAGCAGCGTTCCAACGCAGCACCACGCCCTCTTTCCGAACCTCAGCGTCCAACCCGGCCACCGGCTCAGGCGCCGCTCCCGCCAGAACAACCGCCGCATTCGACAATCCCGCCGAGCGGTCTTTGCGATTCCTGAGTTCCACAAAGTAAGTGACCGCGCGCGGTGTGCCCGTCGCCAGCGCGGAGTTCAGCGCCTCGCTGAATGCTCCCTCGGCTCCCGGCGCCACTTCAAGGTCACCGGCCGGAGTACACGACCTCGCAGCGCCTTCCCTGCGGCAAACGTGCACCTGCACATTGCCCTCCAGCAGAAGTTTGTCGGTGTTCTTTCTGGGCATGGTCCAGGCCAAAGAAACCTGGTTGCCGGTGCGAGTGGCTACAAGATTCGTAACCGGGTCAGGCAGATTGAGCGAAGGCGGCAACGGCGCACCCGGCATCCCGCAGCCACTTAACACCAGCCCGAAAGCCAGCCCTGCCCCCGCCGTAGCCACCGCCGTGAACCGCACAACTCCTTGCACCCTATTCATCGCCCTCCCAGTCTACTGGACCGGCGTGAAAGGGTATAACTCCGCGCCCCTCACTCCACCCGCAAAGCCCTCATCGGGTCAAGCCGCGAAGCCCGCGTAGCCGGTAGCCAAACCGCCAGCAGCGCC
>Ga0209483_1003400_pt1 | contig 10466 bp, 5 predicted proteins | sample NGEPerA_FD_184508 | JGI IMG/M metagenome (GOLD analysis project Ga0209483, IMG submission 184508) | Arctic peat soil microbial communities from the Barrow Environmental Observatory site, Barrow, Alaska, USA - NGEE PermafrostL2-A... | ecosystem: Environmental > Terrestrial > Soil > Wetlands > Peat...
TCATTGGACTGATTGTCATTGCCTGCGTGGGGGCGGGCGCCTTCGCGTTTTTCAAATGGCGCCACGGGCGTGATTCCGCTCCTGATGAGGCAAAGACGACGGAATCCACCGTGGTCACCGTGCAGGTCGGCGCTCTCAAACGCATGACCCTGCGCCACTATGTCACAGCTTACGCCATGGTGGAGCCGGCGCCCGCCTCCGGCAGCGAGCCGGCAGCCGCAGCGCATCTTGCGCCGACCGTCGCCGGCGTGGTGGCGCGGCTCAACGTCGTCGAAGGACAACATGTTGAAAAAGGCGACGTACTCGTCGAATTGAATTCCTCGGGCGCGACGTTGAATTACGCGGAGGAAGAATTGGCGCGGCAGCGGAAGCTTTACTCGGAGCACGACACCTCGCTCCGCAACTTGCAGAACGCCGAAGCGCAACTGGCCGTGCTGCGCGTGAATGCGCCCTTATCGGGCACCGTCACGCAGGTCAATGTCACCCCCGGCGCGGCGGTGGACGCCACCACGGTCCTGGCCGAGGTGGTTGATTTGACGCGGTTGACTCTGCGCTTTGGAATACCAGCGTCGGAAGCCGGCGAATTGGAGCGGGGCGAGGAAGTGCAAACTTTAACCGATCCGCAAGTGCTAGGCACATTGTCATACATCCGTCCGACCGTGGACACCAACGAAGGGACAGTCTTGGCCCGCTCGCAATTGCCCGCGGACGCATCGCTGCGTCCCGGTCAATTTGTCCAGGCGCGCGTCGTAACTGGAACGCACACGAACTGCCTCGTCGCGCCGGCCGAAAGTGTCGTGACGGACATCGATGGCCACAGCGTCATCGCGGTGGTTAACGGAGATGAAGCCACTCAATCAACCGTAAAAACGGGCTATCGGGAAAACGGCTGGGTGGAAGTGGAGAACACTGGACTGAAAGCAGGCGACCCGGTCGTAACCGTGGGAGCGTACGGCTTGCCCGATAAAACCAAAATCGCCGTGGCAAACCCCGCCAAAACGGACGCATCGCAGACCAACTCGGCGGCGCCACCATGAATTCCGAACGCAGCACACGTTTGGGCCGGTTTGCGACAGAAAACGCGCTGGCCATTTCGTTCGTGGCGGCTGTGCTCTGTCTGGTTGGCATGTACGCGGCGTGGAACACTCCTTCGTCCGTATTTCCGCAGACCAACTTCCCCCGCATCGTCATCCTGGTGAATAATGGCATCATGCCCGCGGATGAAATGATGGCTGGCGTCACCCGGCCAATCGAGGAAGCAATGAAAGACATCCCCGGCACGATTACCATTCGTTCGGCCACCACTCGCGGTTCGGCGCAGATTAATGTGTTTTTTAACTGGCATGTGGACATGGTTCAATCCGAGCTGTACGCCCTTGGCAGGCTTTCCGAAATCCGGAGCGATCTTCCGGCGAGCGCCGTCACCACCGTTTCACGCGTTACGTTCTCGGCTTTTCCAATTATCGGCATCAGCCTGACCAGTCCGACGCGCGATCTGATGTCCCTTTGGAATACGGCGGAATATGATTTGAAGCCGCGTTTCCTGCAAATTCCGGGTGTGGCCCGGGTGGAACTCGTCGGCGGCCAGGAGCCGGAATATCATGTGATCGTCAATCCGGTGAAGCTGGACGCGGCCCGGTTGAGCCTCGCGGATGTCACGGATGCGCTGGCCAAAAACAATCTCGTGGCCCCCGCCGGCATGTTGGAGGAGGATTATCATCTTTACCTCGCCACCGTGGATGGGCGTGTGCATTCAATTCCGGAGATTGAGGATGTGGTGATTACCGCAAGGAGAGGTCACCCCGTGCTAATTAAGGATGTGGCGACGGTGGAACGAGGCCCCAAACCGGTTTTTACAGTGGTGACGGCGCAGGGGCGCAACGCGGTTCTGTTAAATATCGAGAGCCAGCCTCAGGGGAGCACCCTCGACATCGCCAATGCGTTGCAGGCGCAGTTGAAGGATTTGCGCCGGGTCCTGCCGCCGGACCTGCAACTGGGCTTTTTTTACAACCAGTCGCAATTTGTCCGCGAATCGGTGGGAAGCGTCCGGGACGCGATTGTGTTCGGGCTGATTTTATCTTTGCTGATTCTTTATTTCTTCCTTAAGAACTGGGGGAGTGTTTTCACCGCCATCCTCACTATTCCGATCACGGTTCTGATTACTTCGGTGTCCCTGCGGTTGTTGAACATGAGTTTCAACATGATGACGCTGGGCGGCATTGCGGCCGCCATCGGCTTGATTATCGATGACGCCATCGTGGTCGTGGAAGCCATCCATTCAAAAATAACCGCCGGTCGCTTGCGATTGGACGGCATCCACGAAGGTGTTGGCGAGATATTGCATCCGCTCATCGCCTCGACACTGACTCCGGTGGTGGTGTTCATTCCGCTGGCCTTCCTGACCGGCGTCACGGGGGTGTTTTTTCGCGCTCTCGCCTTAACCATGGTGGTTTCGCTCATCACGTCGCTGGCGCTGGCGGTCACGCTCACGCCTTCGCTGGCGGGCTGGTTTATCCGGGAGCCAAAAAAAACAAACGGCCCCAAGAAAGCAAACGGCTTTCTGTTCCCTCGAGTCCTTCGAGTTTACGAATGGTCGGTCCGGCGGGCCTTGCGGCACGAATGGCTGACGCTCGCAGCCTGCGTGCTCATCGCGATTCTCGGCGTGGTCATTTATCGAAACCTAAAAACCGATTTTCTGCCCAATTTTGACGAGGGCGGATTCGTCATTGATTACAATGCGCCCCCCGGCACCAGTCTGACGGAAACTTCCCGCATCCTCGACCAGGCCGAGGCCATCATCCGCGCCGATGCGGACGTCGAAGGCTATTCCCGCCGGCTTGGCACGCAACTGGGGTTGTTCATCACCGAACCCTACAGCGGCGATTTTCTGGTCAAACTCAAACCGGACCGAAAACATTCCACCGACGAAGTCATTGCCAGGTTCCGTCATGAGTTCAACCAAAAGTTTCCCATGGTGCGCTGGGATTTTCCCGGCATCCTGACCGATCTCATCGGCGACCTGCAAATGGAGCCTGATCCCATTGGCATCAAGATTTTCTCGCCCGACCTGGACTGGCTGAAAAAAACCGCGCCCCGCCTCGAAAACGAAATCAAATCCGTGCCGGGAGTGGTGGACACTTTCAACGGGCTGACGGAAACCGGACCGTCAGTCATTGTGCGGGTGCGCCCGGCTGATGCCGAACGATTTGGCTTCTCCACCGCAGACATCGGCGATGCCGCGCATACGGCGATGCTCGGCCAGACCTCCTCCCACGTTCTCGAAGGCGACCGCATGGTGGATATTCGCGTGATGGAAGATCCCAAAGCTTTCAACTCCACAGCAGCCTTGCGGGAGTTGCCGCTGCGCGCGCCGGCCGGCGGCCTGGTCAAGCTCAGCCAAGTGGCTGATGTTAAGCTGGAGCCAAGCCAGGTGGAATTGGACCGCGAAGATCTGCGGCAGGATGTGGTCGTGACCGGGCGCTTGGAAGGCAGGGATTTGGGCAGCGCCATGAAGGAGATTCAGGCCAAACTTGCCGGAGACAAATCGCTGCCGCCGGGAACGATCCAATACGGCGGCCTGTATCAGCAGCAACAAGAATCATTTCGAAATCTGCTCTTTGTCTTGCTGATGGCGCTCCTCCTGGTCTTCACGGTGCTTGTGATCGAATTCGGTTCGTTTTATGAACCGATTGCGATTGTGTTCGGAGCATTGCTGGGACTGTTCGGAACGGTTACCGCCTTGTGGCTGACGGGAACCACGCTTAACATCGTTTCCTTTCTGGGCGCGATCATCGGGGTTGGCGTCGTCGCCAAGAATGGCATCCTCATGCTGGACCAAGTGGGCCATTGGCTGTCCGAGGGGTTGAGCCTTGAAGACGCACTCGTGCGTTCGGGGGACCGGCGGTTGCGGCCCGTATTAATGACCTCGCTGGCAGCCGCACTCGGAATGTTGCCCCTGGCTTTGGGTATTGGCAGCGGGGCCGACATTTTGAGACCCTTGGCGATCGCGATGATCGGCGCCCTGTGCATTTCGGTTCTGCTTTCGCTGGTGGCAACGCCCACCTTGTATTTCCTCATGCGAAAAGCGGGGCGAAAAAAGCCTCCCCCCGCCGAGCCAGCCGTCTGAATTTGCTCCAGCCCTACGACATTTATTCACCGGGGGAAATGCGCAAGATTCTGGCAGCGGAGGACGAGCCGCTCCTCCGCCCGACGCTGGAAATCAAAGCCTTCTCCGGCGTCCGCACCGAGGAAATTGTCCGCCTTTGGTGGGTCATGGTGGCCGAACCGGAAGGCTGCCTGAAAGTTCCTGACGCCGTTGGAAAAATTTGCGCCCGCCGTGTGCCGCTGTTGCCCAACCTGCAAGCGCGCCTGGCGGCTTATTCCGCCGATGCCAAACAGGGGCGGGTGTCGGTGGACTGGCCCAGCGCCAATTCGCTCACGCGCGCCTGGCGGCGGGTCATCGAAAAAGCGGGCGTGCCCTACAAGCGCAATGCGTTTCGAAACAGCTATATCACCTATCGGCTAATTTTGACCGAGGACATTGCCAAAGTAGCCGAGGAAACCGGCACCAGCCCGAGGATGATCAAAAAGAATTACCAGTCGCGTGCCGCCATCTCGCGAGCCACCGCCGAGGAATGGTTCTCGCTCTGAAAACTCCTATTCAACCCCGCACCAACAGGAAAACTTCGCCCACAATTTATTTGCAACGGCATATAATGAGCGGTGGACGAATAAGCGAACATGGCCGGACACAGGCGAATTCAAGCGAACCGTTTTTCATTCAAATCCACTCATTGAAGCCATTTTGCTCCATTTCGACCGGCCAAAAATGAACCTAAATGGGTTCGTTTTAAAGCATGTTGGAACCATTAAAAATTCAATAAGTGCCTAATGTTGAACTGCTTAGGACTTTTTAAATTTGGGTTCGTTTTGCAAAAATACCTTTCTTGGCTCTCATGCCCTTTCCGAAACCTCCATCATCATCGGGGCCGGAACGGCCTCGCCTTGCCGCATCCGCTGCAACCGCTCCAATTGCGCCAACGCACGATACAACTGCCGTTGTAATGTTGTCTCGTATCGCAATATTTTGTCCAGCACTTCCGGCGCTGGCAGCACCGCAGCCGCCTGCCGCGCTTCCTCTTCGGCGTCCTCGCGCGTTTCACAATCGGTCTTCCTCATCATGAGAAGTGACAGTTCTTTGTCCAGAAACGCCAGCACTTGGTTCTTATTCCGCTCCCTCAGGGCCATGGGTTCCAACCCATCTGGATTCCGCTCTTGTTTCAGGCGCAGTTCCTCCAACTCCAGCGACAGGCTGTTCGTTTTCCCAAAGCAAGGGAGTCTTGTGGCGGCTTCGGTCAGTTCGCCTTCGTTCTCCACAGATTTGCGGATGTCCCTTAACCACCCTTGCAGAAGAACAATTCCCAACCCCGACTCTTCCATGCTGCTGATTTGATCTCCCGACGACTCCCACAATGCCCGGCGCAATTGAATTTGCGGCCGGCTGCGCTGCCACTTGCCTTGGTCCACGCTCAACGCGATCTCGCCCGATTCCGCCCGCAAGGCCCGCCGCAATCGCCAATGAGCCGTGATTATCTGGTCCACCAGCATTTCCTCCACCGGCCCGACGGGACTATACTGCTGCCAGAACCGCTCATAAAGCCCTTCCAAGTCCCGGCTGTTCTCCTTGATGTTCAAACCGCGCACCAGCACCTCCTTGGAAAAGATGCCGTGCTTGAGCGCGTTCATTTTGGAAACGGCCCGGCCCTCCGGCGTTTTCGGTCCCGTGGATTTTTGCGCGTTGCGACGGTTGGCGTCGAGTTGTTCCGGGGATGTTGTTTTGTTCATAGGCTCACCGATATTTTCCGGTCCGGATTTGCCATTTTTGCCGTTGGCGTTGTCAGAATCTGAATTTATATTATTCATGCGACAAACTTAGCAAAACGAATGATGTTTTATTGCATTGTCGTAAATACTTTATTTAAAACAACTTGGATATAAATGGGATTTTCCAGAAAGCTTTGCAATGGCTAGCAAGCGTCTTGCAATGGCCTTGCAAGCAAAAAGGCTGAAAAAGCCTGTCAAGGGTTTTTTCAAAAAAAATGAAATTTTTTTTCGCCCAACTATGCTCCGTGCGGCCGATTCTTCAAAAATGACCCCAGCGATGCCCGTTTTACCATCAGGTTGCGAGGGCCATGACTTTCCGCCTCCAGTTGTCTCCGGCGAACCAGATTGCGCACCGTTTGCTGGCTGACTTGGAGGATTTCAGCCGTTATCGCCGTCGAAAAGAATTCTCCAGGCGGCAGCCTGGGGACAAGAGTTTGCGGGCGCGCCGGCGGTATGCGGATCAGCCTTCCAAACACGGAACTCATGCGCAAATCCTCCGCTTTGATCGTCCAACGATTCCACGGTCGGTGCCGGAGACGCAATTTACCGCAAAATACAGCTCGTTTCACCGTCGTAACGCTACAAGAGAAAAGAGCGCCTATTTCCTTCGGAGTAAACGTCTTTTGCTTGGGCAACTCTATTTTGTGACTCGACTTACGCAACTTGCCAAAAGGCATGCGCCGGTGCCGCTCATACGGTGATGCGAAGTTGGCTGCGTCAATGAGTCTATAAATCTCCTCTTTAGGAACGAATAGTCGTCTCGCCCGCCTGATTGCTATAAGGTTCTGGTTCTTAATCCAGCGCAGCACTGGTGTTTTGGAAAAGCCAAGCCAGTGGGCAAGTTTTCGCGCGGTCACTCGCGGCGGCAACGCGCTGGTTGCCTCCTTAAGCGCTTCCGCCCGCTCTTGGATGGAATCCAGCGCAGGACAACTCTCCCATCGCTCGTTGCGCTCGGTTGTTGACATCTCAGAATTTTCGCTTGATTCAGCGGCACGGCTACTTTTACTTGCCGACCAGACGCAGTATAAACCGGCCCTCAGCCGGGATCATCGAAAATAAATCAGGCTTTCCTGTGCTCTTCTCGTCAAAGGGAGGTCAAACAGCCGGCAACTCACGACCGTGGGCGAAAGGTTTGCATGGCCGCGCCGCCGGGCCGTCTCTGCGGGCCTTTTTTGGCCGGAACAACGGTTGCAGCGGCAGCGGTTCACCGAGCATGAAACTCTCCGGCAACTCACGGAAAAGGGCGGGCTGGTCCCTGGCCAGCACGCCGGCCAGCCAGTGTCTCATGCTCACCAGGATGGCATCGCGTCCATGCTGGCATTTGAATTTTCGCTGCCAAAAGGGATTCCGGGCAAAGACGGCCTCAGCGCGTCCGGCCAGCTTGTCCGCGTATGTTTGCGGTAGGGTGGTGCAAAAATAACCGCGCGCCTCGTCCAGGATGCGCCAGGCCAGATAAAGCGGACAATGACTGGTCTGCCGTTCAAAATCAGTCACCGGTTGGTAAATTTTCCGCAGACGGTGGGTTTCCACTTTTTCCGTAGTTTTCATTTGGCAGCCCCTTCCACAATCTTGATTTCTTCGGCGGTGAGGCCGTACATCTCATACACCAGCCCGTCAATCTGGCGGTCCAGCCCGGCGCATTTGTTTTCGTAAAAATCCTTGTCCTTGTCGCTTTGCGCCCCGGCAAGCTGCTTTTTCGCCGCCAGCATTTGCCCAACCAGCAAAACCATTTTGTCGTGAAGCGCAATTTCGGTCTTGTCCGTAAAGGCACTTTTTGGCAAAGGCAAACTTGCAAGCTCCTCGTTTTGGACGTGGATTGTTTGAAATGTCGTTCGATAGTAGAAATGAAGTGCTTTCGAGTTAATGACTCCCGCCACAAACCTTAAGTCATAATTTGGCGTAACGCCTTCTTTGGGGGTTACGATCAATACATCTTTTACATAAAAGCCTTCAGAATCGTAAGTGCCAGCAAAATCCGAGGACGTATCTTTGACCAAAACCTTTGGTTGTTCAAATCGTCGCGGCTCGCCTGGGCGAGCTGTCTGGCGATGCGCTCTCATTCGTTGCGGCACATACCAAACATATTCGCCTTTGTAAATTGTCTCATATCGCTTTATATCATCGCCACGCAAAAGAGGTCGATCTTCCTTGTGCAATCCCATTCTATCATGCAAAAACTTTTCGTCGTCACCAGTTTTCAATCCGAAGCAAATCTCAAAACATCCACCAATCGGGTTCCCTTGGCGCATTTTGTCTTTTATCGCTTCTGTTTCCGGCGAAATGCTCGTGTCGAAAACATTTTGGAAAGTGGTCTCGAACGTCGCCTGGGGAATTTCACGAATCGCGCTGAACGAAGCGGCGTTTGAAACTGGGCTTGCCCCGATTACCTGTAATTTGCCTTTTTGGGGTGTCTCTGATTTTTCAAAAACAAAAATGCCAGTCGAAACCTGCGCTTCTGCAAACACGTTGAATGGAAGGTCAACGAGTTTCCGGATTCGGAAGTTTTTCAAAATGAACCTCCGAAGCTCTTGAAAACTGTTTAGCATTAGCCAGCCGTGTGAAACTATGTAACTAAACAACCCGCCCATTTTCAAAAGGCGCGTTGCCTTTTCCATGAAGCAACAATAAAGGTCTGATTTGTGGGTGAATGTTCGGTAGTGTTCCCAAAAGTATTTCTTCGTTGGCTCCTCAAGATTGTGAGGTCGCACGTAAGGCGGGTTGCCGACAATCGCGTCAAAACCGCCGCGCCGCATTATTTCGGGAAAGCGATCCTCAAAATTCATCGGGTTCAATTTGCGCTCCTCGACCGGCTCGAAAAGTTCCCCGCTCAAAATGTCGGTGCCGATGAGGGAGTTGCCGCACACGATGTTCTTGGCAAGGGACGGTAAAAGCGTTTCTTTGAATTCCATCTGATAGCCACGCGCGGAACCGGGCGTTTCATCTTGCAGCAGTTTCAGGTAGAGGGCAAGTTGGGCAACTTCCACAGCCTGCGCGTCAATATCGACCCCATAAATGTTGTTCAACAAAATTTCCCGTTTTTTCTGCAATGACAGGTGCAGGCCGTCGTCGCGCTCCACCGTCTCCGCCTTTTTGGCCTTGCCGGGATTGTCGTTGTAGTACTTGGTGTGATGGCGAATGAGCAAATCAAACATGGCCAGCAAAAAGGAGCCGCTGCCGCACGCGATGTCGGCAAACCGCATTTCGGCAACTTTTTCTGGCGTCTTGCCGTCAATGAGTTTGCCAACAGTGTTGTCCACGATGTACCGGGAGATGTATTCCGGCGTGTAATAAACGCCCCCAGCTTTGCGGACTTCCGGCTTTTCCTCCACGCGGGCGCGCTTGTCCGTCGCCACAATCACCTTGCCTAGAAACCGCTCGTAAATGCTGCCGAGAATGTGAATCGGGATGGCGTTGAAATCGTAGGCGGAATTGATGTGGCAAAGGGCTTTGCAAATGTTCGCAAACTGGCCGTCGTCCACTTTGAAATCGGGCGAGTCGAGTCTTGGGTGTTTCTTGAAAACGATGCCGTTGTAGATGCCGTCCAGCCGCCGGGAGGCGGCGATGAAATCGCCCCACGCGTTGCCACGTTCGCCAAACTTGGAAACGAGGTATTGCGGCTCAATCAACTTGTCTTCCAAAAAGCGGATGAAAACCAGCCGGTCCAGGGTGCGCTGGGTCACCTCAGTCAGCGTTTCGCCGTCGAGATTGGGATTGTGGTTCTTGAAATTGTGGGCCAGCGCGTCGCGGTGCGCGTCCAATTCCTCCAAAAACGCATCGTCAATGGATTGCCAGCCGCCCGTGGAACGTCCGCGCCGCGCCGTGCCGCGCTTCGTGGGCAGGGTTTCGGCGTATTTTTCCAGCGAGCCGGCGGCCACCGCTTCGCGCGAGAACAGCCAGTAGATTTCCGCGAATTTCTCCTGGTCCGTGTATTGGCTGAAATGGAATTTCTTGAGATTGCGCTGGAGCGCGGTTCCCACGTCCGGCTTGAACCGGCAATCCACAATCTCGAATTGCTCAAAATCGAAAAGGGCGGCAATGGGGGTCTGGCTGTTCCAGCCGTAACGGATAACCTGAAAATAATTGTCGGGCGTGGCAATGTCCCCGTGCGGTTTTTTGGCCTCCATGTAGAATTTCACGTCCCGAAAGTTTGGGCCGAGGTAAAAGGCATAATCCGCCCGGCGCTGCGAAACCCCTTGTTCCTTGCGCTCCACCTTGACTTCCTGCTCGTAAGGGTTTTTCTGCGTGTCGTGGTTCACGTCCCAGCCCAGGGCAATCAGGAATTTATCAATGAAATCGCGCCGCGCCTCCGCCTCCTGGTACGCGGGCGAAAGGTAAAAGTGGTCGTTGCCCTGGAAATCCGCGGCCAACTGTTTCACCCGGTCAAACGCTTGTTCGAAATTGGACGGCATCTGGTCAAACGTTAGCAAAAGCGGTGCGGCGGAGGCAAGTCCGCTTTGTCGATTGCACGGGCCATTTTCGTGGTTCATGTATGGCGAGCATAGTCGTGTGGCCACAAAGTGGCCCACGACGCTCGCAAGGAAGGGTTGCCCCTTCCTTGACCTACCCTCAAAAATCCGCCGCCC
>Ga0209483_1003401_pt1 | contig 10463 bp, 9 predicted proteins | sample NGEPerA_FD_184508 | JGI IMG/M metagenome (GOLD analysis project Ga0209483, IMG submission 184508) | Arctic peat soil microbial communities from the Barrow Environmental Observatory site, Barrow, Alaska, USA - NGEE PermafrostL2-A... | ecosystem: Environmental > Terrestrial > Soil > Wetlands > Peat...
GGCGGGTCCGTCCCTTGTCGCCGGCGCCAGCCGCGTCGGCGGCGTTCTCCGCCGGGACGGCGGTGAGTCCCCGGGCCAGCTCCATGCCGATCTCGGTGAGTTCGGCCAGCACGCGCAGCCGTCGCTCGGCCCGCTGGACGGCGGGATCGGCGGCGTGGTCAGCGCCGGGGGCGTCATCCGGCGGGATGGGGTGAATGGACATGGACGCCATATTGCATATCGCGATACATTTGTCAAGCACTTTGCAATGTTCGATGTGCGACTCGCGTTTGCGGCGCCTTCCGGCGGCCCGCACGGCCATTGCAATACGACATCAGGCCACGGGGTGTTTCGCCTCTCCAGCCTCGACCGGAGGCGCAGACAGCCTGACCAGTCCGCGGTCAGGAGGTGAGGGGCGTCTGCCATCGCCGGGACTGTCGCCGCCGCTGGGAGATCGACCTCGCCCCCCGCCTGACCGCCAGGGGCTTCGGCGCTCTGCCGGTCACCTTCGGCCAGGCCCTGATGAAGTGCCACAGCCTGACCGGCCGCGCACTCGAGTTCCACGACGACGGGCGCGCTGGCCTACCGGTGCGGGTCCTGTTCGGCCGCGCCCACGTAAGGATCAGAATCAGATGCTCCAGCTGCGGTTTCTTCCGCGCCGCCTTTCGAGTTCAAGACGTCTCCAGTCCGGTATGTGGACCGCCAGGAGCGCCCGGAACAGCCGCCCGTGGCTCGGGACCTTCAAGTGCAGCAACTCATGGGCGATGACGAAGTCCTGGAACTCCTCGCTGCGAAGCTGCAGATCGTCCGCCAGGGTGACCGTGCCGGCCGTCGAGCACGAGCCCCACTTCCGGGTCATGCGCTGTACTCGAACCAATCGTGGCCGAACCATCAGCCGACCGGCCCAGCATTCGACCCGCGCCCTCAGGCGAGCCGACCGGTCGCGCTCGTCGCTCATGCCAGGGTCATCGCGAGGATCAGCTCGACCAGGGCGGTGCGCGCGTCCTTGTCGAGCGCCACGAGCGGCCGATAGAGCGCCGCCCGCAGTTGACGTTGTTCGTCGGAGTTCACCCTGGCGTTGGGGAAGCGCCCAAGCAGCTGCTCTATTTCGCGCGCCAGGCCCTGAGGATCGATACCCTTCGCCAGGAGATCGCCGTTGTCGCGGAGCCGCCAATAGACGGCAACGCCCTTGGGCGAGAGGCCGGTATCCTTGGCGGCGCGTTCGGCGGCGTCTTTTTCGGCCGCCAGCGCGGCGAGAAGATCCATCGCGGCACATGCCAGTCGTGGTGCGTTCCTGGAGCCCTTTGAGGATTCGCTCGGCGCGGTCCTTGAGCGGCTGAAGCACCGGCGCCTTGTCCGGATTGTCGTCGATCTCGTGTTGCAGGCCACGGACGAGGTTGAACACCTTACCCTCGTCGGAACCCATCTGGCCCTGCAACGCCTCCAGCGTCTTGGCGTCGAAGGTGATAGTCTTGGTGAGTCGGCCGAGGCCATCCTGGCTGGCGTTTTCCTCGACCAGGCGCGTGTCTTGTAGGCCAGATCGGCCACGAACCCGATCCGAGGGGCATAGGCGTTGCGCACCGCCGCATAGAGCTGCGCCAGCCTCTGATAGGTCGGAATGTGATCGACCAGTTCCTTGGATGGCGAGAGGATTTCCCAGAGACTCTCGACGTCCTTGTAGGCCTCGAAGAACGCCTTGCGCGGCTCCAGCTCGAGGAAGCGGCCATAGACCAGGCGTTCCAGGCGCTCGTCGGCATCGCCGCCCTCGCCGGCGTCGAGATAGTCGGCGCGCGCCTTGGCGATCTTTCCCAGGAAGTCCCGCATGAGCAGGTCGAGGTCCTCGATCACCCCGCTCACGTCGGCGGAATCGAACTGCAGCGCCTTCTTGAGTTCGCGCAGCACGCCGACGAAATCGACCACCAAGCCGATCTTCTTCTGGATGCCTTCCGCGTCGCTGTAAGGGCGGTTGACCCGCGCCACCGCCTGAAGAAGGACATGATCGCGCATCGGCTTGTCGAGGTAGAGGCAATAGAGCAAGGGCGCGTCGTAGCCGGTCAGGAGCTTGTCGGTGACGATGAGGATTTTAGGTTCCTCGCCGGCCTTCTTGAACAACAGACGAACGTCGTCCTCCCGTTGTTCCGATAGCTGGAGTTCAGCGACCAGCGGCCGATCGATGACGTCGGCGGCGTTCTCGGTATAGATCGCCTCGCTCCATTCCGCCGGCAGAAGCTTGTCGAGCGCCCGTTTGTACTTGGCGCAGGCCTCGCGATCGACGGCGACCAGGAACGCCTTGTAGCCGAGGGGGGGCACGTTCTCCTGGAAGTGCTCGGCGACGAAGGCCGCGACCTTCTTAACGCGTTCATCCGCCTTCAGAAATGCGCGCAGGTTGATCGCGCGATCCAGCACCCGACTGAGTTCGTCGATGTCGGTGACGTCCTCCAAGGCCGCGAGGTCGAAGAACTCCTGGTCCAGTTGATCCACCGGTACGGTCATTTCACTCGGCGCCAGCACATGCTTGATCGGCAGGGTGGTCTCGTCCTCGATCGACTCCTTGATCGGGTATTTGTCGAGGTAGCCGAGGTCGTCCTGGTAGCCGAAGATCTTGAACGTGCCTTCGCCGAGGTGCGTCTTGGCGATCGGCGTTCCGGTAAAACCGATGATGGTGGCGTTCGGAACGGCGCCCATCAGGTAGGAGCCGAGATCCTTGGCCACCGACCGGTGCGCCTCGTCGATGAACACATAGACGTTGTCGCGCGCCACGCTGTCCTTCCGGACCGCCTCGAACTTGTGGATCATCGAGATGATCAGTCCACGAAAGTCGGCGTCGAGAAGGTTCTGCAGGGCCGCCTTGGTGTCGGCCCGCTTCACCGCGATGTCCTGCTGCTGCATCTCGCCGAGCAGCCCGTCGATCCAGCCCTTGAGCTGGCCCTCCAGCTCGGTGCGGTCCACCACCAGGATCACCGTGGCATTCTGGAATCGCGCCTTCTGCTCGAGGATCAGCCGCGCGGCGGTGAGCAGGGTGAAGGTCTTGCCCGAGCCTTGCGTGTGCCAGACCAGGCCGCGGGTCTTCTCCGGGTCCGCGCACCGCGCCACGACCGCGTCGATCGCCCGGCGCTGATGCTGGCGGAGGACCGATTTTCGGGACTCGCTGTCCTGGACGTAAAACAGAATCCAGTGCTGCAGCGTGCGCAGGAAGTCGGTGCGCTCGAAGAAAGCCTGGACGGCGAAGCGATAGGTCTCGTCCGGCGTCTGCTTCCAGCGGGCCATGTCGCGGCGGGTCGCTTGCCAGGTGACACCATACCAATAGTCGATCAGGTGCGTGACGTTGAATAGCTGCGGCGCCCCGATCAGCTCTGGTGTTTCCAGCTCGTAACGCCGCAGCTGAATGATCCCACGCTCGATGGCGTCGCCGTCCTTGGGATTCTTGTGCTCGACGATGCACACCGGCACGCCGTTGATGACAAACATCACGTCGGCGCGATTGCCCTTCCGCGCCGGGGGTTTGAGCGTCCACTCCCAGGAAACGTGAAAGGCGTTGGCATCGGCGGTCTCGAAATCCAAGAGCTTGACCGGCCGGTGTCGCTTCTCGTCCTCGTCGTACCAGCCGTGCTCGCCGCGCAGCCACTTGAGCATTTCGCGGTTGCCCTCGATGGTGGCGGGCAAGGCATCGACGGTTTCGATGATCGAACGGACGGCGTCGGCGTTCAGCCAGGGATTGAACTCTGTCAGCTTGGCTTCGAGTTCGTCACGCAGCAGCATCCCCGCCTCGCCGCCGCGCTTCTGCCTGGCGACCTCAGGCGCGAGCGGCGTCCAGCCGATCTCAGCGGCGTGCCTGACCATCGGGAACTGAACGGTGCCGGCCTCGCTGATCTTGAGGTCGGTCATGGCGACCACGCGCGGACGCGCCGAACGGGCGCTGCGTGTCGTTTAGTTGATATCAACAACCGGTCGGCATATATCGGGAGCTGTCGGGTGCCCCTGGTGGGCTCGATATGGTTCGCCCAGCCCGACATCATACGCCCTCCCCGCCGGGGAGGGTCTTTTTGTGCGCTTCCCACGTCGCGCGAGACAGCGCGATCAAGGGAGACCGCTCGGGCCACACCTTCAGACCATCGAGGGCCAGGTTGACGGCTCGCCGATAGACACTCGGCAGCAGCATGTTGAAATAGGGATAGCCGAGGTCCTCGTCCTTGAACGCGCGATAGACGTTGTAGGCCAGCAGGTCGGCGAGCTGAACGCCGTTGGAAAGCTCGCTGCGGGTGAAGAAGGGATATTCCACGATGTGGCCGAAGCGCGTGTTCTGGTTTCCTGCCCGTTGAAAGAAGGCGTGCTTCATGGGCACGGCCTGATTCAGCTGCCGGCTGGTGTCGTCCATGACGATGAGGGCCTGATGCTTGGGGTGGTATTCGGCCATGTAATGGTCGATCCGTTCGAGCAGGAATTCATAGGCCTTCTTGTGCAGGGTCTCGTCGGTCATGTGTTCGTGCAGGTGACGCTTGTCGATCACCGCGGCCATGATCACCGTGTTGCGCTCGGCCACCTGGGCGAAATAGGCGGCGACCAGACGCTCGCGGTCCGCCGTGTCGAGGGCGTGTAGAAACGGGCTCTTCTTCTCGCGCTCGCCGGGATGCCGCAGCCAGTTAGACTTCACCTCGCAGCTCGCCAGATCGAAGCGGCCCTTGCCGCCGCGCCACAGATAGTCGGCCAACTCCAGCTTGACGTTGGTGATGGCCCGCTCGAACGGCCTCCATTGCCGCTCGAACATGCCAACGCACAGCAGTACATAGAGGTGGTCCTTGGGCTTCTCCGGCGTCCCCACCGAGGGATCACGCGAACCGGACTCGTCGAAGTAGAAAAAATACATCCGTTCACGCCGCTTCGCCCGATGCCGCGTCCAGCGCCGAGAGATCGAGATCGGACACGCGGACTTCGCCCCCCATCAGTTTATGCAGCAGAATTTTGAACAGCTCTTCGAGCACCTCGCGCTTACGCTCCTGATAAAGCAGATTTTTTCGTACGATGGTTAGGGCGCGCGCAATCCTGACCTGTTCTTGCATTGGCGGAACGGAGAGCTGTTGTTCGAAGATATCGCCATCGCGCACGGCGGGGTAACTTGCACCCGTCTCAAGACTTGCCACGCGAGTGACAAAATCATCCTGGCTCACCGCAAAAAATAGGAAGTCCGGATCGATCAGAGCTCGATCCGGTCGAAGAACACAAAAGGCTGTCGAGGCTATTTCACCATCGAGCGACGTTGGCACCTGAGCAACGCGCTTGAGGCTCGGCCTAATCGTGGCGAAGATCGTATTGCCAGCCTCGACAATTTTCCTGGCCCTGCTCGGCGCTACGTCGCTTGGGATTTCCGCCGTTCCGGAAATTTCAGTCAGCTCACGAGAAATCGTGGAAACGTCGATGTATTTGATGCTCTCTCGGGGTTCAGAAGTTGGGTTCCAGGTCAGTGTGGTCGTTGTCAGTTCGCGGATTGACGCGCTGGCCCATTCGGGATGATTGGGCATCTGCATTTCTTCCAGGAGCGGGGATAACAAGGCATCCAATGTTGAGTTGGGCTTCGCCTCCTCGCGCGACTGAGAGGCGATCTTACGAATGAGATCCGGCAATTCGCTTCTTACGCTTTCCGAGGATTGGCCGACCCATCGGCTCGGACTCAGATTGTAGTCGGCCGCCTCCGCTTGCTGTCGCGTGATCACCGTGACCTCGCCCTCAATCGGCTGGGCCGCCAGGAACGCCGCCGCCAGCGGACGAATGTCAACCTCGGCGATTTAGTTCTTCGGCTTGCCCTTCTTCACGCGCCGCGAGGCGTTCAGAAGTACGAGCCTGTCCTTGCGCAACGCCGGCTTGCGCTTGCTCAGGACCACGATCACCCCGGCTGCGGACGTGTTGTAGAAGAGGTTGTCGGGAAGCAGGATCACGCCGTCGATCAGGTCGCGATCAACGAACCATTTGCGGATGTTGCGCTCGCGGTCCTCGTTCTTCGAGCCCGATCCGCGCGTCACGGCGCCGGTGTCGAGCACGACCGCCGCGCGGCCACGATCGTTCAGGCAGGCGAGGGTGTGCTGCAGCCAGGCCCAGTCGCCCTTGCCGGTGGTGGCGCCGCCGGCGGCGCGGAAACGGTCGAACGGATCGTTGGCGAAGACATCCGGTGCAAAGGGCTGGTTCCACATCGGATTGGCGACCACGATGTCGAAGGTGCGCATCTTGCCGGCCGGCGTGCGGAACTTCGGATTGATCAGGGTGTCGCCGCGCGCCATGGCGATTTCCATGTCGTGGATGATGCCGTTCATCTGGGCGACGGCGTAGCTCTCGGCTTGGAGTTCCTGGCCGAATAGTTTCAAGGGATTCTTGCTGGTCGGGTCGAGTTCGCGGCCGACGAGTTGGAGCTTCGCGAGCAGGCTGGCCGAGCCGCAGGCGTAGTCGTGGCACTCCTCGCCAGGACGCGGGCGCATGATGTGCGCCATCAGGAAGCCGACCTCGGTGGGGGTGAAGAACTCGCCGGCGCTCTGGCCCGAGCCTTCGGCGAACTTGCGCAGCAGGTATTCATAGGCGCGGCCGAGGAAGTGCGGCTGCACGTCGGCCAGGCCCAGGCGATAGCGCGGATCGGAGAAGGTCTCGACCACGCCGCGCAGCTTGGCCGGGTTGATGTCCCGCTCGCCGTTGCGCTCGGAGGCGAAGTCGACCACGTCGATGACGCCCGAGAGGCCAGGGTTGTGCTTGACCACCGCGCGCGTGGCCTTGGTCAGATGCTCGCCGATGTCGCGAGGCTCTTCGTTCTCCGGCCAGAAGTAGGCCTCGCGCCCGCTGATCGCGCCCCACCGCGCCGCCGGCGGCAGATAGAACCGCAGCAGCGAATGGTCGCTTTCGGCGATTTCGAGAGCGGTCTCGCGGACCCCGAATTCCTCCGCCAGGCGGGCGATCAAGGAGGCAACCTTGAAGCTCGTTCGCAGCGCACGAACCCTGACGTCCAAGGCGTTCGGTTCGTGCGGCGCGGCCTTTCCGCGTTCAATGCCTACGACGACGACGGAAGGACGACCGCGGTCCTACTGCATCCTCAACATGCCTGCGAAATGCTCCTGAAGGCGGCGCTCGTTCAGGCGCGGGTCAAGGTCTTCGACAAGAAGACCGCGACGTCATTCAGCTCGGCAAGTGCGTAGCACTCGCCCGGAGTCATGGGGCTTGACCGCCGAGGAGGCAGGCACGATGCGCGCGATCGGTTCGCTGCGCGACGTCGAACAAGCACCGGTTCGTCCTCGTGGACGAGCATCTCCTCTACATGCACGCGCCGGCGCTGGTGACGGTGATAGACTCTGCTCTCAAGTGCTCGTTGAGCTGCGCCCTCATCGACCATCTGCCCTCTCGCGAGTAAGTCGATGGGATATCCTGTGGCAATTCCCGACCTGTCACCATTCCACGACCTACGCCTCCCGTCGCGTCCTCGGCGAGGCGGCCAGACCAAGGAAGACCAGGATTGCTTGATTGAACCGCGGGATGTGCTCGTCGTCCAGGCGACCGACATAGGCGCCGACCTTGGACTTCGGAACGGTGGTGATCTTGTCGATCATCAACCGGCACGCCGCGCGCAGCCCGTTGCGCTCGCTCGGCTCCACGGGCAGGCGGATGAGAGGCGCTTCGGTCTCATCCGTCGTGAAGGCGCAGATGGTGATCGAGTCGGTGGCGTCGAAGCTGTCATCCTGCACGATGACGGCCGGGCGCGGTTTACCCATGTAGTCCTTGCCGCCGGCGACCGTCCAGATGTCGCCACGCCTCATTCATCGCCCCAATCCGATACTGCGTCGATGAACGCCTGATCCTCGCGGGCATGGGCGCCCGCCGCCACCGCGAGCGATTGGCGATGCGCCTCCGACCGGAAGGACGGCGCGCTCACGTCCGGCGCCCAAATCTGAATCGGACGCAGGCCCTGCGACCGTAGCCGCTCACGATGTTCCCGCACCTTGACGCGGGAGGGCTTGGACTTCGACTCCGCAGCCATGACCATTCTCCAAACAAGTTACATGTAACCTATCACGGCCGATGCGTATCAGGCAAGCCATCCGGTGAGCGAGGCCGCGCCCCGCGACAGGGCATCGACGCTTGCCTCGGCGCCCGGCCGCCTGCACTCTGGACGCTCCCCAACGCCGATCGGAGCCGCCCTTGACCGCCCTGGAGACCCACATGCCGCCCGTCGCCTTCGCGGAAACCAACGGCGTGCGCATGGCCTACTACGAGGTCGGCCCGCGCGAGGGCGTGCCGGTGATCTTCTGCCACGGCTTTCCGGAGTTGGCCTTCTCATGGCGCCATCAGCTGCGCGCCTTCGAGGCGGTGGGGCGGTGGGCGATCGCGCCGGACCAGCGAGGGTATGGGCTGACCGGCGGGCCGGCGGCGGTCGAGGCCTATGACATGGAGCATCTGACCGGCGATCTCGTCGGCCTGCTCGACCATCTGGGCGTCGATAAGGCGATCTTCTGCGGCCACGACTGGGGCGGCGCGGTGGTCTGGCAGGCGCCGCTGCGCCATCCAGGCCGCGTCGCCGGGGTGATCGGGCTGAACACCCCGTTCATGGCCCGCCCGCCCGCCGATCCGATCGAGATCATGCGCCGCCGTTTCGGCGAGGAGATGTACATCGTTCATTTCCAGACGCCGGGGGAGGCCGACGCGGTGCTGGACGGCGACCCGGCCAAGGCGATGAACTTCTTCATGCGCCGGCCGGCCCCGGGAACGGCGCCGGCCAGCGGCGGCCTCTCCGGATCGGCGGACGCCGAGGCCCCGAGGGACGGCCCGTCGGCCTTCGCCCTGATCCGCATGCTCGAGGCCTACGACCCGACCCATGATTCGCGCCCGCCGCTGCTGAGCGCCGATGAGATGTCGGTGTTCGTGGAGACCTTTCGCCGCACCGGCTTCACCGGCGGGATCAACTGGTATCGCAACATCAGCCGCAACTGGCGGCGGTCGGCCGGCCTGGCCGAACGCGTCGAGGTCCCCTGCCTGATGGTCATGGCCGAGATGGACGCCGTCCTGCCGCCCTCCGCCGCCGACGGCATGGAGGCCTTCATCGCCGACCTCGAAAAGGCGCTGATCAAGGACAGCGGCCACTGGACGCAGCAGGAGGCGCCCGACGAGGTCAACCGCGTCATCCTGGACTGGCTCGACCGCCGCTTTCCACGCTAGAAGCGACATCCATGGATCGCACCGCGCCGCCGCCCACCGTGATGTCCACCGCCGGCCGGCGCGGTGCGATCCATGAGACCGAGCCCTTCGCCTCGGGCTGGCTGGCCACCGAAGGGCCGCACGAGATCTACTACGAGGAATGCGGCTCGCCGCGCGGCAAGCCGGCCGTGGTCCTGCACGGCGGACCGGGCGGGGCGATCAACCCGACCATGCGCCGGTTCTTCGACCCCGCGCGCTGGCGCGTCGCCCTGTTCGACCAGCGCGGCTGCGGCAGGAGCCGGCCCAACGCCTCGCTGGAGGCCAACACCACCTGGACCCTGGTCGATGACATCGAGCGCCTGCGCCGGCGCCTGGGGATCGAACGCTGGACGGTGTTCGGCGGTTCCTGGGGATCGACCCTGGCGCTGGCCTACGCCATCCGCCATCCCGACCGCGTCGCCGGTCTGGTGCTGCGCGGCGTCTTCCTGCTCACCCGGCGCGAACTGGCGTGGTTCTACCAGGACGGCGCCTCGATGCTGTTTCCCGACGCCTGGGAGCGGTTCCAGGACCCCATTCCGGCGCCCGAGCGCGACGACATGATCGGGGCCTATCATCGCCGGCTGACCCACGCCGACCCCGCGGTGCAGGCGCGGGCCGCCGCCGCCTGGAGCCAGTGGGAGGGCGACACCCTCTCCCTGCGCGGCCCCGAGGCCCGGCCGGCCAAGTTCAACGAGGCCGAGTTCGCCGTCGCCTTCGCGCGCATCGAGTGCCACTTCTTCAGCAACCACGGCTTCTTCGACGAAGACGGCTGGCTGCTCGCCAACATCGACGCGATCCGCGGCATCCCGGGGTGGATCGTCCAGGGCCGCTTCGACGTGGTCACCCCCCTTGAGAGCGCCTGGTCCCTGCACAAGGCCTGGCCCGAGGCCCGCTTCGACATCGTCTGGGACGCCGGCCACGCCTCCACCGAACCGGGAATCGTCGATGCCCTGGTGCGGGCGACCGACCAGGCGGTCAGGATCTGATCCCGCGTCCGCGAATCCGGCAGATCGCGCGGCCAAAGTCGCGGCGACACGGCGCCCCGCCGCCGCGGACCGATCGCGGCTGGCGGCTGGCGGCCGGGGGCTGGCGGTCGGGCACAATGGATATCCTGTCGACGTATTCACAGGCGATGGTCGAGCCCTGCGCGTCGGCGTGCAGCCATTGGGGGGTCGTGGTCCCGGCCCCGGAATACATCAGCGCCGTCTCGTCGGGGGCGGGGCCGGGGATGTAGCGGGAGAGGATGGTTCCGGCGCTGGCGTATTCCCCGACCAGCATCGCGCCCG
>Ga0209483_1003402_pt1 | contig 10463 bp, 8 predicted proteins | sample NGEPerA_FD_184508 | JGI IMG/M metagenome (GOLD analysis project Ga0209483, IMG submission 184508) | Arctic peat soil microbial communities from the Barrow Environmental Observatory site, Barrow, Alaska, USA - NGEE PermafrostL2-A... | ecosystem: Environmental > Terrestrial > Soil > Wetlands > Peat...
GCCTACACCCTCAGCTTTGCGGTTCTCCTGCTGACCGGGGCCGCCCTCGGCGACCGATTCGGGCGGCGGCGGATGTTCAGCCTCGGGCTGATCATCTTCACCGTCGGGTCGGCGGCGGCAGCGCTGGCCCCCAGCATCGGCGCCCTGGTCGCGGCCCGCGCCCTCCAGGGTAGCGGCGGCGCGCTGGTGACGCCACTCACGTTGACGCTGCTGTCTGAAGCCTTCCCGGCCGGGCGGCGCGGGATCGCTCTTGGGATCTGGTCAGGGGTGAGCGGTCTCGGCGTGGCGCTGGGGCCCGTGGTCGGCGGCGCCGTGGTCAACGGCATCTCCTGGCACTGGATCTTCTGGCTGAACGTGCCCATCGGCCTGGTCATCGCGCCCCTCGCGTGGGCACGCCTGACCGAGAGCCACGGCCCGGCCGGCCGCGTCGATCTTCCCGGTCTGGTCCTCGCCAGCGGGGGTCTTTTCGGGATCGTCTACGGCCTGGTCCGTGCCAACGCGCTCGGCTGGACGAGCGCGACAGTCCTCGGCTGCCTCCTCGGTGGGGCGGTGCTGCTGGCTGCATTTGCCGCATGGGAGAGGCGAGCCCCCGCTCCCATGCTGCCGCTGCGCTTCTTCCGCAGCCGTGCCTTCTCAGCAACCAACGCGGTGTCGCTGGCCATGTATTTCGGGATGTTCGGCTCCGTCTTCCTTCTCGCCCAGTACTTCCAGGTCGTGCAGCACTACTCTCCTTTCCAAGCGGGCCTGCGCACACTCCCGTGGACTGGCATGCCCATGATCGTGGCCCCGATCGCGGGGGTGATGTCGGACCGCGTCGGCAGCCGGCCGCTCATGTTCTCCGGGCTGGCGCTGCAGGCGGTGGGCCTCGGCTGGCTGGTCGCGGTGCTGGCACCAGGCACGCCGTACTCGTCCTTCATCGGTCCCTTCGTGCTCGCCGGCACCGGCATGGCCCTGGTCTTCGCGCCGGCCGCCAACGCGGTCCTGTCGGCAGTGCGGGCGTCCGAGGCCGGGCAGGCGTCCGGGGCCACCAATGCCATCCGAGAACTGGGCGGCGTCCTGGGCGTCGCCGTGCTCGCGTCCGTGTTCACCGCCGCGGGCGGCTACGGGTCGCCGGGCCTGTTCGTCGCCGGGCTGCGCCCCGCGGTGGCGGTGGGTGCGAGCGTCCTCGCCGCCGGCGCCCTGGCAGCGCTGCTGGTGCCCGGACTGCGCCGTCGCAGCGAGGAGCCCGCCGACGGCGTTGCTCAGCATGGCGAGGGGTTCGTCGTCGCCGCCTGAGCGCTGGAGACGCCGGTCAGTCGCGGGCCCTGTACAGGTCCTCGATCTGATCGGCGTATTTCGCGGCGACGACCCTGCGCTTCACCTTGAGGGTGGGCGTCAGCTCCTCGCCGGACCTGAATTCGTCGGCCAGGATGGCGAATCGCTTGACCTGCTCGACGTCGCTCAGCCTGCTGTTGACGGCGTCGACGTGGTGCTGCAGCTCGGCACGGACCTCCGGGTGGGCGGCGAGTGCGCCCAGGTCTGACGGCCAGCCCCTGGACGCCGCGAACACGGGCGCCTCGTCGGGGTCAAGGGTGAGCAGCGCGGTCATGTAGGGGCGCCGATCCCCGATGGCCACTGCGTGGGCCACCAGCGGGTGCGCGGCGGCAGCCAGCTCGAGGTTTCCTGGGGAGATGTTCTTGCCCCCGGCGGTGATGATGAGGTCCTTCTTGCGGTCGGTGATGCGGAGGTAGCCGTCGCCGTCCAATTCCCCGACATCGCCGGTGTTCAGCCAGCCGTCGACGAGCGACGCCTCGGTGCCCTCGCCGTCGTGGAAGTACCCGGGGAAGACGACCCCGCCACGCACCAGGATCTCGCCGTCGCCGGCGATGCGCACCTCGTTGCCGGGGAACACCTCGCCGACGGTGCCGATGCGAACGCGTCCGGGGCGGTTGATGCTGGTCACGCCGGTGTTCTCGCTCTGCCCATACACCTCGCAGATGTGCAGGCCGATGGAGGCAAAGAAGCGCAGCACCTCGGGGTCGATGGGCGCCGCTCCACTCGCCAGGATGTGGGCGTCGTCGAAGCCAAGGGCTGTGCGCAGCTTGCTGAGCACGAGCCGGTCGGCGAGGCGGTGACGCCGGCGCAGCGTGGCGGGGATGGTCGCGCCCTGTTCGTCGAGGTCGGAGACACGTCGGCCCGTTCGGATCGCCCACCGCGCCAGGGCGCGTCGCGGCGCCGGGCTCGCTTCGATCCTTCTCCTCACGAGCACGGCCATCTTCTCCCAGACGCGGGGCACGCCGAAGAAGTGGGTGGGTCGCACCTCGCGAAGGCGGGGCCCGAGGTTGGTGAGCCCGTCGAGGAACCAGGTCGCATTTCCGTAGCGGAAGGCGCGGAACTCGCTGACCAGCCGCTCGGCAACGTGGGCCAGGGGGAGGTAGCTGAGGACGCGATCGTCGGGGCCGATGTCGACGAGCCCCGCGAAGCCCTCGGAGAACGCGGCGGCATTGCGATGGGTGAGCATCACCGCCTTGGGCGGCCCGGTGGCGCCACTCGTGTAGATGAGGGTCAGGACGTCGTCTAGGCCCGTCCGCCGGCAGCGGTCGTCGACCTCGGATGCGTTGGCCGCGAGGTGCCGGTCGCCGATGGCAAGCGCCTCCCGCCACGGGACCACGAGGCCGTCCGCCGATGCCTGCTCGACACCCTCGATCACGACCACGGTGTGCAGGTGGGGAAGGTGGGCACGCTGTTCCAGGACACGCGCCAGGTAATGCTCGTTCTCGACGAATGCAACCCGCGTCTCCGAATGGTTGAGCACGTACTGCGCCTCTTCGGCGCTGAGCGTCTGGTAGACGGGCACCGTGCAGCACCCCGTCATGAGCAGCGCGGCGTCGGCGGTGTGCCATTCAGCCCGGTTGTTGGCCCAGATGGCGACGTGGTCACCGCGCTCCAGGCCCTGCTCGATGAGAAACGAGGCGATCCTCCGGGCTCCCTCGCCGAAAAGCCCCCAGGTGATGGGAATCCAGCGCTCCCCCGTCCTCGTGTACAGGGCGGGCAACCCGGCGCGGCCGCGGATGTGCGACACGAGGTGGTCGACAAGCGTCAGCGGCTTCCCGGCAGGCGTGGGGGCCCCGGGCGCGACGGCGGCCTCGCTCGTCATCGTCGCGCACAATGGCACAACACGGCAGCCATCGTGCCGCCACAGCCACATCGAGACAACCAGGAGACCAGCTCTGGTCATCGGCACCCTGCAGATCACGCTCCACGTCCCGGACAGTCACTCGCTGAAGGACAAGCGCATGGTGGTGCGGTCGATCACCAGCCGCGTCCGGCAGACCTTTGCCGTGGCCGTGGCCGAGGTCGGCGAGCAGGACACCTGGCAGACGGCGGTGGTCGGGGTCGCCTGCGTCAGCAACGACGCGCGCCACGCCGATGAGGTGTGTCAGAAGGTGCTTGCGTTCGTCGAGAACAACGCCGACGGCCTGGTCAGCGGCTCGCGATTCGAGCTCATCCACGTCTGAACGCGCCTGTGCCTGACGCCGAGATCGCGGCGGCCATCGCGGCCTTCCAGGCTTCGCTGCCCTTCCCGCTCGACGCCTTCCAGCGCGAGGCGATCGCGAAGCTTGAGCGCTCCGCCGGGGTTCTGGTGGCGGCGCCAACGAGCAGCGGCAAGACCCTTGTTGCGGAGTACCCGATGTGGCGCTGCCTGCTCGCCCCCGGCGACCTGCGCCGGCCGCACGCGCGGGTCATCTACACGTCGCCGCTGAAAGCACTCTCCAACCAGAAGTTCCACGACCTCGCCGACCGATACGGGGACGCCAACGTCGGCCTGGTCACCGGCGAGAACACGATCAATGACGGCGCGCCGCTGGTGGTGATGACCACCGAGATCCTCCGTAATGTGCTCTACGACGACCGTTCGCGCCTGGACCTCGTCAGCGACGTCGTCCTCGACGAGATCCACTACATCGACGACCACCCTCGCGGCACGGTCTGGGAGGAGATCATCATCGAGACGCCCGCGCACGTCCGGCTGATCGGGCTATCGGCGACGATCAGCAACGTTGACGAGGTGGCCGCGTGGATGCGTGGCTTGCGCGGCGACATCGGCATCGTTGTTCGCACCGAGCGCCCCGTGCCGCTGCAGATGTGGCTGTCGATCAGCAACCACCTCCAGCCGCTGTTCGACTCCGCGGGGCAGGTGGCCAGGCAGACACTCGACATGGCGGCCAACGACTCGATGCACGAGGCGCGCTTCCGCTATATGCGCCGCGCCCCCGACAACGACCTGTTCCGCGTCATCGAGGAGCTTCGCCAGCGCTCCATGCTGCCCGCGATCTACTTCATCTTCTCGCGGCGAGGTTGCGCGGAAGCGCTGGCCCGCTGCGCCGTGCACATGCTCGATCTCACCGACCGCGCCGAGAAGGAGGCCATCGACGCGCGCCATGGCGAGTTGCTCCAGGGCATCGCGGACGCCGACGAGCGCCGCGTCTTCCGCCAGGCGATCGATCCCGCGACGCTGCGCAACGGCATCGCCATGCACCACGCGGGGATGTTGCCCTCTGCCAAGGAAGCGGTGGAGCGGTTGTTCATCGAGGGGCTCGTCAAGGTGGTCTTCGCCACCGAGACACTGTCGCTGGGGCTCAACATGCCGGCGCGCGCGTGCGTGGTGTCGTCGTTCACCAAGTTCGACGGCACCGGCTTCCACCCGCTCACCGCTGGGGAGCTCACCCAGTTGATGGGCCGCGCGGGACGGCGCGGCATCGACCCCGTGGGGCACGGCGTCATCCTCAAGGAATGGGACGTCGACGTCCGCGACATCTACGACGCCGCCATCGGCGGGGAGATGAGCGTGGACAGCAAGTTCGCACCCACCTACACGATGGTGCTCAGCCTGCTGCGCACGCGCTCCGTTGAGCGCGCTGAGGAACTGCTCGACAAGTCGTTCGGGCAGTACCAGAACGTGCAGCGAGCCGACCACTGGACAGAGAAACGCCACAACCTCGAGGAGCAGCTCGCCGACCTCGGCCACCAGGTCTTCCGGCATCCCCGCGTTCCCTGCACCGAACGCACGCTCACCACCCACCTCAGCCTCACCGAGTCCGTCGAGGACCTGCGGGCGACCGTCCGCCGCGCCAAGCGCGAGCATTGGCGCGACTCGCGGAAAGGCCGGAGCGGCGGACGCGGCACCGACCCGGGACAGCGCTTCGAGGCCACGCGCCGTCAGCTGCGCCAGCAGCAGGAGAAGCTGCACAACTCGCCCTGCCACAGCTGCCCGCTCTTCGGTGAGCACCGCGCCCAGCGCGCGTTGAGGCACGAAATCGAGGAGACGCTCGAAGGTGGCGAGGCGGAGCTGGAGTGGGCGCGGCACCGCTACAGGCGCGAGTTCGGCGCCTTGCGCAGCGTGCTCGTCGACGCCGGGTTCCTCGCAGATGACACGCCGACCGAGCTGGGCCTGCTGGCGTCGTCATTGTTCGGCGAGAACGCACTGCTCGTCGCCGACGCCATTGCCGCCGGGCACCTCGAAGCGCTCGACCCCGCGGAACTGGCGGCAGCCCTGGTCACGCTCGTCGCCGAGGACCGGGGGCGCGACCTGCTCCAGCCGTCGCGACGGCACTTCCCCACGCCGCGCGTCGAGGTTGCCTACCGGCGCCTGCGTGGGTCCCTGCAACGGCTCGCTGAGGTGGAGCGAACCCACGGCCTGCAAACCCTCCGGCCACTGTCGCTCGACTACGTGAACGCAGCCCACCAGTGGGCCTCGGGGACGCCTCTTCTCGACATCGAGACACCCGCGGCCAACGACATCGGCGACGTCGTCAAGGCCATGAAGAACCTCTATTCGATGCTCCGCCAGATGGAGCAGGCGCTGCGCGGACACGCGCTGCTGGGCCGCGTGCGCCGCGCCCGCGAAGCGATGGAGCGCGACCTCATCCGCCGCGTGTGAGGCGAGCGCGCTGCGGTCTCGCGCCCACCGCAACGTCCGCGCCGACCGCGACGTCGGAGCCCATCGTTGTCGGATAGCGGGCGTCGTTGAACATCCGCGCTGTGAGCGGACGCCAGGCCGGCAGGGCCCGAACCGTCAGCCCCACGACCGCTGCAGCCAGCGGCGGCGCCGTGACATACAGCCAGAGGTCGCGGAAGTCGAGGGCGACCAGCGCCGGCGCGGCGCTGCGGGCAGGGTTGAGGCTCGTTCCGGTGTGCGTCGCGCCCTGCCAGACCAGCAGGGTGACCACGACCCACGTGGCCAGCGGCGTCCAGTGCATCAGGCTGCAGCTCGACACGAAGACGAGGATGACGGTGAGCAGCAGCGCCGTCATGAGGAACTCGACGCCGAGAGCCGCCGGGGCGCTGAGGCCGCCGCCGGGATGGGTCACACCGTCGCCGACACTGCGGGCGGCGTCGCCCCAGAGCAGCGCCACAAGCCCCGTGCCCGCAAGCGCACCGCCAAGCTGTGCGACCCAGTAGCCGGCGAGGCGCGTGGCGCTATGGCCGCGGCGTGGTCACCACGACGCCTCGGCCCCCCGGGCTGCGATGTCTGCTAGCATCGCAGGCATGCATGATGATGCGGTGTCCACAGCCGTTTCTATGATGATGCGCCGCGGAGGTTTCCGAACGTAGCGGCGCGTCGCGCCCTCCGTGCGGAGACCTCCCGGAAAAGATTCCGGGAGGTTTTTTTCATGTCCGGTGTCCCGTCGGTCGACGAGGTGGCCCATTCCAGGTCGGGCGGTGCCCGCGACGACACCTTCGTCATCGGGCTGCGCTGCCGCGCCTGCGGACAGGAACATCCCCAGGTGGCGTCGCATCTCTGTGAGCTGTGCTTCGGCCCCCTCGAGGTCGTCTACGACTACGAGGCGGTGCGCGCCGTCATCTCGCGCAAGCGTATCGAGGCCGGGCCGCCGACACTGTGGCGCTACAGCGACCTTCTCCCCGTCGGCGGGGGCGACGTGGTCAGCCTCGGCGAGGGGTTCACGCCGCTGATCCACGCCCGCAACCTCGGCGGCGAACTGGGCCTGCACAACCTTCACCTCAAGGACGACACGCAGAACCCCACCAACTCATTCAAGGACAGGGTCGTGTCGGTGGCGATCAACTGGGCACTGCGCAACGGTTTCACCACCATCGCGTGTGCTTCGACCGGCAACCTCGCCAACGCCGTCGCCGCCTATGCCGCGCGTGCCGGTGTGCGCGCCGTGGTGTTCATTCCCGCCGACCTCGAGTCGCAGAAGATCGCCACCACCGCCGTCTTCGGCGCGACGATCGTGCCGGTGGCCGGCAACTACGACGACGTCAACCGGCTCTGCACCGAGCTGGCCGACGACCTCGACTGGGGCTTCTGCAACATCAACCTCCGTCCGTACTACAGCGAGGGAAGCAAGACCCTGACCTTCGAGACCGCCGAACAGCTGGGCTGGCGGCTGCCGGACGAGATCGTCATCCCCGTCGCCTCCGGTTGTCAGTTCGTCAAGCACCGCAAGGCGGCGGCCGAGCTCATCGATCTCGAGCTGGTCACCGACGCCACGGTGCCGCGCTTCACCGGCGCCCAGGCGCTCGGTTGCTCGCCGGTGGCTTCGGCGTTTGCGCGGGGCACTGACATCGTCGAGCCGGTTCGACCCAACACGATCGCGCGCTCGATCGCCATCGGCAACCCCTCCGACGGTGGCGACGTGGTGCGCATCGCCCGCCAGACCGGAGGGGTGGTGGAGAGCGTCACCGAGGAGGAGATCGTCGAGGGCATCGAACTGCTTGCCGCCACCGAGGGAATCTTCACGGAGACGGCCGGCGGGGTGACCGTCGCGGTGCTCCGCAAGCTCGCTAGGCAGGGACGATGGGAGGGCCACGAGACGATCGCCGCGTACATCACCGGCCACGGGCTCAAGACGCTGGACGCCGTCAGCGGCCGTCATGCCGTCGGCCAGCCGATCGACCCCAAGCGCCGCAGCGTCAAGCAGCGCCTCGCAGAACTCGGGCTCGCCTGACCTCACTCCTCGCGGAGCATCGCCTCGGGGACGCTGACGACGCGGTAGGGCATGTCGGTGATGTCATAGAAGCGGAGCGGCTTGCGGAGCCGCTTGGCGATGCCGATCTGCACCTTTACGCCCAGCGAGAGGTTGCCGAACACCCACATCTGGTCGCAGCGGACGATGAGGTTGTTGAAGGCCTCGCGCACGGTGTCCTTGGGGACTGTGTGGAGGAGGTAGTAGTCGAACAGCATGAAGGGCGAGATCGGCACGCCGCCCTCGTCGAGGACGAACTTGGTGATGTGCTGGCGCCAGTAGAAATTGCGGTTGCTGATCGCGCAGTAGATGAGTTGCTTGGGACGCCGCAGGGCCCGCTCAGCCTGCTCGGCAGGGCTGGCCTTTGGGCGCGGCGTGAAGATGCGCTCGAGGATGTCCTCAGCGTCTTTGCGGACAGGCGCCTGGGCCGCCGCCGAACCGGCATCAGTCTCGGGCAAAGCCTGAATTACCTTTGTGGGAAAGCCGAAAACGGCTGGCGGATCATATCAACCGGCCTGCTCCAACGGGCGCTTCCCTCGGTAGGCGTGCGGTCGCGGGGTCAGCGTGCGGTCGCCGCGGCCCACACGGAGAGGTCGCGCAGCCGCTCCAGCGCGCCGTCGAGGAGGCGCAGATTGGCGGCATCGTTGAGCCAGCGGCTCTGACCCGACGGATGTGGGAGTGGGACAAGCACCGGTGCTGTGGGGAGCGCTGCCTCGACGACGTCGCCCTGTGTCGACCAGGCCCGGCCGACGATCGCCTCGAGACGACGTCCGGGGAGAAATCGGCTCTGCGCCAGCGTGCCGATGCACACGATGAGACCGGGCCGCACCATCTCCAGGTAGGTGTCCAGCCAATCGCGGCAGAGCGCGACCTCGCCGGCGCACGGGCGGCGATCGCCGGTATTGCCCGGACGCCGTCCCGGGAAGCAGGTGGTCATCGATGTCATGAAGACGCGCTCCCGGACGGCGGCCTCGTTGGCGAAGCCGGCGCGGACGAACCAGCGCATCAGGATCGCCCCGGAGCGCCCCGCGAAGGGACGCGTCACGTCGTCCTCGACCGGCCCCGGCGCCTGGCCGACGAGCATGATGCGCTGCTCGGCGTGCCCGCTGAACACGGGGTGGGCGCGTTGCAGATACCCGGCGGACACACATCGGGTGCAGGCACGATGGTTGCGCTGGATGACATCGATTGCCGCGATCGGTGCTGTGGGCACCGCCCGACTCTAGAAGTCCGCAGGCGGGGCGGCGCTATGATCGACACCGCCGCCATCGCCACCTCACGACCCGCTCGTGGCGGCCCGCAGCTCCCATCCACGCGCCCAGGACCGCAATGTCTGACGACCCCCCTCGTCCCGCCTCTGGACAGCAGTCCGATCCCCGCCCCACGACCGGCGCGCCGGCTTGGTGGGGCGCGCTGGAGCGGCCGGATCTGCCGTCGGACGGTGACGATGTGCTTGAGCCAACGCCGGTCATGACCCCCGATCCCGTCCCGGTCCCCGAGCCCACGCCCAGCCGCCGGTCGATCCGCTGGAGGGCGTGGTCGTTCAACGTGGTCTTCGTGCTCGTCGCCGTGCTCATCGTCTGCGTCGGGCTGGGCGTGGTGTCGGTTTCCATGTTCCTCACCTGCCTCCTGCTCTTCGGCGTTCCGCTCACGGTCGCCGCCGGCGCAGCAACGGTGGTGGCCAGGCGCTCACGCTGAGTCGCCCTGCGATGGGGTGACGTGAGCAGTCAACGACAGAGGAGGCAGCGCCACCGTGACGGCCGGGATGCCCCTGCGAGCGCAGCGGAGACGCAGATACGCGCCGAGGCTGCGGCCCGCCGGCGGGCGGCTCGTCGCTTCGCCGACGCCATGGCTCGCGACGCGGCTGCCTCGGGTGCGCCGCGCGATGGCGAGTTGCTGCAGCGCCTCCGCAGCGAACCCATCACAGGCATGGGCCGCGTGGTGTACTCATCGAACGCGGTGTTCCTGCTTGAACTCGAAGGACGTGATCCCGGCCACCCCGATGAGCCGCTGCGCGCCATCTACAAGCCGGCGCGCGGGGAGAGGCCGCTGTGGGATTTCCCGACCGACACACTGCACATGCGCGAGGCGGCGGCATACACGGTCAGCGCAGCCCTCGACGACGGCATCGTGCCCCCGACGACGCTGAGGGACGGTCCCCACGGCCCCGGCTCGGTGCAGCTCTTCGTGCATGGGGCAGCGGAGGACGCGCCGGTCGACCGTCGGTCCCTCGAGGAGCAGCTGCGTAGCCTGGCGGCACTCGACGTGCTCATCAACAACGCCGACCGCAAGCGAGCCCACCTGCTGCTCGCCGACGATGGCCGCCTCCATGGCATCGACAATGCACTCAGCTTCCTCCCCTACCCGCGGCAGCGCACCGTGCTCATCGAGCTCGGCGGCGAATCCCTGCCGGATGCCGTGGCCGAGCGGGTGCGCGGCCTCGCCGGGGACGAGGCCCGGCGCGCCGTCCTCCGCGAGCACCTCTCTGTCCTG
>Ga0209483_1003403_pt1 | contig 10462 bp, 3 predicted proteins | sample NGEPerA_FD_184508 | JGI IMG/M metagenome (GOLD analysis project Ga0209483, IMG submission 184508) | Arctic peat soil microbial communities from the Barrow Environmental Observatory site, Barrow, Alaska, USA - NGEE PermafrostL2-A... | ecosystem: Environmental > Terrestrial > Soil > Wetlands > Peat...
AACATTCACCCCGCTCCATGACCGGATTCTCGTACGCCGTCTGGAAGAGGGCGAAACCGTCCGTGGGGGGATCATCATCCCCGATAGTGCCAAGGAAAAGCCCCAGGAGGGCGAAGTCATCTCCGTTGGCAAGGGCAAGTCAAATGACGAAGGCAAGGTCTTCCCGCTGGACGTGAAGGCGGGCGACAAGATTCTGTTCGGCAAGTATTCCGGTACCGAGATCAAGCTCGACGGCCAAGAGTTCCTGATCATGCGCGAGGAAGAAGTTCTCGGCATTGTAAAGAAGTAGTCAGTCATTCGTTATTAGTTGTCAGCAAAGACCCGCTGCGAAATGAATGCGGAAACTGGCGACTGAATAGCGATTACTGACAGCTGACCACAGAGATCTGACAACTGTTTAAGGAGAGTTACGAAATGGCAAAGCAAATCTTGCACGGTGAGGAATCCCGTCAAGCGATCCTGCGTGGTGTGAACATCCTCGCGGACGCGGTGAAGGCGACGCTCGGTCCCAAAGGCCGGAACGTTGTAATCGAGAAAAAGTTTGGTTCACCCACCATCACCAAGGACGGCGTGACGGTGGCCAAAGAGATTGACCTGAGAGACCCGTTGGAAAACGTGGGCGCGCAACTGGTTCGCGAAGTCGCTTCCAAGACCAGCGACGTGGCCGGCGACGGCACCACGACGGCGACCGTTCTGGCTCAGTCCATCTTCCGCGAAGGCGTGAAGACAGTGGCGGCCGGCGCCAACCCAACGGCTCTGAAGCGCGGCATTGAGAAGGCCGTTGCAACGGTCATCGGCACGCGCGACAAGGAAGGCAAGTGGACCGAGGGCGGCGCCCTGGGCAAGCTTTCAAAGCCTGTGAACGAGGGTTCGGTTGCCCAGGTGGGCGCCATCTCGGCCAACGGCGACCAGGAAATCGGCGACATCATCGCTCACGCAGTGAAGGTTGTGGGCAAGGATGGCGTCATCACCATCGAAGAGTCGAAGACCATGCACACGGGTCTGGAGACTGTCGACGGCATGCAGTTCGATCGTGGCTACCTGAGCCCCTACTTCGTGACCGACGCAGAGCGCCTGGAAGTGATTCTGGACGAGCCCTACATTTTGATCTATGAGAAGAAGATAAGTGCCATGAAGGATCTGCTTCCTCTGTTGGAGCAGGTTGCTCGTGGTGGCAAGCCGCTGTTGATCATCGCCGAGGACGTTGAGGGCGAGGCCCTGGCGACCCTGGTAGTGAACAAGCTGCGCGGAACGCTGAACGTGGCGGCCGTGAAGGCTCCTGGCTTCGGCGATCGCCGCAAGGCCATCCTGGGCGACATCGCCGTCCTCACCGGCGGCAAGGCCATCACCGAAGACCTCGGCATCAAGCTGGAAGGCGTGAAGCTCGAGGATCTCGGCAAGGCGAAGCGCATCACCATCGACAAGGACAACACCACCATCGTGGACGGTGCCGGCAAGGCCTCGGACATCGAAGGCCGCGTGAAGGAGATCCGTTCGCAGATCGAGAAGACCACCTCGGACTACGACAAGGAAAAGCTGCAGGAGCGGCTGGCCAAGCTGGTGGGCGGCGTTGCCATCATCAAGGTTGGTGCTGCGACCGAGACCGAGCTGAAGGAGAAGAAGGCTCGCGTTGAGGATGCACTGCACGCAACCCGTGCAGCAGTCGAAGAAGGCATCGTCCCCGGCGGCGGCGTCGCGCTGGTTCGTGCGATTCCCGCTGTTGACAAGCTGATTGCCACGCTTGAAGGCGATGAGAAGATCGGTGCACAGATTGTTCGCCGCTCGCTCGAAGAGCCACTCCGGCAGATCGTTGCCAATGCTGGCGAAGAGGGTGCGGTTGTAGTGGCCAAGGTGCTCGAGTCCAAGGAGCAGCACTTCGGTTACAACGCCCAAACCGGCGCGTTCGAGGACCTGGTGAAGGCCGGCGTCATCGATCCGACCAAGGTAACCCGCACGGCGTTGCAGAATGCGGCTTCAATTGCGGCTCTGCTGCTTACCACCGAAGCGTTGATCGTCGAAATTCCTGAGCCTAAGGCAGCTCCGGCAGGCGGCGGGCACGGCGGCGGCATGGACGGCATGTACTAAACGATTGCCATTCGGCAAAACTCAAAAAGGCCTCCAGCTTCGGCTGGGGGCCTTTTTGCACACGACTCGCTCGCATCCTGCGAAGTACAGGGCAGCGCGCCGTTACCGACGATCTACGCCGATGTCACCGCAATCATTGCGGTGTCGATGTCCGTCCCTGCTGGAGGAGACGCTGGGCGCAGTGAACGCAGCCACCCCGCGGAAAGCCAGGAGTGAGGGATGGAGAACTCCGACCAGCCGCAATCCAGACATACGCAGACGTCTGGGGAAGGGGCGATGGGGGGATGACTCATCGTGCGTGGGCTGTTTCGGTAGAGACGAATCTCTGCCGGGACGACTGAAATCGAGCTGGATTGGCACTTTGGGCAAACCATATATATACCTCGTATAGAAAAGCGGTACAAAAACCAACCCGGAGGAATCGATAGTAATCTGATATTGATTACTTTTACAACCGAAACCTAGGGTATACGGCCTACACCTTAAGTGTTATCTATTTTGCCAACACTGGATTCGCACACATCAAATCCGCCATATTAGAAGAATATAAGGGCATAGATTGGCAGCACTTGCATAGAGAGCACAGACGGTGCGCCGTGGTGTGGGCATCCAATCTGGGATTGAGGTATGGCGGTTCAAGGCGGGGCCTGGGATGGGCGGAAAAAGAGCGCGGCGACCGAGGCCGCCGCGCTTGGTTCCGGACTAAGTAGCCCCCGGTGGGTTTCTTAAAATTCCAGTCTCAGTGAGATCTGAACCTGGCGCGGGCTATAGGCAAAGTTGGAGTCGGCATTGGTCACGGACTGGAAGCCGCTTGCATTAGTGCCGGAGCCAACCTTTGGTACGTAGGTTAGTGTTCCGCACTCGTACTGCGCCTGTCCGGAAACCTGTCCGAAGGACTGGCCGTTGGCGCTGCAAGCGCTGGTCGTGCTTGAGTTGGCCGACAGGTTGTAGGCCGTCGTGCTGATGCCGGTTACGTTCATGTGGTTGGCAACGTTGAAGAACTCACCCAGCAACTGCAGGTGGTAGGAACGGTCTTTCATTTCAACCTCGAACTGTTTCTCCACGCGCATATCGAGAACCATGGTCCGCGGCTGCTTGAAAGTATTGCGTCCGATGGCCGGGATCCAATAGTTGCTTCCGGCGCCATTCCAATTCGAGCTGTAAGCGGAAACCGACGGAGAGCCGGTACCGATCACTGCCGAGTAGGGCAGGCCGTTCTGTGCCTGGAACACCGGGTTCAGGCTCCAGTTGTTGGCAATTTGCTTCAGCCAGCCGTTGGTTTGTATTTCGGGCGAGTTGATCATCGTCCAGGCCACAAGGCGGCTTGGCACGTTGAAATTTGAGTTGCCATAATTGCCGCCCTTGGGATAGCCGTCAATGTTGTACGGATCGAACCAGCCATTGCCGAGCGTTGTGGTTGCTGAGTTCTGGTTGTTGTCCAATGCGTGCGACCAGGTGTAATTCACGTCGTACTGAATCAGCTTTGAAGTCTTGTTCACTACCTCTGCGACCATCGCGTGGTAACTGGAGTTGATGTTGCTCATCAGCTCATTCACCGCTCCATAGTTGGGGTTCAGGAGGTTGGAGGTTGTGGATGCGCCCTTCGAATAGGTGGGTACAGTGAACGTGGTGCCGTTGGCGAGCGGGCCCTTGCCAGTCGAGTCGGAAACCATAATGACGCTTTGAACGACGCCATTGGGCGCCGCCGCTGCCGTGGCGACCGTATTGGCATTGGGATTCAGGTTGATGTTGAGGGCGTTCGGAAGTTCCCGGCCCATCGCACCCATGTAGCTGAGCTGGAACACAGTGCCGTGTCCCATTGCTTGCTGCACGGAAACATCAAACTCATGCACTTGCGGGTTCTGGAAGTTTTGAGCCCAGAAGTACGAGGTTGGGGTGCTGAAGCTGCCCGACGAGACGATGTTGGGGAACAGCGGTGCATTGGCGGAGTTTGGCGCGAATGTTGACGAGACAAACTGACCGTTGGGACTGCCGGTGTTGAGCAGGTTGTTGAGCAGGGCGCCATTGGTTACGCGGCCATAGTAGAGGCCATAGCCGGCGCGGACTGTCGTCATGCCGGCACCCCACGGATCCCACGCGATGCCAACACGCGGGCCGATGTTGTTCTTGTCGCTCGGATGGTTGCTGATATTCGCAGCCTTTGCCAGTGCCGGGCAAGTGCCTGGGCCGGTGTAAACGGCGCAGAGTCCGCCGGACGAGGCCAGGTAGGGCGCAAAAGCTCCGGTCGCCGTGACCAGGTTTGAATAAGGCGCCGGCAGGCTCTCATAGTCGTAACGGATGCCCAGGTCGGCTGTGATCCGCGGAGTCAGCTTCCAGTGATCCTCAACAAAGAATCCATAGTCCATAGTGTTGATGTCCCAAGTGGGGGATCCAAAACCCTGAACGAAGGTTCCGCATGGCGCCGTGCCGGTGTAATCCGTGGTTGCATTGCCAGGCGCCGTGACAGTGCCGGTACTGTTGCAAGCACCGCTCGCTTTGCCCTCGTTCAGCAGATCGACAAAGTAGTTGCCAATGTAGCTGTAACTGAAGACGCCGTTGCCCTCGTAGGTGTTGTTCAGCAGGTCGTAATTGTGGATCATGTCCACGCCGAACTTGAGGCCGTGCCTACCCTTTTGCCAGGTTGCCGTGTCGCCGACCTGCCATTTGTGCTCGTCGGGCAATGCCTTCCTGTAGGAATAATAAGGCGAGCCGAGGTACATGCCGATGGATGTATTGAGAGACACCTGCGGTACGTTGGGCGTCATGCCTCCCGCCCCTACTGCGGTTACGCCATTGGTGCCTTGCAGATACTTCTTGGTGTAAGCACTGAGCGGCTGCTGACCCTCGTCATTCAATTCGCGTCCGAACTGATAGCGGATTTCATTGGCCAGGTTGCTGGTGATGAGGCTGTCCAGCTTGGTCAGGCCGTAGTCCAGCTTTACGAAGTCCGTGCCGAATGAGTCGATGGCATAGTTGTTGGTGGCCTGGGTCTGAACGCCGCCGGGCGAATCCCAGCGCAGACGGTGGAAGAGGACGCTGAGGGTCTGCTTGTCATTGATGCGCCAGTCGAGCTTGGGCGTGTTGAGTACTTCATCGCCAGTGCGGTGGACAGCGCCAAGATCGGAGAGCAGATTCACCAGTTGGTTGCCGTATGCACTCGCGCCAGCATCGTAGGTGGCGTAGCCCAGGCGTGCGGACATCGTACATGCCATCTGATCTACTGTGCTGGCTGCAGCGCTACCGGTGGCAGCAGAGATGTATCCCTTGCCGGCAGTGATTTTTCCTGACGTCAACACATTTGTGAAGTTGCATGTATAGCCGCTCGGCAGAGTAGCGTCGGGGAGCACAAAGAACGACCCCGGCGTATTCGCCTTTGCGGTGCCTGGGAAATTGCGCTTGTATTGCGCGTAGCCGTAGAACCAGAAGAGCTTGTTCTGTTTGAGCGGGCCGCCTGCGTTGATGCCCCACTCCTTGCGCCAGTCGGTAGGTTTGTAGGGTGAAGTTAGAAAACTCGGCGCGGTCGGGGTGCCGGTGTTGACGGTGTTCGTAGTGAACGGATTGAACGCGCCCCAAGTGTTATCGCGATCGGAGAAATAGGCGATGCCGTGCAGGGTGTTGCCACCGCTCTTGGTTACGGCGTTAATCACGCCGCCCGCAGCGCGCCCGAACTCTGCCGAGTACACACCGGTGTTCACCTGGAACTCCTGAATCATGTACTTCGAAGTGGAGTAGCCTTCACGGGTGCGGCCGCGCTCTTCGGAGTAGTAGGCCTGGTTATCGTCCGCGCCGTCGATCTCAATGTTGTTCAAGATCGGGCTGATGCCTCGGAATGCAATGAGGCCGAAGCCGTTCGAGTCACCTACCGCCGCTGGAGTCAGGAGCGTCATGTCCGACCAACGGCCGCCGTTCAAGGGCAGATCCTGAATGCTTTTCGTGTTCAGAACCGTGCTCATATCTGGAGACTCAAAGTTCAGAATCGGCGCTTCGCCGGTTACTTCCACCGTGGCGACAGAACCCTCGGGCCGCAGGTGTGGCGAAACATCCGATGTAAGGCCAACCTGCACAATTACGTTCACTTCCTTGAACGGAGCAAACCCAGTGGCAGTCACGGTCACGGTATAGATCGCGGCAGGCAACTGCCCAGCCTTGAAGTAGCCGCTGTTGTCTGCGGTCAGGCGGCTCTCGGCATTGGTGCTGTCGTTGTGAATGACGATCACGGCGCCAGGAACTACGGCGCCGCTGGGATCGAATACAGTACCCGCGAGCGCGCCCTGCGTGTATGTTTGTGCGTGGCCTCCAACAGTAGCCAGGCAGACTATGAATGCGGTCATGACCAGGCAGAACATGCCGAGGCGAATTCGATTAATTTTCATACGGCCCTCCTCAAAGAAGATTTATGTCCAGTAAGTAGTGCGTTGGTGAACTGAAGCGCTGGCTTGCGACGATGTGACGAAGCGGCCATTGCGCCCAGCCCAGTTAAATGTCTCGCAGGCGCAAGTTGACCCAGGCGCTGAAAACGCCTTTAGATCATCCAGCGTAGCGATGTCCTGAAAGCACAACCTTAGAAGATATCGATGAAGACTTGATGAACGGCGGTAGATCATCCGCATGGAATGGGCCAAGTTATAAAGACCACGACAACACCAGAGACGCTCCCAATGTGTGGATTGGGATTCGCTCAAGGAAAGTCGCCGATCTCTTCTTTCAGCTCTCATGATCTTGCGCAGATCTGGTCCAATCCAACAAAAGAGAAGCCGGATGTACTCCGCAAATGGCAATTTGTGCCACGGTCGGATCTCCCGGCACCTTCTGCTCCCGCAGTTCTCGGCCAGCAAGTATAGGCATCCGATCCGCGCTTCAACTGTGACGCAAAAACTGGCTGACGTGCGTCGTCAGCCTCTGCGCAGTTCGGCCCACCAATGTTCGGCTGTAGTTGTTAGCAGTATGGAACAGCGATCCCCCTCTTCCCAAGGAGAAAATGCGGATATTCACGCACTTTGATGCTATGAAATGTGGAAAAGCAGGGACAAAGCCGCCCAATTCCCGGCGGTTTTCCAAGCAATTTGCCAGCGTGACTTTCCGAGCCAAGTGGAGGCGCAGAATCGCTCCCGCAGTCTCCACTAGGACAGCCACATTTCGAAATCTATGGAAATAGGTAACGCCTTTAGTGACTATTACTTCCCATGCCCCATTGAATGCGAAGGCCAGTGCGGATGCTGAAGGGAAGTGTGGGAAATCCGATGGGAGCTATGTGCTGCTGGTCCATCAGATTCTCTGCGCGGCCGTAAATTGAGAGCCACGGGAGCAACTGGTAGCTGGCGCCCAGGTCCAATTTGGCATAGCCAAAGTCGAGGTTGCGGTTGGGCAAAACGAGCGAGTTTCCCTGCTGCAGATCCTGGTAGCCAAGGAAGGTGGAGTCATCGCTCCGGCTCGCGAAGGCCGAGGTAAACGCTGCGGTGATCTTTTTTCCCGCATAGGTTGCAGTGAAGAAGCCTGTGTGAGGCGGGCGCCGGAACGGCCTCGCGCCTTTCAGCGGGGAGTAAATACCAACCGGAATTCCGTTGAAGGTGGGCGCATAACCGCCAAGCAGCGCCGCATTGTCGCTTGAAAAGGATTGCTGCACCACAGAATCAAGATATGTATAGCCGCCGCGCAGAAAGATATTCTTTCCGATTCCACTTTCAACGGTGGTCTCAAAGCCCTGGGCTCGGAAGGTGAGGGAGTTGAGATCCAAAGAGAAGGCGAAGTTGTTCTGGAGAAACGCTTCGAGGACTGCTTGCTGCTGAGCGGTCAATCCCGGAAGCAATGCGGGAATCAGTCCCGCGCCAACGGACTCGATATCGCGACCGAATTGGTTATGGAAATAGCTTGCGCGGAAGACGATCCTCTGGCCCCAGAATGACTGCTCGCCGCCGCCCTGCCACGTGCGCGTAGTGGGCGCTCGAATCGGGGAGATGTGCAGCTGCTGGATGGTTGCCTGACCGCCGTTCTGCTGGAGAAAGTCGTAGAGCGAGCCGAACTCATCGGTCATTTTGGGCTCTCGAATGCCCTGGGCGAAGCTCGCGTTCAGCCGCGTGCCGCTGAAGACGCCAGGACGCGGCCGGAACAGATAAAAGCCCAACCCGGCGTTCGGCGAGACGCCATTACCAATCAACTCGTAGTGCTCCACGCTTGCGCCGAGCGTATAGAACACGCGGTCCTTGAAGTCGCCGTGCGCGCCGAAAATGTAATCGTAGTTATGCAGGTTGATGGTCTGGTTTACGAAATAAGCCGGCAGACGTTCGGCGGCGCGCTCGTTCTGATATTGAAAGCCGCCCAGCAATTGCAGATGCGGCGTCAGATGGATATCTCCCTGGTAGCTAAACTGGTCTCGATTTGAAATCAGGTCCACCCGATTCGGGTAGACACTGCCGTTTGCAGCGCTGTAATTCAACAGCGCGGGCCCCAGGGCACTATAGCCATTTGCGCCGCTGATCGTGACCGGCAATCCGTAAAAGTTGCCACCGGTAAACGAATTGGGAGCGCCGTTGCAACTGCCGGCGGGGATGCAAACACCCGCCGCGTACCACTGCTGCGACTGTTCACGCTTGCGGGTCAATCCGAATTGGAAGCGATTGTGGAATGCGGCGGTAGTTTGATTCTCCACCGTACCTCCGCCATAGAGATTCTGGTCACCTTCCTTGCGATCGTCGGCGATACGATAGAAATCCCACGAGTTGGGAACCCCCGTTGCATCCACGTTATAGTGCACGGTGGCGCGAATCTGTGTGCTCGCGCTGGGTTGATAGCCGATGTTGGCTACAGCGGTAGACAGGTGATACTCGTCCATGGGGATGTTGTTGGCGGTCTGCAACCAACTGTAAGCGCCCAGGTAATCGAGTTTGTTGTGGGCGCCGGCCAACTCGAGTTCTTCGCGTGACGTGTGGAAGCTACCGGCATCTCCCTGGAAGAGCAGGGAAGGAAAGCTGGTGGTGCCGTGCGGGGTGGTCAGGCTGACGACGCCACTGGCCGCATCGGCGCCATACAGGTTCGAATTGGGCCCTCGATAGACTTCAGCGCTCTCTACAGCAGTAGTAGACAGCGGTCCAAAGTCGAATTGCCCGCCAAGATCGCCGATGCTGATCCCGTCGAGCAGAATCTTGTTGGAGTCGGAATCACCGCCGCGTATGAAGAGCGAGGTCTCCGCTCCAAGTTGCCCAGTCTGCGTCACGAACGTTCCCGGCATCAGCCGCATGGAACTCACCAGGTCGTCACGCAAAGCGAGGTCAGCCGGGCCAAGCACGCTGGTCGACGCGCTGGTCTGCGGTTGCGGCGTTGGCGTGCCCGTTGCGGTTACTACGATGGACTCGCGAACCCACTCAGGCTCCAGCACCAGGTTGCGCTCGACGCTGTCGAGATGGCCGGCGTAGAAATCCGGCGTCTGCAATTGGCGAAAACTCTTTGCCGAGACCACCAGAAAAAAGCGGCCATCGCCCCCTGTCAAAATCTGAAAGCTGCCGTCCGCAGTGGAGATGGCCGAGGCAACCACTTTCCCATTGCTGACAAGAACGACATTTGCGCCGGTAACTTTAGCGCCGCTGGTATCAGTGACTACGCCGCGGATGGACGCTGCCCTGCACACTGAGCAGAGAAGCAGAATAAGGATCGCAGGGAATATGCGGGTCAAGACGCAGCTTGAATAAGCGCGCAATGATGAGTAAACAGGCACGATGGCTCCTTCGTCCCCCTCGGAACGCAAAGCGGTTGAAGACGCCGAGGACCGGTCTCCTGACTTGCGCCCATTTCAGCCACCTTCCCAAACACGAGCCAAGTGGGCCCGTCTCCAGTGGTTTCCTGAGTTCTTCCGCGAAGAGCGAAACAACCCTGGCTGAATTCCTGCCTTCACCCGACGACCCAATCGACGGGCTCGGAGGCAGGGGCGCTCACAGTTGCGGGGCAGTGGCGGAATTTCACCGCCTTCCCGAGCATCCTGACGATATCTGTGGTTAACTTCGCTGCTCAGCAATTTCAATGAGCAGCCATGACGTCATCGAACGAACTTCCATGACATCAACTTTTATAGCTGCAAACCTGTGCGAAGTCAAAGATACATTCTCGATTTATTTGCTGGATTTTGCCTGGGCGAACGTAGGCTGAATTGAATCAAGAATATATGGTGACCCCGGCCTGATTCGAACAGGCGACCTGCGGTTTAGGAAACCGATGCTCTATCCAGCTGAGCTACGGGGCCACTTTAGAATCAATGATTTATATTTCTTGAACAGTTCTCCCGCCTTCGTTTGAATCACTCTAAAGTGAAAGAGCACATTTCCGGCCGCAGGCCGGAAGCGCGAGTTGAATCGACGAAGGCACCCTATCGACAGATTAGCATCAAGCG
>Ga0209483_1003407_pt1 | contig 10449 bp, 11 predicted proteins | sample NGEPerA_FD_184508 | JGI IMG/M metagenome (GOLD analysis project Ga0209483, IMG submission 184508) | Arctic peat soil microbial communities from the Barrow Environmental Observatory site, Barrow, Alaska, USA - NGEE PermafrostL2-A... | ecosystem: Environmental > Terrestrial > Soil > Wetlands >...
CGTTAAGAAGGATTGGGTTCGCCATAACAGCCTACCCCTTACCTTTTGTAGTCTCTTGGAATTCCGGCTCGGAAAGGAACAAGGAGTCGTCCTTCAACACCCTCCGAATCGCCTCCAAAGCTTGCCGGCGGTCTCGTCCGGATTTCGCCAAAATGGCCAACGGCACCCCCTTTAATCGATGGTTGTCGGCATCGGTAATCACTTTAGAAGTGTGGATGACCACGGGAATGTTCTCGGTAATGGGGTGAGATCTTAATTCATCCAAAACTTCAAATCCTGTCCGGCCCGGCATCATAAGATCCAGGATGATCAAATCGGGACGCTCAAAGCGGGCCCGTTCCGCAGCCTCTAGCGCATTCGCCTCCAACGTCCGGTGTCCGGAGCCCTGAAACATGTGGCGGCAAACGTACCGCGACGCTTCTTCATCGTCGACGATGAGTACCGTCGACTCCTTTGTCAGTCGCGGCGACGCCATCTCTTCATCCGTACGCAAATTGACGGGCAGAGTAAGCGTGAAGGTCGATCCGTGACCGCGTTCGCTCGAGACCGTCAGTGTGCCTCCCAGAAGCTCGGCCAGCTTGCGGGAAAGAGGAAGTCCCAGTCCCGTGCCCTTTACCTTTCGCTGGAGAGAGCTGTGGATCTGCGAAAATTCCTCAAATATTGTCTTCTGGTCTTGAGGATCCAAGCCGATCCCGGTATCGGACACGCGAATCGAAACATGGCCGATTTCCGCATCGTAGCTCGCCTCAACGCGCACCTCGCCCATTTCAGTGAACTTCAGCCCGTTCGAAACAAGGTTGCGCAAGATTTGACCGAGTTTGGATTCATCCGTCCGCATGATCAATCCCGCGGGAGGATCCACGAGAACCAGCGACACCGCATCATTCGTCGCGAGGGGACGCATGAGCGCGCGCAGCGCACCGAAGGCTTGGCTGATTTCAAATTCGCCACAGCGAACTTCGCTTTTTCCAGCCTCCACTTTGGCCAGATCGAGCAAATCGTCCACCATTTCGGTGAGGCCTTCGGCCGCTCTGAGGATGAACGAGATTTGTTTTTCCTGTTCACCGGTGAGATCGCCATCCGTGCGGCGCAGCAGGAGGTTCGCCAGCGCCATGATCGAGTTCACCGGCGTGCGAAACTCGTGAGTAACGTGCGATAGGAACCGCGACTTCAGCTCCTGGGCGCGGCGCAGGGCCGTGGCCTTGTCTTCCAGTTCCGCATATAGCGCCACGACCCCACGGTTCGTTTCCTCCAACTCCACATTGAGTCGCGCCATTTCTGAATTGCGCTTTTCCAACTCGCCCTGACGGGTCTGGAGGTGTTCCAATGTCCCCGCCAGTTCTCTTTCGGTTTGTCTGAGCTCCTCGGGCAGCTGCAAAGGGGGGAGTTGCGTCAGGCGGAGACTCAAAGCGCCGAAATCGCCGATCTCAATGTTTTGTAGATAGCTGGGGCGCGGCATTCCGAAGCGCACGGACGTTCCCTGCTCCCCGGATGTGATGGCAAATCGCTGTATAAGACGGCGGGTTCCCATCAGCCCGAGTCCCATACCTGTGGTGGAAGTGAAACGGCCCTCCAGCACCGCGTCCAAGTCACGAATTCCGCTGCCCTTGTCGTGAACGTGAAGGGAGAATACCTGCGGGCGCGACATAAGGTCGAGTTCGAAATCCACCTGCCCATCGCGGGCGTACTGATACGCGTTTCTGGCGATCTCGGAAACCGCCGTCGCCAGCGCCACCTGCTCCTGGCGCGCCAAGCCCAGCAGGCTGGCCAGTTGCCTGGCCCTCTGGCGGGCATTGACGATATCGTGTTCCGCCGCGAGCTTCAAAGAAAGAAGGGGCCGGTATTTAGAGGAGGCCGATTTCGATCCGCGGATCATCGTTTTTTCCCCACCAAAACGCAAACATCATCCTTAAGACGAGCGCAATCCCGATATAGACCTCCCGCGATCACGGAAGGATGCCTGTTCAGCAGACCGGGATTGCCCGGCAAATTCCAATGACCGGACAAACCATCGGAGTGCATGACGACAATATCTTCGGGGTTGAATGGATAGATAAACTCTTTTATCTGTCGAAGCTCATGTCCGGCAGTGCCATTGTGAGAAATCATGGACTGCAGCTTGGGCGATTGTGGGCCGCTGCAGCCGATCACGACTCCTGCCACGTTACCCAAGCCGGCGAAGCGTACCTGACGATTCTCGAATTCGATTCTCGCAATCGATACCGCGGCGCCACGCGAACCGCGAAGGGCGAGGTGAATGTGCTTCAGCAACTCCACGGGCGACTCTTCGGACGACTTAAGGAAAGTACGGATCGCTTCGCTGGACGCCTCCGAGGCTTGCATTCCGTGTCCTAACCCGTCAGCTATTATCAGTAAAACAAAATTTTGGCCAAAACGTGTGGCCCACGCGTCGCCAGAAACGCTCTCGCCCTGGACGGCCTTGGCCGCCACGCCCACCGTAAGACTTGGCACAGCCGCGGCAGCGTAACGGTTGCCGAGAATTCTTGCGAATATAATCGTCCCACGTCCCGGCAACGAGTAAATTTCAAATTCCGTGGATAATCGCCGCGCTGCGCCTAGTCCCGTCCCCGCCGTGTGGCTGGTGGAAAAGCCGTCACGCAAGGACTGTTCAAGGTTGGCGATACCGGGGCCCTGATCGATGGACAGGATCTCCAAGCCTTGCAAACCCCTTTCGAAGAGAGGAAGGACGTGAATTTCGCCCTGTTTGGCGTGCTTAGAGAGATTCGTAGCAAGTTCAGTCGCGACAATCGCGCTGTTAGCGATGGACGTCTCGTCCAATCCTTCACGCTCCGCGACGGCAAGGACGGCCCGGCGCACTTCGGCAACGCGGCTAAGATCGTCCATCGGGATCACGATGGGGTGCTCCACTTACTTGCGACTCCATTGGGTAATGACAACGCGCGTGCCGCTGGCCGGTATGGACTGGATCGAGAATTCGTCGGAGAGCCGCTTCGCCCCTCCCAACCCTAACCCGAGCCCGCTGCCGGTGGTGTAGCCATCTCGCAATGCTTGTTCGATTTCGACGATGCCCGGACCGTGGTCTTCAAACGTTAGGCGGATGCCGCGCCGCATGCCCGGCTGCTCCAGGACTTCCAGATTGGCGACGCCGCCGCCGCCATGAATCACGGTGTTGCGCCCCAGTTCGCTCGCCGCGGTGACGAACTTAGTCTGGTCAATCAGACTAAAACCAAGTTTCACGGCGTGCGTACGCACCACCTGGCGGAGAGCCACCACATCCTCCTGCGCCTTTAGGGGTATCTCAAATATCGTGGCCAACTTCGTCTTCCAGGTCGGCCTCGATTGAAGCCCTCAGCATTTCCATGCCGCGATCCACGTTGAGAGCCGTTCTAATACCGGGAAGGGACAAGCCCAGTTCGACAAGCGTAATGGCCACGGAGGGCTGCATCCCTACCAAGACCGTCTGCGCGTCCAGAATTCTGGCCATCCCGGCGATGTTGCTCAGCATCCTCCCGATAAAGGAGTCGACGATATCTAAAGACGAGATATCGATCAGGACGCCTCGGGCCTGGGCGGAAACAATCCGCGCCGTCAGCTCTTCCTGAAGCACCATCGCGAGCTGATCGTGCATATCCACTTGTATGGTCACCAGCAGATACCGGCCCACCTTCAAAATCGGAATGTGGTCCATAACTAGTTAGAAATCTTGCGAACCTCTAAGTTTCTCTTTTTCAGCGCCAGGCGGAAGGCATCGGCCATATTAGCCTTCGTGATGACTTCGCCCAGTTCTACGCCCAGGTGAATAATGGTTTGCGCGATCTGCGGCCGGATGCCGCTAATGATACATTCCGCGCCCATCAAGCGGGCGGCAGCTACGGTCTTCAACAGGTGCTGAGCAACCAAAGTATCGACCGTGGGGACTCCCGTAATATCGATGATGGCCATATCTGCGTTTTTAGCCACCAGAGCTTCGAGGAGATTCTGCATCACAATCTGGGTTCGGACACTATCTAAGGTTCCGATGAGCGGGAGCGCCAGGATGCCGTGCCACAGTTCCACTACAGGTGTGGAAAGCTCGAGCATCTCCTGCTGTTGGCGGCCGATCAGTTCCTCGCGAGTTTTCTGGAAAACTTCCGTCGTATAAAGACCGAGTTTATCCAACAACTCAGTGGCTGTCCACGCTTTCTCAGCCTGAGACGCCGGATCGGGATCGATCGCACGAAGCCTGTTAAAAAACGCTTCCTTGAACGAGAAAACGAAGGTCGCCGTTTCGGAAGGGGTGAATCCAGCGCTTGCCCAGCGTCGCGAAATCGCGCCGAGCATCTCGCGCATACCTGACCACTGGGGCGCGGTAATATCGCCCGTGCCACCCATGGTGATCGCTTGTTTTAAATTGATCACGAAGTCATGAGTATTCGTCCGGATCTCGGCTTCGGAAATACGGTCTTTTAATCCTCGAACCGAAGCGGTCTGCACTCGGGCCCATTCCGCCAGCAGCGGTCCCTCATCGCTTTCGATCAAGTTCGCCAGATTCGTGGCCATTTATTCTCCAAGTTGGTTTGAACCGCGCGGTTAGGGACAGGTGGAAGACTAGCCCCGACACCTCATCGTACCCGAAACAGCAGGTGCCACACACCGCCCATCCACTCTCCCGACCTCATCTGAGGATCCTCAGCGCATCAGTCTCGGCTACGCAAAGTCCCTTAATAATGCTGAGTGTGGCTCTCCATGCAGCTTGAGGCCCATTTCTCAAGCCATTGAATAAATGACAAGTTCAGGCCTCGCATCCATTTTTTAACGGGTAGATTGACGAGTGGCGCCGCGCAATTGAGGGCGGCGCCGCGCAAGAAATGCGTGCCCGGGGCCACACCTCTGGCCCAGGCACGCGGAACATCAAATCTAAAGGCCAAGTCCTCCCGGCCTTTCGCAGTTGTTACTTCCCGGCGTTTTCAATTTGCAAGTCATTGGTGACCGAGAAGACATTCGGCACACCGTTGGCCGTGATGTTGATCAGGTCCTTGTCACCTTGATTCGCGACAACGCCTTCCAGGGTCACGTGGCCGTTTTTGACTAGGATATGGATCGACGGGACTGACCGAAAGCCGTAGCGCGTATTGATCCCGGCCTGTCCGTAGATTGCGCGGTACACGGCCAACCGAATTTGATCATCCATGGGGGAGAGCGGCAAAACCTCGATCCGATTCACCACTTGAGTAACGCCCTTCACGCTTTTAGTCGCCTTCTCAGCATCGTCTTTCAGCACGGGCTGCGTGACGGCTCCCAGCAGAGTTACCGTGCTCCCATTTACGTTAAAAGCCAGATCGTCGAACACGTCGTAATAGGGGAGTAAAACAAGCTGATGGCGGACCTCGCGCGCGATATCCTTTTCCGACGCATTCCCCGGCATGAACGCGTCGTGATGCTGGTTGTCCTTGTCATCCTTTGCAGGAGCGGCTCCCGCAGGCGGCGCCATGCAGAGAGCGATGCTTGCCACAACACTGCTCGCCAATATTTTCGCTGATAGATTTTTCATAGAAACCCCTCCATTGTTTTGTTTATGTGTTTTGTTTACGTGCTTTGTTTACGTTCAGACGCGAAGTGCCGTGCATCCACTTGCGGGACGGCACTAGAAGTGATGAGTGAAAAGTGCGATCAAAAGAATAAAGGGAATCGGTATACCGATGAGATAAAGCAGTATGGATCGCATGTTCTCTCCTTTGCTAGCTGAACTGCACATGGTCACGCTGCCGGCCGCCAATCATCGCGGCATAGCTGGCGCAAAATGCGCCGAACAAGAGGGCGATGAAAGTCCACAACAGGAAATGTGCCGCCGATCTGCGCGCATCATCCACGCTTTGCCGAAGTGCTATCACTGTTTCGGAAACGCGGTTACGGGCATCGTCCGCGCTCATTTCTGTTCTTGAGGCCACCAACTCAGCGAGATAAGCTGTATCGGCTGCCGACAAATCCCCATGAAGCCCGTAGGCGAGAATCCGGCCCGCCTCAGACCGCACCGCGTCGTCGTTGCCTGAGGCAGGACGGTCCGATCGGAACAAGCGATCCACGAAATACGCGGGTACTTCCAAACCGCGAACCTCCGGCGCATCGCGTCTCCCGATGGAGGCTTGGCCGGAAGCCGGCGCCTCGCCAACCATGGAAGCAGCGGCCGCAGTCAGGAGTGCCATGGTCATCACTAACGCCACAGCCCACGCAAGGAATCCATTGGCGGTATCCCGAAAATGCACTTCATCGTTATGTAACGTGAGCCATCGCGTGCGCAGCCGACCCGTTAAGTAACCGCCGATCGATGATGCCACGAGTTCGGTGATCACCAACCAGACGATAGCCGTGATCCCTGCCTTTGACGCGGTTTCGCTCACGTTCGACCACGGAGACATTACCGAAAGACCGAATCCCGCCCCAAGCGCGAGCATAATCAACCCCGTAGCGGCGATCACGAACGCGCCACCAATCACGGCGCCCCACGCCACGCCAGCAGAGGCAGCATCACGCTGAGGGTTCGTAGTTATTACTTCTACCGATCCCAGGGCATTCAGTCCTTCAGGGGTTTGCATAGCCGTTACCTCGCTCTATCGATATGACTTTTTATTTTGGGGGAAGCGAACGCCGCTTGCGGTCCGCAAATCCAGGGAGCGTCACTCCACGCGCCACGCCTGAAAACAATCCTCGTTTTCACGGTCGCGATTCGCAGCTCGATAGTCACGTCAACATTTATGCAGTTAGGAGACCGTTCGCCTAAAGCGCTGAAAAAATGTTGTTTAATGTCCAAGCGCGTGAATTTTCAGGCAGGCCTCGAACGAACCATGCAGCAGATTTCAACACGCGGTCCGGTTGGTTGGCAAAAATTGCGGTCTGTGCTTGATTTAAGGCGCTTTGTTAAGGCCTATAACGAGCGAACCTACCCGAGGCGCCGAGGCGCCATTTGAGATGAAGCTACTCGCTACACGATCCAAGGAGGGATGAGGCGCGACAGGCGGTTCGCTAGGTTAGTCGTCTAGACCTTGGGGACATCGATCCCGAGGGCGGTCGCCAAGGCAATCTGGTGATCCTGCTCGTCGATGAGAATCTCACGAATTTGCTCGGCCAAGGCATATTCACTCAGTGCCTCGCATTGTTTCACTCGCTGCCGATACTCGCGGATCGTGGTATTTTCGTTCTCAAGGTCGAAACGGAGCATGTCCTCAGCCTTCTCGGACGTCCGGACAGGCTTCGGGACGACGGCCGGCATGCCGCCCAAATAATCGATCTGTTTTGCGATGGTCAGAGCGTGCGCTAGTTCCTCGTGCGCATGCTTCTCCAATTCGCCGGCGATGTTCATATATTGCGCGCCCTTGAGGACCTGTGAATAAGTGACGTAGGAGATAATTGCCTGGTACTCCCTCGCAAGATCCTCATTCAGAACCTGGATGAGTTCCTCACGGCTCACTTCGCCCTTGTTTTTGTGATCGTTTTTCTGGCTTGGCACGTTGGTTTTCCTGATAGGCCGCGTCGGATCAATCCGGGGGCCTTTCGTTCAAAATACAGCAACTGGGAGACCACTCAATGAAGGATCTCCACAAACACTTATCCGGCCATGGCGCCATGCACGTCGCTCTCAGACGAGTCTTTCGAATCGCGCACACGATTTTGTAGCGTCCGCAGACTGATGCCGAGAATTTGGGCCGCGTGCGTTTTGTTGTTACCCGTATGCTTCAGGACCATGTCGATATATATCTGTTCGATCTCGCTCATGAGCGGCCCGACACGAATTCTGACCGAATCGTCTTCTTTGACGAAGTTTGGCGGAGCGCTGGGCACTGTATGGTCGGAGGGCAGATGCTTCATCTGAATGGTGCCTTCCTGAGCCAAAATGACGGTGCGTTCCATTACGTTTCGTAATTGACGAACGTTTCCCGGCCAGGACGCCTGCTGAAAAGCCGCCAGTACACCCGGATGTATGTCGGTGACTCGGTAGCCGTATTTCTGGTTGAAATTCGCCACCATCGATTCGCAGATAGCAGGGATATCTTCTTTGCGCTCGCGAAGCGGCGGCAGTTCGAGATGAAAAACATTCAACCGATAATACAGGTCCTCGCGCAGCAGTTTGTCCTTAAGCGCTTGTTCCGGGGCACGATTGGTGGCGGCGATAACACGCACATTGACCGGCAGGTCGGTCTTACCGCCCAAGCGGCGCACTAAGCCGTCTTCAAGCACGCGCAGGAGCTTTGCCTGGGTGCCTATCGGCATATCGCCGATCTCGTCAAGCAGAATGGTCCCGTTGCGCGCTTGTTCGAAACATCCAGCATGCCGTTCAACGGCCCCTGTAAACGCGCCCTTCTCGTGTCCGAACAGCTCGCTCTCGATCAAGGTGTCCGGCATCGCCGCACAATTGACCGCGATAAAAGGCGCGCCCGAACGCGGGCTGAGCCGATGCACCGCACGTGCAACCAATTCTTTTCCCGTACCGCTTTCGCCTGTGATGAGGACCGATGCTGAAGTGGGCGCGACTTGTCGGATTAACGAATATACCTGTTGCATGGCCGGCGAGCCGCCGACCATTTCACCGAGCATACCGTGGTTGCTCAGATGGCGATTGAGAATCGATGTTTCGCCTATGAGGCGGTTTTGTTCTATCGCGCGCTCAAGAAGTGCTTTGAGAATGTTTAACTGAACTGGCTTTTCCAGAAACCAGAACGCCTTCAGTTCGTGGACCACGGAGAGTGCCTGTTGAATGCCGCCGAGATTGGTGAGAACAATCGCCGGAGTACGATCGCCCCGCCCCTCCAGCGTCTTCAGAAATTCAAAGCCGTCCATTCGCGGCATGACCAGGTCCGTCACGATCACGTCAGCGCCCAACGAATTCAACTGCTCGAGCGCGTCTTCACCATCGCAGGCCGTTGCCGCGGCGAAACCCAGATCGGATGTCATCGCCGCCAGCAAAGAGCGCTGGCCTGGTTCGTCATCGACAATCAATACGCGGGGTCGGACAGTTCCAGAATTCTGCATCCGACCCTATTGTACTGAAGTCACGACGTCAAGCGGCCGCACACACAGGCCCGCTTTGTACCGAGTCGTCTTATAAAGGAATCGATTCACAGGGGCTTAATAATGTAGCGAGCACGGGGTCAAATCCTCTGCAGGCGCTTCGCTGCGGCAAGCCTTGGGGAATGCGGGCAGAAATAACCTTCCGCCCGCGAGAGCTCGTCTACCGATCCCGTACGGGAGATTCACGATTCAGCGAACGCTTAAACCTTTCAGCCTCCGCCGGAGTCTTGAAATCACCGGTCAGAATCTCGCGGTTCGTGGCGCCGCGCGGGTACAGCTCACGGTTCGTATCCTCGTCAGGGCGTAGCGTTGCACCTTCAAGGGAGACGCCTGCAAAAAGTCCTCGTGAACGAGAGTACGACAGCATTTCTGCATGGAGCATCGCATCCGTTTGAGCCGCGGCGTCGCGGCCGACGGGGCCGGCGGCAGCTGTGGCCTCGCCACCGATCGTAAACTTGTCGGACAACAGGTGCTTCATTCCGCCGTCATTCATCACCAGCAGTACGACGTCCGTCTCTGAACCGCCAATCTGAAATCCGAAGCTTCCACCTTCCGCCCGCATGGCCGCTGGAGCGCTCCAACCCGCACCGCCCCGTCGGCAGGATGCAAAACCCCGGCCATATTTCGCGCCGACAATGAAGCCAGCTTTTTTCATACCAGGGATGACCACAACGCACTTCGCCTTATCGAGTAGGTCCTGGGGGATGCCTTTGTCGGCGGCATGCATCATATCAGCCAACGTGTCGGCCGAGGCATCTAGCCGATCGGCGACTTTGACTTCTCGATCGGCAGCGTAGGCGAGCGTGCCCATGGTGCCAGTGATGGTCAAGAGAATAAGCAGGTGGTTTCGCATCTTTTCGAGCTCCTTCGGAATGAAGAGAAGAGCACGCGGCCTTCCAAAGCACTACCTTCTTCGCACGGGCGTGCGGGAACGGACTCGATTGGGCTTTTGCTTGCACTGCCTACCATCAGCTGGATGTGGTTGCGTAAGCAGAAAAGCAAATCTAACAAAAAGGGAGATTCAGGATGTTACTTTCACTGATCATTCTGTTGCTGTTGATTGGCGGCGGAGGCGGCTACTATGGATACGGCCGTTGGGGCTACGGAGGTGGCATGGGAATTGGCGGAGGTACGATCATCGTAATTCTGCTGGTCGCCTACTTATTAGGTGGGTTTCGATAGAAGCTACGCGAGCATCCTGAAAACATGACGAGGTTCGCAAAAGGGAGAGGTCCCTTGGAGCGAAAGATTGGCAGTTGCGATCTCTCTGAGCGCCCTCCGTGCAAAATCTACGCAGCGCCGGCGAGGGGGCCTCGCAAAATACAGCGGTAACGTGACGCCGTTGCTGCGATTCCCGGCGGCTTGGTCTTTTGGCCATCAACCTGCCGTTGAAGAGTTGTCGCGAAGATTCGCGGCGGAACGAAA
>Ga0209483_1003408_pt1 | contig 10446 bp, 13 predicted proteins | sample NGEPerA_FD_184508 | JGI IMG/M metagenome (GOLD analysis project Ga0209483, IMG submission 184508) | Arctic peat soil microbial communities from the Barrow Environmental Observatory site, Barrow, Alaska, USA - NGEE PermafrostL2-A... | ecosystem: Environmental > Terrestrial > Soil > Wetlands >...
GGCGTGCATTGGCCGCAGCTTTCGTGCGCGTAAAATTCGGAGATGTTCGCGAGCGCCTCGACGATGTCGGTCGAGTCGTCCATCACGATGATCGCGCTGGAACCGCTCATCGAACCGGCGGCGGCGAGCGAATCAAAATCGTAAGGCAAATCCAGCATATCCGTCTCGACCAGAATTTCTTTGCCCTCGGCGTCCTTTTTCTTGAGCTTGAATTTTTCGCCCGCCTTGAAAACTTTCGCGGATGAGCCGCCGGGAATGACTGCTTTTAATTTTCGTCCGTCTCGAAGTCCGCCGCCGAATTTCGGGTCGTTGATGAGTTCGCCGATGGTCGCCTTGCCGGTTTCGATTTCGTAGTAACCCGGTTTTTTGACGTGGCCGCTCAAGCTGACGATGCGTGTGCCGGTATTGTTCGGCGTGCCGAGCTTCGCGAATTCCGCGCCGCCCATTGCGACGATGTGCTTCACGTTGCAGAGCGTCTCGACGTTGTTGACGATGGTCGGGCACATCCACAAGCCGAGGATCGCCGGAAAATACGGCGGCTTGATGCGCGGATACGGACGCTTGCCTTCGAGCGATTCGATGAGGCCGGTTTCCTCGCCGCAAATGTAAGCGCCCGCGCCTCGATGCACGTGCATCTCAAGATCGTAGCCAGAGCCCAGAATATTTTTCCCGAGGAAATTTTTCGCGCGGGCTTCTTTCAACGCCTGGTTCAAAATTTTCGCGCCATCCACCATTTCGCCGCGGATGTAGATGTAGGCGAGCTTCACGTCGTTCGCGAAGCACGAGATGATCATGCCTTCGAGCAACTGGTGCGGGTCTTTATACATGATCTGACGATCCTTGAACGTGCCCGGTTCGGATTCGTCCGCGTTGCAGATCAGGTAAATCGGCTTGCCACTCTTACGGTCGACGAAACTCCATTTCAGCCCGCAGGAAAAACCTGCGCCGCCGCGACCGCGCAGGCCGGAACTTTTCACGTCTTCGCGGATCTGTTCCGGGCCGGAAAGTTTTTTGCCGTCGGGCAAATCCCTGGGCTTGATGGCGAGCGCCTTCTTCAAAGCATCGTAGCCGCCATGGCGCAAATAGCACTCGATGTCGGGCGTGTAGCCCGGTTCATCGGCATATTTCAAAATCAATTTGTATTCTTGCGCCATGTTGTTCTTACTCGTTTGTCATTGAAACTGCGTAAGTGAAAGTGTGTTGCCATCTTCATCTTTGAACCATGCCACCTTCGCGCCGATTGGAGATGTCCAAATACGTTGCTCATCCTGCGGAAGACCTGCGTAACGCTCAAAATAAACATTTCGTTTCGACAATTCTTTGATTGTCGTCCGAATATCCTGAACGTCCCAACCAAGAACCGCATGTTTTGCCGGAGTAAGTTCCTGAACTTTCGCGACACGAAGCATCGTGCCGTTCACGTTGAACACCAAAGCAAAAGGATCATCGCTGACAAGCGACAAACCCAAAGTTTTTTCGTAGAATTCCCGCGCGATTTCAGGATTCTTTGTCGCAACAAAACTTATGATTTTCGATGTATTCAGCATTTCTTGACTCTCAAATAAAATTCTCTAGCTTAATCTGCCCCGTCTTGCCCGATGGTGTAACGGTAGCACAGCAGACTCTGAATCTGTTTGTCATGGTTCAAATCCATGTCGGGCAACCATTCGTTATTTACGATTTCAGATTTTCGATTGACGATTTGCATCGGCTTATTTGCAACCAGCGACAATTTCATCGGCTTTTTTGTGACTAACACCTTCGTAAAAATCATCGTTACACATCATCACGGGCGCTGTGCCGCAACTGGCGAGGCACTCGACGAATTCAACCGTGAACTTTCCGTCCTTCGATGTCTGCGCGCCGTGCGCGTGCGCATCCAGGCCGAATTTTTTGCACAGATGTTCGCGCAATTCATACGCGCCGCTGAGCGCGCAGCTCAACGTGCGGCAGACCTTGATCTGATATTTGCCCATCGGCTGCTGCCGAAGCATGGGATAGAAAGTTAGGATCTCAAAAACGTTGATCGGCTGGAGTTCCAGCTTCTTCGCCGTCCACTGCACCGCTTCGGACGAAATCCAGCCAAACTGTTCCTGGATTGCGTGCAGCACCATGAGCGACGCGGCGCGTTTCACCGGATAGTGCGTGATCAACTCATTCACTTCCGTTTCAAGTTCAGGTGTGGCTTGGAAACTCATCGGTCGCTTTCTCCCATCACAAAGTCGAGCGATCCCAGAATCACCGGCACGTCGCTGATCATGCAGCCGGGCAGCAATTCGCCGAGGATGCTCAAATTCACAAATGAGGGCGCGCGGATTTTCAGGCGATACGGCGTGCCGCCGCCCTTGCTGTTGATGTAAAAACCCAGCTCGCCCTTCGGATTTTCGTGTCCAAAATAAATTTCGCCGGGCGGACAATTCACGCCTTCCGTCACGAGCATGAACTGATGGATCAATTCCTCCATGCTCGACATGACTTTTTCCTTCGTCGGCATCGTGATTTTTCCGTCCGCCACGTTGACCGGCTCTTTCGATTTATTTTCCGCGTCGCCGGGAATTTTGTTACAGCACTGCTCCAAAATTCTCATGCTCTGCTTCATTTCTTCCATGCGCACGAGATAACGGTCGTAACAATCTCCAACGGAGCCAAGGGCGACATCGAAATCCAAATCCTTGTAGCAAAGATACGGCTGGTTTTTGCGCAAATCCCATTCCACGCCGCTGCCGCGCAAATTCGGGCCGCTCAAACCGTAGTCAATCGCCATCTCCTTCGAGACGACGCCGAGGTCGCGCAGACGGTCAACCCAGATGCGATTGCGCGTGAGCAGCGTGTGCGCCTCGGCGAGCGCGACGGCAAATTCTTTCAGGAACTGGCGGACTTGATCGCACCACGTCGGCGGGATGTCGCGCATCAAACCGCCGATGCGCGTATAAGTCGTGGTCAAACGCGCGCCGCTCGCGGCTTCGGCGAGGTTGTAAATTTTTTCGCGCTCGGTGAACGTCAGCAAAAAAACGGTGACCGCGCCGGTGTCCATCGCGAACGCGCCGAGACCGAGCAAATGCGAAGAAATGCGCGCCAGCTCCGCGCACATCACGCGGATGTATTGGCAGCGCGGCGGCAATTTGTCGTGGATGCCGAGAAGTTTTTCGACCGCGAGCGCGTAGGCGACGTTGTTCGCCAGCGGCGCGAGATAATCCAGCCGGTCCGTGTAAGGGATGAACTGGGTGTAGGTCATGTTCTCGGCGATTTTTTCGTCGCCGCGATGCAGATAGCCCACGTCCGGGTCGGCCTTGGTGATGACTTCGCCGTCCAGTTCCAGCACGATGCGCAAGACGCCGTGCGTGGCCGGATGCGACGGCCCCATGTTCAAGACCATGCGCTCGCCCTGAATATCCTGCGCCTCTTCCACCACAGCGGCTGCGCGCGCGGCGGAATCGGGAATTTCAATGTCTTGAACGGTGGCCATTAATATTTATTGCCGTTGGCTGAATGATTTTTTTTGCCTGTGTAAAAACCAGTCAGATGAACCGCTGTCATAATGATTGGAACCAAAAGCGCAGTCCATGTTGAAACATCCAAGGTTGTTTCAATGATTTCACACACGACAATTGCAAGCCCAAGGACAATGATGCCTCGGCGAATAATCGCCCAAGCACTTTCATGCGAAAAGAATTGTCGCCACATATTCATTCTTCTGGCGTCCTTACACGCGGTTCGCGGCCAATCGCATCGCCACTACTCGGAATCGTCACGAACGGCCCGCCTTCCATCGGCGAAATTTGCGTGAACGCCACGCCCGGCAAATCCGACGGCTTGCCGGCGAGCGGGAAATCTTTCCGCAGCGGATGATACGGATAGCCTTCCCACATCAAAATCCGGCGCAAATCAGGATGGCCGCTGAAACGGATGCCCATCATGTCGTAAATTTCGCGTTCGTGCCAGTTGGCCGTGCGCCAGACGGGCAGCACGCTCGGCAACTCGGATTTTTCCTCGCTCACATCGGTTTTCAGGCGCAATTCCTCGCCGCTCGCGATACCGCGCAGATGATAAACCACCGTCCAGCGCGGATCGTCGCCATAATTATCCACGCTGGAAATATCCACGAGATAATCGAAACCAAGTTGTTTTTTTGCGAACAGACAAATTTCAAAAATCTTTTCCGCGTCGGAAATTTTCAGGGAAATTTCGCCGCGAAATTCCGTCGGCTCGGCGATGAGCGCGCCGAACTTGGCCTTGATTTTATTGGCGGATTCCAACGAAGACATTTTTCAAAAATTATTTTTCCTCGAGATGCAGCATCTTGGCGGCGACCGTTTCGCGCAAGATGGGTTGAGTGCCAATCTTTTCCTGAATTTTCATCAGCGCATCGAGCACCGCTTCGGGACGCGGCGGGCAGCCGGCGATGTAAACATCCACGGGCACGACTTTGTCCACGCCCTGCAAAACGGCGTAGCTGCGATACATGCCGCCGGTCGAGGCGCACGCGCCCATCGCGATGACCCATTTCGGCTCGGGCATCTGGTCGTAAATGCGCTTGAGAAAGCCGGCGGATTTGTAAGTGACCGTGCCGGCCACAATCATGCAGTCGGCCTGACGCGGTGAAAAGCGCATGACTTCGGAACCAAAACGGGAAATGTCGAAGCGGCTCGCGCCGACGGCCATCAGTTCAATCGCGCAGCACGCGAGACCCATCGGCATCGGCCAGACGGAATTTTTGCGGAACCAGGCGAGCGCGGCGTCAACGGTCGTGAGGACGACATCGCCTTCGATCTTCGAGTTATAGCCGTATTCCTGGGTCTGCATTTGCAAAATAAATTTTGCGCTGAAAAAGCGCAAGCGAAAGCCTAGCCGCCGGAAAAATGTCAGGCAAGTTGAAATTGTGATTTTTTTCACAAGCGGTTTCGGAAAAACCGCCGTCACCAAAAAGTAACGAACGGAAACGCGCCGTTTGTGTCAACATCTTGCGCTTGTGAGCAAAAAAAATTCCGTTATTCTCACAAAACGCGCTGGACGCGAACCATGAAAACATTTGCCGAACTCAATTTTCCGGGACGTTTGATCGCCGTCGAGGGGCTGGACGGCTCCGGCAAGTCCACGCAGATTTACCTGCTCAAACGCTGGCTGGAGGCCGAGGGCATCAAGGTTTATTTCAGCGAATGGAATTCGTCCGAGCTGGTCAAGTCCGCGACGAGCAAGGGCAAAAAACGTGAACTGCTCACGCCGACGACGTTCAGCCTGATCCACGCGACGGATTTCGCCGACCGTTATGAGCGGCATCTGCTGCCGCTGCTGCGCGCGGGCTACATCGTGCTGTGCGACCGTTATGTTTTCACGGCGTTCGCGCGCGACGTGACGCGTGGCTGCCCGGCGGAATGGGTGCGCGGCCTTTACAGTTTTGCCGCGCAGCCCGACCTCACGATGTTTTTCAAGGCGGACCTGGAAGTGTCGCTGAACCGCATTTTGGAAGGCCGGCCAAAATTGAAATTTTTCGAGGCGGGCATGGATTTGCGGCTTTCGACGGATCCGTATGAGAGTTTCAAAATTTTCCAGGGCCAGATTCTTGAGCAATACATGGCCATGAGCCAGGAGTTTGACTTTGTCGTCATGGACGCGAACCAGAACGTGGAGAAGCAGCAGGTGCTGGTGCGCAAGCTCGTCAGCGAAAAGCTGGACTTGAAAAAATTCAAGCGCCGCAGCCCGCTGCCGCTGCCGCCGTCGTTCCGGCACGAAGACAAGTCGAAGCAAGCCGAGGAGGACATGGCCGCCGCATGAAAAATTCTGAAAATAAAAGCGGCCGCTTGTTTTACGGCCATGGCATTCCGCGCATCAAATGCGCAGACCTCGCCGGCACGCTCATCGTCGTCGAAGGCGCGGACGGTTCAGGCCGTTCGACGCAGATTGCGCGGCTGGTGGAATGGCTTGAAACGAACGGCCACCCGACGGTGCAGGTCGGCCTGAAGCGTTCCTCGCTGGTGAGTTCCGAACTCGAAAAGGCGCAGGAAGGAAACATTTTGAGCCGCACGACGCTGGCGCTTTTCTACGCGACGGATTTTGCCGACCAGTTGGAAAACATCATCCTGCCCGCGCTCAAGGCGGGCTTTATCGTGCTGGCCGACCGTTACATTTACACGCTGATGGCGCGCGACATGGTGCGCGGCATGGACGAAAAGTGGCTGAAAAATCTTTACGGCATCGCGCTTGAACCGGACGCGGTGTTTTACCTGTCGGTCGAGCCGGAGGAGCTGGTGCAGCGCAATCTCGCCAAAAATGCGACGCTGGATTATTGGGAAAGCGGCATGGACCTCGGCCTGTCGCGCAACATTTTCGACAGCTTCCTGAAATATCAGGCGGCCATGGGCGAAGCCTTCATCAAACTGCAAAAAACCTACGGCTTCGAGATCGTGGACGCCAACCGCTCGATGGATTCCATCACGAAAGAACTGCGCAAACAGATCGCCGCGCTGATCGAGGAAAAATGAACGGCGAGAAAGGGTCGCTTCTTCAGTGCGTCACCGGAAAATTTGTCGGTGCGAATTCGAGCGCCGGCGAGTTGGTGCCGTTTGGGGGCCGCCGAGGCGGATGCTTCATCAGTTCATCGAACTGTTTTTGCTGGTCGGGCGTGAGCAGTTCGCGGATTTTCTGGCGCGCATCCTGGCGCAAGTTCTGAACCGCCTTCCGCATCTGTCCCTGACTGTCAGCCATGATTTTTTCGATGGCCGCGCGCTGCTCCGGCGTGAACTGCAAAGACCCGTCCAGCTTTTCCGTGAAGTCCTTGCTCAAAATTTCCGGCAGCCGCGGCGGCTTCGGCTGGCTAACGCTGCCGGCCTGGACAACCGAATTGGTGGCTGCCGCCGGGCGGTGAAAATTTCCCGAATGCGCATGGTCAACGTGGTTGACGAGCAGGCCGCCGGTGCCCGCGCCCGCGCCGAAAATGACCACCGTGGCAAAAATGACCTGCCAGTTGTTCACGGCGCGGAATCGCCCTGGTCAACCGAGGCCAGCAGCGTGTTTTCAAAATCCTGCGAAAGGTCGTTGCCGTTGTCGGTTGCGGACGGTGCAAACAATGAAATCGCGCCGCACACCACCGTGACCGCCACGCATGACGCCGCCGCGCGCCACAGGTTGCGCGTCCAAAACGTCCACAAGTCCGCCACGCCGCGCGCCGCGATCAGCGCCATGATGCGCTTCTCAAACGCATAAGGCACGCGGTCGTCCGGCGCTGGCAGCCGTGCGGCGGCGAGCATTTTTTGTTCAAGTTTTTGCAAGTTCATGCTCATTCAATACGTCTGACGCGCAAAAATTGCGCAGGGTTACAAATACTTGTCCTGGGTCATGCGCGACAGAATTTTCCGCATTTCGCCGCGGGCGCGGAAGGCGCGGACTTTCACCAGCGGCACCGACCAGCCGGTGAGTTCGGCGATTTCCTTCACCGAACGGCCCTCGATTTCCAGCAGCGTGATGACCAGCCGCGCGGACGGCGAAAGTTTCTCCAGCACGCGGTTCACCAGCAGTCTCGCCGCGTCGGCATTTTCACCGGCGGATTCCGGCGCGGTGACGAAACGGTCCAGCCAGTCCTCCTCCGGCCCGGACAGTTCGCTGAAGGACATCTCGCGGTTGCGCTGGTGGCCGCGCAAAAAATCGTAGCAGGTGCGGACGGCCAGGCGCATGAGCCAGTGTTCAAACGGCGCTTCGCCGCGAAAACTTTTCAGCTTGTCAAACGCCTTGAGCCAGACCTCCTGGACGATGTCCTCAATCTCGCTTTCGCGGCGGGCGTAGCGGCGCGCCGTGGCGAAGACGCGCGGGGAAAATTTCTGGACGAGCGGCTCGAAGCTCGCGGTGTCGCCCGAAAGCACCGCCGCGATCAGTTCAGCTTCGGACCGTTCCATGGCGGAAATTTTCAGGCTCACCCGCGGACCAGGCCGAGGGCCGTTTCAAAATCGCGGGAAAAATGCCCGATGGCCTCGGCGGCCTGATGTGGCTGGTCGAGCAGCACGCGCAGCCGTTCCGCAGCGGACTCCGGCCGCAGCCGCATCAGCTCGGCGGCGGCGACAATGTTCGCCAGCCGGCCGTTCACGTCGTGGCGCATGTCGCGCAGCCGGCGGTGCAGGGCAAGAATCTGTTCCTCGGTCAACGTGACCGGGCCGCTGGGTATGAAACCGGAAGACATGACTAAATCATTGCGGAAGTTTGCGCGAAAGCAAGGGCTTTCATGGCGCGGTTCAGCGGCCAAACAGCCAGTTCCAGCCGCGCCAGCGGTCGGGTTGCGCGGGACTGAAGCCATTGCCGTGCGCCTTGCCCAAATCCATCTGCATCAAAAATCCAATGCTGTTCGCGCCGCGACCCGACGAGCGGATGGCGTCAATGCCGTAGGCGTAAGTGACGATGAACTTGAAGCGGTTCGCCGGCGAGCGATACATGATCCCCGCGCCGACGCCGCTGACCCAGTTGCCGGGCTGCTCCGTGCCGGACGAATAATCAATGCCCGCCGTCGCGCCGTTGAGTTCCAGATTCCATCGTTCGTTTGGCGCAATGGGCAGAATGTAACTCGCATTGAGCAGCACAAATTGCCGCGCGCTCAACTCCTGATAAAAATAGCCGGGCAGCGAGAGCGGGTATTCCGCGACGAGCGGCAGAAATCCGCCGAGGCGATACGCGCTGAACCGGTCGGCGTTCACGCTGGTCCCGGCGACGAGCCGCGCGAAAAAATTCTGTTTGCTGTCCGGCAGCGTGTAGGACAGCGCCGCCGAACCCCAGAACAGGTGCGAGGCGGACTCCAGTTGCCGGTCATGGTTGAATCCATACGCGCCGTCGTCAGTGCGGAACTGGCCTTCATACCACACCGCCAGTTCCATCGCGAGATCGGGAAACAGCGTCGGCTCAATGCCGCCGTATCGCAGGCCGGTGCGCACGCTGTAAGTCATGCCGTCGCCCGGCAGTTGAAAATTGAGGGCGGTGCTGTCGTTCCGCTCGTAATCCGAATAATGCGCCGCGCCGTGCAGCACCAGGTTCAGCGGAATCTTGTCCTCTGGATTGAACAAATGATAGACGCTGGCGGAAAGTTCCCCGCCGTTGCCGTCGAACGACTCCGCCTCGATGTATTTCCCGCCGCGAAGTTCGTTGTAGCTGTCGGCAAAACCGCCGCCCGCCGCGCCGATGGCAAAATCCGTCTGCGGTCCGAGGCCGTGGATGAAACCGATTTCCGAATCGAGATAAACCGGCGCGAGCGCCACGCGCAACGTGATGTTCGTGCGGAAAAAATCCGGGTCGTTGTGGTAGTAAAACGCGTAGCCGGCAATCGGCGCACGGCCTTCGAGCGGCTGGTTGTAGCCCATTTGAACCAGGTCGCGCTTGACCGGATCAATCTGCGCCGAAGCGGCGACCGGCAGGCACAACGCCAGCCAGAGACAGGGGTGCCGGACTTTTCTCACACGGCTTTGGTAACGAAAAGTCGTGAAATCAGCAAGCCGATTCAAAGCGCAGCGGCGCGAATTATGAATTCACAATCCGTTTCCGCCGGGGCCGGGAAAAAACCGGCGAAACGGTCATCCAGAAAACCTTTGCGAACTGCCCGGGCCGTGAAAATCAAAATCAGGCTAGCCGCCCGCGCCAATAACCAGTCCGCCGTTTCATGTGCATCACGGCCACAATCCAGATGTGTTCCGGTTTTTCCATGAAGATGATTGCGTAAGGAAAATCGCGGCTGAAATGCCGTCGCGCGGGCGGATCAAATTTGCGAAAGCGTTCCGGGTCGGCGCAGACTTCGCGAAACAACCGCTCCGTCTCGCGGTAAAAGCGCACGCCCAGTTCCGGCGAAATCGCGGAATAATAACGAACCGCTCCGGCAAATTCCTCGTCCGCTTCAGGATGAAGCAAATGATTCACAGCCCGGCGATCTTGCGCGCACGCGCCAGCGATTCTTCCAGCGGAACGCCTTTGACTTTCCCCGATTCGATTTCCGTGATCCGGCGGTCAGTTTCGGCTTTCCACGATTCCGCCACGGACGGCTCGATACCGCCGTGCCGCGCAACCATGATGCGGTCAATCAGTTCCGCCACGACTTCACCCGGCATTTCGCGGGTTTCTTCAACAATTTGATCCAATGTCATTGGCATGTTGGAAAGGTTACACCAGCCGTTTCCCGCCGCAAGCGTGCGTTCAGGCGGCTGAAACACTTGAAATTCTCCGCGCCTTTGCGTCTTTGCGTTAAAGCTTACGAAACATCATCCAGAAAATCTTTGCGAACTGCCTGGGCTGTGTAGCGAAGGCAGAATTAAGAATGAAGAATGCAGAATGAAACCTGGCGCAATGGGAAACCGAACTTAACGGCGGCTAAATGCCAGCCAGCAGCGATTGAACCTCGTTCTGTTTTAGAAATTCACCCGGCGTCACGACGCGCACGTTCTCATAATGCTTCCGGTCAAAGTGGCCGCGCGCCGTGTTGACCGT
>Ga0209483_1003409_pt1 | contig 10446 bp, 12 predicted proteins | sample NGEPerA_FD_184508 | JGI IMG/M metagenome (GOLD analysis project Ga0209483, IMG submission 184508) | Arctic peat soil microbial communities from the Barrow Environmental Observatory site, Barrow, Alaska, USA - NGEE PermafrostL2-A... | ecosystem: Environmental > Terrestrial > Soil > Wetlands >...
GAAGATCGGCGACGAAATCCTCGCGCGACAACAGCCGCCCGATCTCGTCCTTGCGCGCGAGGATTTCGTCGCCGATCTTCTTCAGCAGGTCATGGCGCTGCTGGATGCCGCTGCGCGACCATGCGGGAAATGCGGCGCGCGCCGCCTGGATCGCGCGCTCGGCATCGGCGGTGCTGGCGCGCGCGTACTCGCCGATGACGTCGCCGGTGTTCGACGGATTGATGTTCGGCGCGGCGGTGTCGCCGTTCATCCATTCGCCGGCAATGAAGTTCTGTTGCATGGTCATCGATCGTTCCTTGTCGTTTCAGTCGTCGCGCGCGTTGCGCCACGCGGCGAAATCGCTGCGCGTCTGTTCATCGGTTGCAGGATACAGCCCGACGATGGACTGCCCTGCGTTGACTCTTTCGGTGACGAAGTCCTCGAACGCGGTCATCACCGTCGCCTCGTCGGCAATCACCGTGGCGAGATGCGCGGGAATGACGACGACGCCCTCCGCGTCACCGACGACGATATCGCCGGGAAATACCGCAACGTCGCCGCAGCCGATCGGCACGTCGATGTCGAGTGCCTGGTGGAGCGTCAGGTTCGTGGGCGCGCTGGGCCGATGGTGGTAGGCGGGGATGGCGAGGCGCGCAATCTCGGGCGAATCGCGGAATCCGCCGTCGGTGACCACACCCGCGACGCCGCGCATCATCAGCCGCGTCACCAGGATCGACCCCGCCGACGCGGCGCGCGCGTCCTTGCGGCTGTCCATCACCAGCACCGCGCCTGCGGGGCAGGTCTCGACGGCGACGCGCTGTGGATGGCTGCGATCCTCGAACACGCTGATCGGGTTCAAGTCCTCGCGCGCCGGGATATAGCGCAGCGTGAACGCCGGACCCACCATGTTGCCGAGACCGGCATTGAGCGGGTGCACGTCCTGGATGAATGCGTTGCGCAGCCCGCGCTTGAACAGTGCCGTGCAGATCGTCGCCGTGCTGACGGCCTTGAGCTTGTCGCGCGTTGCGGAATCGAGCTCGTGCATGGTTTTCTTTCCAGCGGAATCGACCGGCAGCATCAGCGTCGTGCGGCGTGGCGAATGGTCGATCAGAAGATGTCCGGTTCGCTGACGGGCGCGCCGAAGTCGGTGGTCAGGTAGTCGAAATCGCAGCCGTCGTCGGCCTGGCCGATGTGACGGCTGAACATCCAGCCATAGCCGCGCTCGTAGCGCGGTGGCGGCGGCGTCCACGCCTTGCGCCGGCGCGCGAGCTCGTCGTCGGTGATGTCGACGTGGATGCGCCGCGCGGGCACGTCGACGCTGATCATGTCGCCATTGCGCACCAGCGCCAGCGGGCCGCCGATATAGGCCTCCGGCGCGATGTGCAGCACGCACGCGCCATAGCTGGTGCCGCTCATCCGCGCATCGGACAGGCGCAGCATGTCACGCACGCCTTGCTTGATCAGTTTGGTGGGGATCGGCAGCATCCCCCATTCGGGCATGCCCGGGCCGCCTTGCGGGCCGGCGTTGCGCAGCACCATCACGTGATCGGCGGTGACGTCGAGGTCGGGGTCGTCCACCGCGGCCTTCATCGCCGGATAGTCGTCGAACACCAGCGCGGGCCCCGTGTGGCGCAGCAGTTGCGGCGCACACGCACTGGGCTTGATCACGCAGCCGTTCGGTGCCAGGTTGCCGCGCAGCACGGCGAGCGCGCCTTCGGCGTACAGCGGTTTGTCCAGCGGGCGGATCACGTCTTCGTTGAACACCACGGCACCCGCGATGTTCTCGCCCAGCGTGCGGCCGGTGACCGTCAGCGCATCCATCCGCAGATGCGGGGTCAGGCGCGACATCAGCGCACGCATGCCGCCGGCGTAGTAGAAGTCCTCCATCAGGTACTTGTCGCCGCTCGGCCGGATGTTGGCCAGCACCGGTACGTTGCGGCTCGCGGCGTCGAAGTCGTCGATCGAAAGCGCCACCCCGGCACGCCGCGCGAGCGCGACGACGTGGATGATCGCGTTGGTCGAGCAGCCCATCGCCATCGCCACGGTGATCGCGTTGTCGAACGCCGCGCGGTCGAGGATCCGCGCAGGCGTCAGGTCTTCCCACACCATGTCGACCGCGCGCCGGCCGCAATCGGCTGCCATCCGGATGTGGGCCGAATCGACGGCGGGAATTGACGATGCGCCCGGCAGGCACAAGCCCATCGCCTCGGCGATGCCCATCATCGTCGCCGCCGTACCCATCGTCATGCATGTCCCGTAGCTGCGCGCGATGCCGCCTTCGATGGCCACCCATTCGTCCTTGCCGATGTTGCCGGCGCGCCGCTCGTCCCAGTACTTCCACACATCGGAGCCCGATCCGAGCACGTTGCCGTTCCAGTTGCCGCGCAGCATCGGTCCCGCCGGCATGTAGATGCACGGGTAGCCGGCGCTGATCGCACCGAGCAGCAGGCCCGGCGTCGTCTTGTCGCAGCCGCCCATCAGCACGACGCCGTCGACCGGATGGCTGCGCAACAGCTCTTCCGTTTCCATCGCCAGCAGGTTGCGGTAGAGCATCGTCGTCGGCTTGACGAACACCTCGGCAAGCGATATCGCCGGAAGCTCCATCGGAAATCCGCCCGCCTGCAGGATGCCGCGACGGATGTCGGCGGCGCGCTCGCGGAAGTGACCGTGGCAGGGGTTGATGTCCGACCACGTATTGACGATCGCGATCACCGGCTTGCCCACCCAGTCGGCCGGCGAATAACCCATCTGCATCATCCGCGACCGATGACCGAAGCCGCGCAGGTCGTCGGGCTCGAACCAGCGCGCGCTGCGCAGTGTGTCGGGAGTGCGCCGGGTCATCGCATCGTCCTTGGCGGGCAGGTTGAAACAGATGTTGCGCGCGGCTCTCGGTCGCCGCGCGCGCAGTCCCATGAATGATAAACGAGCGCGGGTGCGACGTCCGCCCGAGGTTGTTAACTGTGAAGTCCCGGATTGTAATGGAGCGTCGTCATTCTTGCGCGGTCAGGAGGCGAACGCGCCATGACGAGGCAGGCTCGCCCGCGCGTTGCATCGACACGATGAGGGAGCAATGGCGATCTTTTCATTCCGCCGCATCAAAGTCCCGTAGGCCATTTTGTTACAGTCTCTCGTCGCTATTTCTGCCGCACAAGAGTGCCACATGCTATCGGCAGCGTGACCTGCGCCGGAATGGGGCCGAGCGAGGCGACGGCGTGCATCGGCAAAGCCATGCAGGTGCGTCGGAGCGGCGACGTGCCCGCGATCGAGCGACACGCCTCATCGGGCATGGATCGTTCCTTTTTGCAGGATCTCGGCGATCGGCGGAAATGCCTTCTGTGCAACTTCGGGAACCGGTTTCCAGTGGTTGCCGGGGGCGTAGCCGAACGGCTTCGTTCCGGGACCATCGCCGGGATCACCGACGACGATGCGCCCGACCATTCCGGCCATCTCATGCGGCTTGCAAAAGTAGTCATAGACGCCCGACACGGTGAACGTGTGTTCGAACGTGGCGCCGCGTTTCGGATAATCGGCAAGCAGGATGTCGGAATCCCAGGACTTCGCGGATGCGGGAATCCGCAGCTCGTGGTTGTCGTTGCCGGGGTGATATGCGGTGACCGAATGGAATCCGCTGAGCTGAACCCAGCGCACCGTATCCCCGGGTGCGATACGCACGCCCACCGGATCGAAATAGGCGTCTCCGGCAGGCGTTTGCACCAGCTTGATTTCAATGGTCGCGGCCACTGCCGGTACTGCTTGTCCGGCCAGCGCCGCACCGGCGAGGAAGGCCGCCAAAAGCGCTTTGGTGGCGCTGCCGAATCGCGCGCAGATTCTCATCGACGACGATCGAATGCCTGTTTGCATCCGCATATGCCCGGCACCTATTTCATTTCCACTTTTACGGCTTCAGGGCTGATCAGCCACTGAACGATGTGGTAATGCGGCTCCTCGACGCCAGGATGGCCCGGGTTGTACTGAATGTCGGTATGGTTGAGCTTCACGCCCGCCGCGAAACCGCCCAGCGCTTCGAAATTCTTGTGCGCGTCGAGGTCCTTGAGCGGAACCATGTAGACGATATTGACCAGGTTGCCGTGATGGTTGTAACCGAGGAACGGTCCGACCGGCAGCGTTGCCGGATCGACGTAAAGCGTGCCCAATCCCGGCACGAAGTCAGGAAGCTTCACCAGCGTGCTGACCTTCTTGAAGTTGGCCGGCGGTGTCTTGCTGATGTCGGCGGCCGAGACGGCCGGTGCGACGAACGCGAGCGGAACGGCCAATGCGAGTCCGGCGATCGCAGCGCGCGTCCAGGTAATGCCGTGTTTGTCATTTCTGTTCATAACGAATCTCCTGAGTGTGTAACGAATATGCAAGCGATGACGTCGCTTGATCCGTACGACGCGTCGCAACTGCCACGGTGATGCGTTGGTGCATCGCCGACAGCTTCGACCTTACGTCCTCACGGTTGCGGGAGATATGGGCAAATCTTGAGAGTTGGCGTCCGATTTTCTCGACAACGGTTCTGCGAGTAACCGCTCGTCACGTCCCTCGCTGATGTGGACTTCGTACAGCAGGAGTCGAGATAACCCGACAGTCGGGCCGCGATCGCCTTGGTACAAGTTGATTCATTGGCGCGACATCGCATTTCGGCAGTCCAGCAGATGCGCACGCTCGAGCCCCATGCGGAGGAAACAGGATGGACGAGATCGTATCGAGTACTGACCGGCGCGGATTCCTTAAACAGATGGCGACGCTCGCGGGTGCAGCACCGCTGGGCGCGCGCGCGCTCGGCGTCGCGGGAACGGGTGTCCTCACCACCATTCCCATCAGCGATGTGCGTGCAGCGAACGCGCCGTTCGCGGCCGCGCCTTTCACCGGCTACGAATTCCTCGGACCGGACGATGCAAGCCGAGCCTCAAAGGAATCGTCGGGCGCAAAGCCGGAGCGTCCCCCGGATTCCACTACAGTCGTGCGATGAAGGCCGCCAACATCACCTGGAACGATCAGACGTTGGACGCCTACATCGCCAATCCGCAAAAAGTCGTTCCCGGAAATGTGATGCCATTTTCCGGGCTTGCTGCCGACAAGCAGCGCGCGGATCTGATCGCGTATCTCAAGACGCCGAAATAACGGATCCATCGGACCGGTCCGCTGCTTGGCCATCGGGTTGAGCTTCGCGCGAAATGTAACTCGCGGGCAGGCGGCCGGACCCCGCCCCGCCCTCGTTTTCCCACCGTTGAAGCGCCCGGACCAGCGAGGAACGGTCGGGGAAATCGCGCTCTTCATTGATAATACGCAATCGGGCCATGGCTTGATGCTCCCGTTTCGTGGTGTGCAGTGCGGCGCCGAGGCGATCAGGTCATCATCTCGAGGATGCGATCGAAATACAGCGCGCCTAATCGGAAAGCGATCCACAACACGGCGCACATCACCGCCGCAAGCAACGAATTAGCGACGATTCCCTCGATCCTGTCGCGCGCTGATGGCGTCCACGGTGCAACCCGTGACATCGAGCGTGCACCGGTTTTGGCGATAGCCTGAAGGTCCTGCGGTGTTGCAGTACGCGGGCCAAGGTTCTCACGCGTTCGCACATCCGTCCAGCGTTCAGCAGCTTTCAGATGGTGCGCAACGGGGTCGGTCGAATTCGTCATGATGGAAGTTTGGGACCTCGCGGTTCGGCGCTCACGCCGTGGTCCCGCCCTGTTTTTCCAGATGTGTGTGCGCAATCGTGTCGAGTGCGAGGGCCGAATGCGCGTAAGAGGCCCCAGCGCGCATTTCCGCGGCGACCCATATCGCTTCCATGATCTCCTCTGGCGTCGCCCCGTGGCGCAACGCGGAAGCCGTGTGGCCGCGGATGCAATACGGGCATTGGGTCACGTGCGCAACGGCGACCGCGATCAATTGCTTCGTTTTCGTGGGAATCGCGCCGTCGGCGAATACGCTGCGGCTGAAGGCACGGAATGCCTCAGCGGGGCCGGGTGCCAGTCGAGTCCGCTGTTCAGCGATCTCGCGAGTGGCCTCCGGATAAAGCGGATCATGGTCTGGCATGAATTGCTCCTTGAAATCGAGCGGGCGCCGCAGGTGTAGTCCGTATCTGCGGTGCCCGGCCGGGAATTGCTCAGATGCGAAGTTTTTTCAACGCCCCGCCTTTGTTCATTGCATTGCTGCGATCGCCCGCTCGAAGTCGGCTTCGGTGCGCAGGCCCTCGAGATCGCGGTGAACGACTGCCACCGCCAGCTTCCTGCCATCGCGGCGATAGGTAATTGTGCAACCAGCCATGTCGGCATCGAGCTTGCCGTCGATTTCGACGCTGTCCCAACGCTCCGCGTGACCGACATAGGCGAGGCTGAAGTCGTACTGCTCGGTCCAGAAGAACGGCACCGCGTCGAAGCGCTCACGCTGGCCGAGAATGTTGCGCGCGGCGGTCTGCCCCTGGCGCTCGGCCACGACCCAGTGCTCGACGCGGATGCGCTCGCCCGTGAGCCGGTCCGGCCATCGTGCGATGTCGCCAGCCGCAAAGATTCCGGCGACACTCGTTTCGAGATATTCATCGACGGTGACACCGCGATCGGTGGCAAGGCCCGCCTGTTCCGCCAGTGCGACCGCCGGGCGCACGCCGATTCCGACGACGACGAGATCGGCCTGGAGCACTTCGCCGTTCGTGAGATGGACGCTCTGCTTGTCGATGACAGCGGCGGTGGTACCGAGATGAAAGGTCACGCCGTTGCGCTCGTGAAGGTCGCGGATGAACTGCCCGACCTGTGGCCCGAGGATTTTCTCCATCGGGATCGTCTCCGGGGCAACCACGTGCACGTCGATGTGGCGGGCGCGCAACGACGCCGCGACTTCGAGGCCGATGAAGCTCGCGCCGATCACCACCGCGCGCCGCGACTCCAGCACCCTCGCGACCAGTGCGCGGGCATCGGCAAGCGTGCGCAGGTAATGCACGTGGCGAAGGTTCGCGCCATTGATGTCGAGCCGCACGGGCTCGGCGCCGGTCGCGAGCAGCAGCGCATCGTAAGCGTGGTAACTGCCGTCCACGAGTTGCAGACGCCGGCCGCCGGTGTCCAGCGCGGCGACGGGCGTATCCAGCCGGAGGTCGATGTCGTGCGCCCGGTAGAAATCCGGCGCGCGCAGCGGATTCGATTCTGCAGGCGCGGTGCCCGCGAGAAAGCCCTTCGATAGATTGGGGCGATCGCATGGCCTCGACTTGTCCGCGCTCAGCAGGGTGATGCGGCCCGAATAACCGTCATACCGAAGCGTTTCCGCAGCCGCATTGCCTGCCGCGCCTCCGCCCAGGATCGCCACCGTTCGCGGCGTTCCCGCCGCCAATGGGAGACGCGTTGGCTCGGCGTGCGGGAGCTTTTCGCGGATATGGATGCGGCCGTCGCGTTGCTCGACGCGCCAGCAGGCGATCGGATTCAGTGCGGGTGCGCGAAGTGCGGCGCCTGTACGCAGGCTGAAGCAGGCATGGTGCCAAGGACAGCGAACGGTGTCACCCACCAGCAGTCCATCGTTCAACGGGGCGCCGTAATGTGTACAGACCGCGCTGACGGCGAACACTTCGCCGCTGCGCCTCGCGAGTAGCACCGGTTCGCCTTGCACGTGCCCGCGAAGCATCGCTCCGTCCGCCACCTCGGAAAGTGCGATGCCCGCAGCGAAGTCCGGCCCGTCAGGTTCGTGCTCCATTTCGCTCACGCAACTCTCCTGAGACCGGCGCCGATCAATGAACGCCGGATACGGCCTGATGGCTTGCAAACACGCCGCCCGCGCGGCTTCCTCGAACGCGACGCGCCAACCGTAGCCGAACCGTGTAACGGTTGCGTCGCGAGTTTCCACTCTACGCGTGTACCCAAGGAGGAGGAACACGCAAATCTCGACATCCGGCGTCGGGAATTCTCGATTTCACCACGCAATAGGAGACCTGGTGTGGTCGCACCTCCACCAAACGGTAATCCGCTCGCAGATAGTTGGTGTTCGTTGCTGTTGAATTTGTCATGTAGGCGGTAACTCCGGATGGTTGGTCGCAAATGGCGGCGTGATTGGCGGCACGCATGCCGAATCACGTCACGGGAAGCGGCTTTTCGAACGACTGGCGGCCGATCTCGCCACGGCTTTCGAGGCGCGCGAGCAGCAGATGGTAGTAGAGCATCCCGCGCTGCGCACCGAGCACGTCCAGCGCACCCTGTACATCGAACGCCGCCGATTCCGCGATAAGCGCGATGTTGCTCGCAACGCTCGTGTCGTTCGCGGGAAACACGTCGAGCCTCCCCAGTCCGCGCAGCAGGATGACCGTCGCGGTCCACGGTCCGATGCCCTTGATGCCACACAGGATCGCAATTGCATCCGTGCTCGTGCACCGTTCCAGTTCTTCCACATCGAGCGCGCCGGACGTGAGCGCCGCAGCGACGCGCCGCAACGTCGCCGCCTTGTTGCCGCTCAGCCCTGCGGCCCGCAAATGAGCATCCGATTCGCGCTGAAATGCTTTCGCCGTCGGAAACAGGTACAGCGGCATCGACAGGCCGGCCGCTTTCACGGGTCGCCCGATGGCGACAATCAGCCTGCCCATGATCGTGCTCGCTGCGCGAAGACTGACCTGCTGGAATACGATCGCGTTCGCGCAGGCCTCCCAGAGGCTTGGATAGCGCGGTGGCTTCACGCCACGCATGCGCCGCGCCAATGGCGCCAGCCACGCGATGTGCCTCGCTGCGCGAAGGAAAGGGGCAATGTCGCGGTCGGTGCCGAGCGTCCTTCGCAGCAATTGCAGCACTTCGGCGTCGTGGCACTCATCGCCGTCGATGGTGACGCAAAGCGCGTGCCGGTGGGGGATCGGTGCCGCGCATACGATCACAGGCCGCGGAAAACCGGAAAGTGCACGCACATAGCCACCTTCCGGCGTCAGCAAATCGACGATATTGGTCGACAGTCGCCGCAACACGCTGACCGTGAGGTCGAGGCGATACGGCGTCACGACCGAGATTTCGAATGTCCGCCCCAGCATCGCATCACCGAATGTTATCCGCTCCCGCCCGAATCATCGTCACGTCGCGGCCCGCTCGCCGGCCACGCATAGTTTCGCCGCAAACGGTCCCACGCGGCTGTCGGGACTTCGCGACATTCACTGTCGGGTTATGCGGATAGCTGCACCCATCGGCAATCTCCTACGCGACGTGTCCGAGTCTCCCGATACCACGACCGCGTGGACAGATGCACAGTGACCAGGCATGCGCGAACATGCGCGCCTCACGCCGAACTCGATTGCGGAGTCGCCTGGCGGGCCCATCGCGCAGCACTGAACAGGAGCCAGGAGCAATGTGATGTTGCACAACGTCAAGGAACTGGAAGGTGCTTTGGTGGAAGCGGTCGATGGCCAACTCGGTACGGTCAAGGATCTCTATTTCGACGACAAGCGCTGGGCGATCCGCTACATGGTGGTCGAGACCGGCACGTGGCTGAAAGGCCGCAAGGTGCTGATCTCACCGAACGCCGTGCATCGCGTCGGCTGGGACGACGGCGTCATGCATATGAGCCTCACCCAGCAGCAGGTCAGGGATAGCCCGAGCATCGACACCGACAAGCCGGTTTCCCGGCAGCAGGAGGCCGCGCACCATAACTACTACGGCTATCCGAATTACTGGGAAGGCATCAACCTGTGGGGACTCGCCGCATTTCCCATACCGTGGGTCGGCGCGTCGCCTGACCCCTCGCTCGCCCCGCACGGATTGCGCGATGACGCCGTCGCCCGCGAGCGCCAGGGGCGCCTCGACCGAAAGCTCGAATCGGCCGATTCGCATCTGCGCAGCAGCAACGAAGTCATCGGTTATGAAATCATGGCCAGCGATGGCCCGATCGGCAGCGTGGAGAATTTCGTCATCGACGACAAGAGCTGGGCGATCCGCCACATGGTCGTCGATACGCGCAAATGGCTTCCGGGCAAGCAGGTGCTGCTGTCGCCGGAGTTGATCGACTATATCAGCTGGCCCGAGCGCGAAGTGCATGTAAAAATCGCTCGCCACGCGGTCGAGACGAGTCCCGAGTACGATACTTCGCATGTGCTCTCGCCGGAGCACGAAACAGCACTAGGCGCGCACTACAAGCGCGCCGGTTGCTACTGACGCGTCCGCAGATCACGGTCGTCGAGCGTCGCGGGAGTCCCGCATCCAGGCGCGATGGAGTGCGGTCGCCGGCAAGCGGTTGAAAGCAGAATCATCGCTGCAACCATCGTGGCCACGCGACCGTCATCCGTTCGACGCGCGACATCGGATGTGCGCGCTCGCAGGCGTCCGCCGCCATCTTGATCGCTTCGGCCTGCGTGGGGTAGGCGTGAATCACGCGCGCCAGCGTACGCAGGCCGATCCCTGCGACGATGGCCAGCGTGATCTCGTTGATCATCTCGCCCGCATGACGGGCGACGATCGTCGCGCCGAGGATCCGGTCGGTCCCCTCCCGGACGCTGATCTTCACGAAGCCCAC